>Ga0187858_10002181_pt1 | contig 20432 bp, 17 predicted proteins | sample June2016WEW_8_15_FD_133015 | JGI IMG/M metagenome (GOLD analysis project Ga0187858, IMG submission 133015) | Peatland microbial communities from SPRUCE experiment site at the Marcell Experimental Forest, Minnesota, USA - June2016WEW_8_150 | ecosystem: Environmental > Terrestrial > Soil >...
AAGAGTGCCTGCGCCACGACCGCGTGCGCCGTGCGGTATATTCTCCCCATGAAGATCCTCTGTTGCCTTGTTCCGGCAATTCTCACGTTGCCCCTCTTCGGCCAGCCCGGCGCGTCCGTCGCGTTGCGGCCTGGCCGCGATGCCCGACAGGCCATCGACGAGGAGTACACCAAGAGGATCCGCCAGTACACCACGGAGCCGTTCTTCAACTCGCCGCTTACGGATTACCTGCCGGCTTCCAAGAGCGTGCCGACTCCCATGGCCGTATTGGGCGACGTCGCGGGCGCTCCCGGCATACTGCCCTATTCGCACGAAGTGTATCGCTACATGCGCATGCTGGAGAAAGCCAGCCCGCGCGTCAAGGTCTTCAGCATCGGCAAGACGGAAGAGGGCCGCGAGATGATCGCGGTGGCGGTGGCCGCCGAACCGCTGCTGGCCCAACTCGACGAGAATCGCGCACGGCTGGCGAAGCTCGCCGATCCGCGCAGCATCAAGCTCGACGACGCCGAAGCCGAAAAGATCGTCGCCGCCGCGACGCCCGTCTACTACATCACCGGCACCATACACTCGCCCGAAACAGGCGCGCCCACCGCGCTCATGGAGCTCGCCTATCGGCTGGCGGTGGACGACAGCGCTTACGTCAAGTTCATCCGCGACAACGTGATTACGCTCATCACACCCATCGTGGAAGTGGATGGGCGCGACCGCATGGTGGATATTTACCGGTGGCACCTGGCGAATCCGGGCAAGCAGTGGCCGCCCCTGGTCTACTGGGGCCACTATGTGGCGCACGACAACAATCGCGACTCCATGGGACTGATGCTGCAGCTCACGCGAAACGTCCTGAACACGTACGTCGGATGGAAGGCGCAGGTGCTGCACGATCTGCACGAATCCGTGCCGTATCTTTACGACAATACCGTCGGCGACGGTCCCTACAACGCCTGGATCGACCCGATTCTGGCCGATGAATGGCAAATGATGGGCTGGAACAACGTTTCGGAAATGACCAAGTTCGGTATGCCGGGCGTGTTCGCGCACGGCACTTTCGACACCTGGTCCCCCAGCTACCTGATGTTCATCGCCGCGATGCACAACGGCATCAGCCGCTTGTACGAAACGTTCGGCAACGGCGGCGCCGATACCGAGGAGCGCACGCTGCGCCCGGAGGAGTACTCCCGCACTTGGTACAGGCAGAATCCGCCGCTGCCAAAAGCGAAATGGTCGCAACGGAACAACAACAACTACGAGGAGACCGGCGTGCTGACTGCGCTGGCTTTCTTCGCCGCCAACGACAAGCTGTTCCTGCACAATTTTTATTTGAAGGCCAAGCGCTCCATCGAGAAGCCGCACACAGAGGGACCGGCCGCCTACGTCTTTCCGGCGGACGATCCGCGGCCCGGCGCGCAGGCGGATCTGCTGCGCACGCTGCAGGATCAGGGTTGCGAGATTTCGCGGGCTACCGCGCAGTTCACCGTGACGATGCCGGCGAAGAAGGCGCCGCCGAAGGGCGGGCAGGACGGCGACGCTAAGGGCGATTCCAAGGGCGACTCCAAAGAGGAAGGCGCCGCGCACAAGCCCGCCGAGAAGCCTAAGCCCGAACCGCGCACCTTTCCGGCGGGAAGTTATGTCGTGCGCATGGATCAGCCCTACAGCCGCATCGCCGATGCGTTGCTGGATTACCAATACTGGTCGCCCAACGATCCGCAGAAGGATATTTACGACGATACGGGCTGGACGTTTGGCGAGCTTGGCGACGTTCAGGTGGCGCGCGTGACGGATCTGAAAGTGCTGGAGGCGGCCATGAATCGCGTCGAAGGGCCCGTGAAAGCGCCGGGGGGCGTGGAGGGCGATGGCGCGGCTTTCCTGATCAATCACAACGCCGACGATGCCCTGATCACGCTCCGCTACAGCTTTCCGAAGGCTTCTTTTGAAGCGGCCGAGGAATCGTTCGAAGCTGGCGGACGGAAGTTCAACCGCGGATCGTTCATCGTGCGCGAAGTGGCGGCGGACGAGTTGCGCAAAGCCTGCACCGAACTCGGTCTGCGGGCCTACGCCGGAGAAGCGCCGGCCAACGTGAAAACGCATCCGGTGCGGGCGGCGCGCATCGCGTTTCTGCACACCTGGCAGGGCACTCAGGGCGAAGGCTGGTGGCGTCTGGTGTTCGACCGCCTGAAGATTCCGTACGACTACATCAGTACGCAGACCGTGTCTGCTACGCCCTACGGGTCCGGCGGCCTGCGCGCAAAATACGATGTGATCGTCTTTGCCCCGGGCGGCCGTGGCAATCCTCAGGCGATTATCAGCGGGATGCCGATGTACGGAAATCCGTTGCCATGGAAAGTCACACCGCTCACTCCCAACCTGGGCAAGATCGACGAAACCGACGATATGCGTCCGGGGCTCGGCTGGAATGGGCTCGAACGACTGCAGGAGTTCGTGCGCCAGGGCGGGCTGTTCATCACGGCAAACGACACCACCAGTTTTGCGGTGACGTTCGGATTCGCCCCGGGCGTCACGATCGCGCCGTCGCAGAAGCTGAAGGTGACCGGCTCGGCGCTGCGTTCGAAGACGGTGGATGCAACCAGCCCGATCGTTTACGGGTATAACGACAATCTCGCGATCTTCAGCTCGAACCCTCCGATCTTCAATATCGCGAACATGATTGGGGGCGGGGGCGGCGGCCGGCGTGGAGCCGCGGAGGAGCGCGAGCGGCCGACGGGCCGCGGTACGGCCGACGATCCGGATGTGGCCCAGGGGCGCGCGCCGGCCGAGATCCCGGAAGAGCCGCACGCCGAGAAGTGGGAAGCCTTGCCCTTGACCGACGAGCAGTTGCGGCGTCCGTTCACCGTGATCCCGCCCGCGGCGCGGCCGCGCGTGGTACTGCGCTACGCCAACGCCAAAGATCTGCTGGTTTCCGGACTGCTCGATAACGGCGCGGAGCTGGCTCAACACCCGGCGGTGATCGATGCGCCTTACGGTGAGGGGCATGTGGTGCTGTTCTCGAACAATCCGTTCTGGCGCGGGGAGACCAGGGGCAGTCACTTTCTGGTGTTCAATGCCATTTTGAATTTCGACAGTTTGAATGCGGGAAGGAAGCTGGCGGAAAGGTAGGCGCGAGTTCCAGGCGAGTGGCGCTCGCCTGCGCCGGCAGGAGTGCCGGCGCGGCAGGCAAGAGTGCCTGCGCCACCTCCGCACCGAACTGCCGCCCTCGGGGAAGCAGATGTAGAATCTCCCGACCGTGGGCTGAAGCCCCGGCAGCACGCTACTAAAGCGTGCGCCACGAAGGCTGACGGATCTCCAGGCACCCTTTCCCCGTGGGCAGCATTTTGCCGGGGTTCAATCGATTGGCGGGATCGAACAGTTCCTTGAAGCGGCGCATCATGTCCAGCGTTTCCGGCTTGAACTGGCGCGGCATCATTTCGTTCTTCTCCATCCCGACTCCGTGCTCGCCGGTGATGGACCCGCCCACCGAAATGCAGTATTCCAGAATTTCGGCGCCGGCCGCCCGGGCTTTATCCAGGTCGCCCGGTTTGCGCGCATCGAACAGGATGATGGGGTGCATGTTGCCGTCACCCGCGTGGAAGATATTGCTGATGGTCAGGCCGTACTTGCGGCCCACTTCCGCGATGACCCGCAATGTAGGCGCGATCTGCGTGCGCGGCACCACGCCATCTTGCACGTAGTAGAAAGGGCTGACGCGGCCAACCGCGCCGAATGCGTTCTTGCGGCCTTTCCACAGCAGTTCGCGCTCCTCGGCAGTCTGGGCCACACGCACTTCGCGTGCACGGCAGGCCTGGCAGGCATCCCGGATCTGATCCACCTGTTCCAGGACGGTTTCGCGCAGCCCCTCCAGCTCGATGAGCAGGACCGCGGCCGCATCCATGGGAAAGCCGGCGTGGGTGGCCTCTTCGACCATGCGCAGCATCACGCCATCCAGCATTTCGACGGCAACCGGAACGATGGTGCGCGCGGTGATTTCCGCGACCGTGGCGCCGCAATCCTCCGCGGAATCGTAGATCGCCAGAATGGTCTTGACCATCTCGGGCTTGCGCATGAGCCGGACCATGACCTTGGTGACTAGCGCCATGGTGCCTTCGGAGCCGGTCAGCAGGCCTGTCAAATCGTAGCCCGGTGTGTCGAGCGCCTTACCGCCGGTGTTGACGACCGTGCCATCCGGCAGCACGAACTCAAGGCCCAGCACGTGATTGGTGGTGACGCCGTAGGCCAGGGTGTGCGGACCGCCGGCGTTCTCGGCCACGTTGCCGCCCATGGTGCAGGCGCGCTGGCTGGAGGGATCGGGCGCGTAGAAATAGCCCTGCCGCTCGACCGCCAGCGTGATATCGAGATTGACCACGCCGGGCTCGACCAGCGCGCGCTCGTTTTCGAGGTCGATCTCGAGAATGCGGTTCATGCGCGCGAAGCCCACGATGACGCCGCCCGCGCGCGGGATGGCGCCGCCGCTCAAGCCGGTTCCGGCGCCCCGGCCCACGATGGGTACGCCGTATTCCGCGGTGATCTTGACGATGGCTACGACATCGTCGGTGCCGCGCGGAAAGACAACCATCTCCGGACGGCTCTTTTCGACGCTGCCATCGTATTCGTAGAGGGCGAGATCTTCGGGACGGTCGAGGTATCCGCGGGGGCCCAGCAACGCGATCAGTTTTTGTTTGGCGCCTTGCGGGAGCATAGCCCCTATAGGAACGATTTTACGGCGTCCACCATGTCGGCCCAGTCAGTCGCTCCGACAATCTTCTGCACTACCTTGCCGTGGGCGTCGATGATGTAGGATTCGGGATACTTGAACGTCCCGTAATCGGCGCTGATGTTGGCGCCCGGATCGCGCGCCGTCAGGAAAGAAACATTGGCGCGGGAAAGAAAGGCTTGGTAGGCCTTGGGATCCTTATCCACGCTCACGCCGACCACCACCACGCCGGAGCCCGCCATTTCTTTCGAGAAGCGATCGAGCGAGGGCAACTCTTCGATGCAGGGCTGGCACCAGGTGGCCCAGAAATTCAGCACGAGCAGGCGCCCGCCAAAATGCGAGACGGACACGTTGCGGCCGTTGTCGGCGGTGAGGGTGAATTCCGGGGCGGTATCTCCCACGCCGATGATGCGCTCGTGTATGGAGGCATAGAGCACAAACACGAAAGCCGCCAGCAGCAGGACGATGCCGGCTTTGAGCAATTGATCGATTTTGACGCTGCGCATACCTGGAAACTATAATTTTAGTGTACTTTCAGATCGTTTGCTGCATCTAATAACTGTTCCGTGCTGATTACCCGCAAAGTCGAGTTCTCCGCTTCGCACGTCTGCCGCAATCCGGCGCTGACGGAAGAGGAGAATCGCGCGCTGTTCGGCGCGGCGGCCAACCCGCACGGACACGGCCATAATTACGTGCTGGAAGTCACGGTCGAGGGAACTCCGGATCCGGTTACTGGAATGGTGCTCGATCTGAAAGTGCTCAAAGACATTCTGAACCGGGAAGTAGTGGAGGCTTACGATCACCGCTTTTTGAACCATGAAGTGCCGCCTTTCGACCGCGTGATTCCCACGCCGGAAAATATCGCCATCGATATCTGGAACCGGCTGCGGCCGCATTTGAGCGATGGACGCGGCAAGCTGCACGGGGTCAGAGTTTACGAGACGCCGGACCTCTACGTCGACTATTTTGGAGAGGCGCAGTGATCCGGGTCACGCGCAGATACCGCTTTTCGGCTTCGCACCGGCTGCACGCAGCGGGCCTGGGCGACGCGGAAAATCGGGAACTGTACGGCAAGTGCAACAGCCCTTTCGGACACGGCCACAACTACGAGATGGAAGTGAGTGTGCGCGGACCGGTCGAGGAGCGCTCCGGCCACGCGGTGGATATCGAGGTGCTGGACGGCTTGGTGCGGCGCGAGGTGCTGGAGACGTTCGAGCATCGCAACCTCAACGAGGAGATCGCCGCGTTTCGAACGACCGTGCCGACCACCGAGAATCTGGCGCGAGAGGCCGTGCGGCGGTTAAAACAGAACTGGAGCGCCGTGTTTCCGGCGGGACCGCGCCTGGAAAAAGTGGCGATCGCCGAAACCAGCCGCAACGCTTTTGAAGTGTCTGCCCATGAAATCGAATAAAGCTACCGTAAAAGTGATGATTCCCCCGGCGGAGCAATCTATCGCACCGCACGTGAAGCAGATCCTGGAATGTCTGGGCGAGGATGCCCGGCGGGAAGGGCTGGCGCGCACTCCGGAGCGCGTGGAGCGGGCGCTGAAGTTCCTGACCAGCGGTTACGCGATGGATGTGAAGCAGGTCGTCAACGGCGCTCTGTTCGCCGTGAAGTACGACGAAATGGTCATTATGAAGGACATTGAGTTCTTCAGCATGTGCGAGCATCACCTGCTGCCGTTTTTCGGCAAGGTGCACGTGGCCTACATTCCGCGCAATCGTGTGATCGGGCTCAGCAAGCTGCCGCGCCTGGTGGACGTGTTCGCGCGGCGCTTACAGATTCAGGAGCGCATGACGCAGCAGATTGCGCAGACCATCCAGGAATTGATCGATCCGGTGGGGGTGGGGGTGATCTGCGAAGCGCGGCACTTCTGCATGATGATGCGCGGCGTGGAGAAGCAGCACTCGGGAGCGGTGACCAGCGCCATGCTAGGCGCGTTTCGCAACCGTAAAGAGACGCGCGACGAGTTCCTGCACCTGGTCAAGAACCAGAGTAACGGCTGAGTTCGCGACCTTCATGAAATCGACTGCGCGGCGCAGGCAATCCTGCCATGTGCCGCCAAGATTGGCCGCCCCACATTGCGGCAAGCCGCAAACAAGCCGAAAGCCGCCGGACGCCACCTAGAGGGTGGCCTGCAGCCGGGATTGGCTACCCCACGAAATCGTCGCGGTGCGCGAAGAGATTGATCGATAGTAGTGCAAGATGACACTGCTATTCATGACAGTTCCTTTAGACGGCGGGCGGCCGAATCCAGGACTCCCAGGACGCGGCCGTCCGCCCCTGTCCCTTATCGCCAGTGGCCCCGCACAAAATGGAATCTGCCACCGGGGCCCTGGACCCAGTGTGCCGGCACCCATACGGCGCGTGGCCTAGGGGGCCGCATCCAACGTCCCTGGACCCAGGCCCAGTTACCTCCGCGCCAGTCCCAGAATCCCTCCGTCCACACAAATCCGGGCCCGGGTGCGACGCCTACGACGGCGTAGCGCGGCTCGGGAGGCGGCACCCGGACATAAACACCGCCGCCGCAGGCGGCCAACGCGATCAGCGCCAGCGTGAATATCAAAAGCAACGTGAGTTTTCGAGTCATTCGATCTCCTCTGTCATTCAAACGCACACCACGCGGTGCGGGTTGCGGTTAGGGCATGAAGTTGAACAGGATTTAATGTTTGCTTTGAGTTTTGTTCGGCCGGCGGGGACATGGGCAAGCTCATACTGCGCCTGTTGCACAAGCCAGCTTTCGGCGCTGCCACCAAAGACTTTGGGCAGCCTTACGGCCATTTCGGGGGATATGCCGCGCTTCTCGTTCACCAGTTCCGACAATGTGGTGCGCGTCACGCCGAGGGCGGCAGCGGCATCCGGGATGCTCAATCCCAAAGGCTGTATGCACTGGCGCAGCACGAAGCCGCCGGGGTACGGTGGGTTCTTCATCGGCATGGTTTTATCCTCCATCAGTGGTAATCGACATAATTAACGTCCAGCGCGTCGCCGTCCGCAAAGCGGAAAACCACCCGCCAGTTGGCGCGTACCGTGATCGCCCGAAAACCTTTCAGCTCGCCCTTGAGCGGATGAAGCTTGAAGCCCGGCACATCTATATCGGCGAGAGCTCCGGCGGCGTCCAGGCGTACCAGAATGTCACGCACCTTTTGCAGATGTTCCCGACTGATCCCGCGCGGGTCGCCGTCCTCGTAAAGGCGTTTCAGTCCTTTGTGGCGAGTGAGACGATCATTCTGTTGCCGTAACGCGTAACGTAACGGCTGTCAAGCCAAGCCGTGCCGGTCGGGCCGGGCTGCGTTTCAGGGGAGGGTGCGCCAAAGGCCACACGGGTGTGCCGGATGTTTCCGGTGACGGAGCGGTTGTCAACGCGCCCCACCACTGAAGCACTCACCGCTGGAGAAAAGCGCCGCCGGAAGAATCAGCGCGTCGCGTTGATCAATGTCGAAACTCGGCCGTCCTCACCGGCGACGATCAAATCCGGTTGTGGCGCGCTCAGCACCCGGGCGGCCACGAGGGCAGCCGGTTGCCCGGCCACGTCATAGAGAGTTTCCGCATGAAATGCGCCTCCGCCGGCGCCTTGCAGCACGGAAGCCGAGTTGGCCATGATATTTGCGGCGGCGATATCCGGAATCCCATCGAGGTTGAAGTCCGCCACCGCCAACGACACGGGACAAGCGTCCACGCTGACGGGTGTGGGTGCGCCGAAGACGGCGCCGCTCGACCCCAGCAGGATCCAAACCACCGGCGATGTGCAGTCGCCCACGACCAGGTCCGTTATGCCGTCTCCATTCAAATCGGCCGCCGCCAGGCTGACCGGGTTCGAGCCCACGGCGATGTGGGCGTGCTCTTCGAACGTGCCATCGCCCACATTGAGGAAGATGGAGACACCGGCAACGTAAAGGGCAACCGCCAGATCCTGCCTGCCATCGCCATCGAAATCCGCCGCAACGAGCCGCAGCGGGTTGGGTCCGCTCGAGAAGGTAGTGCCCGTGCGGAACGTGCCGTCGCCATTGCCCAGTAGCACCGAGATGGTCCCGGCAGGCCCGTTGGCGCCCGCCAAGTCCAGGATGCCGTCGCCGTTGAAGTCGCCTGCCACGAAGCACGGCATCGGACCCGGAGAAATGTCGAAGATAGTGCAATTGGTCGAAAGGTCGTATACCGGGCCGGCGGTGAAGGTCCCGTTGCCGGCACCGAAGAACAGAAATACCTGAGTGGAGGTTCCGACTGCCAGATCCAGGTGACCGTCGCGATTGAAGTCTCGCACCAGTACAGCGGCCGCGCCTGGAACCGACAGCTCGGCCGAAGGGCTGAAAGTGCGGTTGCCGTTGCTCAGCAGCACGCCTACTGTGCCGGAGTTGGAACTTACGACTGCCAAGTCGCCCAGTCCGTCCCCATTAAAATCTCCGGTCGCAACATCAACGGGCAGGCCGGATACCGGGAAGGAAGGCGTGGGGGCCAGATGTCCACCCTCGTTGAGCAACACCGTGATATCCAGGTTTTCGAGACTGCCCAGGGCGATATCCGGCTTGCCGTCGCTATTGAAGTCGCCGGCTGCCACCAGGCCCGGAACATCGCCGGCGTGCAACGGGACAGGTGCTTGGAAGGTTCCGTCTCCGTTGCCCAACAGGACGCTGCCGGGCGTGACCAGATCGAGGTTGCCGTCGCCGTTAAAATCGGCGGCGGCCAGCGATTCGAGGCTGCATCCACCGTAGGGTGAACAGTTCGCGGGAAAATTCACGGCGGGTTGAAAGGTGCCGTCGCCGTTTCCCAGCAGCACGGAGACGTTATCGGAGTCCTTGTTGGCTACGGCCAAGTCCAGTTTGCCGTCTTTGTTGAAGTCCTGGATTACGACCTGGAACGGAATCGATCCGACGGTGTAGGTGGTGGGCGGCTGCAAAGTTCCATCGCCATTGCCGAGGAAGACCGATATTTTATTGCCGCCGTCGACCGACACCAAGTCCTGTTTTCCGTCTCCGTTCAGATCGGCCGCCGCGACGTTCTCGGGTGCAAACGCGCCGCGGGTGCCGGACACCACAAAATTTCCTGTGCCATCGCCCAACATCAGAAAAACCGTGTTGCCGGAGTTATCGGCCACCGCCAAGTCCAGGTTGCCATCGCCGTTGAAGTCGGCCGCCGCCAGCTTCCAAGGACCGATTCCCACTTGAAAAACGGTAGGCTTGCCGAAGGTGCCGTCGCCGTTGCCCGGCAGGAACACCACCTGGGTTCCGTTCGTGAGCTGGATGGCCGCGAGATCGATCTTGCCGTCGTTGTTGAAGTCGCCCGCAACCACCGAGTTGGTGGCAGTGCCGAAAACCGAGTAGGCCGGCGCGAATGCCTCCGTTTTCGTGGCCTTGTAAACGGCGATACCGCCGAAGTTAGCCACGACCAAGTTTGTTTGGCCGCTGTTCGTCAGGTCCGCCGAGATGATGGCTTCAGGCGTTCCGGGCACGGGGTAATCGCGCGCACCATGAAATTCGATGGCGGCGGCTTGGACCGATGGGAGCGTCAGGAACACTCCCGCTAGGACGGCGGCCAGCCGGTGTAAGCTTTGGTTCGTCTGTGACGGCATATCAACCCCTTTCGACTCCCGTGGCGCAGTAGTAGTGCGGACGATTCGGATCCCACGATCATCGGAACTCCGCATCTTACCGAATTGCGATCTGGCCATACAAGACGGAGAATTACGGTTAGCCAGCGTTGTGGGACCGTCTCGGCTACGGTATACGCTTGACCACCGAAGCTCCTCTGCCGCCGCCACCAAGCCCGCCTTTACCGGATTCTGCTCAATGTAATCTCGAATTCGATCAAACTCGTTGTCGGATCTGACCAGATGATCGTAGGTCTCTTCCTGCCAGAAAAGCGCACGCATCAATCGCCCCTGACGCCACGGGCTCCATAACACACCGCACACGCGCCGTGAGGCATGACTGCACCAGGTGGTGCGTGCCGCTGGGGCGGGTGACCTGGACTGTGCCGGTCGTGGCGCCAACTGAGCGAAGCTAAGGAATCACTCGGAACGGCAAGTTGCTTAAGAGCGTACCTTCCGGCGTCGTTACCTGGGCCTTGCCATTGCCGGCGCCGGGCGGCACCGTGGCAGTGATGAGTGTGTTCGAGACGACCGTGAACGCAGCCGCCGTGCCGTTAAATGCGACGCTCGTCGTGCCGGTCAGATGGGTGCCTAGAATCTTGACGGTAGCGCCCACCTGGCCGAAGCCGGGCAGGGTGGTCACGAACGGTCCAAGTCCCACAGATAATCTAAAGATCGAGCCGGCGGTCGGCCGCTCAAAGTCCGAGGTCACGCCATAGAAACTCCCGTCCGTGCCTTGTGTCAGGGCGCCGTAGGGATGCGAATTGCCGTTTGACGCGAAGCTGTAAAGGGCAGTCAGTTTGCCATCCAGGGTAATCGAAAAGATGGTGCCGCCGCCATTGACGCCGCCGTTTACCGCGGTGCCGTACAGATTACCATCTGTACCTTGAATGAGCGAGGCGTATGGAAGTTCGCCATCCGGGGACGGGCTGAAACTGTAAAGCGTGGTCAGCGCGCCCTGAGGAGTGACTTTGAAGATGGTGCCACAGCCATAGCTGCAGTAGATCACATTGCCGCCCGCCGACGTTGTTCCGTAGAAGTTGCCGTCCGAGGCTAGCACCAACCCATCCTTGGGGTCGGCGCCATAAGGGTAAGTGCTGCCGCCGAGAGCGGCAAGCGTTGTCAGAAGGCCGCCGGGGCTGATCTTGAAGACAGTGTTGCCGCTAGTCGTGCCGTAGAAGTCGCCGCCGTAGCCTTGGACCAATCCACCCTGCGGAAAGGCTCCGCCGCCGCCGTTGGTGAAGCTGGTCAGAGTGGTCAAGGCGCCGTCCGGCTGGAGAGCGAACACCGTCCCGGCTTTATATTGGCCGCCGCTGTCGGCGGTTCCGTAAAGACTTCCATTTGCCGCTCGCACAACCGGGTCATAGGGGTTGCCTCCGTCCGCGCACGAAGGCTGGCTACAGAAACTGTACAACGAGGTCAACGTGCCGCCGGGAGTGATGCTGAAGACCGTTCCACGGTTTGCCGCCCCACCCAACTCGGTGGTTCCGTAAAACTCGCCGTTAGGTCCCATGGTTAGGCCGGCGTACGGAAAGTCGCCGTCAATGCCACTGAAATTGTATAAGGTTGTCAAGCCACCGTTCGGTGTAATCTTGAAGACCGTGCCGTTATTATTCAGACCGCCGAGGCCAGTGGTTCCATAGAGGTTGCCATCTAGGCCTTGAACCAGCGCACCATATGGCCGCGCGCCGTTGGCTAGGTTGAACTCCGCCAGAGTGGTAAAGGTCTGTGCGGGCGAAGCTATTACCATCGCGGCGCCGATCGCATGTAGGACGCAAACATTGGTGAACCGTCTTCTCATATTTCTCCCTATCTTTGGGATATGATAAGGCACGCAGCCGGCGTCTGTGCAATAGCCGCGCGATGTACTTTGCATGTCCAGCTAAGGTAAAAGAAACAAGATAGGTAGAGGCTCAACTGTCCGGCCGGCCGCCCGCCTGCTAACCGCCCCGAACGGGCTCCGGCGGACAGCCGCGATGCTAAACTAGCTTGACTGGTCATCTGTGCAACCGACGGACCCCTCCCCCCGCTTGCTGCAGTTCGGTGTTTTTGAAGTCGACCTCCGCCAGGGCGAACTGCGCAAGAAGGGGCAAAAAATCAAGCTGCAGGAACGGCCTTTTCAACTCCTGGCGGCGCTGCTGGAGCGGCACGGTGAAATGGTCACCCGGGAGGAGTTGGCGCAAAAGCTGTGGGCCGGCGCCATGGTCGACGTGGATAACGGCCTGAATATCGCAGCCAGGAAGCTGCGGGAGGCCCTTGGCGACGACGCCAATACGCCACGTTATGTCGAGACGCTCCCCCGGCGCGGTTATCGCTTCATTGCGCCGGTGCAAGCGCTGCCCGAGGAGCCCGCGGAAGCTGCGCCCTCCACGCCGCCGCCGCCCGCACCTTTGGCTTCGCCGCCGCGCCGCAAGGCTCGCCGTTGGGCAGTAGCCGCAATCTGTGCCGCCGGCCTAGGATTCCTCGCGTACGCAGTCGCTGTTCCCGTACGGCCACCGGGTGTGATACGGATGCTGCGGCTGACCACCACCGGCCGCGCCGAAGCCGGCGCGATGGTGGCGACCGATGGCTCACGAGTATATTTCAACGAGCGCAACGGCGGGCGCTGGTCGCTGGCGCAGGTTTCCGTGGAAGGCGGAACTCCAATGTCTCTGCCTCTGCCGCTGCCCCTGCCGACCACGCCCGGCGATCCGACAGTGCTCGCAATTTCACCGAACAGCGAACTGCTGGTGACAATCGCCGCCGGCGTCGAGGAGGATGCGCCGCTTTGGATCATTCCCACTGTCGCCGGACCGGCCCGGCGGGTCGGCAATGTGTTGGCCCACGCCGCCGTATGGTCCCGCGACGGGCGCAACATTGTTTTCGCATATGGCATGGCGCTGTTTCGAGTGAAGAGCGATGGCGCCGAAACACGCAAGCTGGTGGATACCCCCGGCAAGCCATACTGGATACGCTGGTCGCCACCCGGGCGGGCGGAGGTTCTTCGGTTTAGTGTCTTGGATCGCCGGTATTCCGTCTGGGAGTGTTCGCCGGATGGCCGCGGCCTGCATCCCGTGCTGCCAGCATCGAGGCCCGGCGTTTTTATCCCTGGCGGAGAAACCGCCATCGACTGGACACCCGACGGCAGCTACTATTTTTTCCGGGAGTGGAGCGGGCGGGAGTCGACCATCTGGGCGCTACGGGAAGCACGGAACTGGTTCCATCCGTTCCGCCGCGCTCCAGTCCGGATCTTTGCCACGCCGCTCAACTTCGTAGGGCTGGCTGCCAGTCCGAACGGCAAAAGACTATTCTTCGCGGGCGGGCAGGAGCTCCGCGAACTGGTGAGCTACGACGCGCGGCGAGAACAGTTTCTGCCCTTTCTCTCCGGCATTCCAGTGCGATGGGTCAACTTTTCAAAAGACGGCCAGTGGGTCACCTATGTGACCATTCCCGAAAGCACTCTATGGCGCAGCCGGGCGGATGGCAGCGAGCGGCTGCAGATCGTCACTTCTCCGCTGGTCGCGACCGAGCCGCATTGGTCGCCGGACGGCCGCCTGATCGCCTTCTGTGGCACCGAGCTCGGCAAGGATTATAGGGTGTACACCGTTCCAGCGGACGGCGGAGCGTTGGAGAAGATCGGTCCCGATGGGTACGGTTCGTGCAGCCCGTCCTGGTCTCCGGACGGCAGCTCCCTCATGTTCGGACGCTATCGGTCGAATGGTCTTCCCGGCCCGGCGAGCATCTGGATAACCGACTGGAAGACGAAGCAAGCCACCATTCTGCCGGGATCCGAGGATGTCTTACGTCCGGTTTGGTCGCCCGATGGAAAGTACGTGGCGGCCATGAGCAAGGGGGGCACGCGCATCCTGCTCTACGATTTCCAAACCCGGCATTGGACCGGCCTGGTTAGCGTCGAGACGAGTCTGGGAGTTCCTTTTTGGAGCAGGGACAGCCAGTACATATTTTCTCAGCGCGTACTCGGGAGCGAGGAGCAGCCTATATTCCGCCTGAACGTGAGCACGCGCGCGATCGAGCAGGTGGCCAGTTCGCGGCAGATTCCGCAATCGGGCATAACCGGGTATACGCTGACGGGCTTGACTCCCGACGACGCGCCCATCGCCACCGTGTTCCGCAACAATGCGGATATTTACGCGCTGGAAATGGACATACCGTAGCGCGATTTCACGGGCGTGTCCGTAACCGCCGACGAGTGTGCTTTCATAGTGGAGTGCCAGTCTCCAACTTCAGCTTTCCCACTGCCATCCTATTCGGCGCCGGCGCGGTCGACCTTCTTCCGGAAGAATTGAACAAGCGCGGCATTTCTCACCCGCTGTTGGTCACCGACGCGGGCCTTGCGCGCACGCCGGTCTTCGAGCGGATCGCGCGCCTGGCGCCCGCCGCCGCGGTCTTCTCCAGCGTGGAACCGAATCCCACCGAGCGCAATGTGCTCGAAGGCGTGGCCTGCTATCACCAGGGCCGCTGCAACGGGATCATCGGCCTGGGCGGCGGATCGCCTATCGATGCCGCAAAAGCCATACGGCTTAAGGTTACCCACGAGCTGCCGCTGGCCGAGTACGACGATCTGCTCGACGGCGGGCAGCGCATCTCCGCGAATGTGCCGCCGTACATCGCCATCGCCACCACTTCAGGGACCGGCAGCGAGGTATCGCGTTCCACCGTGATCACCATCGCCGAAACTAACCGCAAAACCGTCATCTTCAGCCCGCACCTGATTCCCACGCTGGCCATCGGCGATCCGGAGCTCACGCTCGATCTGCCCGAGCGCCTGACCGCGGGGACCGGCATGGATGCGTTCACGCACAACGTGGAGGCGTACATCTCGAAGGGCTATCACCCGATCTGCGACGCAATCGCGCTGTCCGGCGCGCGCATCGTTTGGGAGAACTTGCCGCGGGTCATGGAAAACCCGCACGACCTGGAAGCGCGCTCCCAAATGATGATGGCCTCCATGATGGGAGCGATCGCCTTTCAGAAGGGATTGGGCGCCACGCACTCGCTAGCCCACCCGCTCTCATCGGATTGCGCCATGCATCACGGAACGGCTAACGCGGTGCTGCTGCCCTTCGTCCTGGAGTTCAATCGCGCGGCGGTTCCGGATCGGCTTGCGGATATGGCGGCGCAGTTCGGCGGTGGCGACGCTGCCGATCAAGTTCGCGATTTGAACCGGCGGGTGGGTATCGCGCCGCGGCTTCGGGATTATGGCGTGACTGAAACCCTGCTGCCCGCACTGGCCGACAAAGCCATCCAAGACGGTTGCCACCAACTCAACCCGCGCCCCTGCACCCGCGAGGATCTGCTGGCGCTTTATCACGCGGCGCTGTGAAGTCCAGCTACTGACGTGCGCCTCTCCGTGCCTTTCGAGCCGTAACCGCATAGATTCAGAGCCGCGACCGTAATTCAGAGCCGCGACCGTAAGGGAGCGGTAGTCAACAGTTAGCCCGGGCGGCACATCAGCAGGTTTTTCCAGACGCCCGCCGGCGAAACCCGCTAAGATAGCGTTGTAGATGCAGGTATTGCAAGCGGGACAACACAAGCTGATCTTCCTGGAATTGGAGCCGGAGCTGGTGGCCAACATCGCCAAGCAGGCCGGATTCGAGACCAAGCTGAAGGACTCGCAGCGCAACATGACGCTGGAGCTTACGGCCGCCGGAAGGCAAGCGCCCCTGCTGCTCTTCGATGCCGCCGATCCGGCCAACCTGGGTTGGTTTTCGCGCTGCCAGTTTTACGTCGACGGCCGCAGCGGCGGCGTGATGCAAACCCCCATCAGCCTCGCCAACAAGCGCGACCGCGGCGGCAAAGCGCAGCCCAACTCAGTCCGCCTGAACATCGCCAAAGAACTGCCGGCCAGTTTCCGGCTGCCGGGAAAGCAGCCCCTCACCGAGCAGGTGTTGTACGCGCTGCTGTTCAACTTCCTGAACGCCCTGATGAAGACCGGAGTAGCGGTATGCGGCGGATCGGTCGTGCAGGCGTTGGCCGGCCGTACCGAGAACATCGGGCCGCGTAATTGAACGGAGCGCCGCCGAGCGATTCAGAGAACCGGCTTCATGCAATGACCACAGAGCTTGGCCTTTGGCGTTCGCAGCGGCCTGCGACAGAATGAGCAAGGTGGTCCGTAATCGGAAACCCGGTGATGGAAAATGGCGTTGGGATTTGTCTCACGAAATCCTGTGATGCGCTCATACTCCGCCAGTACGGGCCCGAATATTTTGCCCCGAATGCCGCTGTCCTTGCCATTACCACGAACGGACATCACTTGACGGTATTCGTCGTCATCGAGCATTGGCACTTCCGTTTTGCAACGCCAACACCAGATCATCTTCATCGGCGGTATACAACATTCTACCCTGACGCTTATAATCAGGCTACGCTATAAAGCCGAAGATCCGGGCCGCCTGCTGCAGGCGCTGGCTGGCCGCACCAAGAACATCGGGCCGCGCAATCGACTTGCGGGCGCGAGTCCGCTTATGTCTCCCACGGTACTTCAAGAACCCACGGAAGTCTGGCTTCGATCTCCAACTGTACAACCGGGCCGGTAAACGACGCCGCTGCCAGCGCGATCTTTCTGCTAAACCAAACCGTCAGATCGGGACTCAGGGCGACGTTCTCGCCAAGCCGCACGATTTCGCCGATGAAATGAAACCATCCGCCGTATTGAATCATGCCAGGCGTGGAACCTTCGACAGGGCCGACGTCATAGATCTCCGCGGGTTTGATTGGGTCGATTCCGAACTGGGCGAAGAATGCGAGGCATGCCGTAGTGAAAAGGGCGTGCCGGCTGGCGCGGTAGTTCGCGCATGACGTGCAATCGCACTCCTGAGGTATCCATGCCGCATATCCGGAAGCCGTGGCGTCCGGATCACAAAGCAACTCGTTGCCGGCAACCTGGATCGCAAGCATGCCTCGAACCAAGTTACCGCACTTCCCCTCGCGCATCGAACCGCACGCCAGCCAGCGTAGCGCCCGACGCCAGCACGTCGCGCACGCGGCCGCGGTTCGCTCCGCCCTTCTCGGTAGCTTCCACCATCGCGCGCACGGCCTGTTCGAGCGAGGCGTCTGCCGGCAGACGAAAAATCCAGGGGATGTTCAAGGAAGTCAGGTCCCGGTCGCCGGAAAGAGCGATGATGGGCACGAACATCTTTACGGCGAGTTGCTCGGCCAGGTGGCTTGTGTTGCGATCCGTGGAGATTAACCCGATCAGCCGCTCCTGCTGCATCAGTTCCACCAGCGCCGTGGACGCCTTGCCCCATGCACCCTCCGACGGTATGCCTACCAGCTTATAGGTGCGGCCCGCGGCGCCGTACGCCTCGAGCCGGCGCTTCCATTCCGGATCGGCGGCGCGCTGGTCGGCCTGCGGCCCGAATATGCCTATGCGCACCTCGCCCGCTGGATTGTCCGGAAGTGGCGGACCCGCGTATCCTATCGTGTTTTCGTCGATGCGGGCGTAAGCCTTCTGCATCGGCTCGCGGCGAAACTCCGCCTTCCCATTGCGGATTTTGCCCAGATACATCGCCGCCATATTCTTGCAGTTGGGATCGAAGAGCATTTCGCCGGTCACGCCGCGATAATGCTCCAGGCTGGTGAGCGCGTCGCGGATGCGCGCACGGTTCAACCCCGCCCGGCAGATCGCGTCCAGCAGGATGCGCATGCCATCATATCCCAGCGAAGCAAACGAGTCCGGCGCCTTATCGAAACGCTTCCCAAACCGCGCGTTGAAGCCCATCCACATCGGATCGTCACGCGTGGGATCGTAGGGAAACACGAACTCCAGCCCTTCGGCGGCAGGCCCGGCAATGCGCAGCAGGTCGTCTCCATAAACGCGGAAGCTGCCGAAAACCGGCTGCTTCATCCCCATTTCGCGCATCTGTTTCAGGATATTTCCGGCGGGGATGGCGTCCGCCCATAACACCACGGCATCCACTTTGGAATCCTGTATGACGCTGAGCTGCTGGCGAAAATCGGTATCGCCGGGCATGTATTTCTGCTCGATCGCCACCGGATGGCCGAGCCGACGCGACGCATCGCGGAACTTGACCACTCCGAAACGGCCGTAGCGTTCGTTGACGCGCAGCAGCGCTACGCGCCCCAGACCCAGTTCCGTGTAGATGCGGCGCGCCAGCGTATATCCCTGCACGCGATCGTCCTGTATGGCGGTTAAGGACCAGGGAATGAGGGTCTCCGGAATGGTGGGGTCCGTAGCCGCTGTGTTGATGATGGGCAGTTCCGACTTCAGCGAGACGCGCAGGGCAATGTGGGTAGTATCGCCGCTGATAGAGCCTAACATCGCCCACACCTTTTCGTCATAGGACATCTTGACGATCTCATTGCTGGAGGCGCCCCAGATCGCGGAATCGTTGTGTACCATCAGGCGGAAAGGCTTGCCGCAATATCCGCCCGCGGCATTGGCCTCCTCGATGGCCAGCGTTGCGCCGTTCAGCATCATGCGGCCCAGTGCCTCGTCGCGGTGCTGCTCGATGGGACCGAGGAAGCCTATGAGCACTTCCGAGAGGCTCGCAAGGTCAGGCGTGGGCACGTCGCGCGCGGGGCCGTTATACTCGATGAGATTGGTGTAGTGCTCGTAATAGGGCTTGGCGAAGTGCGCATATGGGCGCATATCTTCGGGCTCATTGGCATAAGGCTCCGCTGTCCGCGGCGCGGGCGGACCCGGAGGATGCGCGCCGCAGGTACACGCGCCAGGCGATTGCGCCAGCGCTGTTACGGCGGCGAACAAGATCAGAGATAAGAGTGGCGCACGCTTCAGCGTGCAGCGGCGAACTTCAGTTCGCCGTCCGGAACTGTCGGCTGAAGCCGACAGCAGCACGCTGAAGCGTGCGCCGCAGGCCGCAGGTCTGCCCCACATATTACCCTCGTGGCTCATTGTCCGGGTTGCGGAAGAGCACGATAGCTTCGCCTTCCACCAACAGATCCGGCCGGCACAGCTTCGCCTGAATGCCCGTCGAGGCCGGCAGCGGGTCGAGTCCCTGTCTCTTGTAGAACGCCGTGCGCTCTTCGTTGAACTCGCGATAGTCGCGGTCGATATCGCGCAGGTAGAAAGTGGTGCGCACGACATCCTTCCAGGTGGCACCCTCCGCCTCCAGCAGGCCCGTGATGTTATAAAACATGCGCCGGCACTGCGCACGGAAATCGCCTACGTGCACGGTTTGACCGTTCTCGTCGATGCTGGCGGTCCCGGAGATCAAAAGAACCACAAGGCCGTTCAAGTCGAGGCGCATGCCGCGCGAAAAAGAACTAGGCCGGTCGTAATCGTAGGCCTCATTCAGCACGCGCAGATCGGTGACCGCCCGCTTCTGAACGGTGGCGCCGCCGATTTCACTGATCATTTCTTCGAGTAACATTCCGACTAACCTCCCTTTCGATTCGTATCCCGTGACTCAGGCCTTTGGCCGTCGCCACCCAGATGTCATTCCCCTGAAAATCCACTCCAAAAATGTAGTTATGCGCCGGTGCTGTATCCGTCGCGACTTGTTTCACTTTGCCCTGGGCGTCGCGCACCAGCATCTCGGGCTTGCCGGTCTGGAGCGCGGGTCGGTACACAGCCCAATTCTCGCCGTCGTAATAAGCCAGTCCTTTATCAGTGGAGAACCAGGCCCGGTTGCCGTCCACGCCCTTAACCTGGTTGAGAAAGTTGCTGGGCAAGCCGCTGTCTTTCTCCATGAAGTTGTGCCAGTTTCGGCCATCGTAGCGGCTGGCGCCGAAATAAGTGGCCACCCAGAGGATTTTGTCCTGTTCCAACCAACTAACCGACGTAGTGATTTCGTGGATCAGCCCCTGATCTTTGAACAGCACCAGTTCCGTCTCGCCGTCCGGATCGTTATAGTCTTTCCACTGCTCGGTCTTTACGTCGTACTCCAGCACTCCGCCGCCCCAGACGGCATAGTAGACCTTGCTGGTTCCGGCGCTGACACCATAGGTCCAGATTTCGTACATAGGCGTGTTGCGCTCGTTGTAAAGGCTCCACTCGCCGGTGCGCGTGTTCAGGCGGCTAGCGCCGGCCGCGGTGGCCACCCACACGTAATCTCCTTGTACGGTGACGCCATAGACCACGTCGTTGCTCAAGCCGCTGTTGAGCTGCGTAAACGTATCGAAACGGCCGGCGGAGTAGCGGCTCAGTCCGCCCATGGTGGC
>Ga0187858_10002191_pt1 | contig 20386 bp, 19 predicted proteins | sample June2016WEW_8_15_FD_133015 | JGI IMG/M metagenome (GOLD analysis project Ga0187858, IMG submission 133015) | Peatland microbial communities from SPRUCE experiment site at the Marcell Experimental Forest, Minnesota, USA - June2016WEW_8_150 | ecosystem: Environmental > Terrestrial > Soil >...
ACGCTTCGCGATTCCGATTCCCGAGCAGGCCGCTCGCGATGGCTCGCTGTATCGGCCGCCAGACAATAGTCCCGAGATAACTTATATGCTGCAGCGCCGCAAGGAACTTGGCGGCTTCATGCCGCATCGCGAGGTTCCGGCGAGCAACTTCGAAGCGCCCACGCTCGATCACTTCGCCGAGTCTATCGCCGGATCCAAAGGCCGCGGTGTGTCCACGACGATGGGCTTCGTCAGTATGCTGAGGCAACTGCTGAAGGATCCCAAGATCGGGAAGCTGATCGTTCCTATTATTCCCGACGAAGGCCGCACCTTCGGTATGGAATCGATCATCCGGCAGGTGGGCATTTACGCCAGCCAGGGGCAGCTCTATAAGCCGCATGATCAGGACATGTTGCTCTACTACCGTGAAGAAAAGAACGGGCAGATTCTGGAAGAAGGCATAACCGAAGCCGGCTCGATGGCATCGTTCACCGCGGCTGGCACGGCTTACGCCAACTATAAAGTGCCGATGGTTCCCTTCTTCACCTACTACTCGATGTTCGGCTTTCAGCGTATCGGCGATATGGTGTGGGCTTTCGCCGATTCGCGTGGCAAAGGCTTCCTGATGGGTGGAACCGCCGGAAGAACAACTCTCGCGGGCGAGGGATTGCAGCACCAGGACGGACACAGCCTGGTGCTTTCCAGCACCGTTCCCACCTGCCACAGCTACGATCCGGCGTATGTGTACGAGATTGCCGTGATCGTGCAGGATGGCATACGGCGGATGTATCAGGAGCGCGAAGACCGCTTTTACTACATCACGCTGTACAACGAAGACTACGCGATGCCCGAGATGCCGAAGGGCGTGGAGGAAGGGATTCTGCGCGGCGTCTACAAATATCGGCCCGCGGCCAAGGGCGAGGCTGTAGTGCAACTGTTCGGCAGCGGTTCGATTCTGAACGAGGCGTTGCGCGCGCAGGAGATTCTGGCTGACAAATACGGCGTCCCCGCCAATGTCTGGAGCGTCACCAGCTACAACGAATTGCGCCGCGACGCGCTCGCGGTCGAGCGTTGGAACCGGCTCCATCCATCTGAAGCGGAGAAGCGGCCATACATTCTCACCGCTCTCGACGGCGCCGATGGCCCGGTCGTTGCTTCCACCGATTTCATGAAGGCCGTGCCCGACCAGTTGTCTCCGTGGCTGCTCAACCGGCTTGTCAGCCTGGGCACCGACGGCTTTGGGCGCAGCGACAATCGTCAGCATCTGCGGCGGCATTTCGAGATCAATGCAGAATCAATCGCGGTTGCGGCCCTGTCGCGACTGGCGCGTGACGGCAAATTCGACGGGCAGCGTGCGCAGAACGCCTTCAAGGAGCTAGGCGTCGACGCGGAGAAGATCGACCCCGCCATTGCGTAACGATATGGCTATCCCACTCTGTGGGACGGCTAACAAGTTCACCATCTAGCGTAGAAGTTTCGTTGTGACGGGGTTCGAGTTCTGCTGGGCCGCAAGGTGTCACGTGGCAGTTCCCGCTCTATCGAACTCTGCTCTTAGCAGATGCGAGGCAACTGATCGCCAGCCAGCATGTCGACGATTCGCGTCGTGCCCAGCGGCGTTCGCATGGTCACCAGCCCAGGGTCCGCCCTGTTTACTGTGCCAATGATCTGAGCCTTCGATCCCAGGGGATGACGCCGCATCGCTTGCAACAAAGTCTCGGCGGCCGCGGGTGCCACGATTGCAATAAGCTTCCCTTCGTTGGCAACATATAAAGGGTCGAGGCCTAGCAATTCGCAGGCTCCGCGAACTTCTTCGCACACGGGGATTTCGCGTTCTTCGAGTTGGATCCCGACACCCGATTGTGCGGCGATTTCGTTCAGGGTGCTGGACACGCCACCTCGCGTCGGGTCGCGCATGCAACGAATCTCGCGAGTTGCGGCGAGCATGTCGGCCACAAGTGTATTCAAAGCGGCGCTGTCGCTTTGGATCTGAGTTTCGAATTCCAGCCCCTCGCGCTGCGCGAGGATGGCGATACCGTGTTCGCCAATGGACCCGCTGAGAAGAACCTTGTCGCAGGGTCGGGCGCGATTGGCAGAAAGCTCGACGCCGTCGGGCACAAGGCCGATTCCAGTCGTATTGATGAAAACGCCGTCGCCCTTACCCCTCTCGACAACTTTCGTGTCGCCGGTGACAACCTCCATGCCCGCCGCTGCTGCAGCTTGTTGCATCGAATTCACAATGCGCCGGAGTTCATCCATCGAGAAGCCTTCCTCGATAATGAACGCAGCGGTCAGAAATAGCGGCGTTGCTCCACCCATCGCCAAGTCGTTCACGGTCCCGTGAACGGCAAGAGAACCGATATCACCGCCAGGAAAAAACAATGGCTTCACTACAAACGAATCGGTGGTAATGGCCAGACGCTGGCCGTTAACGCTGACAATTGCCTGGTCATCGAGACGGGCTAATATGGGATTCCGCAGCGCGGGCAGGAAGATATCGCGAATCAACTCGGCGCTCAATTTGCCGCCGCTGCCATGTCCGAGCAAGACGGTATCCTTGGCAGGGAGCGGTACCGGACAACTGAGCTCGACGATGGTTTTCGTTGGCAGGTGCTCTCCTAACTCGCGACTGGATGACGCCGATAGTGGTAGTAGGCCGCGCAGGCGCCCTCCGCGGAAACCATGGGCGCACCTAACGGATTCTCGGGAGTACAGCGCATGCCAAACGCCGGACAGTCCGGCGGCTTTTTCAACCCTTGTAATACCTGGGCGCTGATGCACTCGGCAGGTTCGTCGACGGTAATTTCGCCCAAATCAAAAACTCGATCGGCGTTAAAGCTTGCATACTCCTCTCGCAGGCGCAAACCACTCTGCGGGATCAATCCAATGCCACGCCACTTCTGATCTGCGACTTCGAACACCTCAGTCATAATCTGCTGCGCCGGCAGGTTTCCCGCATAGCTCACCGATCTCACATACTGATTTTCCAGCTTCGCCTCGCCTGCCTCGAGTTGCCGGATCAGCATGAGGATTGCTTCCAGGATATCCACCGGTTCGAATCCCCCGACAACAATCGGTACGCGAAAATCACGGACCAGATCTTCATATTCCTTGCATCCCATGACGGTGCAGACATGCCCAGGTGCAATGAAGCCCTGCACCCGGTTGGTGTCGGAAACCATCAAGGCGCGAATCGCTGGCGGTACCAGTACGTGCGAAACCAGCAGGGAGAAATTGGTGAGGCCTTCGCGTTTGGCCTGCCACGCAGCCATCGCATTTGCGGGAGCCGTGGTTTCGAAACCAATCGCCAGAAAGATGACTTTACGATCCGGGTTGGAACGGGCGATCTTGACTGCCTCGGTCGGGGAATACGCGATACGAACGTCCGCGCCTTGCGATTTGGCGCGAAGCAGGTCCGAATGTGATCCAGGCACACGCAGCATGTCTCCATAAGAGACCAGGATTGCGTCGGGGCGCAGCGCCAGCTCGATGGACTTGTCAATGGTTTCCAGCGGCGTGACGCAGACAGGACAGCCTGGCCCGTGGACCAATTCGATGCCGCACGGCAGCAACTCATCGATTCCATAGCGCATGATCGTGTGGGTCTGGCCGCCGCAGATCTCCATCAGCACCCAAGGCCGAGTCGTATGTTGAACGATTTGAGCGACGAGGGCCTGCGCAATGCGTGCGTCGCGATACTCATCGAGGTATTTCATGCGGCTGCTCTGTCCTGCTTCCCGCGTTTGGATCGAACCGAAACGGGGACGCACACAGGCGAACTTTAACCCGTGACGAACATACTATCGGTGATGAACATCACGTTGTCCTGTGAGGGGTGACTCTCTGGCATTTGAGACGAAAACGGAAACTGGAAGGGAGGAACCGTTGGAATCTTACGAATCGCTTGGAGCCAGTTCCGCCTCCAGCATTCCCATCTCTTGCAGAAGTTCGAAGGTGCGGTCGGCTTCGATCCGGTCGACGACGCTTATGGCGAAGCCGACATGGACTATCACGTAGTCGCCGACGCCGGCCTCCGGTACAAAGTCCAGGGAAACCTGACGCACAATGCCGCCAAACTGAACGCGAGCAGTTCTTGTCCAGCCCTGTTCCTGGACTTCAAGGATTCTTCCCGGTATCGCGAGGCACACGACAGGTCTCCTCAACGCCCAGTAGAACATCGCGTTGTTACGGCAGGCTGTGACTGACGGCACACCTCACGGTGATGATAAGAACTCCGCCCCTGAGTCTCGGTTCAGCTGACTTCGGCGAGTCTGAGGTCAGGCGATCTCCTCTATTGCGCCTTCGGACTATTCCTCATAAATGGAAAAGGCCGTGATCGACCATAATCAACAGCCCACACACAGCCGTTCGCCGCGTGATGTTAGTTCCGCAGGAGTTCCTGCCCGCACAGCTCCTATTGATTCAAGTACCGGATTATTTTGAACGCGGTGTCTACACCATGGTAGGGCACAAACACCGAATAGTTTCCGACGGCTACAATCTTGCCATCCGACTGGATTGCCAATGCGTTGGCGCCGATGGAAGGAGTCTGGACTCCACCTCCGAATATGGTGACGACCGTACCATTGTTTCCGAATGTGGTGTCGAGCTGACCGGCTGGCGTGTATCGAGCCAGCGAAAACGCCGTCTGCGGGGAGTGGGAAGCAATGCCGACCGTCACGATGTCACCACTCGACTGCACCGCCAGCCCCGAAGTTGTGATGCTCTGGTAAACGGGAACAACGGTGAACGTGCCACCGTTGGTACCGAAACTCGCGTCCGTAACCCCTGCGGCCAGATAACGAGATACTGCAAAGCCGGAGCTCGCAACGCCGCCGACCGGGAAGATAGAGTTGTTGGTCAGGGTCCCGCCTGCCAGAAATTCCCCGGTTGGCAGAAGCACCAGACCGGCCGCCGTTCCGGGACTGGCCAATTGGCCGCCAATTCCGAAGGTGGTGTCGAGAGCGCCATTCGAGTCATATTGAGAGATGAAGCCGCTGGCTCCCAGAGCGGAAGACACAACTAAGATCTTTCCACTCGGAAGAAGCGCCAGCCCAGTGGCTGGATAACCAGCGGTCCTCGCCGAACCCCCGGTCCCAAAGCTGGTGTCAAATTGCCCGTTGGACAGAAGACGCAGCAGGTATCGGTCGGCCACCAAAATGCTGCCGTCCGGTTGGATCACCACACCCTGTGGCGTTGTGCCAATGAAATCGGTACCTAACGACGCGATCCCGCCGGTCCCAAATGCGGAGTCGAGGACTCCAGTCGACAGGTACCGAGCCACGAAATTTTCGCCGACAGCTACAATCTTGCCATCGCTCTGTAGGGCGATCGCCGTAATCGGGACGCCTTCTATGCTCGCTATGGATGTAACGCCGTTAGTCCCAAAGGTTGTGTCCAGGCTTCCGTTGGTGTTGTAGCGGGCAACCGCGGGGATGGGAAAATCGTTGTTGCCCGGGATTCCGCCGCCAATCACGATTTGGCCGTTGGGCTGAATGATGACCGCGTTCGCGGTAGCCATGTTATTGGTATAGTTTTGATCCCCAAAATCCGTGGTTACAATGCCTCCATTGCCGAATGTCGGATCGAGGTGGCCAGCTTGGGCAACAGCCCACTGGAAAGCGCTGAGCGTGAGGAAGAAGATCAACAGCGAAGCGCGGTGCAATTTTGTGCCGTACATGACGTCTCCTGATCGACTAGATTGCTTCGGAAGCGAGAATCGAAGGCGGCCTCAATACTATTCCGGACCGGAAGGAAGTTGTCACGAAATTGTCACCAGGCAGTCAAAAGATAGTCAAAGCAGCGACGACGGGATTGAATGTGCTGTAGCTCGAATACGGAGACTGAGCTTGATGTCTTGAATTCTCCCCTGCATTAAACAAGGAGGCGCATCAGTGCCCCATGCGCCGTTTCGGCTTGACAAGGGAGAACTCCGTGATTAAATGTCTGGGTGTGTTCGCGGCTGCGCGGCGGGGTAGCCGGACGTTTCCGACCACAAGATAAGCATAAGCCAAGTGTAGACGCGTGTCTCCGGGTTCCGGCAGCTCGAATTCCGCCGGCCCCACACTTGTGTCGATTTGGCAGCGGAACTGTGGCGCAGGATGCCGGTGGAGACACGGCAACTGCTGACGAATTTCGCACCGGGATAGGGGCCAACACTAAAGAATGGGAGCCAGTTCAAACGTAAATCAGCCGATCCCGACACCTGTCCCAAGCTCTATTTCTCCGACCGGCAAGCAGACCTATGCTGCCACAAATCGCGAGACTGTTGCTGACAAAACAGCCCTTCGTACCAAGACAGTTGTTGTGCTGGGATTCGCCGCAGGCCTCCTGCTTTCGCCAAAGCTGTGGGTCAGTTCACGCTTCTATCCCCTGGTTCCCGTCTTCCACGGCTTACCGCACATTCCTTTTCCGCTGGACTACATCTGTTATGGCGTTTTGCTGCTTCTTCTTGTCGCCATAGCCTTCGTCGCCAAGCCGCGAATTTATATCTTTGCATTTGCGGCATTCATCGCCGTGTACTCCCTGTTGGACCAGACCCGGTGGCAGCCATGGGCTTATCAGTACTGGCTGATGTTAATTGCGCTGGGATGCTTCTCCTGGAAGCCAGATGACATCCGCGGACGGCAGGACGCGGTCAACATCTGCCGCCTGATTATGGGTTGTACCTACGTCTATAGCGGCCTGCAAAAGCTAAACAGCAAGTTCGTTGCCGAAGGGTTTCCATGGGTCTTGGGCACATTGCATCTTCATATTCCTATCACCTACTTAAATTACCTGGGATGGATTGTCCCCTTCATAGAGATAAGCATTGGCCTAAGTTTGCTTACACGCAGATTCCGCAAGCTCGGGATAGTCAATGGCATTGTGATGCATCTGTTCATCTTGTATAGCTTCGGCCCGCTGGGGCTTGACTGGAATAGCGTGGTATGGCCGTGGAACGTCGTAATGATCGCTCTTATTCTTATCTTGTTCTGGAATACCGATGTTACTTTTGCCGACATTGTATGGCGTAATAAGTTTGTCTATCATAAAGTGGTTCTTGTTCTGCTTGGAGTGTTGCCGGCCCTTAGCTTTATTGGCCGGTGGCCCTCCGATCTGTCTCTGGCACTCTACACCGACAACTTGACCGAGGCGAATGTGCTTATCAGTGAACGGGTGAAGCAAACTCTTCCAGTGTCCGTCCAACAGTACGTGAAGCCAATTCCTGGGCACATTGTGCTTCGAATTCAAGACTGGTCCTTTGGTGAGATGAACGTACCGCCTTACGCAGAGATACAAAGCTTCACGAGCGTGGGCTCTGAAGTATGCCGTTATTCACACAACTCTGCTGACGTTTTACTTTCGGGATACGAGAAGAACACGCTGCTGGGCCCGGGAAAAGAGATACGCAATACTTGTTTTGGTACGCTGGTCATTAATCCTTGATGGAGTGAAACTTTACCCAAAATGATTGACCGGCCCGATTCCCTTCCCGAGCGGATAGGCCGAAAGGATGCCTTTCCGGACGTAGTCCTTGGCGGCGTGGATGGCTTCTGGCAATTTGTCGCCCAGCGCTAGTCGACACGCGAGCGCTGTAGCGAAGGCGCAACCAGTTCCGTGGGGCGAACGCGATTCCAGGCGTTCGCCCAGGATAATCTCCTCCTGATTTTCGTCGGACGCCACTTTGTAACTCAGGTAATCATTGGCTGACTGCAGATGACCGCCGGTGATGACCGCGGCGTTGGCGCCCAACCTGTGCAGGCCGGCGGCGATTTCCCTCAGACTGGGCAGCGCCAAGTCCCAGGAAGCTCCGCCGGCGATTGGTTCGGCCCCAACCAGCGCTGCGGCCTCGTCGATGTTAGGCGTCATCACATCGCACAGGAGAATCAGCTTCGTTCGCAACACCTCCACTCCGGCCTCATCCAGCAGTGCAGCTCCTGACGACGACCGAATCACTGGGTCCAGCACGACATTCGGCAGCCGCCTGGAGCGGAGAAAGCCCGCGACCGCTGCTGCAACCGCTCCCGACCCCAGCATGCCCAGCCGGACAGCCGCGATCTCCACATCGTCCGCCAGCGCCTCCAGCGTCCGCACGACCAGCTCCGGCGGCAGTGGCTGGACACCGAAGACGCCCTGGGTCGACTGCACCGTCAGCGCGGTAATGCAGGTAACGGCATAGCAACCCAGCGAAGCCGCTGTCTTGATGTCGGCAGTGATTCCGGCTCCCGAGGAGGGATCGTAGCCGGCGACGCTGAGCACAACCGGTGGCACGCGCATGGGAGGACTCTACCGCAAACCGCTGTTTCGCGGTACCGGGCGGGTTCGGCGGCTAGTCCGACGGTGCGGCTCCGGAGTCTGAGCAACCCAAGCCGCTCACTAATTTTCGAGACCACGGTATCCAGCCTTGGGCAGCAGAGGCATGAAAACGCGGTTTACGCGCGACACAATCGTCCACCTGCTCTAGAATGTGATCTTCAATTCGGCGGCGACATACAACAGCCGAGCTGCGGAATTCTTCTAACCTATTTCGCGGCTCGGTAGCCAATGTCGTTCGAGGTGATCATGCAGAACTGGAAGAAGGCATTTGTATTCGGATCGATCGGCGCTGGCGCAGTCCTGATTTTTACTGGCCGACGCCCCGTCGGCATGGCGTGTGCCGCGGCAGGTCTCGCGGTGCTGGCGTCGGAATATCCAGAGAAATTCGAGGCCGTCTGGGAGAGCGCTCCCGACTACCTGCGCAAGGGAATGCAGATCTTCGCCACGCTGCAAAAAGTGGGCGAAGGCTTTGCCGAGGAAGCCGAGCGCCGCAGTGTGAGCGCCTGGCGCAATGTCCGTTCCGAGTACGGATCGTAGACGCGGCCAGGAACCTTTTTCGAAGGGGACGGCCTTCGGGCCGTCCGAAAATTCTGCACATCCGATTATTGAGATTCAGCCGCTACTCGTCGGCGCGAACGAACGCGCCGATCGGCATCAGCAGGTATACTTTTTGCATCCATGCCCACCAAGCTGGAAGAGATCACCGCTGCCGCTCGCCGCAAGGCTGCCGCTGTCAAAGCGTCAGCGGATCTGCGCGCTCTGGCTTCCCGAGCGGAGCGTCACCAGCCAAGAGGGTTCCGTCGATTTCTCCAGGATCGCGCGGCAAGGGGCGCAGCCATCATCGCCGAACTGAAGAAAGCGTCCCCATCGAAAGGCCTGATCCGCGCGGATTTCCCTGTAGCCGATCTCGCTCGCGAACTGGAGACGGCTGGAGCTGCGGCGCTTTCCGTGTTGACCGACGAGGAGTACTTCCAGGGCTCATTGCGGAACCTTGCGCTTGCCTCGGCCGCGACCAGGCTTCCCTGCTTGCGAAAAGACTTCATGGTTGACGAGTTCCAGATGCTGGAGGCGCGCGCACACGGCGCTGACGCGGTCCTGCTGATTGTCGCCGCGCTCACTGAGTCTGGGTTGACCAGTCTGTTTCGGAGCGCGCGCACGGCCGAGCTCGATGTGCTATGCGAGGTTCACGATGCTGCGGAGCTGCAACGCGCGCTTGACGCCGGCTTCGATACTATTGGCGTCAACAACCGCGACCTGCATACATTCCGCGTCGATCTGAGCACGTCACTGCAACTGGCCGAGCTTATGCCGGCGGGCATCCTGAAGATTTCCGAGAGCGGAATCGACAGCGGCGAGGACATTGCGCGTTTGCGGCAGGCTGGATTCGACGCCTTCCTGGTGGGCGAGTCGTTGATGCGTGCGCCGAGTCCCGGCGAAGCGCTGCGCGAATTGCTGACGCAGGCGGTTGCCGCGAGCTGATGTTGGTGGGCAGGTTATGACGTGGGTGAAAGTTTGCGGCACGACGGACCTGCACGACGCGCAGCTGGCTGTAGCCGCGGGGGCCGAAGCGCTGGGGTTCATCTTCGCTCCCAGCCTACGTCGAATTGAGCTGGCGGACGCGACAGAAATCATCACACAGCTGCCGAATGGGATTGAGAAGATCGGGGTCTTCGTGAACGAAACTCCGGCGCACGTGGCCGAAGTGACGCAGAGGGTGGGCCTTTCCGGCGTGCAATTGCACGGGGATGAACCGGCTGAGCAGATGCCGGAGTTCCGGCGGACGCTGGGCGAGCGGAAGATCATCAAGACGCTGCAGGCGCGCGATATTTTGAACACCGGTCAGGAGCGGCTAGCGAAGTACTTGTCGGCGCCTGACAGTATCGACGCCATCCTGCTCGATTCCGGTTCGGCGCAGCAGCGCGGCGGAACGGGAATTCCCTTCGCGTGGGAAGAAGTTGTGCCGTTGGCGGCGGCGATTCGGGAGGCGATACCGCTGATTATCGCCGGCGGCTTGAATGCGGAGAATATCTCCCAAGCGCTGCGACTGTTCGCTCCGTGGGGAGTAGATGTAGTCTCAGGCGTGGAGCGCGAGCCGGGAAAGAAAGATGAAGCGCGGCTGCTCGAGTTCGTAGCTGCGGTGCGCGGCACTAAGGCCGCGGCGAAGCAAAGGGAGTGATGGAAGAAACCAGCCCCAACGCGAGAAGTTTACCGGCGGATGAGCCACCCGCTGAAGGCAGCGTGTCCAAGCACGTCCGCAAAGTGCCCGGACGCTTCGGCGCGTACGGAGGGCGCTACGTTCCCGAAACTTTGATGGCGGCATTGCAGGGCCTGGAAGCAGCCTACGCCGCGGCGCGCAAAGACAAAGCGTTCCGCGGCGAGTACCATCGCCTGCTGGCGGATTTCGCTGGCCGGCCCACGCCATTGTTCCTGGCCGAGCGGCTTTCCAAACAGCTGGGCGGCGCGAAGATCTATCTGAAGCGCGAAGACCTGCTGCACACCGGCGCGCACAAAATCAACAACTGCATCGGGCAGGCGCTGCTGGCGCGGCGTATGGGCAAGCACCGCATCATCGCGGAAACCGGCGCGGGCCAGCACGGCGTCGCCACGGCCACCGTCTGCGCGCTCTTCGGCATGGAGTGCGTGGTTTACATGGGCACCGAAGACATGCGGCGGCAGGAGCTGAACGTCTTCCGGATGAAGTTGCTGGGCGCAGAGGTGCGCGGTGTGGAGTCGGGCTCGCGCACGCTGAAAGACGCGATCAACGAAGCCATGCGCGACTGGGTCACCAACGTTCGCACCACGCATTACCTGCTGGGCAGCGTGTTGGGCGCGCATCCCTATCCGACGATGGTGCGCGACTTCCACCGCGTCATCGGCCAGGAGGCACGCAAGCAGATTCTCAAAGCCGAGGGGCGGCTGCCATCGGCGGTGATTGCCTGCGTCGGCGGCGGATCGAATGCGATTGGCGTGTTCTACGAGTTCATCAAGGACCGTGAGGTAAAGTTGATCGGCGTCGAAGCTGGCGGACGCGGCCACTCCTTGGGCGAACATGCGGCGCGCTTCGATGGCGGTGGCCCAGGCGTGTTACAGGGGACGTACTCGTACGTGCTGCAGGATCAAGCCGGACAGATTGCAACGACCCATTCCGTCTCAGCAGGACTTGACTATCCGGCGATCGGTCCCGAACATGCGCTGCTGCACGATCAGGGCCGTGCCGAATACGTTTCGGCGAGCGATCGAGAAGCGCTGGATGCCTGCCGTACGCTGGCTCGGATGGAGGGCATTATTCCGGCGTTGGAGTCGGCACATGCGGTCGCGGAATGTATTAAGCGCGCTCCCACAATGTCGGAGTCTGACATTGTGATAGTTAACATCTCCGGCCGCGGCGATAAGGATATCGGGATACTGCGGGAGAATTTGGGGTTCTAGGGACGCTGCTCTTTGGGTGTCATTCTGAGCGCAGGGAGGCCAACTGTTTGGCCGAGCGGAGTCGAAGAACCCCCTATCGCCGAAAAGGCTCTTGGATAACCATAGGGGTCCTTCGACTCCGTTCGTCCGCCGCGGCGGACTCACTTCGCTCAGGATGACAGACGAAAAAGGAGATGAGGTAGCAGGTTGGCAATCCGCTTTCACAAACCGCCGGGATTAGTCGCCTACATCACCTGCGGCGATCCCGACCTCGACACATCGCGCGAGGTCGCGCTGGCTGCCATTCGCGCGGGCGCTGATGTCATCGAACTGGGCGTGCCGTTCAGCGATCCCGTAGCCGATGGGCCGGTGATTCAGCGGGCCAGCGAGAGGGCGCTGCACCATGGCACGAATCTGGCCGGCGTTCTCGATATCGCCAGGCAGATCCGGCAACAATCGCCCGCCGGACTCATCATCTTTTCCTATCTGAATCCCGTCCTGCAATTTGGGCTCGACAAATTTTGCGCGGCCGCGGTCGAGGCTGGCGTCGATGGAGCGCTCATCACCGATCTTCCCGTCGAGGAAGCGGGCGATTATCTGCGCGCGATGAAGGCGCACAAACTCGCGCCGGTTTTTCTTGCCGCTCCAACCAGCACCGATGAGCGGTTGCGGCAGATTGCGAAACACTCGCGCGGGTTTGTGTATGCCATCTCGCGTACCGGAATCACCGGCGCGCGGCAGGAACTGGCTGGCGATGCGCGATCGCTGGTGGAGCGGTTGCGAGCGCACACCAAATTGCCGATTGCGGTTGGCTTCGGCGTCTCCACGCCGAAACAATTCTCGGAAGTCGGCAGCTTTGCCGATGCGGCCGTGGTAGGCAGCGCCATCGTTCAATGTATCGAACAGAATCGCGGGCGGGAAGCCGCCGCTGTGTCGGAATTCTTGACTTCTCTCACCGCGAATGTAGGACCTGCCAGGGCCAGCGGATAGGCCAGGCCTGGGAACAATCACAAGAACTGAAACCATGGACATCGCTGACTGGCGCAAGAAGATCGACGATCTGGACCGCAAGCTGGTCGAGTTGCTGAGCGAGCGGGCGCAGTGTGCCCACGAGATCGGCAAGCTAAAGCGCAACTCGGCGATGCCCATCTACGAACCGGACCGCGAGAAGATCATCTACCAGAACATTGCGCGCTATAATCCGGGACCGCTGTCGGAGATACAGCTGCGCCAGGTCTACGAGCGCCTGATCGACGTCATGCGGCAGATCCAGCGGGATGAGATGTTGCCAGAAACCGATGCGGAGAAAGCTACTGAGTTGGAGCCGAACGACTGAAGGCGGGCGTACTACGTCGCTTGGCGAGAGGTCAGATCAATAAACATTACAAAAGCTTGTTGAGACTTTCCAGAGTTAAATCGGCGTCTCGCAGGATGCTCTGCAGAACCTTCGGGTGAAGCACTTTCGACCCGTGAAACGGTACGGTGACGCGTTTGCCGGCAGCGTTCTTGTAGATCATGTGGCTCCCACTCTGGCGAGTCAGAGAGAAGCCAATCTTCTGTAGCACGGCAATTATCTGGCGAGCAGTTGAGGCGGGGGAGCTTGGGCATTAGACCGCGACTTGGATCATGGAAACGCTTACCGAAATATCCTGGGGAAGCTCTTCGCCTTCAGCGCGACGGTCTTCAATGTGCAAACGGATAGCGTCCTTGATGTTAGCGATGGCCTCTTCGTAAGTGTCGCCTTGGCTATAGCAGCCTTGCAGCGCCGGACACGAGACGTAGTATCCGTCCTCGTCAGCTTCGATGATGATGGGAAACGCAAACTGCGGCATGGGCAAATTATAGGTCGGGAGGGCGAATTTCCACTAATCTATTTCGGTATAGCCCTCAAATACCGCCTCTTACCACCCCGTGAACAAATGCCCCATCTTTTCCTTCTTGGTGCGCAGATAGTTCTCGGAATGTTCGTAGGGCTCGACTTCGGCGGAGACGCGCTCCACAACTTTGATCCCCGCGCCTTCCAGGGCCGCGACTTTCTCGGGATTGTTGGAGATGAGGCGGACTTCGCGCACGCCCAACTGGCGCAGCATCTCGGCAGGCAACTTGTAGGCGCGATAGTCGTTGTCGTAGCCGAGCTCGACGTTGGCCTCCACGGTATCCAAGCCCCGGTCCTGCAGTTCGTAGGCTTGCAGCTTGGCCATCAAGCCGATGCCGCGGCCCTCCTGCTGCTCATAAATCAGGACGCCTGCGCCCGCTTGCGTGATCATGGAGAGCGCGAGCTCCAGTTGCTGGCGGCAATCGCAGCGCATGGAGTGAAAGACGTCGCCGGTGAGGCATTGCGAATGGATACGGACCAGCGGCGGGGCGGAGTGAATGTCGCCCATGACCAGCGCGACCGCCTCCTCCTTCGCGGTCCCCGAGTGGCCGTTGCCGGCCGCGCCGTTTCCTTTGGCCGACGGGGCGCCGGCAGGCGGTATTTCGAATTCCCCTTCGAAGCCGTAGATGCGGAACTGTCCCCAACGGGTGGGGAAGTTCGCCTCGGCCACTTTCTTTACAAACGAGCGGGTCACACTTCGATTATAAGCCGCCAGCTCACTTCATGATGTTCACGGATCACAGACTTGGTGTTTGTTCAGCACAGACGAAAGCTCAGAGCTATCAGCCGTCAGTTTTCAGCCATCAGCTAAAGCCGTGAACGGTGAGGATTAGCTGATGGCTAAGAGCTGATAGCTGATGGCTTGACAAAAAAGGCGGCCCTTGTGGGACCGCCTGAATGCGAGTTCGATTCGCTACTGACTATCTTCCGTGTCCACCACCGCCGCCGTGACCGCCTCCGCCGCCACTGTGACCACCGCCGCCACTGCTGTGCGCGCTCCCGCCTGAAGAGTGCGGTGCGGAGTACGATCCCGTGTTCCGGCTGCCAGATGACGGGCTCGATCCATAACCACCTCTGCCTCCGTATCCGCTCGAGGATCCCGCTCCATAGCGGGAGGAAGCCGAGTACGTTGGCGCCGCATGGTAGGAATATCCGGCTGGCGGACGCGGGACAGAGGACGCTGAGCCGTGCCCGGACGACGAATTGCTGTGCGAGCCACTTTGCGAATTGCTGCGCGACGGAGCCGAGGACTGTGGCGCTCCGCTGCCCGAATGGTTAGGCGTGTACGGCTGCGATGACCGCGACGCCGTCGAGTTGTTCGCGCCGTACCGCTGATTGTTGTTGGCCGTCGTAGCGTTGTGGCTGTTGGCAGAGTTTGCCGTGTTGCCGTTTGGCCGGGCAAAGTTGTCATTGCCGGCCGGCGGACGCGGTACGTTGTGTGACTGCGTCACGTTGCTGGAGCCCACGTTGTTCGAGCCTCCGGCTGACGGCGGACGCGGGACATTGTTTGCCGGATTGCTGGGCACATTGGCGCGAGCCTGAGTTTGGTTTCCGGTTGCACCGTGCTCAGCTCCGCCCGTTGCTTGCGTGTTATGCGCGCTGTTCGCTCCGGCCACCCCGGTGTGCGTTGAATTGCTCGCGGCAGTTCCCGCATTCGAGTTGCCGCGTGCCGTCGCCGACTGAGCACTACTGAAGCTGGCAGGCCGAGCCGGCGGCGTCGCCCGAGTCACGACTGAACGATTTGCCGACGCCGCAGAAGGAACGTTGGTGCGCGGCGTCTGTCCGCCCAGTACCGAAGACTTGGTTGGGTTGACGTTGGCCGAGCTCAGCGTGTGCGCGTTGTTCAGAGCGGAAGCCGGCACAGCTCCGCCGACCTTGTTGACCGCCGCACCCGACGTAAAAGCCTCTTTCGACGCCGAGGTCACACCGTTTTTCGCGATCGAGTTGGTGCTCCCGAAATTGCCGCTGTGATAGTTGTTAGCAGCGTTGTTGATGTTCGTAATATGCGTGTTGGTGACGTTGACGTTGTGGAAGTAGCCGGCGGTCACATATCCGCCGCCGCGATACCAGCCGCCGTGTCCCCAGCCACAGTAGCGCGGATAGTACGGCGCTCCCCATCCCAACGGGTACCAGCCAAATCCAATGCCGACACCGAAGCCCCAGCCGCCGCCCCAGCCAAAGCCAACGCCGAACCCAGGTCCGCCAACCCAGCCCACCAGCGCGGGCGCATAGTAGGGATTCCAGTAGCCCAGCGATCCAGGCGCCCAACCCCAACCGCCGCCGTAGGTGACCCAGCGGCCATAGTGGAACGGCGCAAATCCCCAGGGAGCGCTATCGACCCACGTCCATCCCCACGGAGCAATCCACGTCCACTGGCCGTAGCGATACGGAGCCCAGCCGACGGGCACGGACGTAGGAGTCCAGACCGGACCATAGTCCGGCGTTGTCGTCCACGTGCCGTTTGCGTCAAGATCCTGATAGCCAATCACGCCGGGCGACACGTAGCGCGCGGACAGAGAATCATCGAGCCGCTTATCGCGCACCTGCGCCCAGTCTTCAAAGCCGTCGCGTGCCGGAGCGCTGTACACCGCATGTTGCAGCGAGTTGCCACTGCTGAAGCGTACTTGCGTGCCGGAATTGACCCGCACGGCAGCGCCTTTTCCGGTGGCCTCGCCATATCCGCTGCGCACCGTCACCCAGCTTTGATCCTGGCTGGGAAGCACATCGAAGCGATAAACGCCGGTCTTCATCACGGTAAAAGCGTAGTTAGGCGTGTCGATTTCGTAGACCTCGCCCTTCTCCAGATGGAGGACCGTGAGATTCAGCGTGCCCTGATCGAGTTCCAACTGGACGGTGCTGTCGCTGACGTTGGTCAGGGTCAGGCTGGTCTCCGAGTTCATACGGATGTAGCCGTCGCCAACGTTCAGTTCGGCGCGCGAATCCTTGTCAGTCCAGATGCGGTCAGAGGTGGTCAGTGGCCGGTTCATGTTGGCGGCAATCCAGTCGTTCACGCCACCCGGCTGCGTCGAAACCTGGCCCGACATAAACTGCACACGAGCCACGCGGCCCGAAGGGTCCTGCTGCTGCGCGCCTTGTTGATCCGGATAACCTTGCTGGCCGGGATAACCCTGTTGTGCCGTTGGATAACCCTGTTGTCCAAAGTCACCTTGCACCGAATTATCACCCGGTGGAGGGGGAGCCATACTCTGGTCCTGAGCGAAGACCGCTCCCGCCGATAAGACGACAAACAGTAGTGCCATCAATAGACATTCAAACCGCCACCGTGACTTCATCTCTCGCACCTCTTGCTGTCCCACCACGATATCTTTCCTTCTGAGGCGAACCCGCTCCCCTTTTGTCTGGGAACTGCCGCCATGCATCAGTATGAACCCCAGATTCGTGAATGTGTTGCGCGTCGTTTTTCCATCGCCGTCATCGTTGGTTTGAAGTGACGCAGCGTTCTGAGCCTCTTACCTTTAGATGCGACAGCGTACTCCGCTTATTCATGTGATTCGGAGGGCCTTGCACCGGCCCGGAGGGCGACGTTTGCGTTAGCCGGCCACCAGCGCGACATTCATCAGCCCGGAGGGCGGCATTTGTGTTAGCCGTGGGCGTAAGAGGCTGTTACGAAACCCGTGTCGCCGCTCTGCGGCTTTGCATTGTTTCCCACTGGGCGGGGGCTGATGCCCCCGCCTAACGTCATCCCGCCGCGTTGCGGCTGTTTTCATCGCCTAGTTAGATCGCCTTGATCCACCAACCAATCCTGGACCTGAGTTTCGTAACAGCCTCGTAAGCCCGCGGTCAGTGCGGGAAAGGCAGGCCGAGCCGCGGAGCGGCGGCACCTGCGGCTCGTTGTCGAGATGGCTTTGTGCCGTCCATACGGGACCGGGTTCCTATAAAATGCTGACCCCGCCCTGAAGGGTGGGGCTATCCTCTTCCGTCCCGCTGAACGAGACTCGACCCTTCGCAGGTCGATGTCAAGCGAAATGGCCGGAATTATGCACTTGCCAAACCCGCAGACCGACTAATTATTTGGCCTTGGTACAGCCGATCTTCTCTCGGTACTTGATTTCACCAGCTTCGATCGCGTGCGTTCGGAGCATGATCTGTTTCTGCAACTGGCGCAGCTCAGGATATTGGAACAAGTTGCACTGATCCATTTCCTCCACGTCTCCAGTTCGCGGACTCACGAAGTAGATTCCCCATGAGCTTGTAGCCGCCGTATTCGGAAAATCACAGGAAGCCCCGAACGAATAGTAGTCAGCTAGGAACGGCTGGCCCTCCTTGTCAAGGCTGGCAATCTTACAGTGTCGCGAGGATATCGGAAACCCTTGGTGGCGCAGGACGATATCGACCAAGGATTTGGCTTCAGTAACACCAATGGTCGCCTCTTGAGCTTCAACAGTTCCTGCCGCAAGAAGCATCAAGACAACCGCAATTAGCTGACTCACCGCGACCATTTTCAATTTTCCCGATCTACCGAGGTCTGCGTTTTCGTCCCTTTGGATCTCGCTTTTCCTTCTCCACCGGTTTCGCCTTGAGCACGTCGCAATCATCTCTCGCTCGCGGCCCGTGGCTCGTAACTCGCAGCTAGTTGCTAATTGCTAGTTGCTTCCCTCAACACAGCTTCCCGAACTTCGACGTGTACTGCAGCCCGATCTCGCCGCACGAGCCTTGCTCCACCGAATACACAATGCAGGAATCGAATGGGCGCGAGTACACATGCAGGCTGACGGCGCGCTGGTTCCACTCGCGCGGGTTGTGGACGTCGTGCACCGGATTCAGCGGATCGACGGCGACCGGATTTTCAGCGGTGATGAACACCTCGTCAGTGGGAACGATGTTGCAGCTATGCGCGACCAGGTCTTCGGAGATCACGCGAAAATTCTGCACCGCGAGTCGGCCGATGGGAGCGGCCATCCAGCAGTTCTGGCCTTTGTGGTTGTGGATCGAGCTCTTCATGCCCGGCTCCCAGCAGATGGCCAGCAGTTCGTAGAGTTCGGTCCTGTCGATGAGGTTGCGGGTGTAGTGTTGCGCGTTCCAGAAGAGGTAGGGCGCGATCGCTTCCGGATGGACGCGATTGGCTTGCAAGTATTGCAACGTGCCGCGCACTTCGGTGAAATCCTGCTCCTTCAGCTTGTGTAAGCCGCTGATGAAGTCGTCGAGAGCAAGCAATTGCATTATTTTTTGTGGCGAAGTTTCGGTAGCCATAATGTCGGTCTCCTGGGACAAAACGCTCATTCTAGACCAAGTTCGACAGTTCCTGCTGGCGAACGGCACTATGCGCAGCCGGAGGGCGCGGGCAAATCTTCTGTATTCGCCGCGGCTGCGGAAATGAGTTACGCCACAAGGCGATTCCAAGCATATAATGTGCGCAAGAAGCACCCCGGCAAGGTGCGGTCCGAGTTGGGCACTGGAGTTTCCATGAAATCGCGTGCTTTCGCAGCGATGATTGCGGTGCTGCTGGCTGTCAGCCTCTCGCTTCCGGCGTTGGCACAGGACAACAACCCTCAGTCGCAGACATCAACTCAACTTTCCAGCAATTCCTCTGACCAGTCGCAATCGGCAAGCACAACTGGCGCTCCCACCGCTCAGCCTGCAAACAGCGCGAATGGTACAGGCAGCCCGACTGACACCGCAGCGGCAACCGCGCCCGCCGCGAATGCGCCGAAGGACACCCACGACAAGGGCAAAACCGATATTGACGATATCGGCGACCGCAAAGTGGGTTCGACGGGAAGAAGCATGGGCAACTGGTACTCGATCGATACCGACATCAAGGTCGGCAAGCAGTACGCGATGATGGTGGAGCAGAGCGCGCGCATGATTCAGGACCCCGTCATCACCGAGTACGTCAATCGCGTCGGTCAGAATTTGGTGCGCAACTCGGATGCGAAGGTGCCCTTCACTATCAAGGTTGTGGACTCCGACGACGTGAACGCTTTCGCCTTGCCCGGCGGATTCTTCTACGTCAATAGCGGCCTGATTTTAGCTGCCGATAACGAGGCCGAACTGGCCGGCGTCATGGCGCATGAGATCTCACATGTCATCCTTCGTCATGCCACGCAGGAGATGACCCGCCAAAACTATGTGCAGCTGTCCACCGTTCCGCTGATGTTTGTGATTCATAGTTGGGGCGTCTATGAGGCAGTCAATATGGCCATGAGCCTGGCGCTGCCGGTAACGTTCATGAAGTTCTCGCGCGACTTTGAAGCGCAAGCTGACTACTTCGGCCTGCAATATATGTACAAAGCGGGATACGATCCGCAAGCGTTCATCGCCTTCTTCGAGAAGCTGAAGGCGCTGGAGAAGCAGAAGCCGGGAGCGCTGGCCAAGGCCTTTGCCTCGCATCCGCAGACCCCGGATCGCATCCAGAAGAGCCAGGAGGAGATTCGCGAGATTCTGCCGGCGCGGCCCGAGTACATCGAAGATACATCGGAGTTCGACGAGGTGAAGGCCCGACTGGCGGCCTTCGAAAACGGCAAGAAGGCGATTCCCCAGGACAAGCAGGGTCCGACGCTACGCCGTACACAGACCGCGGATAGCACCACCACTACCCAGCCGGGCAATGGTGGGGACGATCGTCCCACGCTGCAGCGCCGTGACGACGATTACGCTTCCGCCGCCAATCTCGGGATTGTTCTGAATCCATGAAGGGCGATCAACTTTTTTCAATCAATTCGAGCACCGGATAGTTCGCCGCGATGGCCGCGAACGCCTGCGCATCGGAGCCGGCGGCAACCGGAAAGTATCGCTGCACGGCAATCCTGAAGCGGTCGAGATAGGCTTTCAGCAGCTCGGGCTTCTCAGCATCGGGCACCGCCCGCA
>Ga0187858_10002192_pt1 | contig 20385 bp, 14 predicted proteins | sample June2016WEW_8_15_FD_133015 | JGI IMG/M metagenome (GOLD analysis project Ga0187858, IMG submission 133015) | Peatland microbial communities from SPRUCE experiment site at the Marcell Experimental Forest, Minnesota, USA - June2016WEW_8_150 | ecosystem: Environmental > Terrestrial > Soil >...
CGATGGCCTTTGCAAACGCGGCGGTATGTCCCGATTGCGAATGAACGATGATGCCGATTTTCATTGAGACCGCCTTTCGCGGGGTGCCGGGTAATTTACGGCAACTGCGGGATAGAATTGGGCGCGATGATTTTCCGCGGAGACAAAGTATCGAGGTCGAATCCCTCGCTTGCTCCATGCGCTCGCAGCACCGCTGTATCGCCCACGATGGTAAACGCGAACGCGGCCGGATCGAGGTACTTCGCGAGCGCGCGCCGGACCTCGTCCTTCGTTACCGCGCCCAACTCATCGGCATACCGCTTAAAGTGAAGCGGCGACCGGCAGTAGTACTCGTTCCACCCGTAGGTCGCCACGACGTCGAACGGCGACCTGAACGTCGACGGCAGCCCTCCGATGAGGGTCTCCTTGGCGTGTTCGAGTTCCCCGTCCGTAATGCCGTTCGCGAGGAGATCCCGGATGATATCGAGCGACAGCGCCGTTGCCTGGCCGAACGTTTCACTCTTGGTAAAAAAGTCGACGTACCAGGTTCCCGGGTAGGTGTAGTTCGATTCGGCATTCGTATGGATTGAGTATGTCAATCCCGCGTTGGAGCGCACCCGCGTACCGAGACGGGAGGTAAACCCGCCGCCCCCAAGGATAAAATTCGCGATGGAAACCGCGTAATAATCGGCATTCGGCCGTTTGAAGAGCGGCATGCCGAAGCGGACATACGCCTGGGTGATCGGTTTTTGAATGACAAGGCATTTTTCTGATTTACCGAAGGATATTTTCGGGAAGCTGGTGTCGCCGACCGGTGTTGCCGGAGGGAACAGCTTTTCCAGCCGGTCGATCATGGCCGAGCGATCGAACCTCCCCGCGATCGAAAATATGCAGTTACCGGTTGAGATTGCCCGCCGGTGCAGGTCGACAAGATCGCTTTGCTTTATGCGATTGATGGATTGTTCGGTGGAAATCCGTGCAACGGGCGAGCCGGCGTACATGACTTTCTGATAGGCGATGTCGAGGGTGGGCCCGGGGTTGTCGAAACGGTGGCGGATATTCTCGATGACTATCTTCTTCTCCTTGTCGAGCTCCCTTTCGTCAAACCTGGGATAAAAGAGCATCTGCTTGATGACGGCAAAGGCGGTATCGGCAAAATCCGACAGGAACGAGGCGCTGAACTCAACGAGGTCTTCGGAGGCGGAGATGTTGACGCGCAGGGCATACCGATCGATGATTGCATCGATCGAATCGGGCGGATAGGCTCTCGTTCCCCCGTTCTTCAGGAGCTTGCCGAGAAGCGAACACGCCCCTTCCTTGCCGGACGGGTCCTTGAGGGCGCCCCAGCGGAAATAGGCGGCAACCTCAATGAGGGGGAGCTGCGAATCGACGGCGATATAGGCGCGAAGTCCGTTCTTCAGGGTCTCGCGATAGGGCGCACCGAGCGGCACGGTCCAGTCGAGGGGCGGATAGACGATCTTCGAAGGACTCGACGGGAGCCCGTTTTCGTCCGCCGGCGAGGCCGGCGCGGAGAAAGCGGATATCAGGATGACAATAAATAATAGTGATGTAAGCCGCATGATTGTTTCCCTATCGCAATTGTTCGGTCGATGGTGCAAAGTTACCCGTCCGGTTCGGCACGACGCCTGGCGGCGGAAGGAGAAGACCGATGGTCATGAATGCGGGGTCGAGATATTTCTTCGCCACCGGCGGAATTTCCCGGGGCTTCACCTCCGCGATGCTATCGGGGTAAGTCAACATGTCCCGCCAACTTCCCAGCCGCTCAAAAAAAGCGAGCCGGTCGGATAATCCTTCGAGCGATTTCAGGTCCGAAACAAATGACATCCGGATGTCGTTCCTCACGCGCTGCATCTCGGCATCGGTCGGCGGAACCGACGCAATCCGGGCCAGTTCTTCGCGGATGATACGTTCGACCTTTGCAGGGTCGGTTCCGGTTTTAAGGTCGGCGGAAATCTGGAAACAGCCGTCGAACAGGCGCAGCTCGTTCGAAACGTCAATGGATATGCAGAGCCCTTCGATATCGACAAGGCGGCGGTAGAGCCTCCCGCTGCGTCCCGAAAGGATGCCTTCGATGACGTCGAGCCGGTAAAGATCCGGATTCGGGTAGCCAGGCGTATGGAAGAGCATGTCGATGTGCGGCGCCGCGTCGTCATAGACGGTATAGCGGGTTTCCCCGATCGGCGCCGGCTCGCGGGTGATCGGCTCCTCCTTGGGCTGCTGCGCCCGCGGGATCGAGCCGAAGTAGCGCTCCACGTTCTTCCTTGCTGTTACCGTATCGATATTGCCGACCAGTATCATTACCGCGTTATCGGGTGTGTAGAACCTGCGAACGTACTGCTCCAGCTTCTGGCGGGTGTAGCCGCGGATATCCGACGGCCATCCGATGGTGGGAATGCGGTAGGGGCTTGCAATATCAAAAAGCGCGTTGAGCCGCTCCCAGTATCTGCCATCGGGCTTGTTGTCGATGCGCATCCGCCGCTCTTCCATGACGACATCGCGCTCGCTCGGGAACTCCCGCAAAACCGGGTCGCTCATGCGGTCGGATTCGATCCAGTAGAACAGGTCAACCTTGTTTTTTGGAAGGGTGACGATATAGGCGGTCATGTTGTCCGCGGTCCATGCGTTGAGACCGGTCCCGCCGTTGTTCTGATAGAGCTCCCAGATTTCGTCCTTCTTTATGTATTTCCTTTGTTTGTCAAGAGTCGCGGTAATCTGCTGCCGGTACAGTTTCGAAAGGGAATCCTGACGACCGACCGCCTGCTCGCGGTTATAGGCCAGCCGGTCAAGAGAATCGATGGTTTCCATATACGGAATCTCTTTTTCGTAATCGGTAGTCCCCAGGCGCTTCGTCCCCTTGAACATCATATGCTCGAACATGTGCGAAAGCCCGGTATAACCGGAGGATTCGTACATCGATCCGACAAAGTAATAAATCCTGCACGAGACAACGGCCACATTGGTATCGGGAACCATGATGAGGCGCAGGCCGTTATCAAGGGTCGAGTAGCTTACCGGCAGATTTATATCGGCGGCATTGGCCGAAATAACGAGAAAAAGCGACATTGAAATTATTCGTGCAGCGACGTGCATGCGATGGGACTCCTCCTTGATTGCACAATGACGGTAAGGTAGTAAAATAAATTATGCAGGCTCGAATCATAAAACCATAGAAACTGGCTAGAAAATAATGTCGAAGCCCATATCAGGTCAGGGAGCCGATTAACGTAACGGGATGAAGCGATGTAATCTTCTTCTCAGGGAAGCCCGATTATACAATCCATTACCCGGGAGTACGGAAACCTGAGCAAAGATGAGATTATTTCATTTATTGCCAATGACTTGAACCAATGATCCTAACCTGCCGCAATAATAAATAGCGCGAGATCGCAATAATTTGTACCCTCTACAGGAAGCGCCTCTCGTGCCAACCGAAATTATGCCAAAAAGGATAGTGAAGTGCGACTGTTTATCATTTCCGACCTCCACCTGAGCGACGGGCGAGCGTTATCGACATTTGGATGGCGCGAGGATGCCTTCATCGAAGCAATGGAAGCGATCAGAGAAGGGCACGCCGTCGACCGGGTCGTCCTTAACGGGGATGTCTTCGACCTCTATCACTCCAAATACCGCCATATCGCCGATCATAACCGGAAACTCGTCGACTACCTAGCCACCATCGATGCGGTCTTCATAAAAGGGAACCATGACCGGGCCCTTGAGCATACGCGCGAGTTCTGTTCTATTGTGAATAGCCGCGGGGAGAAGATTCATATCGAGCATGGACATCGCGCCGATGTGTTCAATGGAACGGGGCTGGGAAGAGGGCTGGGCCGCGTTTTCTTTCATCTCCTCGTGTCGGCATCCCGGTTCGCGCGGCCCTGTGCGTGGTATTTCGGCTGCGTGCATCGCATGGAAGCGCGCAAAGATCGCAGAACCCGCAACTCGAACCGCCATTTACGCTACGCCTCGAAGCTCCTGCGGCACAACGATGTGGTGGTGCTCGGCCATACCCATAAAATCGAAGTCCGTCAGACCGATACCCGGAACGGGCGAAAACGGTATTTCAATTCCGGTTCATGCTCGCTGGGCAGAATGCAGGGAATCGTTTTAGATACTGAAACACTTGAGCATACCGCCATTCGCTTCGATCCCTTCCGACGCGGAAACGGCGGCGCGGCGGGGATCGCTCAACGCGCGACGGCGATTTCCCGTTCGAGCAGCGTTACCCCGGCGCCGGTCACCCGCAGAAGGTAAGCCCCCGACCGCAGCGAGGCCGGCAGCCGACACTCGGCCGCTCCCGACATGTTCTTCATGAACACCGCCCGTCCATTGACATCAAAAAGAATGACGCCGACGTTATACCGCCAGTTTTTCGCGATATACACCGCATTATTACGCAAATACGCCCTCTGCGCCGCTTCGGACGCCGCGAGTTGTCGCGTCGCGGAAGCGACCTGCGGCGCGAGCTTGTACACTTCGCTTCCCGCAAGCAGAAAAATGCCGACTCCATAGTCGTCGAAGTTGGGCTGCGAATTGTAGGTCACCGGCGGCGTTTGGGAGGGCGCGTCACCGGTGCCCTGCACATAACCGAGAATAATGCTGTCGGTGATGGGGTGAATGCAGCTGTCAACCATCGCGTTCCATCCCCTGGCAAGAACCGGCAGGTAGGTTGCGGTATCGAGAATCCCGTGGTTGACGCCCCAGGCCATTGCATAGGTAAAAAAACCCGTGCCCGTTTCCTCCGGACCGCCGCAGTCATTCGGATCGCCGAGGTTCATGTTCCAGAACCCGTCGCTTCGCTGAATCGGCAAAAGGGCGGCGGCCATCTGCTGGATGATCTGAATATACTCCGCACGATGCGCGTTGGTAGCGGGAAGGTAATCGAGGACCCGGCAGAGCGCCCCGATAGCCCAGCCGTTGCCGCGAGACCAGAAGCAGGGGAGCTTATTGGTATCCAAATAGGTCCCCCCGTAGGCGGGCGACAGGAACGTCGAATCCCTGAACCAGAGGTGCGTCACGGTGTCCCACAATCCCGTGTGGTGTATCGTCACTTTCGGGTACTCAAAAAAATTGTGCATGGTGGTGTAGGCGGCAGTATCGTTTCTTATGAATCCAACCCGCGCGAAAACTGGCATGGCCATCTGGATGGCATCGACCCAGGTCCAGTAATTGACGGCGGCACTCTTCTTCATGGCGTTGACGTACGCCGTATCATTCAGTATCCGTATTTTCTGCATGGTATCGGCCTGATACAGCTCGGCATAGGCCTGCCCGGCGCACTGGCCGTTGGCATTGGCACCGCCGTTCCCACCCTTGAAAGCCCAGTCGAAGAAGGTTCCCCAGGTGACGGCATAGCTGTAAAGCGCCGTGTCCGGCGCCATCCGGTAGAGCGCCATGTGCCCTTCGAAGTAGGCTCCGCGTGTCCATTCGTTGCCCGGATCGCCCCCGTTGAGGCAGGAATTGCAGGCGGAAGTCGGCCATCTTTTAATAAAGTGATTGTCGACATACTGCATTTTTGCCAGCACCGAATCCTTGATCGGCAGCGTGGTTGTGGCCGCGAAACCGCCGGAAGAGAGTATCGCGGTCAAAAAGCAGACGGTGATTCGCGAACCAAGGGGCGCTTTTTCCGCATTCATAGGCATGTCCTTATTCAGGGGAAATGATATGGCCGGATATTTTCCGCATCACCATCTATAAAATGTGTATTTTCCCGGTCAGGCGTGGACATTATTTCACCTTTTGATGCCGTTCTACGCGGTATTTGACCGCCATTTTATCCGGATGGTACGAGGCCTTGGCCTGCCGCAGGGATTCAAGGCCCAGATCCTGTTCAAAATTAAAGAGAGCATATTTTGAAGGCATTATGCCGGCAAATTGTTGATACATAAATTGATAGATCCCCTTGAACCGGTGATCGGCCTTCGCAAAATGGATAACGAAGGTCGTCGCATCAAGTTCCTCCCCCATGATGAACCCCGCCGGTTGACCATCGATGTAGTAGATGCCGCCGCAGAGACCCAGCTCCTCATACAGGGAGATCGCCTCGTTGCATGCCCCGTAATCCGTCGCTTCAGGCGGGAGGTCCGAAGTTTTGTTCCAGGCATCGAGCGCCGTCCGGGCATCGGCGAGTCGGTCATTGGTGAGGGGAAGCGCCTCGCAGGAGTAGCGTTTCGTAAATTGAAGGAGCAGGTTTCTTTTACTATGCAGCTTCCTGCCGGAATAGGCGACAAGCTTATTGATGAGGTGAAGGTAGTCGCTCTCGGTATCGTCATGAGAAACAGCGTATTCGGATCCGGGGAAGTCGGTGAGCCATATTTCCGGAATGGGAAACAGGCAGCCGTAGCGGTCGATCATTCGATCGAGCGCCGCTTTATTGATTTTGCGTACGTCACGGGTCGGCATGACATACTCTCTCCCGGAATAGGCCTTGCCGCGAATGAACGGAACCTCATCGATCAGAACCGAATAGGCGTGCTTTTCGCGGAAAAGATAGAGATTCGCGAAGCTGTACTCAGAGAGCGACGAGCCGGATGTTCGCAGCCCTTCCGAAAGAATTGATTTATGGTTAAGCGACAGGGGTTCTTCCTGCATGATAATTTCCCGGCAGGAGGTATATTTCAGCCTTCTAAAATTCAATTAAAGAAAGTAATCGCGCCAAAAATGAGAAAATCGGAATTCAGGAACCTCGCCATCATCGCCCACGTTGACCATGGAAAGACCACCCTCCTTGACGGCATGCTCCGCCAGAGCGGCACCTTCAGGGAAAACCAGGAGGTCGCCGAACGGATCATGGATTCCATGGATCTCGAACGGGAGCGCGGCATCACGATCCTCGCGAAAAATACCTCGGTCCAGTACAACGGCGTCAAGATCAACATCGTCGATACGCCGGGACACGCCGATTTCGGCGGCGAGGTGGAACGGAGCCTCAACCTGGTCGACGGCGCGCTGCTTTTGGTCGATGCCAGCGAAGGGCCGCTGCCGCAGACCCGATTCGTGCTGCGAAAGGCGCTGGAAAAGAAGATCCCCATCATCCTCGTCATCAATAAAATCGACCGTTCCGACGCGCGGATCGCGGCGGTCATCAATGAGGTCTACGACCTGTTCATCGATCTTGACGTAACGGAAGAACAGATCGATTTCCCGATTCTCTACACCAATGCCAAGACCGCCGTGGCGCACGTGAAAATTAACGACGGGTCGACCAACCTGGCACCCCTGTTCGAGGCGATTCTCGCGAGAATACCGGGCCCCGAAGCGAACGACGACGTTGTTCCGCAATTTCTCGTCACGAATCTCGGCTACGACTCCTATGTCGGCCAGGTGGCGGTGGGAAGACTGTCGAGCGGCATGCTCGAAATGAACAAAACCTACAGTCTCTGCGGGAAAGGGTCGATAACGCACGGGGTCAAATTCTCAGCACTTTACACTTTCCATGGTTTGCAGAAGACGCAGGTGACCTCGCTCGTGGCCGGCGACATCATCGCCGTCGCCGGCGTCGAGAACGTCCAGATCGGCGATACCATCTCGTCCGATCTCGACCCGAAGCCGCTCCCCCGGATCCAGATCGACGAACCGACCGTCTCCATGATCTTTTACGTCAACGATGGTCCCCTTGCCGGGCGGGAGGGAACCTTCCTGACGTCGCGCCACCTTCGCGACCGGCTGACCCGCGAGGTCCTTGGCAACGTGTCGATGAAACTCAAGGATATCGGCCGCACCGACGCCTTCGAGGTGTGCGGCCGCGGCGAACTGCAGATGGCTGTGCTCATCGAAACCATGCGGCGCGAAGGGTACGAGTTCATGGTGTCCAAGCCGCGCGTCATCACCCGCAGGGAGAACGGCGCGGTCATGGAGCCCGTCGAACGGGTATACCTTGACGTACCGGAAGAGCGGGTCGGCATCATCACCGAAAAGTTGTCGACGCGCAAGGGCCGCATGATCTCGATGGAGAACCACGGCCACGGCCGGGCAATAATGGAGTTTGTCATCCCCTCGCGCGGGCTTATCGGGTTTCGCAGCCAGTTTCTCACGGATACCAAGGGCGCCGGCATCATGAACACGCTCTTCGAGGGCTACGCGAAATGGTTCGGGCCCATTCCGCAACGGACGAACGGCGCCATGATTGCCGACCGGGAAGGGAGGGTGACGAATTACGCATGCCTCGGCATGGCCGACCGGGGCGAACTGCTCGTCGAGGTCGGGACCGAGGTGTACGCCGGGATGGTCATCGGCGAGCGCAACCGGCCCGAAGACATGGCGGTCAATATCGCCCGCGAGAAAAAACTCACCAACATGCGCAGCTCCACCGCCGAGGCCACGGTCGTGCTCCGGCCGCCGCGCCTGCTCTCCCTGGACCAGTCGATCGAGTTCATTGCCGAGGACGAACTCGTCGAGGTCACGCCCAAAAACATCCGCCTGCGTAAGATGGAACTTGACGCGGGAAAGCGTGCTTCCATGCGGAATAAATTGAAGGCGCTGCAGGAAGATTGAATCTGTACTACGTCTACCTTCTCCGCTGCGCCGATGCCACCCTGTATTGCGGCATCACGAACGACCTTGACCGGAGGCTTCGCGATCATAACGGCGGCAAGGGCGCCAGATACACGCGCGGCAGGCTGCCGGTGAGGGTCGTCTACCGGGAAGAGGCTGGCGGCAAGGGAGAGGCGCTGCGGCGGGAGCGGGCGATCAAGAAAATGCCGAAGGTGAAGAAGGAACGACTGGCACTTGAATGGCTGCGGGATGATCGACAACGGAAAAACTTCAGGCGGTCGCCCTATTGACTACGCTAGGATACCTCCGGCAACCGTACCACTTTTTTGAGCATGATACCATGATACATTGTATGGCAGGTTATCCCCGCCCGCTCTTTCCCTCTCCATTCGAGAGAGAGAAAGAGCGTCAAGGGGTTTTACTGCGATGAAGCGAGATATGCCAAGCCTGTCCAAAAGAGACTTTCTTACGACCTCACCGCGACATGCTTCACAAGAGAGTACTTCGAACCTGAACATTGTAGAATATAGACGCCCGTCGGTATTTTTTGCAGCGGAATGACGGCCGCGCCTGCGCAATAGACGCCCGATCTGAATACCTTCCGCCCGCTCGTCGTATAGAGCTCTACCTTGTACAAACCCGGCGATGGTACCGTAAGCATCAGTTTGCCGTTCAGGATATCCGCGCGCAGGGCTACCGGCATCATGCTCTTTGTCGCGTCCGCCGGATTTCTGATCGACGCAATAGTGTTTGGATTCGACAGGACCATCACCGAAACTCCCCAGTAATGCTGCGAGAAAGCCTTGGTATAGGTGGTCCCCGTAAGCGTCTGTGTTGATGAATCGTAAATGCCCATCCCCGTTTGCACCCTGATCGAATCCCATTGGGCGTGCGTCGGCGAGCTGGGCTTGCCGACTTTCACCCATTCTGTTTGGGTATTCCAGTGAGTAGTATCGACCAGGAACTGCTCCATATGCACCGGACCTGGGGCCCAGGGAATACCGTTGACGGTAAGAATAATGCTGTCGGTCGGTTCAGAACTCGGCGACGTGAAGTTATAATTATCGTACACGAGTACCTGGATCGAATCGTTTGCGCTATCCGACGTGGCCATGAGATTGACGCCATCCGCGGTGCCGAGCGCTGCGCCACCATACGAGGAATCTTCAATGACGCTCAGCCTGTGCAACATGTTATACACCTGAATAACGGGTTTTGAAATGTACAAGGAATTTTCATAGGTCGAATCTCCCCGCAGGTAAAAATTCCCGCCCGCACCAAAAGCCAGAGGAGGGCCCGCACCGGACATCTCTTCCTCATAGGCGTCGGAAAGGCACCAGTGGTCGAACATCACGGGCGGCGTATACGGTGCGCTCATTTCGTTCAACTGATGGGCGGCATCCACCAGCCAGCTTCCGCTTTGAAGCAGGTCCGCGGAGCCCAGCCCCCCCTGTTCGTCGCAGATAACTATGCCGGTATACCAGGGATAATTTTCCCGCAGCTGATCCAGAATCATTTTTTGATATAAAACAATGTCATTATTCGTATTCAAACCGCCGCTCATACTACCGGCCAAGTACCAATGGTAGGAAAGAAAATCGAGTGGTAAGGGCTTTCCCGTTGCGGGATTAGTGCTGCCGTGGCAATAGTTCAACAGGAGTGCAAAATCATTTCCTCCCCCGAAAGTATTCCCTCCTTCAGCCGCCGGACCGCCTACCTTTATCAGCGAATCCGCCTGTTTCAGTCCGGTGACCGTATAAGCATACAGCGGCATATAGTCCGGGTCAAAATCAATATACCACCAATCCGGTTCGTTCCAGACTTCGAAGTACCATTTGCGGACCTCATCGACGCCATATCTCGCTTCGCAATGCGTGACGATGCTGTCCATGAGCGCTTCCCATTGACCCCATCCGTATTTGGTGGGCGGGGATTTGTTGGGCGTCACTCCATTGTAGTTCACGGTGACTGTTTGCGTGCCGGATGCAAGCGGCGGCGGCGTACAGCTTATTTCAAGTTCAGGACGCATGCCTCCATTCACGCCCATGTCATACACGGAGTCGAACCGGGTCCAGTTCAGGGTGAGCGTCGTAGCAGAGGCGGCGACCACCAGGCCGATATCAGCGTCAAGAATCGCATGTCCCCGGAAATACTGGATACCCCCTTGGTCGTGAATGGCCTTCAAGTCACCGCCCCAGCCTATTCCCCAAACCGTGTGTATCGCCCCATTCATATGGTCGGTCGCTACGCCCATCTCGGCGAAGTGGCTCCATGCATGGGTATGCTTGTTGGCCAAAACGGTAAGATTGTACGTTGCCGCCTGCGGTTCAAAAAGACAGGCGGCGAAGATCGCGACGGTTGCCGCGCAGAAAATAAGCTTGTGCTTCATAAAACAACCTCCCTTGTGAAAACATTGTATCGTTTTTGTAGTATCACATAGTATTCTATAAACACCATTGTTATCCTTAAATGCCTGCATCGTTTTAACAAACGAAGCGAATTAAAAAATAATAATAAACGATGGACGTCACTCCCCTCCCCCTTCGGCGAAGAAACATCGTCAGAATTATGTTTAACAATATATTCATGTGCGTCTGAACCGTGATACATTTTAATCTCTATAAATTGCACTATTATTAGACCACATCGTCATCTGGTTGAATTATAAGTCTTATCCGGTTTCTCGCGCCAAACACGCGACGCTTCTTTTTCGTACGTATTCTGAAAGGATTTTGCGTCGTGTCGCGTGTTTAAAATACGCGACAGCATGAGAGGGAAAAACTATAAAACGACTTTATCTATGCGGTTTTTATTGTGGAGAAAAATCCAAGTATTATTTGCCGCAGTGGAAACCATTTACCACGAACAGTTATCCTCTGGCCACCCCTGCCAGTCGGGTTTCTTGATCTCCTCAAGGAGGGTATCATCGATAACCGAACCTTTTTTTGTATCACTTCTGATAGTCGCAAGTTTTTCAGGCCACTTGGTTTTTATTTCGGATAAAATCTTTGTGTCAAGTTTTGCCATATAAAAGGATTTCACTTTCCTGATGCCTGTTTTCAAAAAAATGGCTCCCCGAAGGTCAGCTCCCCCAAGGTTGGCTTTCCCAAGGTTGGCTCCTCCAAAGTTGACTCCCTGAAGGTTGGCTCCTTCTAAGTCGGCTCCCTCAAGATCGGTTCCTTCAAGGTCGGCTCCTTCAAGGTCAGCTTCCTGAAGGTCCGCTCCCCGAAGATTGGCTCCTTCAAGAATAGCCTTTCCAAGGTCGGCGCCGTGAAGGTTGGCTTTCTGAAAGTTGACTCCCTGAAGGTTGGCTTTCCGAAGGGAGACTCCCCGAAGGTTGGCGCCTGCAAGATTGGCTCTCGCAAGGTTGGCTTCCGCCAAGTTGGCTCCAGCAAGGTTGGCTCCAGCGAGGATGGCGTCCAGAAGGTCCGCTCCGGCAAGGTCGGCTCCCCGAAGGTTGGCCCCTTGACCAGTCTCGACATTCTTCTCGACCATCGTAGCCGTTCTCCCTGAAAGCTCCAACGGCTCTATCTCTTTACGTCGAAAATCCGAATCATATTGTTCCTGCTTCTCAGCCATGCTGATGTTCCTCTTCCCACCGATACTGTTGCATTGCTGAGTGTCCATCAAATCGGAGCCAGTTCAAATTAGCCTCCTGAAGATCCGCTCCGTTAAGGTTGGCCTGCTGCAGGTTGGCCTGTTGAAGGTTGGCTCTTTCAAGGTCGGCTCCCGCAAGGTTGGCTCTTTCGAGGTCGGCCCCCGCAAGGTTGGCCCGCTCAAGGTTGGCTTTCTGAAGGTCGGCCCGCCGCAGTTCGACTCCTCGGAGGTCAGGCCTGACGTTTCTGTTTTCTTTTCTCCATTTATTCCAATTTCGCACTCCTGATTTTAGTATGTCAATATGATTGTGCGAAGACAGCATGACAAACCTCCTCTCTTGTTATTCATCTGTGTTTGTCGGTATCGGTTGAATCTTCTCAATCTCATAAATCCTCAGTTCACATTGCATTTATCACCTTACTATTGCGTCTCTCCCCCATCCTAAACCGCCGAAAGCCTGAACGGCCATCTGTACACGGCGCTTTAAAAGAATACTCGAACAGTTCTGGAAGGAAAAACAGGCAGGTTTCCGAACTTAAAACAAGTATTGAGCAGCCTTCAGATTGTCCCTCTGTTCCCCGGCTAAAGATATCCCTATACTACGGATAAAAGGGACAAACAGGAAAGACCGAATAATCCGATGTTGAAACCGATAATCCCCAAAGACACAATGATTGATACAACGTTAACCATGCGACGCTCCTTTTTGTAGGGATGGTAAAATAACTGGTGAAAATTACAGGGTTGTTTGGCTGAGGAGATAAATGTGTTCAATTTAGAATAACTATTCTTTAAATCGATACACTTATAGCACCACCTCCCAAAACTCCACAAAGTTTGTAGTGAGGATCGCTATTGCACCCCCTTACTCCACCCCACCGGCTTGAAATTAAGCAAAAAACGTGCCAGTCGGTTGGGTGACGTTACCCTTCTCCACGCCCAATTCGATATGTAAACATCAGAAGTGCCTCAATCGAATACTCGACAGTTCTGGAAGGAAAAACAGGTATCCGAACTCAAAACAAGTATTGAGCAGCCTTCAGATCTCCCTATGCTTCCCGGCTAAAGATATCCCTATACTACTGATAATAGGGACAAACAGGAAAGACCGAATAATCCGATGTTGAACCCGATAATCCCCAAAGACACAATGACCGATACAACGTTAATCATGCTACGCTCCTTTTTTGTATGTTTTTTGTGTAAAAGTAAAATAGCGAATGAAAATTACTGGCGTATTGGGTTGGGGTGATAAATTGATTCAATGTAGAATAGATATTCTTTAATCGATACAATTATGATCGCACACTCCAAATCTCAATAAGAATTGCACACGGGATCGCTATTGCAACCCTTCGCCACGTACTACTTCGATATGTAGACATCAGAGGTGCTTTAAATGAATACTCGACAGTTCTGGAAGGAAAAACAGGTATCCGAACTTAAAACAAGTATTGAGCAGCCTTCAGACTCTAAACTGGTATCAAATTTATCAATAACGCTTCATTTATTGTTCGTTCAAGTTGCATAAGATAATTCATGCGCAGCGAAAGTGCAAGGGCAAGCTTAACCTGACAAATGAGGATACTACTCAAGATAATCCTTTTGTCATACCTTTGCAGGGAGGGGTATATGGAATTATCACTAAAATTCCATATACCCCTAATTTGTCAATCGCTATCGTGGAGATTTCGTTTCCGATAGCTATCTCATCATCAGGCCTGTTACGGCGTTGTTTCCCGGTTCCCGAACGATATAAAGACCGTTCGGCAACTTGCTGCCCGCCAGGCATCGCACGCCGTTAATGGTGTAAACGGCGGCCGATTTTGTTTCAGCTCCGGTCAATAACCCGTTCATCTTGGTCCCGTTAGCGCGCTGTTGAAATTTTGATTCATCGGATGGCAGGACCCCGACTTGGGAGTTGTCAGTCCCCAGCACTATATACGCCTTCACAAATGTACCATCAGACGTAAGTTGGGAAGCGGTCCAGCCGCCGTTATAGCTGGCGCCCGAAACCAATGTGCCGAGACATGCGTCCTGCCACTCAACACCCCAGTTCGTGGAACCGATCAAATTCGAATCAAGGTAATGATACCACAAAGTGCATTCGGGTTGGGCCGGCGTAGTACCGGTATTGCAGGCGCCGTATTCGGTAATAAAAACCGCGCAACCGTCTTTCATCGTGGTCGTAATGCTGGGACTAAAACTGGCAACGGGGTGACTCCCTGCGTAAAAGTGCATCGTATAGCCAACCTGCTTATAATCGGTAATGGGGTCCGCACCAGCATCTGAAGGTATCTGGTCCCATTGCGGGTTGCCGCAGAGGACGATATTGCCGGTGTCAATGGCGCGTATTGCGCCTATCACTGTCTCCATATAGGGTTTGATCACGCCGGACCATGAGGGACCGCCGCTCTCGCTCGGTTCGTTCCACGGTTCATACAGGATGTTGTTATATTGATGATACGAAGTGGCTATGGTTTTGAAGAATGACGACGCATCGGCGGCATTGGCGTTGGCGGTACAATCATGCCAATCGACAATGACGTACATTCCGCTGTCAATGCACGCCTGAATGACGGCGGTAATGTTGCTCATCGGAACGGAACCATCGGTCAGGTACGGCAATCGAATAATGTGGCATTTCCAGTTCGAATAAAGCCAGGCGATGCAACCGGCAGTATAAAAATCATATCCGCCCGTTGAAGTCCATGGGTACATCGCCATTCCACGCATCTGAACGGGATTGCCATTTTGATCACAAATATGGGCATTTTTAATCATGAGGTGGCCGTGCATCGCCGGCTTGCCGAAGCTCAGGGAAACAAGGGCCAGACAGGTAAACACCATCACAACAAAACTTGAAAACCTCCTCATCCGTTGGATGAGCGATTGAAAGATATTGATTTTTAACATGATACACCCCCTCCTTGAATGTGTTGTAACGTAGTTTTATTAACTTCTTTCTGACGCTTTATGCGAACATGAACACTACTAACCCTCTTTCCACATCACTCTGCGAACGGTGTGTGCGGGAGAAAGCGCAATTACCGTGTTGTTGAACCCACGTTAGGTTCGTGTTTATGGTTAACAATATATTTATGCGTGTCTGAACAGTGATACATATTTATTTTTATGAATTGCACAATTATTAAATCATCGTTATCATCTAATCATAATGCTTGTCGGGTTTCTCGCGATGGGTTCCACGGGGAGCAGCTCGCGCACTTCGCGCCAATACAACGCGCTGCTTCCTGTCAAGGGTAACAGTCTCAGCCAAAGCTTCAAACAAACAACTACGTAGTATACCAGTAGGGAGAATAAAACGACCGTCAAAATAATAGGATAGTATTCTGCTCGAATTAAAGGTAAGTGGGTACGGTACAGCATACCACTTCACTCGTGCACTTTACCAATTTCAGGGGTATTACCACGTATTTAGAGATGCGACAGCTTAAGGAGATTAAAATAAATAAGCCCCGAAAACCTTGATTTTATTGGTTCCCAGAGCCTTTTTGATGGCGGGCTGGACGAGGCTCGAACTCGCGACCTCCGGCTTGACAGGCCGGCGTTCTAACCGACTGAACTACCAGCCCGGTTAAATCCTTTTCCTAATGGGCGTTGTAGGGATCGAACCTACGACCACCTGCGTGTAAGGCAGGTACTCTATACCAGCTGAGCTAAACGCCCTATTTTTTATTTGCTTGCTCGTCTGCACGTTCCTTTTTGCTCTTCGCAAGAATCGCATAGGGAACAAAAATGCAGTAAACGGCAATGAGAACCAGCGGGGCTACCGTTTTCGACAGAGGATTGTTGACCGGTCCCTGACCCAGCAATATATACCCGACTACCAGTAGCGCCATCCCGATCACCAAAAGGATTATATTCTTTGCTGAAAAAATCTTGTCATGCATCGTTAAAATCTCCTGAATATGATAATTTAAGTTATGCCGGACAACTCCGCAAAGGTCAGATTTTAATTTCCGAAGCGATCTGCTCCTCATCTCCCGCATTTGAGGGATCTAACGCTCTTTTTCTGGTCGCCTGAATCGCAATATTCAGCGCAAGTTCATTCGGGCCGGAGAAGCAAAACCTTCTCCATTTAGCCACTCCCCCCCTCGGCAAAGTCCCGCAGTTTGCGCTCAAAACGGTATGTCGACCCCGGCCGCAACAATCCTGATGAGCCATATTCTTCGCCACGTTCTTGGCATTCTACCCCTGCTGAAAGCTATTTTTTCTACACGTAATTTTCCTATGGTAAATCGGCAATGTTCCTGAAAGGAATGCTATGGCAAGGGTCGGATTCATCGGATGGCGTGGCATGGTCGGTTCGGTACTGATGGAACGCATGCTCGTGGAGCGCGATTTCACCGGTTTTGAACCGGTTTTCTTCAGTACCTCGCAAGCGGGTCAGACTGCCCCCCCAATCGGGCTGGACCTGCCGCTGCTTCAGGATGCGCATGACCTCGATACGCTTTCCCGATTCGACATTCTCGTTTCATGCCAGGGCGGCGATTATACCAACGAAGTGTACGACAAACTCCGCGGCCGGGGCTTTAAGGGCTACTGGATTGATGCGGCATCCGCTCTGCGAATGCGCGATGCGAGCGTCATCGTTCTCGACCCGGTCAACCGTGATGTCATCGACGCGGCGCTTGCCGCAGGCATCAAGGACTATATAGGGGGAAACTGTACCGTCAGCCTCATGCTCATGGCGCTCGCCGGCCTGTTCCGCAGAAAGCTCGTTGAATGGATTTCCACCATGACTTATCAGGCCGCCTCGGGAGCAGGCGCAAAGTATATGATCGAGCTCGTGGCGCAAATGAAGCATCTCTCGGAAGCAGCCTCAGGAGCTTTAAAAAATCCCTCGTCCACCGCGCTCGATCTCGATCGCATCATAACCGGGCAGTTGCGTGATGGAACCATGCCGACCGCTGTCTTCGGCGCACCGCTCGCCGCAAGCCTGATCCCTTGGATCGACAGGCTTATGGAAAACGGACAGACGCGCGAAGAGTGGAAAGGCGAAGCGGAGGGGAACAAGATCCTTGGAACCAGGCGGATCATCCCGGTCGACGGCATTTGCGTCCGCGTTAGTTCCATGCGGTGCCACAGCCAGGGCCTTACCATCAAAATGACAAGAGACGTGCCCGTCGATGAGATCGCCACCATGATTTCCTTCGATCACGAGTGGGCAAGGGTGGTACCGAATACAAGGGAGGCCACGCTACGCGAGCTCTCTCCTGCCGCGGTTTCAGGCTCCCTCATCGTTCCGGTGGGGCGATTGCGCAAAATGACGATGGGACCGACTTACCTTGCGGCATTTACCGTGGGAGACCAACTTCTCTGGGGCGCTGCCGAGCCGGTGCGCCGGATACTCAGAATAGTTCTTGAATATATAAAGTAAATTAACGAAAGGCTATTACGGCGTGGTCAGTGTGGGTGAGTATCATCCACGCTATCATCAGGAGCGTCTTCGCGAGGATTACCAATCCAATTATGAAGAGAGCCTTGTTCATCTTTTTTTCCGGAATTATTTCAATCAACCTGTTCATTCTTCTGTGTACTAAATGCCCTTTATGCACCTCTTTTATTTTCAACCGCATTGTTGCCTTTAAAAGCGCGCATGACGCTTACAATAAGGTAGTACCCGGAAAGGATGGCTGGCTTTTCCTGCAGCCAGAGCTCGATTATGTCGTGCACCCCCTGCCGCGGGACAATATCCGGCTCATCGCCGCCTTCAGTCGTACACTCGCCGAGCACGGCATGACGCTCTATGTGGCTCCGCTTCCAAACAAAATCGATGTTTACCCCGAGAGACTTACCTCAATGACGGCGCCCCATCCCGTGAGTAAATGTCGGGAGGAGTTCCTGGCCGATCTCAGGCGCGTCGGGGTTCGGGTCATTGATGTACTTCCTGCGCTTGTCAATGCGAAAGCGACGCGCCCGGTATTCGATCCCTACGAAAGCCATTGGACCTCGGGGGGAATCGTCGCGGCGGCCGAAATCATCGCACAAACCATCGCCCCGGATCTCACGACTCTCCGAGTATCGCATAACGTTCGCTATACGGTTCACGATACCGTGCTGACGGGGTGCGCCGACCTGCCCGCGAGGTTTAAAGACGCAGGCAAGGCATTCTGGTATCTTACTCCCGTAAAGCAGGTATGGAATCCCGACGGCCATCTCTACGCCGACGATAACAAATCCGAGATATTGATCCTGGGAGACAGTTTCGTCGATCATGGCCGGTGGTGGAGCGCGCATCTCGGCGCGCAGATCGCCCGGTTGATCGGTCACCCCACGCGCACCTACAGCAGCATCCTGGCAAATACGGAAGGCCCGTCCCTGTACAACCGGTTGCCGTCACTATTTCCGAAGAACGGCGTTGTCATCTGGGCCTTTGCCTCGCGTATTCTTCAATATCGCATGCGGATGACACAGGACACCAGCATTTGACATTCGGTGATCGTACCGGACAACTGACAAATGAATTGAATTTTTTCAGGAGAATTTGTCATGGTGAACTGCTACTTCTTTCCTTCCCCATCCTTTTTTATCTCTATTGTCAGTTCCACCTGCTCTCCCTCTTCGGGTTTGTCTTTTATCCCGAGCTCGACCTGATCTCCGTTGAGGCTGGCTAATTTCGCCGATTTTATTTCGCGTGAGGCAAGCCGAACCCCGCCCGACTTCGCGCCTTTAACCAGGTAGTCGTTGATGGAAAATTTCTCTTCGAGGACCCGGATGCGCGGGCCCGGCTTGTATTCCACCAGCAGCTCGGCATGTTGATCGGTCGTCAGTTTCAGCGGCGTGCACTTTTCCGGCACGATGGAATAGCCCTTGTTCAGGATGAACTGCTCGATTCTGCAGCGCTTGATATAAGGGTATCCGGTTTCGTCGTCGCGGAACACCACGGTAAACACGGTGTTCGCAAGCGTATCCTTGTCCGCGAAGCCGCAGTAGAGCATGCCCTTGTCTACAAAGGTTTTATCGACCACATTCGATACCGAGTATGCGCCGCCTTTACGAATCACGAGTATTCGATCGTAGGGCGAAACCTCGAACAGCGAGCTGCCATTCACCTCGTAGCCGAGGTAGCCGGTTTCCCGATCGTAACGGAGCTTGAGGTTACGCTGCGCCGCTTCGCGCACATCAACCTTGGTCAGCGAAACCTGCTCGGTATGGCGGGGAAAATTATCACGGTATTTATCGACGAGGCGCTGGAGAAAAGCCACGGCATAGTCGACGATGGCGCCAAGATGTTTTTTAATTTGGGCAAGCCGGTCACGGATCTCCCGCATCTCCCGCTTCGCCCGGTTGATATCGTAGAGGCTTATGCGACGAATCGGAATCTTGAGCAGGGTCTCGACATCATCGGCCGTAACCTCCCTCCTGATTTCGTCTTGAAACGGTCCGAGCCCCAAGAGTACCGCATCGACGACCCCCTGTGACGAGGTCTTGTCCTCGATCTTTTTATAGATCCTGTTTTCAATGAAAATCTGTTCGAGGGTCTTGGCATGCAGCTTATCCTTAAGCTGTTTCTCTTCGAGCCTGAGCTCGGCCCGCAAAATGTCGACAAGCCGGTCCGCGCCGCGCTGAATAACTTCCGACACGGTCACGATCGCCGGTTTATTCTCCTTTATTACGACCAAGTTGACTGAAATCGCCTGTTCGCATTCGGTAAAAGCGTACAGCGCATCGACCGTTTCGCTGGTATGGATGCCGCGAGCCAGACGGACCTCGATTTCCACCTGCTCCGCGGTATAATCGGCGATTCCGGCGATCTTGAGCTTTCCCTTGCGCGAGGCGTCCTCGACCGAGGCAATGAGCGATTCCGTGGTGGAACCGAATGGCAGATCCCTGATCACGACCCGTTTTTCATCACTCGTATCGAGCCTGGCGCGGACCAGTACCTTGCCGTTGCCGTCCTTGTATTCCGAAAAATCAGCCAGGCCGCCGGTCGGAAAGTCCGGAAAGACAAGAAGCTGGTCGCCCTGCAGGCAGGCGATCTCCGCTTCGAGGAGTTCGATCAGGTTATGCGGAAGGACTCGCGTCGCCATGCCCACCGCAATCCCTTCCGCACCTAGGGCAAGCAGCACCGGGATCTTTGCCGGAAGTACGATCGGCTCCTGGTTGCGGCCGTCATAGGAGGGCTCAAACTCGGTGATCGGAGGGTTAAACAGGGTTTCCCTGGCGAGGGCTGAAAGACGGCATTCGATATATCGCACCGCCGAAGCGGGGTCGCCGGTAAAGATATTTCCGAAGTTTCCCTGCATATCGATAAAGAGATCCTTGTTA
>Ga0187858_10002197_pt1 | contig 20370 bp, 22 predicted proteins | sample June2016WEW_8_15_FD_133015 | JGI IMG/M metagenome (GOLD analysis project Ga0187858, IMG submission 133015) | Peatland microbial communities from SPRUCE experiment site at the Marcell Experimental Forest, Minnesota, USA - June2016WEW_8_150 | ecosystem: Environmental > Terrestrial > Soil >...
CGGCTCTGGAGTCTCAAGTTCCGGTCGATCGAGTCTCAAGCCTCGGTTGGCTGGAGTCTCAAGTTCCGGTTGGCTGGCGAGTTTTTCATCGAGCTTTCCTGGGGATTTAAAATCACCTACTCTTTTCGACAAAAGTCGGGACCGCTTGGCGGCGACATCTTCAAAATCGAAAGGTGTCAATTCTCTCCCCAGGCGTTTTTCTGCACATTTTACGCAGAGGACAGAGCTTTTGGTTATATTTACTGCCTTCCGCACATCCCGACTTAGGATAAAGATCTCGTGCATTTCGTGGACATCTTTTCTGCAGTTAGCACACTTCCGGGCGACGCGCTTGCCGCCGTATTGGCTGCGCAGAGGTTTGCCATCGTTTTTGTCAAGTAACTTGCTGACCAAGGGCTCTTCCATCCTGACCTTCAAGAAAACCGCTCCCCTGGTCTTGAATTCAGCAGGAACCTCGTCGAACTCCATCTTGGCGACGAAACAGGAAACAGGCGTTGCCGGGTTGTCATCTCCGTCAATTGCCAACCAGGCCCAGATGCTATCCGCAGAGACACCCACCCTTCTGGCAAGCTCTGCGATACCATTATCGATGACAACAAAATCCCTTTTTTCACCGGTATTTTTGTCCTCGTAACATTGGTCCCTAAGCCAGGCGATCAACCATGCCTGCGGCCGTGTAAGGCGCAGGGCGGGGACGACGGTCCTGATGAAATACTGGGTGAAATAAATCTTCCCAAAGCTGTTGATGATCCGCGAATGTAACTTTTCAGATGCGGCTTTCAATGGCGTAGGCAGATCTCCATCGATGCCCCCGACACGCCGGACGACTTCCATAACAGTTGTCGCTGATGGGTTTTTGGGTGTCTCGGTTTGCATATCTTCGCTCCCCGCAAGGACATCGGCGATTCTAGGAAGTCCGCTTAGTTCCTCGAGGATGCAGATTAACCGGCTGTGATTGTTATCCTCACCCTCTCCCAGGTTTGAGCGTAATCGGTTTTCCAGGGCCGCAGCATCTGCGCGTGTCAGGCGCGGCGACATATGTACCCGGTAACGGTTGGCGATCGTGCGGATTTGGTTGCCCTGTCGAAAAAAACGACCTTTCTCGATATCTACTCTCTCAACCAACCCAATCATCGCCTGGCCATCCCCCTGTCCTGGAGATGTCAGTGTATTGCCTTTCACCACCGGGATGCCGGCAATTTCCTTGAAGAAAACCGCCCGGGACATCATTGCCCACCTGCTTACCTCTCGCCATGAGAGATTTTGAATTTCACCTCTCCCCTGCTTCCACTTCCTCCACACAGCCTGATGAACGCCTAAATACAGCGAGGCTTGATTATGATCTATGTCTCCTTGCTCCACCAGGCGGAAGAGGTAGGCGTCTATTACAACAACACTGTCTGGTACGACTTCCTCGGAGTAGTCTGTGTCGTGGACAATCTCCACGGCCAAATCATTCCCGTTGCCGTTTTCGCTCTCCGGTAGACTTTCCGCATCATCGTCCCGATCAGCAACTATGAACCGCACTTCCACCGCGCGGTTCATCATCCCCATCAACAGGCGATTCACTGTGCTAGAAAGCCGCCTATCAAGCCAATCGCGCGCATAAACATTACCCACGCCAATCGTGAACAGGCCGTCCTCGTAAGATATCAAGGCGGTGTCACGCACCCAGGTGTCGAAGGATGCTTTCGGCATCTCCATCTGGAGCTGCCCTAGCGCGGATTGCCAGGCCTGCTCGGCGTTCATACCTGACCTTCGCTCTACATTCAGTTCAGACAGGTTTTTCCCAAAATGAGGAATTAGATACTGAGAAATGAGATTTGTGTTCGCAATGACCCAGTTCTGGAGATAGTCAGTGTCCACCTCCAGATTAATACATGTGCCCGTGAACGAGGTGAACCGTACCAGAGAAAGCTTTGCAAAAGTTTCCCGGTCGGCTACTTCGACTTCAGCCAATGCATCCTTCCAGTTTTGAATATCCATCTACTCCCCCACTCGATTGAATGGAACATTACGGTTCCGAAGAAATTCCCCCGTTCCCAGAATAAGCTCTGGTGGAAAATATTTCACTCCCCTAAATAAAGCGAAACCAGAACCGCAGATCTTGCTGTCAGATCGCAGGTTATATAAAACGCGAATAATGTTGTCGTGAACCCCCTCTGGCGGGTCGATCGACAACAATATGGCAGCCCTTCCCGGTTTCCTTGTTGAACAGTGAAAACATCCCCCAATATCCGGAAACAGGGATTGACCAAACAAGCCGATTCTGGTATTATCCTGAACAGCAATAAACGTGATCATCGCCTCGATCACCACACATATCAAAAGCAGAGTGCGCCCCCTGGCAGGGGCGTTCTGCTTTAAGTAAGCAAACACCCAAGAGGGTGTTTAACCAGGAATGTTTCAAAAAGGTCAGGTCATAATTCATCGGCTCCATAGTCAAATCAAGAAGGACCACTTTCTTGAAATTTGTGCGGCAGTGAAGCACATTAAATTGCTATTCGAAAAACACGCGCCGCTTCAATGAGTATTTCTCTGTTTTCAAAATGTTACGAGTTGATCGTTTGATTTGTTTACACCAGCGACCTCTTCATATAATAATAAGTTAATATATTAATAATGTAATATAGTAATACAATAATATATTAATACACAACTACTTCCCCTCCATCAAGGCCTGGACGATCTGCCCCCAGCTGTCGGCGTGTTCGGGCAGGAACTGGGAGCGTTCTTTCAACAATCGCACAGCCAGGCCGTACACCTGGCTTTGTGTGACCGTCCCCGGCCGCAGTGCCTCCCGGATCTGAAAAGAGATCTGGTCTAGGAAGGATAATTCCTCATCGGTTAGTGTGACCGTCTTTCTGCGTCGGATGAAGGCACTGCTGGGATGGCCTCGCCTCTCCTGTTTGGCTTTTGCTTTTGCGGCCAGCCGGGATTCGAGGTCGTACAATTCGGCCCAGGTTGTCGAGGGTTTGATGGATCGGGATTTGGTATCGCTCATAATGACTCCTGCTCGTAGTCCATTCTCGGTGGACGGGCTTTGTATATTTCAACCGCCTGATTGACATCGGTAGCGTCGGCGTTGTCACGACCTACATCTACCAGGAGGTGTAGCGTTTCGTTGCAAACGATGATCAGGGGCCGGGGCACACCTTGTGAAAACCTGTAGAGTTCCTCCAGGGCGCTATCGTTAAACATTGGTTTTTCTCGGCCGGCGATTGCTAATCGGAACTGGATCATGCGGACCATTTCGCCGAAGGAAAGAGGCGCCAACTTATGCCAGAATACGACCCGGTCAAGCAGGGCTGGGTTGCGCGCAAAATTGCCATGGATTTCCTGTTGGCCGAATAATATGCACTGGATCATCTTGGATGAGATGTCGAAGTTCAGAAAGTCCTGGATCGGCTGCAAGCTTTCGGGCCCCATGTATTGAGCATCATCGATGATTAATACCGGGTTCTTTTTTTCCTCGCGTAACCTGATCAAGGTTCTTTCAAAGTCCTTCAATTGGTCCGCATAGGTTTTGCGGATCTTGGTTCGAAATGCTTCTGAATAAGCATGCAGGGCAGCTAATTGAGTGGGGTATCTGGGGGTGTGGATATAAACCGGCTCCAGAGATTGTCGCTGAAGACACAGTTCCAAAAGGCGGCGTGCCATGCTGGTCTTCCCGGTGCCGATCGGCCCCTCTACGACTGATAAGCCTTCGCGAAACCTGATGGATTTTTCCAATCGGGAAAGAGCCCATTGATGGCCCTCGGTCAGGTATAAGAACCGGCTGTCAGCCGAGATCCGGAAAGGTAGTTCTTTCAGGTGGAGAAGTTCGAGCTCGCGGTTCGTAAACTCTTCATCTTCGTCGATTATCGCGTTCATCTCTCGTCTCTCTTTGTACAAATAGGTGAATCAATCGGACTCACTTAGGGCGGGAATTATGAGATTATTCTACATCAATCCGGCCTATCATGCAATAGGGGGTATAAATAGGGGTGCAACAGCCCTTTGCGCTGTAAATTCAAGCGCCAAGCGTCTTTAGGTGTCTTGCGCAAGCTCCATGTTTGTTATATAATATTTCATATGCCGTAACCGTACAATGGCTTAAGTATAACATCGACAAGTTGATCAAAGGGCCCAACTGTGAAGATCATCTCCTGTTTCAGTCAAAAAGGCGGCGTGGGTAAAACCACGGCTACCATCAACATAAGCGCCGCTTTCGGTTTGATGCTTTGGCATGAGGCCCGACCACGTCAGGACCCTGGACGGGTGTTGATTGTGGACCTGGACCAGCAGGCCAATACTGACATTACACTGTCGGGGGGTTTCTTCGGAAAGCGCCAGCAGAGGAACCTTGGACCATATGATAACATTGCTGGCCTGCTGATGCTGGACACACAGCGCCCCATTTTCGAAATCATTACCAATGCGAACATTCCCGTCAACGCTCGGAATGTAGACTTCATTCCATCCAACCGGGAGAAGATGCTGCAGGTGGAGCCCTCCTTGCAGTCTGATCCAGCTAATGGGCTTTTCCGCCTGCAGGAAGCCCTGGAGCCGGTCGATCATGCCTACGAGTACGTTTTCATCGACAACCCTCCCGGCGTCAGCCACATGTCGGTAAACAGCCTGGTCGCATCCACCCACGTGATCCTCCCCATCCAGTTGGAGGCTGCCAGCGTCTTTGGCTTGGCAGATTCGCTCAAAGCGATTAAAAGCATCCAGCAGAAGTACAACCGAGATCTGCAGGTTGCCGGCATCCTCCCTACCATGTGTAACTTCCGTGGGGCCGGTCAGCAGGAGTTTTATGATGGCCTGTGCAGACAGTATGGGGATCTCATGCTGCCCCCCATCTATCAACGGGCCGAAATCTCAGATGCCTTTACAGCCGGTCTGGATATATTCAGTTACAAGCCGGCGCGCCAGGTCGGGACAATGGTATCTTCGAGCGCCTCTACGCATGAATATGCCGAGGTGGCCGAAGAGCTCCGCCGCCGCCTGGACCTCTGATCTGTTCCAGGTGGAACAGATCGCCAGCAGGAGATTGTAGATGCCAACTCGCCAGCATGTAGACTTGAGTAAGCTGCGCTCAGAACGATCAGAAGAAGACCAGATCACTGGCCTGGTAGCCGGTACGCCCGCTATCGATACTCAAGCCCCCCCACGGGCGGTTCGTGTGGTGGCTGTCCCGATTTCGCAAGTCCTCCCGGATCGTTTCCAGACGCGCGTGATCCTGCCCCCCGAACTCAAACAAGCCTTTTTTTCTGGCGAGAGCGACTGTTTCGCTACTGCTCATGCGCTGCTGGTAGCTGCTGATGGAGATCCGGCTTTACGACAGCAGGTGGACGAGCTGCTCCTGCTGGGTGAATCGATTCTGAGGGATCGCCAAATCGACCCAGCCACCGGCTCCTGGATAAAGACCCCCCAGGGTTCTCGTTTTCTCTTGGAAACCGGAGAGCGCCGCTTCTGGTCCCTTGCGCTGCAAACGGTCAACATGGGACTGCAGGAAGAACCCAGGCTGAAGGTCACAGAGGAAGTAGAGATAAACCGATACCGCCAGGTGGCAGAAAATCTGTTGCGCGAGGATATCTCGGCCGTGGACCTCGGTAAGGCAATTGCGGCTTTAATCTTGCTGCAGCTCGACCAACTACCCGACCCGGAAATGGACGAGCTAACCTATTTCCGCCAAGCATTAAAGATCAAGAAGCTTCCGGCCGGTCTCTGGCAAGAGATTATCCGGGTGATCGGCCTTTCACGGCCCGTCTTGTACCGCCATTTGCAGCTTTTGAAGCTGGATGACGAGCTATTGTATATGGCCTCTCTCTATCGGCTCGAGGAAGGACGGCTGCGCCAAATCCTGGCTGCGCCAATCGACCAGCAGCGCCGGCTGGTTCTTATGGCCATCGAGGAACCTCGCCTGACTGGGGACGACTTGGCTGGTATTGCCCAGACTACTGAGGAATTGCTGGATGGTTATGAAGTCCCCCATGCGCATGTGAAATCCAGGAAGGGAGCACACACTCCGCTAGGTCCGCACCGCCAGCTGGCCTTCCGAGTCAAATCCATGTTGAGCCTGGTGCGCCGGCCGGAGTTTGATGGCAATTTGGATGAAGTGGCCAGCGAGCTATCCAGCCTGTACCGAGATTCACAAGATCTCGAAACTGCGGCTGATAACCTGGAAGCACTTGCGGCCAGCTTGCGAAAAATTCGCTCGCGCCGGCGATAAGGCATCTGTTCCACCTGGAACAGATGCGTGTCTCAAGACAGTAAGGTTAGTATCTCCACCATTTGCTAATTCGTCTGTGGTCATCATGACCACGAACGAATAAAGGAAAACCTTTTTCGAGGATAACAAATGAAAATCATTGACCAGCTGCCCTTTGAGTTTTACGGCTCCACATTTGAGCTTTATTATACGGACGAAAGAAAGTTGCTTCTCCCGCTGAGAAATTTATGTGAATCCCTGGAACTGGATTTCAGTAGTCAGCTTCGTCGTATCAAAGATGATGAGGGCTTGGAGGATATCCTTTATACATTACGTGCTCCTGTTGTCCAGAAGAACGGGGTTGCTCAAGAGCGCGAGATAACCTGTATTTCGCTTCAGCGTCTGCCTTATTGGCTTGGCTCGGTTGATTCGAAAAGGGTGAAACCCGAACTGAAAGAAAAGGTTATTCGTTTTAAGCGTGAGTTGGCAGATGTGGCCTGGGCAGCCTTCCGGTCTCAGATATTACCCGAGGATATGCTTGCCGAGTTTGATGCAACCCTGCCTCCCGCAGAGAAAGAATATAACAAGCTGATGGATCAAGCTGCTGCACTAAGGCAACAGGTTGGGGAACATGGATCTCGCCTCGGAAAGGTTGAAGGCCGCGTGGCTGCCTTGGAAGCGCGATTGGTTGGCACAGACTTTATAAATCACGTTCAGGCCCGGCAATACCTGGACGCGGTGGGGATCCTCGGCGATATGTTGAAAGAACGTAAATCCAAAATGGCCAGTCCTTACGCAGTGATTCATAATTCGATCAAACAAGAGTTTGGTGTGCCCAGTTATCAATTGATTCCCGAAAACAAATTTTCTGATGTAATGAATTATCTTGCAAAGTGGTGGAAGAGAGAAGCTGCCGAAATGGAATTGCCCCAGATATTTACGGTTCGCCAGGATCGACTTCTTTAGTTCGTTGTCGAAAATTGGAAATGGAAAAAGGGCTGTCCAAAAAGTGCAATGCACCCCAAAAATTGGACAGTAATTAAGTAGATACATTGGACTGAGTCCTGAATTGAACAGGGCTCATTCCTTTTAGTTTACCCCTGATTCTTCGATGGTTGTAATATTCGATGTATTTCGCGAGTTCATTCTTGAAGTCCTCGATCGATGTAAAGGACTGGTTATTGTAGAACTCGGTTTTGAGCACGCCAAAAAAGTTCTCGATCACAGAGTTGTCGTAACAATTGCCTTTTCTGGACATGCTCTGCCTGATCCCTTTTTCCCGGAGTGCCTTCTGATACAGTGGCATCCGGTAGTGCCATCCCTGGTCAGAATGAAGAATCAAAGGAGCTTTGTCGGGTATGGTTTGAAAGGCTTTGTCTAGCATCTCTCCCACGATGGGATAGGTGGGATGCTCAGACACGGCATAGCTGACGATCTCGCCATTGAAAAGATCAAGGATGGGGGATAGATAGAGTTTTTGTCCAAACAGCTTGAATTCCGTGATATCCGTAGCCCATTTTTGGTTGGGCTGGGTTGCTTTGAAATTGCGCTTCAGCAGGTTAGGAGCCACCCTCCCGACCTCCCCGCGGTAGGAGCGATATTTCTTTTTCCTCAACAAGCAGGTGAGATGCTCTTCTGCCATCAGTTTCATGACCAATTTGTGGTTGGTTCGATACCCAAGTTGATAAAGGGTTAGGGTTACCCGACGATAGCCATAACGTCCTTTATGCTCCTGGCAGATCCTGCGTATCTCAACCCGCACATCGGCATGCCTATCTTTGTCTGAAAAGTGCTTCTGGTGATAGTAATAGCTGCTTCTGGGGATCTTCGCTATTCGCAGAAGCAAATCCAAAGAAAATCTTTGCCTTAGTTCGGAGATAATAGCTACTCGGTCGTTTTGTCGTGCTTTTCCCGAGCTTCCCGTTCCGCAACTAAGGCGTTCAATTTTTTTAGGTACTCATTCTCCGCCCGCAGATATTCAATCTCAGCCAATAATTGCTCTGCGCGTGTGAGCGGTTGTTTTGGCTTTTGACTTTTTGGCGGCCTGCCTTTTTTCTTCGGCTCCAGACCACTGGTCCCTTTTTTCAAGTACTTTTGCTCCCATCTCCAGACTGTTGTTGATCCCTTTATTCCATATTTTATACTAGTCTGTTTGCAGGAGTAATGGTTCTGATGCATATCTTCGAGAATTGCCAATTTTTCCCCGGCTGTCCAGGCCCTCCATTTCCCTGATAGACCTTCTTCACCATGTTCTCGGTACATCCCAACAGCGTGCCTAAGCACTTCTCTGTTGATCTGCAAGCGTCTGGCTATCACTTTTACTCCTTCGCCTGCTTCAACTGCTAGCACCGCTGCTAGCTTTTCTGCCTTCGAATATTTCTTCATAAAAAACTGCACCTCCAAAAGTTATTTTTGTCTAACTTTTGGGGTGCAGTTCAAAAGAGGAGGACAGCCCTTTGGTTGCGGGTCGCAAGGATTACACAACCGGAGGATCTGGAAAAGAAGATAAATCCAGCCCTCAGAGATGATGTGACTTATGTCTTATCATTTCTATACCCAGGCGGATGAGGAAGAATTATTTTTTTCTTACTTTTATCTACCAGACATGAAAAGCAATAATCTCGTTAGGAACGCCTAATTGTCGTAAACGTTGTTTATTACGTGTAAAGCAATTCCTTTGTTCTGTGAGCTTCCTGGAGGCACCAGGTAAATGGGTTGGTAAGTGGTGAGTAAAAAAATGGTAAGTGGCTGGTAAGTGGTGATATTTGAGAACCACTTACCAGTTTTTGTTCCAAAAAAAGTTCGGTTGATTTTCCGAGAAAATGCTGGATTACCAAATTAACTGTGCAGCAGCATCACCCTGTCTGTTCGCCAGCTGCAGCTTTTGGTTGAGGATTGAATTTAAACAACCCGGCCTCATGATCGTTCCGAGCTCTCTCTAACAGATAAGTGATGAACTCGCCTTGAGTAACGCGGTCACGACAATACTCAACGATCCTTGCCTTAAGGGCCTGGTCAAAAGGAGTCCAGGTGACAGGCTTGCTTTTCCAGTCCTCTTTTGTTTTACCTTTTCCTGTTTTTCCCTTGGCCGCTTTATTTCTTTTGGCAAGTTGTAGGATTGCCTTCTGAACTTCATCTCCGCCCGATTGATCGTAGCCGCCGGGAAAGAGCGTCATAAGTGCGCCTCGAGGATTGATGCTGGTCCTGACATTCAGCTCCCCAGACTCTACCAGGCCCATCGAATACTTCAGAGCATATACGGCTACTTCTGCTATTCGTACGCCCAGTGATTCGGCAGTGTTTAGGAGCCACAGATTTATGTCTGGTCTTATACCTTTCACCGAGTATCCTTGGCCGTATTGGTGCTTTAGTTCCCAGCTGCGCGGTCGCTTCCTTTTAGTGGCCAACCGAAGGCCGGCTGTGCCGGATGGGCCAAGTTCAGGGAGACGGAAATCAGAAGCAGCTGGGGGTGTTGCCTCTGGCCCTGCGGGAGTAAGTTGGTCAAAGGCACTTCGTTTGGGCTGTTTGGGCTTTTTCGTCGGCATCTTTCTTTCCTTCTGTTCACGAGAGCTTGAGCAAATGCTTTACGACCTCATCGTACTCGGCCTGCCCCCGCCGGGCATACTCACTCCTTGAGTTCATCTCGAAAATGGTTTGCCCGGCCGCGACTGCTTCACGAAAGACAACTGAGTAGTGGATTGGAGGCAGTATAACCGTTTCTCCGAAATGCTTGATCAAGTCATTGTATTGTTCCCGCGCATCATTTGTTCCGCCCTTGACGACCGGCCTCCCCTCCTCTATCTCGATCTGACCTTCGAAGAAGGTGGGCAGAATGCCGGCCAATTTCCCCTTCCAACCTTCTTCCGTCAATTTACGCATGATGGCGGTCAGCGCCGACACACCTTCTAGTGACCCGTACTCCAACTCGGTAGGAATCAACACCAGATCAGCAGCCCAAACCGCTCCTTCCTGGACAGGCCCCCTCGAGGGTGGAGTGTCGAACACGATGTAATCCAGCCCGGCGTTGGTCAGCGGAGCCAGACAGCGCTTGAAGTGCTTCTTAATTTCATGCCCCTCTGTGGCCACCATACTTGGAATGTGTGCGGTAGCTGGATTACCGGGCAGGATGAAGAGATTGTCCCGGTTGGCAACACGCACCCACTGGCGAATGTGATCCAGGGTCATAGGTTTTTCGTTGATTATTGGGAAAGAGAGCCAGTTATACACGCCGGGCTCTTGCGGTAGGCCCAGATAGGTGGCGCACTGGCCCTGAGTATCAAAGTCCACGATCATTACTTTTCTTCCCCGCATTGCCAGACCGTGGGCGACGCTGATCGTAGTAGTAGTTTTCCCGACCCCCCCTTTTTGAATTGCTACCGCGATGATTTTGGTTCCCATTTATTCTCTCCTTCGGCCGTGGCCGGCACTGAAATCTTGCTAGATCTTATTTTAACATCAGCCTTAGGGAAAGGCTCAAACTCGGGCAACAGATAGGTGATGCTTTTTTCGTTTTAAACGATAATTTCTCGGATAGACTTGCACAACTTTCCATAGGTATCGTTCAGCGGTTGACATCCGCACGCTGGAAGATATTTTTAGCCACATCCATAATTCAGTCAAGCCCTGGTTCCCATTATGGACACTTATACACATGAAGACTCGGGTCTATTTTCAGGATTTTCCTGCATCCGCTCACCTCAAAGTATTTAACTCAGTGTTATCTTATACGATTACTTGACAATCGTCAAGTAATCGTATAAGATGTCAACGTGACCGAATTAGAGGCCCTTTCCAAATTTGCAGTAAAAGTGATAGGCGTCTATATGCCAGGCAATTGGGACAAGCCGGTTGGCTATGAAGGTTATATGCGTTTCGTAGTGGTGTACTGGGATCATACCGTCAACGATGTGTTTATCACAGACGGGGTCGCCGGCAGATCTGAAGGAGCCTGGTGGTTGTATACGAACCTGATTGAGCATGGCGCACATCAGGAAATCACCGCTGCCCTGATGGCATGTGGTTGCTCTATTCCTCCAGGAAAGTTGCTGTTCGGCGACTCGGAAACCGAGGCCACGCATGGCCTAATTCTTGACCGCTTTGAGCATACCCTCTGGGTCGCGCGACTAGAAAACGCTCTCCCGTTCCTACAACAGCAATACAAGAAAACTGTCGCCAACGATGCAGCCGCTTTGGCCTTGGCCCGTCAGCGAAAAGAGATTCTTGACGAGGAGGAGATCTGTTCCTTCTCGCCATGTCACTGTCATCGAGGCTGGATATTGTCGTCGAATTGCTATCTACCTTGTCCAGAATGTCAGCGGTCGGGTAGAATAGAGGTAATTCCGCAGCAAGTTATTCTATAACCAGAGAGATACCATGGAATTACCTGAACCTGCAATGCCTGGGTGGTATTCTTCAAAGCAAGTTCGTTTGATGCTTGGTAATGTTTCCCGACAGTACCTCTCTCAGCTTGCAAAAAAAGAGGGTTGGGGCATTAAACAATTTACAGCTACCAACCATCTGTACGACGTGAATGATGTGCAGAAATACTTGATTTCGGCAGGCAGGCATCAGCCATCTCCAAAACCAGACAAGTCTCAGGGATGAATCAAAAAGATTTTGAAGCTTCTCTCCAAAAGGGGCAGGAAGTACGCCTCCGGTGGCGAGGTAAATTCGTCCTCGCAAGAGTGTTTCGCGTCAACAAATCTTCGATTTCTGTTGTAACCAAGGAAGAATTGGAAGATATTCCTGTCGGTACGCGGGTTGCGGTATATCGGGCTACCTCAGGCAGGCGGTCAGCGAGCAACTGCGTCAGGCCGTTGATCTAAATCTCATAAATAATATTTTCATTACCTTGCATTCCGCTATTGGAACTCAAGCTATAGCTCCCCCAACCAATTAATACCCCCGACTTATTTTTAGGGAATAGTATACTTTACAAACGCAAACATTCGTGCTATTATATAGGCACTGGAGAGCACGAATGGATAATATCACATTTGACCAACTACGAAAACTAACCGAAGACGAAGCCCGCGAAACGCTTGAATTAATTCGCTGGCCCAATGGTGTAGTTTGCCCCCACTGCGGAAGCAAAGAAGCTCACAAGCTCACCCCCAAAGGCGGAACGAAGACGAACGTCCGCCCCGGTGTGTACTTCTGTGGTGCTTGCCGCAAGCAGTTTACCGTCATGGTGGGCACGATCTTCGAGGGTTCCCATATCAAGATCGCGAATTGGCTAATGGCTATGTATCTCATGTGCTCTAGCAAGAAGGGCATGAGCGCCCATCAGTTACACCGAACTTTGGGCGTCACATATAAAACCGCCTGGTTCATGGCTCATCGAATTCGCCTTGCCATGTCGGATGAGCCAGTATGCTCTATGCTCTCCGGGACTGTCGAAGCGGACGAGGCCTATATCGGCGGTAATGAAAAGAATAAACCACGCCAACAAACGAACCGAAGGAACGCAGGGCCGAAGCACCAAGACCAAGACTCCTCTCGCCGTATTAGTAGAGCGCGACGGAAACTCTAGGGCCATGAAAGTGGTTTCCACAGACTCCAAGACTCTGAAACAAAATCTCCGCCAGAACGTTGACAAGTCGGCCCGGATTATGACCGATGAGCACAATGCTTATACTGGCTTGGAAAAAGAGTTCGCCGGTCACGAAACCGTAAATCACAGGGCAGGCGAATATGTGAACGGCGACGTTTATACCAACACTGCCGAAAGCTGGATCGCCTTACTCAAGCGGGGTATCATGGGTTCCTTCCACCACGTGAGCGAAGAACACTTAGATCGTTATGCAAACGAGTTTGCCTTCCGGTGGAACAATCGCAAGGTATCAGATGGAGAACGGGCGGTAATTGCAATCAAGGGCATTGAAGGCAAGAGATTGTATTACAGCAAGCCAAAATAGATGTATAATCACCCCTCCTCAATTTCATAGAAACATGTTAAAATCCGACTTAATCAAGCCGGATTTTTGTTATCTTCCACTGAAACCTCATGACAAAAAAAAACCAGTTTTGTGAATTCGATGATCTGTCCAATGAAGCAGATGTAGAGCAGATATTTGTCAGAAGGCTAATTGAGTTTCTGGGATACCAGGATAATCAAATCCGTCCGAAAGATTCGTTAACAAAGCTAATTGTTGGGGGAATGCGTGGTAAGACTGCTATATATAAGCCCGATTTCGCTATGAAACTCAACGATAAGGTAAGGTGGATTTTTGAAGCAAAATCCCCTGCCGAGAATCTTGGCGATCATATTTGGCAACCACGCGGTTATTGCGATCTGTTGAATGGTCAATATAAGAGCGAAAATCCAATTCGATATTTTGTCTTATCTAATGGGATAAAAACCCGTTTGTATCAATGGGACGTAACCGATCCTTTGCTTGAACTTGATTTCGATGATTTCACATCAGGCAATAAGCGATTCTCCCAGCTAATAGATTTTCTCTCTCCAAGGAGTTTTGCCAATTCAAAAAGCAAAATTCAAGAGACCCTTCATCGGCTGGAGAAGAGACCTCTTGAAGATGTGAATTCTGCTTTTGCGTGGTGCCATCAACATATATACAAGAAAGACAATATAAGTCAAGCCGCCGCGTTCACAGAATTTGTGAAGGTTGTTTTTCTTAAGTTATTATCTGATAGGCATATTAGAGATAAATACCCCAACATCCTCGCAGAGGAAGTCATTGATATACCAATTGATGACGTGATGTTCTCAATGCACTGGATAGAGGAACAAGAGAAACAAACCCCTAATCCGCTGGATACCATTCGCTTTCACGATTTCATCGAAAGCATGGAACGTGAGATACAAAAGGGAAAACGCAAGCGTATTTTTTCCGTTGATGAGCGAATCAACCTTTCTCCGGAGACAATACGGGGAGTAGTAGGCAAAATTGAGCATATTTTCCTGTTTGGTATTGATGTAGACCTAAACGGCAGGCTATTTGAGACATTTCTGAACGCAACCATGCGAGGAAAGGATTTAGGACAATTCTTTACGCCTAGAAGCATCATTGAATTAGGCGTGAAACTTGCTCGGCTTCGAGTGCATGTGCCTCTTGATAATGGTAGTTATTATACCGATGTTGTACTGGACGGTTGTTGCGGCACGGGCGGATTCTTGATCGACGCTTTGACAGATATGTGGAATAAGGTTAATCGAAATTCGTCTTTGGACGATAATGAAAAAGAAAAACTCAGGAAGCGAATTGCTAATAATCAAGTCTTTGGCATTGATATTGGTAGAGAACCGCCATTAGCTCGCATAGCCCGATTGAATATGTATTTGCATGGCGATGGCGGAAGCAGTATTTATCAAATTGACACTCTTGACAAAGACATACGCGACAAGGAAGCAGATTCGCCTGAAATTGCTATGGAAAAATCGCAATTACGACAGATATTCAAACCCGAAGGATTTGCTGATGTGGTGCTTACAAACCCTCCATTTGCTAAAGCATACGAGAGAAGCATTCAAAGCGAAGCACAGGTTCTTGATAAATACGCGATTGGAATAAAACCGGGCGGTGAAAAACGTTTGAGTCTTAAATCAAGCTTAATGTTTATAGAACGGTATCATGATTTGCTAAAAATAGGAGGAAAATTAATAACCGTCATTGACGATGGTATATTGAGCGGCGATAAATACAATGAATTTCGCAGTTATATACGCGACCACTTTATCGTGAAAGCAATCATCTCGTTACCTGGGGACGCTTTTCAGCGCTCAAAGGCCCGCGTCAAAACTTCTTTACTGATTGCGGAAAAGCGCGACCCGAATATCGAACAAAGACAGCCTCCCGTTTTCATGTATGCTTGTGAATATGTCGGAATTGATGACTCTGCTAGGCAGAGAACCCTACCCATTGACCGAATAAATAGAGAAGCGGCAATCAAAGAGATACAAGATACCGAAGAACAGTTCACAGCATTCTTAGAAGGGAAAGGGGCTTCAAAATATATAGTTCAGCCAGAGAAAATAACCGATAGGTTGGACGTAAAATCTTGTTTATTGGTATCTGGACGAATGGCTAAAACCTGGACCAAACAAGGAATAGGTATTTTGACACTCGAAGATTTAGCCGAGTTAAAAACTTTTAATGAAGACGACATTATTGACACAAAGGAAACCGACGATTTCGTGACGGCATTAATAGTTAGATACGAAGGCTTTGCCGAATCGGGAGATGAGTTCATAGCGTCAGAAACCAATTATCCATATCTATATCGAGTACATAGTGGCGACATTGTTATTTCCAACATCGCCGCCAATTATGGAAGCATTGCGGTTGTGTCGAAGGAATTGGACGGATGCGTTGTCAGTTCAGAATATACGGTATTGACCGCTAAAAAAGAGATTGATCCAATCGTAGTTTGGTTGCTTTTACGTTCTCCCGAAGCTAGAGCGGAAATGCTCTTGCGGGCGACAGGCATTAGCCGCAATCGTATAAAATGGGAAACGATCAAGACGATGAAGTTCCCGAAACCAGATGATTCCATTATCGAGAATGTAACCAACTTGACAAAACTGGCCGAGAAAGCAGAGCATCAAGCCGAACAACACAGGAATGATGCAAGAGAAGCAATCGAAATGCCCCTACAGCTCTCCAACGAGGAAGCCCTAAGAATACTTAGAGCCTTCAAACCCCCGAGGTGATTGATGACTGTCACAGATGAAAAGAAAACAACCAGCGAAAAGCCAGTCTCTCTCTATCCCCTCAATTTCAAAGAGGCGGTAGCTGCATTGCTAAAGGTCAAGCCAAAACCAAAAGAAGAGAAGATCGAAGAGAAGAAGTCCGGCGATTAGGCCGGATTTCTTTATAGTGTCTCATTTCTTCCAATTACTAAATGCTGAATAATTCTTCTTCGCGTAATCTGTATATATTCTTCCGCATATTTCATCCCAATCAAACTTATTGTAATCAATAGAAGATTTGGTATTAGGAGAAATATATACTGGAATAACTGTTTTTGACCCGATGGGGAGAAGATATATCAGTCTATGCCCTCCGGGGCCGCCTACATGCTTTTTGTGAATCACCCCGCGCAATCGCGGGCTTGTGATTCCTTGTAAAGCCCCCGGTATTGGATTGGCCTCAATTTCCGTCAAGGCAGCTACAAGGGAATCATTAATTTCAGGACAATTCTCTTTGAGTTTGCGGACTTGTTCTATAAACGAAGTGTGGTAGATTACATCATAGGATTGAGTCAACCGTCTTGACCTTCCCCACATTAAAATCGGTTGTTTCAATCGCCTTTACAAGATGATCCATGCAGACAATAAATCTCTCATTTAGAGATAATTCAAGGTCTTCGCATTCGTCTTCTGATAAATCTACTTCTATGTAATCAGGAAGGTTTTCGTCAAACAACAAATGCCCTCGCTCTGTTTTCTTTAGGAACGGATCTTCATGAGCGCGAGATTTTATATCTTCCCTTTTGAGATAGCCAAATTCATCAACGCCTTTATCAAGAGCGGCGGCCAAGGGAGAATCAATTTTTGGAAGAAGTGCTATCAATCCAGATGAAACAGCCTCGGGATTGATTGTCCACATTGTTCCATCTTCTTCTGTGTTTTCTAGACCTGTTTTTTCCACCAATCCAATCGCCACGAGAGAATCGAGATCATCTCGAATTGGCTTACTATATTGACCGTGCTGGGTGTGCATGAACGAAAAAGGATGAGTGGCGGTTCCCACTGTCCCAAAATAGAAAACTTTCTGGACTCGATAGCTTGAATAGGCCCCTTTTTTGAATCTTCCGATAAAATACAGCAGTGTCAATTTCTTGAACGTACTTTTGGATATTTGCCCCATGTTGGCTCTCCTTCCGATTGAACAACTGTTCGATAATATTATACAATGGTTTCATGAACCCAACATTACAATTTATATGCGTTTACCAAGTATACTATTCCCTATTTTTATTATTAGATGGGCATCGCAGTATTTGCGACGCCTATCTGGTTTAGATTATGTGTTTTCGTGCCCATTTATGCACCTGGTTTTTCACTTCCCATCTTCCGCATTTTTAACGAAAGCCAAGGCATCATCATTGGGTGTCAATGGCTCGTAGACAACGTCTTGTCCGCAGACCGGGCAGGTTGTGTCGTATCGAATTTCATTTCATGTACGAAGATTGACAAACAAGAACGTTTGTGCTATTAATGAGGCGTGAAACTTGGTGTTTATGCCCATGGAGTTGGTGTTTCCTACCGTACTGCTTTCCGTTGGTTTAAGAGTGGAAGAATCCATGGTTGCCAGATGGATACGGGTACCATTCTCATTTCTGAACCGATTGGCGAAGCTCAGACATCCGAACATCCCGTGAAAGTTGCCATCTATACGCGTGTCTGTGTGGCTGAGAACAAGGACAATCTAGAGGGACAGACCAATCGTTTGCGGGATTATTGTGACCCAGTGGCATGGGTAATGAAAGAAATTGATTCCGGGGTAAATGATACCCGTTCCAAGTTAATTAAGCTTTTAACCGACCCCAGCGTCAGCGTGATCGTCGTGGAACACAAAAACCGGCTGACTCGCTTCGGTTATAACTACCTCGAGCAATTGTTGAAGATGCAGGGTCGCCGGATCGAAGTGATCAATCTGGCTGAGAACGGCAAGGAAGATCTGGTCCAGGATTTTGTGAGCATCGTGACCAGCTTCTGTGCACGCCTGTATGGCCAGCGCCGCTCGAAGCGCAAGGCCAAGCGCCTGATCGCAGAACTCAGCCATTCACCGATCATATCGGTCAGCAGGCCTGGATAATGAGCATGAAACTGGTTGAGCAGCACATCATTGATCGGCAGGATCCACGCTTTGCCGTCATTGATCCGGCCTGTTTTGCATCCAAGAACCTCTACAATGCTGCACTGTATATTTTGCGGCAGAGCTTCTTCGATCATGAGCGTATTCCCACCTATGCAAAACTAGCTCACACGCTGAAAGATACCCCGGAATTTCGGGCTTTACCGGCCAAGGTGGCCCAATGGGTCGTGCGGCAGGTCTGCGGTGCTTGGGGCACATTCTGGAAGGCGCATTCTGCCTACCAGCAATGTCCGGATAAATTTACCGGCCGGCCGAAACTGCCACACTACAAGCCCAAATCAGACGGACGCAACCTGTTGGTTTACACTTGCCAGGCGATCAGCCGGCCTGCCTTGCAGGAAGGTCGGATCTGTCCATCGCAATTGGACATGGTCATCAAAACAAAACAGAAGGAGGTGTTGCAAGTTCGGATCGTTCCGCACGAATCACACTATGTTGTCGAAGTTATCTATACAGTTAAACCCCTATCCCCCACAGAGAATAACCTCGACCCTAAATGGGCTGCCAGTCTCGACCTAGGCATTGACATCCTCGCGGCTGTAACTTCAAACAAGCAGGGCATCACCCCCTTTCTGGTTAACGGCAGACCGCTCAAGAGCGTCAACGCATACTATAACAAAGGTCGTGCGGCCATCCAGGCGACTTTGCCAGATGGGCAATATACATCCCACCGCTTGACCACTCTGACCGATAAGCGCAACCGCAAGGTCAACCATTATTTGCATTGGGCCAGCCGGTACATTGTGGATTGGATGGTACGCAAGCGGCTTGGCACCTTGATCATCGGACACAATATCGGTTGGAAACAGGCAGTGAACATTGGCTCTATCAACAACCAGAACTTCGTGGCCATTCCCCATGCGAGATTCATCCACATGCTGACCTACAAAGCCCAATTGGCCGGGATCCAGGTGATCGTCCAGGAAGAGGGGTATACCTCAAAATGCTCCTTCCTGGATCTGGAACCCATCCGCAAGCATGCGCTTTATTGCGGTCGGCGGGTAATGCGCGCTGAGTTTATTTCGGCTCGGGGACAGCCCATTCACGCCGACATCAATGCATCTTACAACATTCTACGCAAGGGACTCCCATCGGCTTTCGCCTGTGGGATACAGGGCGTTGTAGTTCGCCCGGTACGGGTCCAACCTGTACGAAAACTGGTCAATTGGCATTGTCTATAAATGTCCATAACATCAGTAACTATTCAGGGTGGAACTCATGAGGCTTTTGAACACACTACTTTTCCCTCCTGGCCACCCCGGTAATCCTGCCTCGATGGGTCCACCCGCACAACCGTGACATCAACTGTTTTCAGCCAGTCTTCCCTACGCCCTCCCTATAGCCGGCGACCGGTTCGCTCGCCCAATTCCTCAACTGTCGCATCTTCCAGTCCCAACGACTCGCGAGATCTTCGTAAGGCGGCACCAGTGGGAACATCGGGAACACCCAGGCTGCGAGCGCTTCTCGGAGTTTCACCAAGATCAACAAGGCTGGAGCGGGTCAGGATGGCAACATCCCGCAAGCACTGTTTAATGTCGCCGACCCCGCTCTCTTTGTTGAGGTTGCCGAGTTGAGATACCACCGCACTGATCATTTGATCGATCTCACCATCTCCGAAGAAATTCAAATTGCTGATCTGCTTAACCAGATTCCTAAGTTGCTCAAGGGACTTCGGGTGCATAGACCGATTCTTCTCGATACTGGCCAGGACATCTGTCGTGGTTTCGTATACCAGGCCGCGCAAGTTAATCAGCAAGTCGGACATGAAACCACCGATCATCTCCTCTTTCTGTCGGCGGGCCTGTTCCAGTACGTCGTGATTCATATCTTCCAATTTGCGCTCACGCTCTCGCAGGGCAGCCTCTTCGATGGATACTGCCTCTTCCTCCTTCATCCTCTCGATCTGCCTCTGCGCCCGGATGCGATCTTCTTCTGCCGTAATCTTGGATGTCTCAACCTTGGCTTCAGCCTGGATGTGTTCCCGCTCTGCGTCTGAGGCGGCCTGGATGCGCTTTGCCTCTGCCACATCCTTTGCAATCAGGGATGGCAAAGGAATGTAGCTAACGTTTATGTCAAAGACGAATGACGCGCGAAGGCGCTCCTTGTACGGGATTAAAGCGGTGATGTTGTCTACGTATTTGTCAACGAACCCGTCTTCGTCGATGAATTTATCGCTGCTTTTGAAACTTGGCGTTAGCTTGCTTAACCTCCTGTACGCCTGCCTGGCCGCATCGGCGCAGGTTGCAATGTGATCCGCCGTGATCCTGTCAAGATTTTCAACAATGTCGGTACCAACAGCCAGATATTCATTTCGATATCGGCTCAATTCAG
>Ga0187858_10002229_pt1 | contig 20153 bp, 19 predicted proteins | sample June2016WEW_8_15_FD_133015 | JGI IMG/M metagenome (GOLD analysis project Ga0187858, IMG submission 133015) | Peatland microbial communities from SPRUCE experiment site at the Marcell Experimental Forest, Minnesota, USA - June2016WEW_8_150 | ecosystem: Environmental > Terrestrial > Soil >...
CGCCTGGTGCTGGCTCAGGCCGGGCTGCTTGGAGCTGTCGCCGCCGGGCTCGGGGTGGGGGTGGGTTGCCTGCTGGCCGTGCCCATGCTGGTGGCGAGCGGCAGCCCCGGCTTCTCCCCCGCCTTCGTGCTCCCGGGGACGACCCTGATCGCGCTGGTGGGAGGGGTGATCGTCGCGGTGACGCTGGCCGGGGTGCTGCCCGCCCGGCAGGCCGCCGCAGCCGACATCGTGAGCGCGGTGCGCCACGAGTGAGGTCCCGGCGGACCGTCGCCCTGACGCTCGTGGTGATCGCGGCGGGGGCGACCACCGGCTGCGGCAGCTCCGCCGGCGTGACGCTCCTCGGTGATCCCAGCGGCTACCTGCTCAGCCTGAGCCAGCTCACCTCCCCGGACTTCACCGTCTACCAGGCGGTGGGGCCGGTGGGCGCGGGCTGGCTGGACCCAGGAAGCGCGGCCGCGCTCACCAAGGACGGCTGGACGAGGGCGGCCGAGGTCGAGTACTACCGCGCGGTGCCGTTCGCCACCAGCAACGGCCCGATCACGCTCACCGTGGCGGTCGCCGGCTTCGCCACCTCCGGGGACGCTGCGGCGGCCATGACCCGCCTCGACACCGCCCTGGATGCTCGCTCAGGCGCCGAGCCGGCCTCCACCGGCAGCCTGCGCGACAGCCATGCGATCACCGTCGAGGGGGTGGTGCAGGACGTGCAGGCGGTGGAGCTCATCGTCGTCTGGCGGGTCAACAACCTGGTCAACAGCCTGGTGGCCGAGGGCCGCCTCGGTGGGCTTCAGCTGACCCAGCTCCTTCCCATGGCGACGACCCAGTCGGCCAACGAGCTTCGGAGCTGAGCCGCCCTCAGGCGATCTGAGCCCCGGTGGCGAACCCCAGGGGGCGGCCCTCCCGGAGCAGGCGGCGCACCTCGGCCGCCGCGACCGGGCGGGAGAAGAGGAACCCCTGGTACGCGTCCAATCCCTGCGGCCGCAGCCGGTTGAGCTGCTCCTGGGTCTCGACGCCCTCGGCGATGACCCGGAGCCCGAGGTTGCGGCCGAGCGTGACCAGGGCGTGGAGGAGAGCCCCGGGGTCGGCCGCGGGATTGGCGTCGTCCTCGAGGAGGAAACTGCGGTCGATCTTGATGGTGCTGATCGCCAGGTTGTGGAGCTTGCCGAGGTTGGAGTAGCCGGTGCCGAAGTCGTCCAGCGAGATCGACACCCCCTGGCGGGCCAGCTCCCCGAGCACCTCCGCGGCCGCACGGGAGTCGCCCATGGCCGCCGACTCGGTGACCTCCAGCTCGAGCAGCCGTGCCGGGAAGCCGGTCTCGTCCAGGCAGCCGAGCACCGCCTCGACCAGGCTCCGGTCCCTGAGCTGGTGGGCTGAGATGTTGACCGCGACCCTCACGTCGCCCAACCCCTCGGAGCGCCACCGGGCCGCCTGGCGGACGGCGCTGCGGAGGATGAAGTGGCCGATATCGGTGATCACGCCGATCTCCTCGGCGACCGGGATGAACCGGACCGGAGGAACGTCCCCGAGCACCGGGTGGTGCCAGCGCGCGAGCGCCTCGAGCCCGACGATGCGTTGGGACGAGGCGTCGACCTCGGGCTGGAAGGCCACGCTCAGCTCACCCCGCTCGAGGGCGAGGGGGAGCTGCTGCTCGATCAGCAGCCGGTCCTCCGCCTCCTGGAAGAGGCAGAGCTCGAAGCGGGCGAGCCGTTCGCCCGCCGTCCGCCCGGCGTGCTCGGCGATGGCGGCGTGGCGCATCAATGTTTCCGGGCTGTCGCCGTCCTCCGGAGCCACCGCGATGCCGGCGGCGGCGCTGAGCCGCAGGGCGGCGGCGCGGCCGGTGCACGGTGCCGCGACGGTGGCGATGATGGAGCGCGCCATGAAGACGGCCTCCGCGGGGAAGACCAGACCGGGGAGCAGCACGGCGAACTCGTCGTCCGACCAGCGGGCGACCATCCAGGTGGTCAGCGGCCTACCATCCGCCGCGTCGCCGGGCTGACCCGGGACGCCGACCGCGGCCTCGACGCAGTCGGAGACGCGCACCGCCATCTCGGCGATCAGCTGGTCCCCCGCCTCCTGGCCGAGGGTCTCGACCACGGTCCGGAGCCGGTCGAGCGCAACCAGGAGAACCCCCGTGGAGCGGCCCCTGCCGCGCCCGGCGGTCAGCTCGGCGCCGAGCCGCCAGCGGAAGCTCGCGGCGTTGGGAAGCCCGGTGAGCCGGTCGTGCGAGGCGTCGAAGTCCCGCTCCGCCGCGATGCGGTCGCGCTCCTCCGTCCACCGGGTCACGTCGACCCCCACCGAGGTGACGGCGGTGGGACGGCCGCTGTCGTCCAGGCTCGGGGTGGCCGACCAGGCCACCACCCGCACCCGCCCGTCGCTGGTCTGGAGCGGAGCCTCGACGCAGCCGGCGGCGCCGCTCACCGCCCGGTCGAAGTCCCGCAGCACCCGGTGCCGGTGCTCCGGCGGGATCAGCACCTCGTGCCAGACGCGGCCGCAGATGTCGCCCCACCGCCATCCGCCGAGGGCGAGCAGGTCGCCGTTGGCGAAGGCGAGCCGGCCGTCGGCGTCGGTGATCATGGCCAGGACGATCTGCCGCGCCGCTGCGCGCTCATCCCCGCCCCCCGTCTCCGGGCGGCATCGCGGTCCCTCGGCAAGCATCCGGTGGCGACCTCTCCGACTTGTGCCGATCTCCCGAGCATCCCCTCGGGGTGTCGGCGGTTATGGTCGCCTGAAGGGATGGGAGGGAAAGACGCCTTCAGCCAGGCTGGGACCTTCCGGAGACAGCAACGTCATCGTCACAACACCCAGCCCGCTGGTGTGACGGCCCGTTGCCGCCGTGAGCTGCTGGTGAGCCCCGGTGCGGCGGCCGGCCGGGTGGGCTCGGCAGAGTGCTGGCCCGCGAGCCGGTGCGGCCGGCGCCCGCCGGGGGTGAACCACCGGGCCGGCGAGCCCTGCGGGCAGTCCGTCGGTGCCGCATCGCAGGCGGTGGGGGCGCCGGCGACGGGGACGCTGTGGCGTGGGGCACCAGCCAGGGAACGGCCCTGGGCGGATCGCGGGGCGGCAGCGACCCGTGACGGCCGTCCAGAAGCGCACTGGAAAGATCAGACGAATCGCTTGCGTTTACAGCTTCACGCGAACCCCGTTACCCGCCTGTGGCCACCTCCGCCGGGGTTTCGTCAGATCGGCCCCCCTAGCCTGCCCCTAGCCGTCTAGTGCATTTGAACTATCTGGCTAGAGCGGTCAGAAGGCTTAAGAGGAACGAGGATCATGGAACACCGCAAGAGCAAGCGCTCACTCCGGGTGGCGCTGGTGCTGGGCACCGCTGTCGCCGGCACCGCCCTGGTGGGCTGGGGCGGGTTGGCCGCCTGGGCCGCCTACACCGAGAACGCCGGCAACAGCGTGGCCGCAGGCACCCTGGCCCACTCCAATGGTTCGAGCTGCGTCTCCAGCCTGGGTGTGATCCCGACCAGCGGCACCGGCTTCTGCTCGGCGACGATCACCGTCTCCAACGTCGACCCGGCCACCTGGACGGGCACCACCGGGACTATCAAGATCGCCAACACCGGCTCCCTGAGCAGCACCTTCCAGCTCAGCATGGGCACGGCCCTGCAGGCCCCCACCGGGAGCCTCTGCGCTGACGTGACCCTGGCCGTGACCGACCTGAACACCGGCAGTCCGGACAACGGCACGGTGTGGACGGCCACCGCCCTCACCGGCACGTTCACTGCCAAGAGCCTGTACACCAACGGGAGCACCCCGAGCACCACCTGGCCTGGTGGCGGGACGGTCGGTGCTGGCACCGGAACGAGCGCCGACACCTACACCGTGACCGTGGCCCCCGGCGGCGGCTTCGCTGGTGACTACGCCGACCAGGGCACCAGCTGCACCTTCGGCCTGCTCTTCACCCAGACCGCGGCCTGATCCCCCTAGCGCCCCGAGAGGCCGGGCAGGGCAACCTGCCCGGTCTCTTCTTTGTCCGCCGAAGCCCGTTCCCCGCACCGGCCCGAAACCGCTCATCCGCCCCGATCGCGTTACGACCTCGACAGCCTCCGTGACCCGCCTGTGGCGGCTTCCACCACCGATCCGTGTCACGGGCCTCCCTACGCTGACCCAGAGCCGTCTAGTGCATTTGAACTACCTGGCTGGATCGGTCAGAAGTCACCAAAGGAACGAGGATCATGGAAAACCGCAAGAGCAAGCGGTCACTTCGGGTGGCCCTGGTGCTGGGCACCGCCGTGGCCGGCACCGCCCTGGTCGGCTGGGGCGGGTTGGCCGCCTGGAACGCCTACACCGAGAACGCCGGCAACAGCGTGGCCGCCGGCACCCTCCTGCACAACAACTACGTCAGCTCCAACTGCGTGTCCGTCATCGGCGTGGCCCCCGTCGGCGTCGGCACCGGCTGGTGCTCGGCGTTCATGACCATCACCGGTGCCGACCCGGTCAACAACGTCCTGCCGGCGACGGGCGTGGTCAAGATCGACAACACCGGCACGCTGCAGAGCACATTCTCCATGAGCATGCCGTCGGCGCCGACCGGAAGCCTCTGCGCCGACCTCACCCTCAAGGTGACGAGTCTCTCCGCCGGGGCCCCGGGTACGCCGTATGCGGCGACGGCTCTGAGCACGACCATGGGAGCGACGAGCGTAGACAACGACGCCGGCACGCCGAGCGCGACCTGGTCACCCAACGGCACCGCCGGGACCGGCACCGGTGCCACGGGCAACACCTTCACCTTCACCGTCGCGGCCGGCGGTAACTTCCCCACCGACTACGCCGACTCTGGCCAGAGCTGCACCTTCAGCATCCTCTTCACCCAGACCGCCGCATAACCAGCCTTGATCCGGAATGCCGGGGCAGGACTCCTGCCCCGGCCTCCTGCTGCCACCCAAACGCAGCGAACGCAGCGATCGGTTCACCACTTCGACCGAACACCGTTACCCGGCTGTGGCTGGATCGGGCGGGGCTTCGTGAGATCGACCCCCCTAGGCTCACTAGTAGCGACTAGTGCATTTGACCTAGATGCACAGAACGATCAGAAGGCATAGATAAGGAACTGAAGATCATGGAAGAGCGCAAGAGCAAGCGATCCGGCCGGCTGGCCCTGGTCCTGGGGGCGGCCGTGGCAGGCACGGCACTGGTCGGCTGGGGCGGGTTGGCCGCATGGCAGGCCTACACCCAGAACGCGGGCAACGCCTTCGCCGTGGGCACCCTCTCCCACACCAACCAGGTGACAGGGTCCACCCTCGTCTGCGATTCGACCCTCTCGTCCGCCACCCCAGGCGCGTGCTCCGTCATCGTTGGCGGCCCCGTCGGTACTCCGGAACAGCTCACCTCGGACTTCACCGGCACGTTCGGAAAGGTGACCATCACCAACACCGGCTCGCTGAGCAGCACCTTCTCGATGTCGATGCCCGCGGCCCCGAGCGGCGGCGCCCTCTGCAGCGACCTGACCCTCTCAGTCAACGACACGAACGGCTACTACTACGGCACCAGCAGCGCCGGTGAGGCTCTGAACGCGCAGATGACCCCCGCCATCGCGCTGAACAACGCCTCCGGCAGCGCCACGTGGGCGCAGACCGACGCCAACACCTTCACCTTCACAATCAACCCCACAACCGGCTACAGCGACGACACCAGCGTCCTGAACACCAGCTGCAGCTTCACGATCCTCTTCGACCAAGCGAGCGCGTAACCCCAGCCATGATCTGAGGGGGGCCGGGCAGAGCGCCTCTTCCCGGCCCCTTCTCTCCCCCGCACCGCAGTCAGGGCGAGTGCGGCGCCGCCCACCGCAGAGCGCCGCATCCCCTCCCCCGCCCACCCCCGGGAGGGGGCCAGCCCACCAGCAGCTTCTTGGAGGTTTCCCATGTCCATCGACCAGCAGCGTTCCGACCGCAGAAAGCTGCGGGCCGGGATGGTCTTCGTCCTGGTGCTGGCCGGCACCGCCCTGATCGGATGGGGCGGGTTGGCCGCCTGGCAGGCGGTGACCCAGAACAACGGGAGCACCGCCTCCACCCTCGGCGTCCACATGCAGAACGCCGCCGCCGTCACCGGCGCCATCAACCCGGTGACCTGCACCGACCTCACGTCGCCCGGCGCCTGCGGCGTCGTCTTCGACGCCTCGGGCATCAAGCCCGGCTACGGGCCCACCCAGGTGGGCACCGTCGCCATCACCAACATCGGCACCGAGGCCTCCACCTTCCAGCTCTCGCTCCAGTCGGCGGTGGTGAGCGGCGACGACGGCAACTGGACGGCGGCCGACGACACCCTCTGCAGTCACCTCCAGCTCACCGTCACGGACTCGACCGGCCACAACGTCTGGCTCGGGTCGCTGGCGGCGATGCCGAACGAGAACATCACGGACAGCGCTGGCAACCTGGTGTGGAACTCGGGGGCCACCGACACCTTCTCCTTCAGCCTCGCGCTCCCCGGCACCGCGAACACCGACGAGGACTCGATGTGCACCGCGACCTTCACCTGGGGCCAGAACGGGGTCTGATCCGCCACCGACGCTCGTGAGGGGCGGCGGCCCACCCGCCGTCCCCTCCTCGCCCTCAGGGCCACGGCCGCCGGCACCGGTGCACCCGGACCGGCGGCCGTCCCATCCCCGGCCGCGCCGGGACCCGCAACAGATTCGTTGCGCCCCGTTGCACGAGCCGCCGCATGGCGAGACCGACAATTGACCCAGCCGGCTCGAACCGCCGCCGGCGCGGCGCGGGTGCAGCAGGGGAATTGGCAGTGGGCAACGTGAGGGCGACGCTCCCCGGGGAGCTGCACGACCTCGTCAGGGACGCCGTCGCGGAGCTCGAGTCCGCCGCCGGCGGCCTCGACCGGGCGCGCGCCGAACCCCGCCCACGAGCTCCCCGGCGCGAGCGCCGCAGAGCCCCCCAGGCAGACATCCTCCGCCTGCCCGACCCGGCCGAGCCGCCGCCGCGGGGGCCCGTCGCCGTATCGATCCCGGCTCCGCCGCCGCCCGCCCCGGCGCCATTCGCGACCGCCCTCCCGGTGCCCGCCGTCGCCCCCCGGCGACGCGCCTTCCTGGCACGGCTCGAGGTGGCGTCCACCGTCCCCAGCGTGTCGCTCCCGGCGCGGACGCGCCGTCTCCCGGTGGCCTGCCGGCGCGCCTCACCCCTCGACGCCGCCCGCATCTCGCGGATGCTGCGCGTCGCGGTGCCGGCGACACCGGTGGCGCCCGCCACGCTCACCTCCCTGCCAGCGTGGTTGCTCGCCATGGCACCGGCACGTCCTGCTCCGGGGCCGGCGGTGACCGAGACCGCGCCGGCGCCGGCCAGGGCGGAGAGCGCGCCGATCGCCCTTCCCGTCGCGGTGCCCGTCGCCGTGCCCAAACCGGCCACGGAGGAGCAGCGGCCGGTCTGGCGGGCGGCCGCCGGCCATGTGTCCAATCTGCTGATCGCCGCCGCCCTCAGCCTGGTCGGCATCTTCTGCTGCATCGTGGTCGGGCTGGTGGTCACCGGCCACCACCTCGAGGAGGTGGTCACGGGGAGCATGCAGCCGACCATCCCGATCGGTTCGCTGGTGGCCACCGAGCGGCTCCCCGCGAGCCAGCTCCAGGTCGGCAACATCCTGGTGTTCCCCGATCCCAACGACACCAAGCTGACCATCGTCCACCGCATCGTCTGGCTCAGCCACGACCAGAGCGGCGACGTCCTGGTGCGGACCAAGGGCGACTACAACGCCCTGCCCGATTCCTGGACCCTGAAGCGCCCGGCGACCTCCGATGCCGACCGCGTCTTCTACATCATCCCCGGCGGCGGCACCGTCGCCGGCTACCTCCAGACCCTCGGCTTCTGGGGGCTGATCGTGCTCCTGGTCGGGGTCATCGGCTACTACGGGATCCGCAAGGTCCGGCAGATCCTGGGCGAGGACGTAGCCGGCGATGACGCCGGGGCCGCGCCGGAGCCGACATGAGCTACGACACCCTCGGGATGATCCGGCGGGGCTGGCAAGACGGCGCCGCCACGGTGGCTCCCCACGTCCCCGGGCTCGCCGACCTGCTCGAGAGGAGGCTCTCCGAGGCCACCCGGCTGGGCCGGCTCGACGAGGTCAGCCTGCTCTCGATCGTCGATGCCGCCACCCAGCTGGCCGCCGACTCCGGCGCGGTCGACGTCGCCCCGGCACTGAGCAAGCGGCTGCGCCGCCATGTCTACGAGTACCTCCTCTCGCTCGACGCAATCGGGGACACCGTCGCGGCCGCGCCCGCGGGCCAGGCGCCGGCCCCCGAGGGCCTGGAGATGCTGATCGGAGCCGACGAGGTCGCCACCATGGGCGGGCCCGAGCTGCCCGAAGCGGAGGTCATGATCCCCGGGTCGAACGGTGGCTCCCACGGCTACCCGCCCCCGTCACATCTCGCCGCGGCGGGGACGCCGTATCCGGGAGCGGAGACACGCGGTCCCAACCAGGCGCAGACACCCTATCTGGATCTGGCGGCGGAGCCGTCCCCTCTCGCCGGAGCGGAGACGCCGCATCTCGCGCCGGAGCCGCTGTATCTCGCCGAGGAGGCTCCGTATGTCGCCGAGCCCGGGGAGGAGGAGACGAGGGAGGCTGAGCAGGCACCCACCTCGACGCCGCCGCAGTTCAGCTTCCACATCGGCGACCCCGACGACCTGCTCACCAACCGCACCCCTCCGGAGGAGGGCGGTCCGGCCGCGGGCGGGCCGGTGGTGCGCGACCCATTCGACGCGGGCGACACCGACGGGCTGACGGCCGGCTACCCCCCGCCCCGGCGGCGCGCCTCCTTCTCCGACCCCTCGACCTGGCCGAAGCCCGTAACCCCCACGCTGCGGCGCGAGTCACCGAGCGACGGCCTCCTCCGCCCCGGGCAGCCAGCTTCGGGGGCCACCACGCCGCCGTCTCCGGGCGGAGCCCGCTTCGAGGACCTCGGCTCCTGGCCGGCCGCGCGCTCCGCCGATCCCGGGGCCCGCAGCGCCTTCGAGGATCTGGGCCGCTGGTCATCCTCGTGGCCGGATCCCAAGGCCACGCTGGGACAGGCCGCGGCCTCCGCCGGTTCGGAGGGGACGTCCGGCCCGGCGCCCTCGGACTTCGAACCGGCTGGCGGACACCCCGCCCACAACCTGGACGAGGGCTGGCACGACGCGGCTGAGGAGTGGTTTCCCGGACCCGGCAGCCTCAGCGTCCCCATTCCCGAGATCCCGCCCGGATGGTCGGTGCGAGAGCCGGAAGCGGTGGAGCTGCACCTCGCCGCCCCTGCCGACGCCGCGCCGGCCACGCCCTCATCCCTGCCCGGGGAGATACCCGAAAGCGACCTGGTCGCGCTGCGGGCCGCCGTCGACGAGCGGCTGCGCAAGAAGCGGTGCGACGATGTCGCCGCGGTGCTCCAGCAGGCCGCCCAGGAGCTGGGCGGCCAGGCGGTCGCCGAGCTGGCCCTCGACGCCGGGGATCGCTGCCGGACGCTGGGCAAGCGCAACGCGGCGCTCAATTGCTACCTGGCGGCGTCGCGCGCCGACCCCGTCTACGAGCCGCCGCTGGCGCGCCTCGCCGACATCTGCATCGACGACCAGGACATCGATCTGGCGGTGTCCTACCTGGAGCGGATCGCCCGTCTCACCCGGCTGCGCGGCGACACCCGCGGCGCGCTCCGGATCTACCGCAAGATCGCGACCATCGCCCCCTACCGCGACGACGTTCTGGAGATGCTGATGCGCGCCCAGACCACCGGCCGGATCGACTCATGAAACGGCAACGTGGCGGTGGAGAAGGCGCACCCATCTGTTACCGGACAGCGACACCCAGGTGGCCGGTCTCGGTCACACTCGGGCGACAAGCTCCCGTCGAACCAACCGTGTCCCGCACCGCACCCGACCCGGGCTGACGGCGGCGCGGCTCCAGCAGAGGAAAGCAAGTGGCGATCCCCTCCAACAAGCCTCAGAATCGGATCCTTCTGGTTGGCGGCATCATCTTTGCCCTGCTCGCCGGCGTCGTCGTCTACCTCGCCGTCTCCAACTCGTCGTCCAAATCGGGCGCCGCGGCCACCACATACCCGGTGGTGGTGGCGGCCACCGACCTGAGCGCCGGCACCCAGCTGACGCCGACCAATCTCACCGTCCACCAGTACCTCAAAGAGGATCTTCCGGCCAGCTACTTCTCCGTCGAGAGCCAGGCGGTCGGCCAGACCGTCCCGGTGGCGGTCAGCGCCGGCACCCCGATCACCCAGCAGCTGCTGAACACCACGAGCGCCGCGAGCGGCACGGCCAGCAACCCCGCCAGCTCCTTCACCATCGCGGAGGGATACGTGGCCCTGGCCATCCCGGCCAGCGGCGGCTCCGGCGGAGCCACCGTCGACCAGATGACGGTGGGCTACTACATCCAGGCCGGTGACCAGATCGACATCATCGCCGACCTGGGCGGTGCGACGACCACCTCTCACGCCGTGGTCTACGCCTTCCAGGACGTCCCCGTGCTGGCCGTCGGTTACGCTGCGAGCACGTCGAACGCTCCGGCAGCGTCGCCGTCAGCCTCGGCCGCGCCAACCCTCACCGCACCCTCCTACTTCGTGGTCGAGATGCCCCGCTACGAGGCCGAGGAGATGACCGCGCTGCTGTCCGGGGACTTCGCCCAAGCGACCGCCCCGGCGGGATCGACCACGGCGGTTGCGGGGAATGCGCCACTCATCCTCAAGTACGTGCTGCGCCCCCTCAGCGCCTACGGCACCTTCACCGTGAACGACCAGGTCACCCCGCACACCGTCACCTTCGCCCCCGTGACCATCACGCTGCCGTCGAGTGACGCCGAGCCGGTGACCCCGTCGCAGCTGGCGACGGCGCTCACGCCCTGATGAGCCGGGGAGCGCCAGAGGCTTCACGCAACCGGCCATGACCGACTTCCTGCCACTGCTCGCCGCGGTCCTGGTCGCCTGCACCCTGCTCTGCTGGGTCGCCCTGATCGCCGCCAGAGGCCACACCGAGGCGGACGAGGTCGCCCGGCGGCTCAGCGCCTACATGGGCGGGCAGCGCCCGGTGCAGCCCGAGCGGGTCAGGACCGGGAACCTCCTGCGCGACCTGCTCGACAGCTTCACCGACGCCATCAACCCGCTGGTGACGCGCGGCTCCTATGCGGGCAAGCTCGCCGAGGACATCCAGAAGGCCGGACTGCGGCTCAAGGCCTCGGAATGGATGCTGATCGTCTTCGGGGTGGGAGTGGCGGTGGGAGCGATCTTCTGGTTGCGCTTCGGCACGGTCTTCGCCTTCATCCCCTGCCCGATCGTCATCTGGATCGCGAGCGGCATCTTCCTCCGCATCCGGCAGTCCCGGCGCACCCGGGCCTTCGAGGCACAGCTGGGGGACACCATCATCCTGCTCAGCAACGCGCTCAAGGCCGGCCTCTCCTTCGCCCAGGCCATGAGCACGGTGGCGAAGAACGCGTCGCCGCCCATCTCCGAGGAGTTCGGTCGCGCCACCCGCGAGATCGCCCTCGGCATCCCGGTCGACGACGCCCTCCAGCACATGGTGCAGCGCAACAAGTCGGAGGACTTCGACCTGCTGGTCACCGCGGTGCAGATCCAGCGCGTGGTCGGGGGCAACCTCGCCGAGATCCTCGACACCATCGCCTACACGATTCGCGAGCGGGTGCGCATCCACGGTGAGATCCGCACCATCACCGCACAGGCGCGGATGTCGGGAATGATCATCACCCTGCTGCCGATCGGCCTGGCCCTCTTCCTCTTCTTCGTGCAACCGGCGTACTTCGCCCCGATGGTCCAGAAGACCCTGGGCTGGGTGATGCTGGGCCTGGGCGCCTTCAGCATCATGGTGGGAACCGCGATCATCCAGAAGATCGTCAGGATCGAGGTATGACCGGCATCGCCGCGCTCGCCGGCGCCCTGGCGGCCTGCTCGATCGTCCTGGTCGTGCTCTGGGCGCGCACCGCGCGGTCGCCGCAGTCGGACCTCCTGGAGGCCCGGCTCGCTCAGTTCACCGAGTCCGGCCGCGCCGTCCAGAGCCTGGCCGAGGTGGAGATGACCCTGCCGTTCTTCGAGCGGGTGCTCCGCCCGACCCTCGACCGCTGGGGCCGCCGCCTGACCGCGCGCAACAGCCAGCAGCGCACCCAGGCCCTGCAGGAGAAGCTCAACCTGGCGGGCAGGCCGTGGGGACTCACGGTGGGCGGCTTCCTGGTCCTGCGTCTCATCGCGGTGATCCTGGTCGCCTTCGCCGGCCTCGCCCTGGCCGCCCTGCTCGGCATGACCATGCCCCAGCTGCTGCTCGGCCCGGCGGCCGGTCTGGTGGTCGGCTACCTGCTGCCCGACGCGCTGCTCTCCCGCCGGATCAGGAGCCGTCAGAAGGAGATCCTGCTGGCGCTGCCCTCGGCGCTCGACCTCCTCACCATCAGCGTCGAGGCCGGCCTCGGCTTCGACAGCGCGCTGGGCCGGGTCTGCGACAAGTACCGCAACGCCCTGGCCTCCGAGTTCAACCAGGTGCTCAACGAGATCCGCCTGGGGCGGCCTCGACTCGAAGCCCTCGACGACATGGCGCGGCGCAACAAGGTGGACGAGCTGAACAGCTTCATCCAGGCCGTGATCCAGTCGGAGCAGCTCGGTGTCGGCATCGCCAACGTGCTGCGCATCCAGTCCGAGGAGATCCGGCGCCGGCGCCGCCAGCGTGCCGAGGAGGCGGGTCAGAAGGCCCCGCTGAAGATGCTCTTCCCGATGGCCTGCTGCATCTTCCCCACCCTCTTCGTGGTCCTGCTCGGCCCGGCCGCCCTGCAGGTCATCGCCGAGTTCTCGAGCTCTCACTGAGCCAACCGCCGGCCTGCCCGGATCCGTCCCGAACGGCGCCCCTGGTCACCCGGAACGGATGGCCTCCAGCACCGCGATCGCCTCCTGGAGCCGCCGGTCGAAACGGATCCGCCAGCGTTCGCGGAGCACGGGGCTCGAACGGTACGCGGCGGGGCCGGGGAGCTGGTCGCGGCGGAGCGCGTCGGCGAGGCGGGTGAGCTCGACCTCGAGCTCGGTCAGCCCCATCCGGGCGACGACGTGCACCGCCGCCGCGATCCGGAACAGCTCGCCGGATTGCAGCCAGGCGTTGACGGCGGCGACGACCCCCTCACGGCCCTCCTCCATGACCGAGCGGCAGTAAGCGAGCAGATCGGCTTCCAGGGCCTCGGCGGCGTCCTCCAGGCGTCGCTCGAAGGCGGCCAGGACGGCGTCCCTCGCCCCCTGGTGGGCCAGGACCGCGGCCAGTCCGGGGGCCGCCCGACCCAGGAGGAGCTTCTCGAAGGGGGTGAACTCAACGTAGCCGATCCTCTCCGCGGCGATCGAGACGATCCAGGGGCTGCCGTCCTGGCGGAGCAGGCAGAGGTTCTCCGGCAGGCCCGGCTGACGCCAGGCGAAGAGCCCCGACGCCTCTCCGAGCACGTCGATGCACACCGGCGTGAGCTCGTAGCGGAGGAGCCGGATCCCCCCGCTCCGGCTCTCCGAGCGCAGCTCGCCGGAGAGGCGGTCCACGATCTTCTGACCGGCGGGGTCGAGGTCGCGGCCGGTGTCGATGGTCAGCACCGCCGTGTTGCACTGGGAACGGGCACAGAGGAGCATGGCCCGATAGTCGTCGCCGGTGGGTTCGTCGACCAGGTCGTAGGTCTTGCGCCCGGAGACGTCGACGCCGCTGAGACGGGCTAAGAAGCTCCTTTCCATCTCCTGACCGGACTCCTCGAGGATGACCTTCGAGCGACCTGGCCGCGATGGTAACAGGGGATGGCCCCGTCCACAGCCACCTCGACGCCACCACCGGGAGCCATGGCCGCCCAGCCACAGCACCGTCACAGAATCGTTGGCAGCCGGTCGGAGGACGAGTGGCCGTGCTACTTTCCCGCCTGCCGTGCCAGGGTACGGGCTCAACGAGGCCACTGCCGACTTCTTCCTCCTCCTCGTGGTGGGCGTCAACTGCTATCTGGGTTGGCACTACGGGCTGGTCCGGCGCGTCGTCGCCGTCGCCGCCGTCTACGCCGGCACCATCGCCGCCTGGTTCGTGGGCAACCCGCTGGCCTCGACGCTCGGCTCCGGCGGCCTGATCGCCAACGCGTGGGGATTCGTTGCGGTCTTCGCCATCGTGGTGGTGATGGTCGAGATCCTCGCCAGTCTCTACGCCGACGTGCTCCGGCGGCTGATCGTCGTCATGTTCGACCGCGCCACCGGGGTCGTGGCCGGCCTCCTGGTCGGCGTGCTCGAGCTCGGGGTGCTGTTCCTGGTGGCTCAGGCGGTTGCCGGCGCGCCGCCTCCCGCAACCTCCAGCGGAACCCCGGCAAACCAGACCACGGTGGCCGTCGCCGTCGACAATGGCGTCCTGACCCAGTTCGTGGTCGACCTCGAGCCCGGCCTCCAGCGGCTCCTCTCCCCGGTCATCCCCGGCAACCTCGAGAAGCGCCTGGACAGCTGATCCCGCGACGCCGCGCGCCGCCGGTCCGGCCCGGCCGGCCGGGTGACCCGCCTCAGGCGGGCACGGTCCGGTCGGAGACGAAGAACGAGCGCACCACCGACCCCAGCCCGACCAGATTGAACGGCTTGGTGATCAGGTGGTTGGCGCCGGCGAGCCGGGCGCGCTCGACGTCGTCGTCGCCGGAGAGGGCGCTGAACATCAGGACGGGGATTTCCGCCGTCTCCGGGTTGCCACGGATGCGCCGGCACGCCTCGAGCCCGTCCATCCCGGGCATCATGATGTCGAGGATGATCAGGTCGGGACGCAGCGCATCCACCTCGCGCAGGCCCTCCTCGCCATTGGAGGCGGTCCGGACTTCGTAGCCCTCGATCCCCAGGTACATCTCGACGATGTGGAGGAGCCGGGGATCGTCATCGACGACGAGGATGCGCCGCTGGATCATGGGTGGGGCTCCGGCTCCAGCCGGGGCACCGGTGGTGGGGGGCATGGTGGGCGTCACTTCTGTGTGGGGATGATTCTGGACGCTTGGCACCGGCAGCGGCACCTGTGGCCATCAGGATAATGGACGGCGGTGCTTTTCTGACCATCAGCGCCGCTATGGCACCGCCACCTCGGGAGGATGGACCTCGGCGGCGGCCGGGATCCGATAGCCCTCCCGCTCCATTCCCTTCCGCATGATGCCGAGAAGGCGGCGATTGAAGTTCTTGCGGCGCTCGGCGTCCACCTCCGGAGGTGGCAGCGCGCCGTGGAGCCGCTGGACGATCCAGGGCGGGGCCAGCCGCTCGACGATGGCGGCGTCCACCTTGACGGCGACCTCGGCGTCCGCCCCCTCCTCGACCAGGAGGGAGACGCGGAGGCTCCGTCCCGACTGAACCACCAGCTTCCAGGCCCGCTCCCAGGCCCGGCGCCGGTCGGTGCCGATGAAGACGAGGTAGACCGGGTCGGTGACGACCTGGGCCCGGCCGTCCCAGGGCTCGGCGAGGAGGAGTGCGCGGACGTCCGCATCCACCTCCCGGGCCACCCAGCTGACCAGTGACGGTGCCCGGGTCTCGAGGTCCGGCATCGGGGCGGTGAGGCCGACGTAGCCGGCGGGGAGAGCGCTGACGACGCCGGCGTGGCGGCGGCAGTACACCCGCCCGTCGATGACGAGCCGATGCTCCGGGCACCAGGCGGTCCGGCAGCCATGGCCGCGGCGGTCCACGTAGGTGCAGGCCAGGCCGGTGGAGCTCCCGCACCCCGGCTGGGTGCAGGGCTCGTCACCGGCGAGCTCGGCCACGGAGGCGGTGTCGCGCTGGGGCCCGACCTCGGAGATGGCGGCGGGCGATCTCGACCGGCTCCACGAGGCCATGACGGTGACCTTAGCACCGGCCGCCGGCCCCATCCGGCGCGTTCACCGAGCCGTTCAAGGGGGCGCGGCGCTCCCCGGCAAGGGGACCGGAGCCGCGGACAGGCTCCTCACACGTGTGCGACCGGTTGTTACCGTCCCTTCGCACTTCCCGCATTCCGAGAAGAAGCGATCAGAGCATAGTTCGCAAGAGCCGCTACCCCGGCGGCTACTTTAGGCAATCAAGGAGGTGAAAGAGCCGACATGTTGAGTGATCTCTACCGGCGCCTTCGCGGGCTGATGGTTCGCAAGACCGAGTCCGAGGAGGAGAAGGGCCAGGGAATGGTTGAGTACGCCCTGATCCTCGTCCTCATCGCCATCGTCGTCATCGTCATCCTGACCGTGGTTGGTCACCAGGTCAACAACGTCTTCTCGAACATCAGCAGCGCCCTGGGCACGTAATCACCGGGGCCTCGCCGAAAAGGGGAGCCGCGTCGCGGCTCCTCTTTTTCTTTTTCCCGCGGCGGGCGAGCCGCGGACATCCGGATTCGGTGCTTTCGACGTACCATGCCGCCAATGCAGTACGGTCCCTCGGGCGGCGCCGTGCGGGTGGTCATCGCCAGCGACGCGCCTCAGGCGGTGGCCGAGCTGGACAAGCTCGCCGGCTACGCCGATCAGGTGAGCCTGGTCGGCTTCATCCGCCATCCCCAGGACCTGGACGACGACCTCGAGGCGCTCCGCCCCGACCTGGTCCTCCTCTACACGGGCTTCGGGGGCCTCGACACGGTCGGTCTGGCAGCTGACCTCGCCTCGCGATCGGCCCGGCTCCGGGTGATGGTGGTGGTCGATCCCGCCGACACCCCGTTCATCGCCCGCCTGGAGGACGCCGGTGCCACCGCGGTGGGAGCGGACGCCTCCCCCCAGGCCCTGGTCACGGCCATCCGGGGGGCGGCCGCGCAACCGCCGGCGCCCCCCGTCGAGGAGCTCCCGGCGCCCACGTGGCCCGGCATGGACGCCCCCGCGGTCGCGCTGCGGGAACCGCTCGGCGAGCCGTTCGGCACGACCACGCCGGCAGCGGTCCCCACCTGGGCGCCGCCGGTCGGGGAACCGGCCCCGCAAGCGCCCGGGACCCGGCTCACCGGCTGGGAGGAGCAGCCCGCGCAGGAGCCCGCCGCGCCGGCCTCGGTGCCGGTCTTCCAGCTGACACCGCCGTCTTCGAGCCCGCCCCTCCCGCCGCCCCCGCCTCGGGGAGGGAGTGGCCGGGTGTGCCCCCGGTCGGGGCGGTGGCGCCGACCGCCGCCGCCGAAGCGGAGCCCGAGCCGATCCAGCCGGTGCGTCCGCGGCCGGCACGGCGCCGGACCCGGGGCCACGCCGAGCTGGTGGTCGTCTTCTCCGGCAAGGGCGGGGTTGGCAAGTCTCTGATCGCCACCAACCTCGCGGTGGCGCTCTCGGCCCAGGGAGAGCGGGTGGCGCTCGTCGACCTCGACCTGCAGTTCGGCGACGTGGCCGTGATGCTTCACGTCGAGAGCCACCCCACCGCCATCGATGTCCTGGCCCAGCAGGGCGAGCAGGTGGACAGCGACTTCATCGAGGAGGTGATGGCGACCGGCCCGGAGGGGGTGCGCGCCCTGCTCGCGCCGGCCAGCCCGGAGTTCGCCGACCTGGTCAACACCGCGAACCTGCGGGCCATCCTGCGCGAGCTGGCCAAGAGCTACGACCACATCGTCGTCGACACCCCGTCCCACCTCGAGGAGCGCAACCTGGAGGCGATCGAGCTGGCCGACCAGATGGTCGTCGTCACCAGCTTCAACTTCGCCGCCATCAAGGACACGAAGGTCACCCTCAAGCTGCTCCAGTCCCTGGGAGTCGAGAAGGACAAGATCTGCGTGGTCCTGAACCAGACCCGGGCCAAGGTCAGCTTCCAGCGCGGCGAGGTCGAGGATAGCCTCCGCTTCCGGGTGCTGACGGTGCTCCCCTTCGAGCCCAGGGTGGACGACTTCATCGACAGCGGGCGGGCGATCGTCACCGAGGAGCCGAAGGCGGAGTTCAGCAAGCAGTTCCGGGTGCTGGTCGACCAGATCGCCGGGGTCGAGACAGGGCGGCCCGAGACCAAGGAGACGGAGGGACCGCGAGCCCGCACCACCCGGCGACGCTTCTCACTCGGGCGCAGCTGAGGTTGGACGAGCTGTGATCCGTGTCCTGGTCGCCGACGAGTCGGCGCGCGTGCTGGAGAACGTAACCCGGCGCCTGGGAGAGGAGGGTGACCTCGTGGTCTGCGCCGTCGCTCAGGACGGCGACGACGCGCTCCAGGAGGCGCTGCGCACCCGGCCGGACGTGGCCGTGGTGGACGCGGGCCTGCCCGGCATGGACGGCATCCAGACCACCGAGATGCTGGTCCAGTACCTGCCCCGGGCGGGGGTGATCCTGCTCTCCCTGGAGGCCGAGAACGAGGCCTTCCGCCGCGCCATGCTGGCGGGAGCGCGCGAGTTCCTCCAGAAGCCCTTCAGCGGCGACGACCTGGTGGCCGCGATCCGGCGCGTCCACGCCTTCGAGCTGCGCAAGTCCGCTCCACCCTCGGCGACGCCGACCGAGGCCACGCCCCCGCGCACCGGCAGGCTCTTCACCGTGGTGGGGGCCAAGGGGGGGGTCGGGAAGTCGGTCATCGCAGCCAACTGCGCCGTCGCGCTGGCCCGCTCCCGCCGGGTGGCGCTGCTGGACTGCTCGCTCCAGTTCGGCGACATCGGGGTCCTCCTCGACGTCAGCCCCGAGCGCACCATCTCCGACCTGGCCGCCAACAATGCGGTGGCCGACCGGGACGTGATCGAGGAGGTGATGGTCGATGGACCCGGCGGCGTCCGCGTCCTGGCCGCGCCCTCCAGCCCCGAGCTCGCCGACTACGTCACCACCCAGCACCTGCGGGCGCTGATCGACCTGCTGCGCCACAACTTCGACTTCATCGTGGTCGACACCGCGACCCACCTCAGCGAGATCAGCCTGGATCTCGTGGAGATGGCCGACAAGGTGCTGCTGGTCACCGACCTGAGCGCCACGGGGATGAAGAACGCCCGGCTGCTCCAGACCGTGCTGGGAGTGCTGAAGGTGGACGCCGAGCACTTCGTGCTGGTGATCAACCACCGCGAGGGCGCCGGGGAGCTGTCCCGCTCCTACGCCGAGGACCTGCTGAAGACGGCGGCGGCCGCGGAGATCCCGTACGACCCGGCGGTGGTCGCCACCTCGATCGGACGGGGGGTGCCGTTCGTCCTCGCCCAACCCCAGAGCCCGGCGGCTCTGCGGGTGGTCGGGCTGGCCGACCTCCTCGCTCCCGGGTCGGCCCCGGGGAACCCCGCCGAGCCCGAGCCGTCGGTGCCCGCTGCCACCAGCCGCAAGCGTCGCCGCCTGCTGACGCGGTGATCCCCCAGAGCTGACCGGTCAGCGGCCGAAGAGCCCGCGCCGGCGCTTCTTGTCGCCACCCGCCAGGGCCGCCTGCTCCTGCGGCACCAGGCGGAAGACCAGCTCGCGAATCGCCCGGCTGATCTCCGCCTCCGGCTGCGTCTCCACGAAGGGCTTGCCCTGGTTCCAGGCATCGGCCACCGCCCGCGGATCGTGCGGGATCTGCACCGCCACCGGCACCCGGAGGTACTGCTCGGTGGCCTCCTTGTTGAAGTCGGAGTAGCTGTCGATGCGGTTCACCACCAGCAGCACCCGCTCCGGATCGATGTTCAGCGACTCCAGCACGCCGAGGGTCAGGCGCGCGTTCTTGACGCTCGGGATGGTGAGGCCGGTGACCACCAGGATCCGGCTCGCGATCTCCATGACCTGAAGGAGCGCCTCCCCCAGATGGCTCGAGGCGTCCACGACCACGAAGTCGCAGACCTTGCGCACCTCGGCGAAGACGGTCCGGACGTGGTCCGGGGTGACCAGGTCGGCCAGCTCCGGCTTGATGGGCGCGAGCAGCACCCGGATGCCGGCGGGTCCCACCGCCAGGATGTCGTCGAGGACCTCGGGGTCCAGATGGTCCTGGGCGTCGACGACGTCGGTGATGCTCCGGGAGTGGTTGAGGTTCAGCATCACCCCGATGTCGCCGAACTGAAGGTCGAGGTCGACCAGGGCGACCCGGGCGTCGGTCTCCCGGGCGAGGGCAACGGCCAGGTTGGCGGCGATGATCGACTTGCCGACCCCGCCCTTGGCCGAGAAGACGACGAAGACCTCGCCGGGGCCGGTGCGACCCGAGGCCATGGCCGGAGGGGCGTCCGCGGTCTTGGTCAGGAAGGTCCCTTTCTTCTGCTCCAGGGCGTACACGCGGCGGATGGCGGCCACCAGCTCGTCGTGGCTGAACGGCTTGATCAGGAACTCCCGGGCCCCGGCCTGCATCGCACGGCGGAGGTAGTCCCGCTCCCCCTGCACCGACATGATGATGACCGGGCTCGACGGCA
>Ga0187858_10002230_pt1 | contig 20144 bp, 25 predicted proteins | sample June2016WEW_8_15_FD_133015 | JGI IMG/M metagenome (GOLD analysis project Ga0187858, IMG submission 133015) | Peatland microbial communities from SPRUCE experiment site at the Marcell Experimental Forest, Minnesota, USA - June2016WEW_8_150 | ecosystem: Environmental > Terrestrial > Soil >...
CAGCGTTTGGCGCGCGGCGCGGCATGACCGGGTCGACCCGGTTGCCCCCGCTCGCGAAGGCCATCGTCGACGGCGACCGTCGGGCCCTCGCGAGGACGATCTCCGCGGTCGAGAACGGCGACCCGGCCGTCGCGGGCGTCCTTCGAGCGCTCTATCCCCGCACCGGTCGGGCCCCCGTGATCGGCCTCACCGGACCCCTCGGGGTGGGAAAGTCGAGCCTGCTCAGCGTCCTGATCGCCCACCTTCGAGCGCAAGGGAAGAGCGTCGGGGTGGTCGCGGTCGACCCGTCCAGTCCGTTCTCGGGGGGTTCCGTCCTCGGCGACCGAATCCGCCTCGAACGGAAGGCGAACGATGACGGAGTGTACTTTCGTTCGATGGCCAGCCGGGGGGAGGCCGGCGGTATCGCGGCCTCCACGCGCGAGGTCACTCGGCTCCTGGACGCGGCGGGGTTCGACGTCGTCTTCGTCGAGACGGTCGGTTCCGGCCAGGTCGACGTGGCGATCCGCGGGGTCGCCAGCACGAGCGTGGTCGTCCTCGTGCCCCACCTCGGCGACGAGGTCCAGACGCTGAAGGCGGGACTTTTCGAGATCGCGGACGTGTTCTGTGTCAACAAGGCGGACCTGCCCGGGGCAGACCTCGCGGCCAAGGACCTCTCCGAGCTCGTCTCCCTCGGGGCCGCCCGGGACGGGTGGGCTCCGGTGATCGTACCGACTTCGACGACGACACCCTCCGGGATCGCCGAACTGTGGGCAGCCATCTCCGCGCACGAAGCGTTCCTCGACCAGACGGGCCACCGCGCCGCGACCGAGCGGGCCCGACTGAGCGCGGAGATCGCCGAGAGGGTCCGCGACCGGGTGGGCCGCGATGTCGCCGAGCGGTTGACCCGGGATGCCGACCTGCGCACCCTGCTCGACCGGGTGCTCGCGCGCACCCTCGACCCGGCGAGCGCCGCCGACGAGCTGTACTCCACCCACTACGCCACGAAGTAGGGCGCATGGGATTCTCCCCGCTGCTCACCCTAACGATCGTACTCACCGCGCTGGCCGTCGTGACCTACTTTGTCTACGCGTCCTTCGCGTTCGGCGCCGGCTACCAGCCCACCCCGCGCCGGGCCGTGCGCACGATGCTCCGCTGGGCCGAGGTCGGACCCCAGGACGTGGTGTACGACCTGGGGGCCGGGACCGGGGCGATCGTCTTCCGGGCGGCCCGCATCTACCGGGCGCGTGTGCTCGGCGTGGAAGTCGAACCGCTCCGCTTCCTCATCCTGCTCCTTCGACGGCGGCTGGGGCCGTTCGGGGACCGGATCCAGCTCGTCTGGGGCAACCTGTTCCACCTCGACTTCCGGGAGGCGACGGTCGTCACGGCCTTCCTGTGGCCCGGTGCGATGGTGCGCCTCCGCCCCAAGTTCGAGGCCGAGCTCCGGCCGGGGGCGCGGATCGTGAGCCATTGCCACAAGATCCCCGGCTGGACTCCGACCCAGTACGACCGCGAGACGGATGTCTACCTGTACCGGTGGCCGGAGGCGCGTGCCCCCGCACCGGAGCCTTCGCGCTCCGCGTGAACGGGCCTCGGATCGGGGGCGTTCCCTCGTTCGGCCGGCGTCTCAGGGGATGGGCCCGCCGATGATCCCGGCGATCCCGAGGTAGGCGATGACGACGCCGACAACGATGGCTACGGCGAACAGCACGATCACGAACGTGGTGTTGGGTGCGGTGGACACCGGGGAGGCGGACACGCCGTCCTCGATTTGGGGGGGGTTCATACGGCCATCGTACGAGCCTCGGGGGCTCCCCGGCCTCCGGCCCTACTGCGGGCCGGGGGTCTTGAAATGGTCGCTGGACTTCTCGTGGCCGACCGCTTTTTCGTCGCGCGGCGTCTTGTGGTGCTCGGCCGACTTGCCGTGGTCCACGACCTTCTCGTGCTCGTCTCCCTTCGCGTGATCGGCGGGCTTCTCGGGCGCGCCTTCCGCCTCCGGCTTCTCTCCTTTGGCGGCCTTCTCACCCTTCTCCGGCTTGTCCGCTTTGTCAGACTTCTCGCCCTTCTCCGTCTTGTCCGATTTCTCGGCCTTCTCGGGGACGGGGGTGACGTACTCTTCGACCACCTTGATGGTGTGCGGGGCGATCTGGGTGCGGATCCGGTCGATGATCCGGGGCTTGGCGGCCATCCAGGAGATGTCGAACTTCGAGCGGTCGGGGACGGTCAGCGTCACGACCTTTTCGTGCACGGTGATGTGGAACTCTGCGGCTCGGCCGTACTGGAGTTCGACGATCGCCCGCACCTGGTCGACGGGCTCGGAGATCGTCTCGATGACCTTGAACTTGCCCCGCACCTTCCGGCCGGCGAACGGGGGGTTGAAATCGACGCGCACGCGGGCCTGGGTGAGCGTGACGACGCGGCCGCGACGGCCCTCGATGGTGAGCACGGTTCCGATGTCCAGGTGGGCATCTTCCCGTCGCATCTCCGGGAGTCGGGAGACCTCGTGCATCGAGAACAGTTCGATGAGGTTCGGGTCGCGCTCGCCGAAGGCGTCGGCGGGGGCGAACTCCTTCTCGACCTCCTCTCCATGCTTGAGGCCGACCAGGGCGGTCTCGATCCCCGTCGGGAAGTACTCTCCGCCGATAAGGTGGGGCCGGGGTCCCCAGGTCGCTCCCGGGCTTGCCGGTACGTTGGCGGCCTGGGCGACCTCCTCGTGAGTCGTGTCGATGAGGTCGGTCCGTCCTCCTCCCTCGGCCCATAGGTCATACTCCAGTCGAACCAGGTGCCCGGTCTGGGCTCCCCCGTGGTGTTTCGAGGTCTCGGACGGCATGGCCCCGCCGAACCGGGCGCTCGCTTAAGGTTTGCCCGAGAAGGAGGTGGCGCGCCCTCGAGAACGCCGAGACTGCTACGGGGCCGGTTCCGGCTCCGGGGCGGGGATCACGAACCGGGCCCCCTTCACGCGGCTCCAGCGGAGACGAGCGTGCACGAGCGCGAACGGCTTCATGGCATCCTCGAGCAGACGGAGGGGGTGGCGCACCTTCCGACGACGCTCTCCGAGTCGCCGACCGAGCTGCTCGTTCTTCAGGAGCGACATCGCCATGGCCAGCAGGTACCGGTACCGCTTTCGAGCCCACCGGAGCAGTCCGCTCGACGCCCCGGGGTCGTGGAAGACCCATGCCTCCGGGAGGAACACGCCCCGGAGTCCGGCGCGTTCCGCGCGGGACTCCACGTCGTGGTCCTCCGCGAACGGGATCCTGGGGTCAAAGCCCAGCCGCGCGAGCGGGGCGGAGCGCCAGGCGGTGTTCTGCAACGGCAGGTACGTCACCCGGCTCGGCACGAGGTCCTCGTAGATCGACCGCTCGAGGAGTTCCATGTACCGTTCGACCGACGTCCGGGGAGGCCGGCTGGGCCGGGTCGGTCCCCCGCTGAATTCCGCGGTGCCGGCCTCGAGCGGCGCGATCAGACGCTCCAGCCATTCGGGGGGCGCGGTCTCGTCGGAGTCGAGGAACGCGGTGAACTCTTCTGAGATCACGAGCTGGGCCCCGGCCCTCGCGTCGACCACTCCCCCCGCGAATCGTGCCACCTCGACATGGATTCCGGGCGCGTTCGCGATCGCCGAGCGCAGGAATGCCCTCGGTGAATCGGTCGACGCCGCGATCAGCACGCGATCCGGTCGCCGGTGCTGCCGTGCGAGCGAGGCCAGGGCCTCGGCCAGATGGGGGTCGTCCCGGACGGCGATCTCGACGCAGACAGTTCCCATCGGTGGCTTTCCCGGCGGACGCTCGCCCCATTCCCCGAACGCGCCAAGTCCTTAATCCCACGCGAAGGTAGGGAGGGTGTGCGGGTCGTTCTCATCGGAGGGGGGGTCCAACCCATCCCGCCGACGGGCTACGGCGCCATCGAGCGGATCCTCGCGGATTTTCAGGGCGCGCTCACGGCGGCCGGGCACTCGGCCGTGGTCGTCAACCGCGTCCGCCACCGACGGATGCGGGACGAGTACCCGTTCGCGCTGGAGCTGCCCGGACTCTTGCGTCACCTCGACTACGACGTACTGCACGCGAACACTCCCGTGGTCGGGAACCGGCTGGCGTGGAGCGGCTTTCCGTTCGTCTACACCTCCCACTCCCGTCACTGGTTCTTCCGGGAGGGCTGGACCCATCGGTGGGGATACTGGCTCGAACGCCGAGCCGTCCGACGGGCGAAGGCGGTCGTCGCGCTCACGGAGCCGCTCGCCCGGACGATGCGGGCGACCGTCCCGAGCCCGCAACCCCTGCCCATCTCGGTGATCCCGTTCGGAGTGGACTCGGAGCGGTTCGCCCCGGACTGGAGCCGGAGGGACGGGACGCGGGCGCTCGGGGTAGGGGTCGTCCTCCCGTTCAAGCGGTGGGACCTGGCCGCGCGAGCCCTCCGCGGCACCGGCCTTCGATTGAGCATCGCCGGACCGTTGCCGTCGCCCGACTACGCCGCCGCGGTCCGCGCGGCGGGCGATTCCGTCGAGCTCTTGGGCGAGGTCGAAGATACGACCCTTCGTCGGCTCTACGCCGAGAGCGACGTGCTCCTGCATCCATCCGCCGTGGAGATCCTCTCGGCGACGGTGCTCCAGGGCTTGGCCGCGGGCCTTCCCGTGCTCGGGGGGAGCGCGCTCGAAAGCGTGGTCGAGAACGGGCGCACCGGCTGGTCGTGCCCGGACTCGGACCCCGCCCAGTTCGTGGACACGCTGCGGTCCCGTGCCACCCAGCTCCGGACGGAGGAGACCGTTCGCCGAACGATGGGAGAAGCCGCGCGCAGCGTGGCGCTGGATCGGTATGCCTGGCCCAAGGTGGTGGAATCCCACCTCGCGGTCTACCGTTCGCTGGCCGGCGGTTAGTGCGACGGACCGACGAGCAGTTCGGCGAGCGTCCGATCGATCGCCTCGGCGCTCGTGTGACGGGGTTTCCATCCGAGGGCCCCGACCCGCTCGATCGAGAGCAACTGTTGGGGCACATCCCCGGTCCAGCCGCGGTCACCACCCGTGTAGTCGATCCGGGCCGTGCCACCGGTAGCCGCGACCACCTTCTCGGCGATCTCCCGGACCGAGATCCGGTCGGCCGCGCCGAGGTTGAAGATGTTCACCCGTTCGGTGGCCCGGTCCCCGGCGAGGAGCATCCCGCCGACGCAGTCCTCGGTCCGGAGGTAGCTCTTGGCCTGCCGGCCGTCCCCGAGGACCTCCAGTCGGCTCGGGTCCTTCCGAAGCTTCGCGAGGAAGTCGGGCAGGATACCGTGGCCCATCCCCGGTCCGATGATGTTCGCGAACCGGAACATATGGACCTGGATCCCGTAGGAGTGGGCATACGCCGACAGGAGCGCCTCGGAGGCCAACTTGGACGCGGCGTAGAGGGACTCCGGAACCAGCGGACCGTAGCTCTCCGGCGTGGGGAACACTTTGGCCTGACCGTAGACCACGCTGGACGAGGAGTAGAGGACCCGCGGCACATCGTGGCGGCGCACCGCCTCGAGCAGGTGGAACGTGGCGAGGGTGCCGTTCTCCAGGTCGACCGTCGGGTCGGCGGTCCCCTTGCGGATGTCGGGGTTGGCGGCGAGGTGCCAGACCTGGGAGACGTCCCGGAGCAGTTCCTCGTACTCCGCGGGTCGCCGCACGTCGGCGACCGTCAGGGTGACCCGCGGCGAGCTCGGGACCAGCTCCCGTCGTCCGGACGACAGGTTGTCGACGACCCGGACCTCGTGGCCCCGGTCGAGGAGCGCGCGGGCGAGCACCCCGCCGATCGCGCCCGCTCCGCCAGTGACGAGGACGGGTCCGTGGGGCTTCGCGGACGTCACAACGTTCGGGGCGACTCAGAGAAGCATATATAAACGGAGGGTCACCTAAGCTGACAATACCGCGTTCCCCGCGGACCCGCGATGCGGACCTACGTTCGGATGACCTTCCACTCCGAAGGCGCCGACCCCACGAAGGTACTTTCGACGATGCGATCGGTCGGGTTCGAGGAGTCCATGGGGATGCACGATTTTGTGTTCCGTTGGAAGGACAAGGCGACCTTGGAGGACGTGATCCGACTGGTCACCGAGATGCACGAGCGACTGAAGGGGCTGGACGTCCACTACGAAATCACGACCATCTCGTGAGCCGGAACTTTTTCTGATGCCGCGCGAGGAGCTGACCCGAATCGAGCGCCTGCTTCTCGTGCATCTGCTCGACCACCGGGGCAACCAGGTCCGTTTCGAAGCGGACCAGTGGACGACCGAGTTCGGGATCGCGCGAAAGTTCGCCGGCGAAGACCCCGCGGACCTGAAGAACGCGATGCGGGCCCTCGAGATGTCCCGGATGATCTATCGTCGGACCCAGTATGTCGTCGGCTATTCGGAGCCGAAGCACGTCCTCTCCCTTACCGCGACCGGCCATCGGATGGCGCTCGAGGTCCAGCGCGGTGAGCTCGGCGACGTCTCCGTTCCCTGCCCTCCGAACGAGGCGGAAGCCGAGGCCGGGCCCGCCTCCACGGTCGCTCGCGGTCACCGCAGCGCCCCGTAGGGTCCCATGCCCCCGCTCCAGGGCGACAAGGTTCGGCTGCGGGCCCCCGCTCCCGCGGACTACCCCACTCTCTACTCGTGGTTCAGCGACCCTCAGGTGGTGGCTCCCTACGACCGGTTCGTCTCGGAGAGCTACGACGGGTTCGTCCGCTCGATGTCCGTGACCGAGGACGACCCCACCTCCCTCGTCCCTCGGTTCGTCGTCGAACGCGCGGACTCCCCCGGGCCGATCGGGGTGGTGGGCCACTTCACTCCGCACCCGGTCCTCGAGACGGTCGAGGTGTGGTACATCATGGGCGACCGGGCGACCCGGGGCCGCGGGTACGGACGGGAAGCGGTCCGTCTGCTGACGGACCACCTCTTCCGGACGACCTCCGTGGACCGCGTCGGGGCCACGTGCGACGTCGAGAACCTCCCGTCCTCGAGGTTGGCCGAGGGGCTCGGGTTCCGACGGGAAGGGACCCTGAAGGGCGCGTTCTACCACCACGGTCGGTGGCACGATGTCTACCTGTATGGGGTCACGCGGGCGGAGTGGTTGCGCCCGGGCGCACCAGCGTGAACCCGATCCGCATGCCCCCGCCGGGAAGTTCGGTCGGGGGTGTGAGCCGGACCTCCCCGATCTCGCCCGTGGAGCGGACGTGCGTCCCTCCGCACGGGCAGCTGTCCTGGCCCTCGATCTCGACCACCCGCACCGGGTCGACCTGAACCGGGAGGGGGACGAGCCCCGAACGCCCGGCCGAAGGCAGGCTCTCCCACTCTTTCCGTGGGATATGGCGAATGGTCACCGGGCGTCCTTCGCGGATGACCTGGTCCATGTCCGACGCAAGCTCCGCCAGGGCATTCGACTCGAGGTTTCCCTCGAGGTCGATGGTGGCCACAAGGTCCTTGAGGACCGCCTTGCGGGTGCGCAGCCCCGTGCGCACGAAGGCCCGCGCGCTGAGGAGATGCTGTCCCGTGTGGAGCCGCATGTGCTGGTGACGTCGTTCCCAGTCGATCGCGCCCTCGACCTCGGCACCGACCACGAATTCGCGCCCGCCGCCGGTGGAGGTTCGGATCCGATGAACCACCGAGGGTCCGCTCCGGGTCACGTCGACGACCTCCGCTCGGGCCTCTCCGAGGGCCAGGGTGCCCCGGTCCGCCGGCTGGCCCCCTCCCGCGGCGTAGAAGAAGGTCCGGTCGAGAACAACGCCTCCCGGTGGGAGAGCGACCACTCGGGCGCGGAACGACCGAACGTAGGCTGAACGCATGTCGTCGAGGTACGCGAGCTCGGTCACGCCGTTCGCACAGATCGCTGCAGGAAAACAGCTTAGGTAGGCCGTCGCGGGCTGGTGTTCGGCCTCGCGGATCTCCCTGCGACACCCGGAGCCGGAGCCGGATACTGAGCTCGGGGCCGCCGGGCGAGGAGTTCCCGTCTGAGCGCCTCCGCGGGGGCGCATTCCGCGTCCGGGCACCCGGTCTCGCGAAAGCGTTCGAGGAGCTCGGAGAGGTCAATCTCCGAGAGAATGAGATGTCGTCAGGGAACCTTTTTAGACACCACCGATGTCAGGCGGCGGGGCAGTCAATGTTCAAGGTCCGCATCAAGATGGAGAACCTCCGCGAGGTCGTCGAGGTCGTCTCCACCCTCGTCACCGAGGTCAAGCTCTCGGTCTCGAAGGAGGGGCTCGAGGCGAAGGCCGTCGACCCGTCCCACGTCGCGATGCTCGTGCTCAAGCTCAACAAGGGGATCTTCGAGGAGTTCACCGGCGAACCGACCGAGGTCGGGGTGGACATCGACAAGCTGAAGGAAGTGCTGCGGCTGTCGAAACCGGGGGACGTCATCGAGCTCCAGTTCGACGGCAAGCGGCTCATCGCCTCCGTCGGACGCATCACGCGCCAGATGGCCGTGGTCGACCCCGCGGGGATCACCGACCCCAAGGTGCCCAACGTCAGCCCACCGGCGAGCGTGACGGTCAAGATGGAAGACCTCCGGCAGGGGATCCGCGGCAGCGAGAGCTTCACGGACCACGTGACGCTCAGCGTCGACCCCGAAGCGTTCACGATGCACTCGGAGGGGGACACCGACCGCCTCGACCTGCGCCTTCCGAAGGACGTGCTCACGAAGCTCGAGGTCAAGGAGCCGGTCAAGAGCATGTACCCTCTCGATTTCTTCTCCGCGATGGTCAAGGCGATCACCGCCGAGGACGCGACGCTCCACGTCGGGAACGAGTACCCGCTCAAGATCGAGTTCTCGATGGGGACCGGTCGCGGCGAGGGTCGCTACCTCCTCGCCCCGCGGGTCGAAGAGGACTAGTCCCGCTTCCGGCGCCCGTCCGCGCCAGACCGGGACCCCGCAGGCTTCATAATCGGCGGCCGGGTGTTTGTACGATGTCTTCTCCTCCCGACCACTCGGTCGCGATCCTCTCCGCGGTCCGCACCCCGATCGGCAAGTACGGCGGAGCGGTCCGCTCCGTTCCCGCGACCCGTCTCGGTACGGTCGCCGCCCAGGCCGCGATCGTCCGGGCCGGGCTTGCTCCGTCGGACATCGAGGAGGTCCTGTTCGGGATGGCGATCCAGGCCGGGGCGGGACAGAATCCGGCGCGGCAGGTCCTGCGCGGGGCCGGGGTACCCGACACGACAGGAGCCGCGACGATCAACATGGTGTGCGGCTCCGGAATGAAGGCGATCCACCTGGGGTATGCGTCCATCCGCGCCGGCCTCCAGGACCGGGTCCTGGTCGGTGGGATGGAGTCGATGTCGTGCGCACCGTACCTGCTCCCCGGCGCGATGCGCTGGGCCCATCCCCCGGGGTCGTACACGCTCGAGGATTCGATGCAGCGGGACACCCTCATCGATGCCTACGAGGGTCACGAGCTGATGGGGCTCACCGGCGAACGGATCGCCCAGAAGTTCAACCTGACCCGCGCCGACGTCGACGCCTTCGGCCTCCGTAGCCACCTCCGAGCGGCGGCGGCGGTCCGGGACGGGACGTTCAATGCCGAGACCGTGCCGATCCCCGCCGAGGGGTCGCCGGACGGGGAGAACCTGGCCGCGGACGAGAGCCCCCGGGGGGACACCACGCTCGAAGGGCTGGGCCGGCTCCGGACCGCATTCACTCCCGACGGCGTGCTGACGGCCGGGAACTCCTCCCGATTGTCGGACGGAGGCGCCGCCCTGGTCCTCGCGAGCGCCGCCGAAGTGCGGCGTCGGGGCGTCACGCCGCTGGCCTGGATCCACTCGGTGGCGGAGAGCGGGGTCCACCCGCGGGACGTCATGGAGTCGCCGATCCCGACGGTGAAGCGGCATCTCGAGCGAACCGGGCTCAAGCCCTCCGACTTCGACCGCGTGGAGCACAATGAGGCGTACGCTTCGGCGTCGATCGCGGTCCAGCGGACGTTCGGTTTCACGGAGGAGCAGTTCAACGTCCACGGGGGCGCCATCGCCCTCGGGCACCCGATCGGCGCGAGCGGGGCCCGCATCGTCGTCACGCTCGCCCATGAACTGGTCCGCTCCCGGACATCGCTCGGGCTGGCGACCCTGTGCATGGGCGGAGGCAACGGACTTTCGATCGCCATCGACCGCGAGGGGCTGTAGCCCCTCGGGACGGACCCCCTCCGGGGGACCCCGAACGCGCTGCGCCGCAAGGTTTAACAAGCCACTCACTTGGTCCCCGGCCGATGACGTGGACCTCTGGACAGAAGTACCTCGCCGAGTTCCTGGGAACCTTCGGACTGCTCGCGGCCGTCGGCGGCGCGGCGGTCTTCTCGGGTCTGGTGGAGGGCGGGGCCCTCGACAGCGCCCGGACGGTGCTGATCGCCGCCGCCCTCGGGTTCGGAGTGCTTGGAATGGCCTACGCGCTCGGTGACGTCTCCGGGGGTCACTTCAATCCCGCGATCACGATCGGGTTCTGGGCCTCCGGCCGCTTCCCCGCGCGCGACGTCGTCCCCTACATCCTCGCCCAGGTGCTGGGCGGCATCACCGCGATGGGGATCATCGCCGCCATCGCCTACGGCGGCCCCTCCGGATTCTTCTCCTCGGTCCAGGCCGGCGCCCTCGCCTCCCAAGGCTACTCCGGGAACGGCAGCGGCTACCTCTACAGTGCGACCGCGGTCTTCCTCATCGAGGCGCTCTTCACCTTCTTCCTGGTGGTCGTCGCCCTCTTCTCCACTCGCGGTGAGAACTCCTCGAAGAACCTCGCGGCGATCGCGATCACGATGACCCTGTTCATGACCAACCTGGTCGCGATCCCCGTGGATGGAGCCTCCATCAACCCGGCGCGCAGCTTCGCGCCGGCGATCCTCTCCGCCTTCTGGTCCTCGGGCCGCTGGGCGATCGAGCAGGACTGGATCTTCTGGGTGGCCCCGATCGTCGGCGGGATCATCGCGGCCGTGGTCGAGCGGGCCCTTCGGCCCCGACCCCACTCGGCCTAGTTCCGGTTCCTCCGCCACGCCCGGGCTACACTCCGAGGGCCGTCTGGCCCTCGGGGGTGAACAGGCGGGCGGCGCGGTCGGTGGGTCCGTACAGGTGGGCCCCACCGGGACTTCGGGTCCGAGACCATTCGATCCCCTGCTCGGTGAACTGGGGCGGCTCCGCGCCGACCTCGATGACGGTCTCGATCAGGTGCGGCGGGGCGGTCGTTCCGTCGCGGGCGATCCTCAGGGAGTCGTTGACCTCGTCCAGGACCACCCACGCGAGCGGGACGACCAGGTGCAGGTGCAACAATCGGGGGCGGAACTGGCTCTCGCTCTCGGTCTCGGTCCGCGAGAACACCGCGTACTCCTCCCCGTCGAGCGTGGCCAGGCGGTCGAATTGGAAGGAGCGCTGCCGGAACTCCAGGACGTTGATCTCGAGGTCGGACGCCGTCAGCACGACCGCGCGAGCCGGGGGGTCTAGATAAGGTCCGGGGCGCTCGGAGGAGCCCGGTCCTCTCGAGGGCGGGGGAACCCTAATAAACCGTTACCCCTCCCCCCGCCGTCCTGTGAAACGCTCCTCGAGGGTCTGGAAGAAGCGCGGCCACATGCGGTGGAAGTGGCGCAAGAAGCGGATGCGGAGACGCATGCGCGCCCAGAAGATGCGGAAGCGCTAGTGCGCTTCCGCATCGACGGACCCAACCTCTTCGACGTCTCCGAATTTCGCAACTTACGGCTCGACGATGCCGGCTCCGGGCGGGGGGGTCTACCAGCCGAGCCGGTCCAGCTTCCGCGCTTCCTTGGTCGTCTTCTTCCACTCGCGGTAGTGGTCGCGGCAGAGGGGCGCGCGGCGCCCCTTGTCGGGTAGGCGGTCGAACGCCTTGCGCGCCTCGGTGAGGGTCAGGTGTCGCACGGACGGCGCGCCGCAGCCCGGCACGACGCACGGTTCCTCGACCTCGGGTTCGCGGGAGGGACCGGGCGGCGTCACCGACGGGAACCTCGCGCGACGATCTCGGCAACGAGGTCGGGGATCTCGTAGGGGAAGCGGGCGACCCGGGCGCCCGCGGCCTGCAGCGCCGCGAGCTTGGACTCGGCGGTGCCCCGTCCGCGGGTGATGATCGCGCCGGCGTGTCCCATCCGCTTTCCCGGCGGAGCACTCCGCCCGGCGATGTAGGCGACGACCGGCTTCGTGAACTTCCGCCGGAGGTAGTCGGCTCCCTCCTCCTCGGCGGTCCCGCCGATCTCTCCGACCAGGACGACCAGGTCGGTCTCCGGGTCCTCCTCGAACAGGGGGAGCGCGTCGACGAACGAGGTTCCGACGACCGGGTCGCCCCCGAGCCCGATGCACGTCGACTGTCCGAGGCCGTGTTCCTTGATGCCGTTGACGATCTCGTAGGTGAGGGTGCCGCTGCGCGAGATGACGCCGACCCGTCCCGGGCGGAAGACCACGTTCGGGATGATCCCGACCTTCGCAACGCCCGGGGACGCGATCCCCGGACAGTTCGGTCCGATGATCCGGGCTCCGTGCGCCCGCGCGTAGTGGTACATCACGAGCATGTCGTGGAACGGGATGTGCTCCGTGACGATCACCGCGAGGCGGATCCCCGCGTCGACCGACTCGAGCAGGGCATCCTTCGCGTACGGCGCAGGGACGAAGATGCAGGACGCGTTCGCGTGCGTGGTCTCGACCGCCTCCCGGACGGAGTCGAACACGGGGACCTCCTCCACCGTCGTGCCGCCCTTGCCGGGGGTCACGCCCGCGACGACGCTCGTCCCGAACTCGCGCATCTGGCGGGAGTGGACCGTTCCCTGGTGACCGGTGATCCCCTGGACCACGACACGGGTCTCGCGCGTGAGGAGCACGCTCATGCGGACCCTCCCGCCGCGGCGGCCACGACCGCCTGGGCGGACTGCTTCAGCTCGGGGATGGAGGTGACGCCGGCGGCGCGAAGGATCTCGATCCCCTCCTTCTCGTTGTTGCCGCGGATCCGGGCGACGAGCGGGAACCTCTCGCCGGCCGGGACCTGGCGCATCGCCTCGACCAGTCCCTTCGCGACCGTGTCGCAGCGGGTCACCCCGCCGAAGATGTTCAGGAAGACCGCCGCGGGCTTGGCGCGGGCCATCAGCAGGAACGCCTCGGTGACCTTGCGCGGGTCGTCGGTCCCGCCGAGGTCGAGGAAGACACCGGGGTTGCCCCCGAACTCCTTCAGCACATCGAGCGTCGCCATCGTGAGCCCCGCCCCGTTCGCGATCACGCCGATGTTCCCGTCCAGCTGGACGAAGGCGATGTCCTTCTCGCGCGCGATCTCCTCGAGCGGGGTCCGGTCGTCCCGGATCTCCGCGTACTCGGGGTGCCGGAAGGCGGCGTCATCCTCGATGATGACCTTGGCGTCGAGGGCGATGAGCCCGTCGCCCACGACCGCGAGTGGATTGATCTCGACGAGCTCGGCGTCCTCGGACTGGAACAGTTTCCAGAGACTGTCCAGCAGCCGGTCGAGGGACTTCGCGGAGCCCCCAGATAACCCGAGGACATGGGCGGCCCTCCGCTTCTCGAAGGAGGTCAATCCGGGAAACGGGTGGACGTGCTGACGGTCGATCTCGGTGTCGTCGACCGACTCGATCTCGACGCCGCCGCGGGCGCTCGAGATGAGCACGGGGAGCCGTGCGCTCCGGTCGAGGGTGATCGAAAGGTAGAGCTCGTGCGAGAATGCCAGCTTCTCCTCGAGAAGGAGCTCCTTCACCCGCTCGCCCTTGAACTCGAGCGCCAGGATCGCCTCGGCCGCCGCGCGGGCCTCGGCTGGGGTAGCGGCGAACCGGACGGCCCCGCCCTTTCCCCGGCCGCCGGCGAGCACCTGGGCCTTCACGACGCAGGGCAACGGGACGGTGCCGGCCCGTACGAGCGATTCGGCTTCCTCCGCGGAGCGCGCGACTGCGCCCTTGGGGAGCGGGACGCCGTACTTCCGGAAGACCTCCTTCCCTCGCCACTCGGCCAGTTTCACCACGCCGCAGCACCTCTCTGGCGCGCCGAGCCGGGCGGTCTATTAAGGCCGACGGGGGCCGCGACGCCGGACGCCGCGGCCCGCGCGCCGCCGGCGACTGGGGTCGGAATCGGCTCCCGAGCGGGTGCGAGCACCGGACGCGACCGGAACGACGTTCGCCACTTCGCGACCGAGGTCGTCCAGGAGCTTCCCCGCGACCTCCGCCTTCGGGCCGCGGATCCACTGACCCCGCCCTGCCGAGGTGAGCACCAGCACGTTGGTGTCGCTGGAGCCCATCGCACTGGCGTCATTCGCCACGACCCAATCGGCCCCGGTCTCGGCCCGGAGACGGAGCCCCTCCCGTTCGAGTTCGCCCGGGCTCTCACCGGTCTCGAGTTTGAAGCCGATGAGCCGCGTCGGCGCGGGAGCGAGGGTTCGGAGGGTCGGAAGGACCTTCGGGGCCCGGCGGAGCGAGAGCGTGAGCACGGGGTGGTCCCGCGAGGGGATCTTCCCGGCGCGGGAGTCGAGCGTGAAGTCCGAGAGTGCCGCCGGGACGAAGACGGCCGCGGCCCGCGCGAGGTCACCTCGACGCTCCCGCGCCAGTCGGAGCAGGTCGTCGACCCCATCCCATCGGACGATTGGGATCCACGCGGGTGGAACGACCTGGAGGGCCCCCGCCCACAGCTCCACCTCGGCGCCCCGGAAATAGGCCTGGGTCGCCAATGCCACCGCCATCATCCCAGAGCTCTCGTTCGTGACGGAACGTACGGCGTCGATCTTCTCGCGCGAGGCCCCCCCGATGACGATCACGTGACGGCCGCGCCACGGTCCGTCGCCGAGGCGGTGGAGGACGGCGGCGGCCACTTCCTCCGGGGTTGCGATCTTCTCCTCCCCCTCGGTCGCCGCGCCGTGGATGATGCCGACGCCCCAGGCGCGCAGGCGTTCCAGGTTCTCCCGGACGGCAGGATTCATCCCCATGTGGGAATGCATCGCCGGCGCGACGAGCATGGGAACCCCGCCACCGAGGGCGACCGACGCGCAGGAGGTCACCGCCGTGTCGTCGATCCCGTGCGCGATCTTGGAGAGCGTGTTCGCGGTCGCCGGTGCGATCAGGAACAGGTCGGCCCGGCCCTCGCCGGGGCCGAGCAGGGTCACGTGTTCGACGTTTCCGGTGAGCTGGAGGACGGGGGGTCGACCGGTCGCGAACTCGATCGCCTCGGGAGTGATGATGCGGGTCGACTCGGGGCTCATCACCGCCTGTACGTCGGCGCCGTGGCGGAGGAGCTCCCGGATGATGCGGGGCACCTCCACCGCGGCGATCGACCCCGAGATTCCGATGACGATCCGCTTGCCCTCGAGCAGTCGGGTGGTCCGTCCCCGGATGGCGCGACTGGGGTGCATGGAGCCTCCACCGGCGTCACCGGCCGCCCCTATTAGGCCCTCCCGGGGGCGGGGCTCCTTAATGAGGCACGGACCCTCCGCAGGGCCATGACGACCGTTCGTGGGCCGGGACCGGACCCGGGGGCGCGGCCCGACCCTCCGCCCATCGAGGGCACGGAACTCCCCGTGCTCCCCGCGACGAGCCAGTTCGCGGAGATCGGCCGCGCCTTCGGACGTTCCCCCGAGGTCGTCGCGCCGAAACACATCGAGCGGGGGTTGGTCGTGTTCGACCTCGACGGCACCATCCTCGACGACCTCGGCCTCATCAGCACGGTCGCGGCGGACGTGCTCGAGAAGGCGTTCGCCACACCGTCCGCCGAGGGGCGCGTCCACTACCTCGCGACCACCGGCATGCCGTTCGAGGCCCAGCTCTCCCAGCTCTATCCGGAGGCGACCCCGGAACAGCGGGCCTCGACCGCCCGCACGTTCCACCAGCGGAAGGTGACGGAAGCGTACGCGAAGGCGAAGCCGTTCCCCGAGATCCCAAAGCTCCTGAAGCAGCTCGACCGGGAGCGGTGGACGATGGTCATCTCGACAGGCTCGGAAACGGAGATGGCGGAGCTGATCCTCGAACGGGAGGGCCTGCGGTACTGGTTCGAGGAGGTGCTCGGCTCGGCGGACGGCACCAAGCGAGAGCACCTCGCCGAGTACCGCCGGCGCTATCCCGAGGTTCCGGTCTTCATGGTCGGCGATTCACGGTTCGACATGGAGGCGGCCGATTCCGTCCCCGGCGTCACGGCGCTCGGCCGCGCCTCCTCGGTGCGCGGGTGGACGCTCACGCCGGCCGACCTCGCCCAATGGGGGGCCGCGTGGGCGGACTATTCGCTCGCCGAACTTCCGTCGGTCCTCGAGCGCCTCACGAAGAAGGGAGCGCGCGCCCCGTCCCGGGCCAAGGCCCGCCGCCGGAGCCCGTAGGGCCGGGACCGAGAGTCTCACGGCGCGGGGGTGGACCCCGTACCGCTTTGAACCCGGGTCGAGGGATCCACAGTCCCCCAGGATAGGCCAAGCTACCCCATCCCGGCCACGTCGTGAGGACGGCGCGTTCTCAAGAAAAGGTTTCCCTCGCGCGGGCGCGTATCGCGGGCCCTCACCGGGGCGGGCCCGGGTCGTCGGCGGCGGGTGGGGCCGTGCGGTCGGCCTCGGCGAGGAACCTCCTCCGCTCCCGCGCCTCCGCCCCGCCCACGTAGATGAAGAACGAGCCGAGCAGCACACCGACCCCGGCGCCGAGGTAGGCGGTGAGGTAGTCGACGCCCGCGCCGGCCCAGACAAGCCCGGCGGCGAAGGCGAGGCCGAGGCCGATGGTGAGCAGGCCACCGGCCCAGAACGTCGTTTCCCGCAGCACGTCGGACCCCGATACCGGAGGCCGGGGGCGCTCTTCCCTACTTGTACGCCCAGACGACGGCCTGACCGAAGAATCGCCAGGGGACCCCGACGTGGGGGAACCCCGCCCGCTTGAGCGCGGCCGTCTCGGCGTCCAGGGTGCTGGGGTGGTCGAACTGCTCGTGCTCGTGCCACACCTCCTGGAGGCGGGTCCACTCGAGCCCGCCGCGCGGCGAGCGCTGGGCCGCGGAGGCGATCTGCGAGTACCGCTGGTCGAACAGGGGGTCCTCGGGCAGGTGGTCGTCCGCGTCCCCGAAGTACCCTCCGCGCGGGAGCGTCCGGTAGATCCGGCGGAACAGACGCCACTTCTCCGCGTCGGCGAGGTGGTGGATCGCGAGGGCGGAGACGACGGCGTCGTACGGCTCCGCCTCGAACTGGCCGAGGTCCCCGTCGATCAGGGTCACACGGTCCCGGAAGGGTCTCAGCTTCGTCCGTGCGCGCGCGATCATCTGGCGGGACAGGTCGATCCCCGTCACACGGGCATGGGGGAACTGTTCGAGGACGAGGGCGGTGAGGGTTCCCGTGCCGACCCCGAGCTCCAGCACCCGAAACTCCCGGGTGGGGGAGTACGGGATCCCTCCGAGAAGGGTTCGATGGAGGTCGCTGTAGGCGGGCATCGAGGCTCGGGCGGTGCGGTCGTAGGCGGGCGCCTCGCGGTCGAACTCACGACGGAGCGCGGGGCCCTTTCGGGACGACACCATCGAACGGGCCATCGGCGGGAGAAGATAGGCCTTGGGTTCGTCTCGCGTTCGGCGGAAAGAAGGGGTTGACCCGGACGCGGCCTGCGACTAGGGGCAGGTCGTCGCCGTCTGGCAGTTGTTCATCGTAACCACGATGTCGCTCACGGAGGGCATCTGGGTCGAGGGGACCCCGAGGTCCACGTAGAGCGCGACCGCGAAGAACGCGGGGGCGTGGGCGCTGGTCGTGCTCGAGTCGAAGTAGCCGGTCCCGAACGCGTAGATGTTCCCGGGGCCGGTCGTGAGGAAGATGATCTCGACCTGGACGTCAAAGCCGACCGGTCCGGACGTGGGCTGGCTGACCGTGAGCATGACCTGGAGGGCCGAGTCGCCGAGCGCGAGCGCCGCGGTCCCCGCGACGGCCGAGAAGTTCTCTTCGCAGAAGGCGCCCGCGCAGGTGTTCAGCACCGCGTTCAGGGTCGAGGTCGAGTTGAGTCCGCCTCCGGCACCGGCCGCCTGCGTCCCCGCCGGGCCGTTGAGGCCCGAGATGAGGACTCCGGACACGCTGAGCAGCTGGGTCGACTGCACGACGGCGGTCGAAAAGCCGTTCGGGGCGGTCACGGTGATGCTCGAGTTCTGGGTCGGGCCGGTCGTCTGGGTAGTCCCCGCCGCCAACGTCCAGCCTCCCGCAAGGGCCAGGAGAGCGATGACCGTCACGGCGTAGACCGTCTTCCGGGGGACTCGATTTGCCATCGGGATACCTCGCGCAACGTACGCGATGACGAAACTACGTATTAATACGTATCCCGCACGTCCGGGTATACGAGGCCCGGGATCGGGTTCGTATAACCTGTGCCCGCCGTCGGGTCGATACTATGAAAGGGGAGGAGCCGCACTTCCCGGACCGTCCACGGTCGGCGGGGTAGTTCGAGATGGCGGCACCCACTTCGCACCCGGTTCCTCTTCGCTGGTGGAAAACTCCGGAGTTTCTGAGGAGTCTCCCTCTCTTTGTTCTGGCCTCGGTGTTCTTTGTCGCCGGCGGGGTCCTGCGCTTCGCGTATCCCACATACGCGCTCTACGGGCCCGGCATCTTCACCTTCTGGGCGCTCCTACTTGCCCTCGGATTCACCTGCACGATCGGCGCGGTGGTCTCGTGGACTCTCGCCGGAGAACCCATTCCTCAACCCGACAAGGCACCGGCACCGGCACCGGACCCGGCGCCGGCCTACCTGCCCATCGAGTACCCGGAGCCGGCCAGGGCCGAGGAACCGATCGCTCCAGCCCGGCCGGTGCGCGCGCGGACCGACTTCGGCCGTCCCGCGCCGGACGTCCGGACCGCAGCGACGGCGGGGGCGTCGGGGGATTGGTACGAGGGGCCGACCGACACCGAGCGGTTCGCGGGGCCCGAGCATATCGTCCCGATCGAGGTCGAGCCCGTTTCTGAGGCCGCGACCGAGAGCCGCGAGGGGACCGAACCGGTGGAGTCTGTACTCGCCGACCTCGAGCGGATCGAGCGCGAACTGGCCCCGCGCGCGAGGGTGCCGGAGCCGTCCACGGCGTAGTCCCGGGCCACCGTTAAGAGGCGGCGGGGGGCTCCGGGTCCGTGAACCTCGTCCCGCTCGCCTCGGTCGACGCCTCCGCACTTCGCTGGCTACGGACCGCCGAGGAGCCCGCCGAGTACACCCTCTCTGCCGGCGACGCCCGAGTTGCGGTCGTCCGGTGGCCCGCCGCGGGAGGGTCGGCCTCTTCGGCCGAAACGGCGGAGGGCCGTTGGACCCTGCAGCGCCGGGGGTTCCTCACGACCCACCTCACGCTGCGCGCGGAAGGCGCACCGGCGGACGCGGCGCGGATCACGGTGCACGTCGGTCTCCACCGCGGGGAGAACTATCACCGGATCGAGTTCGCGGGCGGGCCACGCTACCGGTTCCACCGCGCCGGTGTCCAACTCCCGGCCTGGCAGGTCACCGATGACGGGTCGATCGAGCTCGTGCACATAGAACCGGTCCGGGAGGGACGGGCGCTCCAGGGCGCCGCGGTCCTTGTCAGCGACGCGGGGCTCGCCGCGAAAGAGCTGGTGGCCCTCCTCGCATTCACCTGGTACTTCATCGTGCTCGTCTGGTTCGAGGACGAGACCCTGCTCCCGTTGGAGCAGGCGATGTCCGACCTCGAATTGAGGTGAGGAAAGGCCCGCCTAGGCGGGCGGGATCGACTGTTTCTTGAGGTTCGTGAAGCAGTCACTGCACACGTTGTGCATCTTGGCCCCGTCCCCTTCTAGGACGGCCGTGGTCCGGGTGATCGGCTTCTGGCACGTGTCGCAAATGATCTGACCGTCGCGGATCATCGGGGAACGGGGGGCCGACCTCGAGCGCGCAGTTCGGCACCCTACAAAACGGGTGCCCCGTCCGCGTGAGCGCCCAGGGAACCCAGGGCCCGAAGCAGGCGGGGGATCATGACGTCGTACCGGGGAACCCCGTCCCCGTGGACCCCGTCGAACTCCTCGTGGTCGACCGTCCCGCCCTGGGCCCGGGCGGTGGCCGCGAATATTCGCGCACCGACGTCCAGACCGTACTCGTCCCGCATGCCCCCGTCGACGTAGAGATAGGCGAGCTTGCGCAGCGCGGCGGAGTACGTCGGGGTCTGGACCATGCGGACGGGATCCCATGCAAGCCACCGGCTCCAGACCTCTTCACGGAGCGCACCAGAGTGGAGGTCGAACGGGAGGTCGAACTCGCCCGGTCGCTCCGGGATGGGCGAATAGGCGGAGGCGTATCCCATCATCTCGA
>Ga0187858_10002238_pt1 | contig 20080 bp, 15 predicted proteins | sample June2016WEW_8_15_FD_133015 | JGI IMG/M metagenome (GOLD analysis project Ga0187858, IMG submission 133015) | Peatland microbial communities from SPRUCE experiment site at the Marcell Experimental Forest, Minnesota, USA - June2016WEW_8_150 | ecosystem: Environmental > Terrestrial > Soil >...
CAGCGCCAGCGGATTCGCGCTCGACGTGCGCACGATGAACGTCGCGTCGCGTATGGGTGGCAACGCGCCATGATCATCGATCGAATGAATCGGAACGTAGGCCACCGGCAAGATCGGCTCGCGAATATCGCGGTAGGGAGCATCGCGGATCAGCCCCACGACCTGGTAGCGAAGATCACCTTTCGCGAAATGCTTTCCAATGGGACTCTCACCGTTGAAGTATTGCTTGGCGAACGCTTCGTTGACGATCGCGGCGCCGGGAGACGTGTCGCTCGCGCGGAAATCCCGGCCGTCGATGAAGGGAATTTTCATAGCGTCCGTCCAACCGGGCGAGACAGCCAGGAAGTAGGCCAGAACCGGACCGGGAGGGGCGCCGTTGACGGAAACGAAGCCGTTCCAGGCGCCTCCGGCGAGCAGCGGCCACCCGGCCAGAGCGACCTTCTGGACGCCGGGCACGCCGCGCAGATGCTCAGCCACCTGGTCCCAGAAGACGGGGGACTCGGCACGTTGTGTAACTGTATCCAGCGTGAGGAGCCGGTCGGCGTCAAAACCGGTGGGCCGATGGGACAACCGTTCAAATGTGGCTGCAAACAGGCCGGCCACGAACAGCACTAGAAAACAAAAAGCGACCTGCGCCGCGATCAGCGCATGCATCATGCGGCGCCGCGAGTGGGGATCTTCACCGCCTTTGAGCGCGCGGGCCGGCTTGATTGCCGAAGCGCGTAGCGCGGGCGTCAGACCGAACAACAGCATCACGCCCAGGGTCAGCGCCAGGCCGAATCCCAGCACCCGCCAGTCCGCCGGCAGAAACAGGCGCGCCGGGTTGTCGGGCGGATTGATCCTGCCGACAACGAACGGCGCGGACCACCATGCGAACAACCCGCCCATCGCGGCTGCGAGGAAGGCCAGGATAAAGCTCTCCACCAGGACCAGTTGCACCAGGCGCCAGCGTCCCGCGCCGATCGAGACGCGCAGCGCCATCTCGCGCGCCCGGGCCGCGGCTTGGGCCGTCATCAGGTTGGCCACGTTAGCGCACGCTATCAACAGCACCAGCGCCACCAGCACACCCAGAGCCACCAGCGAACGGAGGTACTCATTCTGCATCTCGGAGGCGCCCGCTGCGGCGGGCTCCAGCACTAGCCTTTGGTCCAGAAACTTTTCAATGTCTTGCTTGCTCATGCCGGTGAAGCCCTTGGCCCTCTCCTCCTCGAAGGCGCGCGAGGTGGCGTTGAGTTTCGCGCGAACCGGCTCGATGGCAGCGCCCGGCTTCAGGCGCGCCAGCGTCCGATGCCAGGTCCAGTCATCGTGAGTCACCGCGGGATGCATCATGGTGGGCACGAATATATCCGTCACGGTGCCGGTCTCGGTGCCAGTGAAGCGTTCGGGGCCCACTCCGGCGATCTCGCAAAGACGGTCACCCATGCGAAATGTGCGCCCGATTATTTTCGTATTCCGCGCGAAACGGCGCGTCCAATAGTCGTAAGAGAGCACGGCGTATGGATGCGCCCCTGGCTGGAGATCGTCGTTTTCAGTCAGCAGCCGCCCCAGGGCGGGCCGCAGCCCCAACGTGCCGAACATCCACCCCGACGCGTATTGCACATACGCTTTCTCCATCTCCCGATCGGACTTGTAGGTCAGATCCATCCGCTGCGCGTACGAGATGGCCAGCAATTCGGCTTGGTCCTTCACCGCGGCGCGCATCAGGCGGAACGCCGGATAGGCCCAAACATCGACGGTTCGGACCTGGCCGTCAAAATCGATTCCCTGGCGGACGACCGCGTACAGATGTTGGGGATCCGCCACCGGCAACGGCCGGAGCAGCAGCGCGTCGATCAGCCGGAATGCCGAGGTGCATGCGCCGATCCCGAGGGCCAGCGACAGGATGGCCGCGGCCGAAGTCACCTTCCGCTTCATGAGCTGCCGCCAGCCGAAGACGGCATCGGCGCGCAGCGAATCGAGCCAGGCGATCAGCCGTATATCGCGGCTCTCCTCGCGCCGCCGCAGCACGGAACCGAACGCGCGGCGGGCTTCGCCGGGGTCGCGGCCCTGGGCGATGGCTTCCTCAATGTGCGACGACAGCTCTTCGTCGATCTCGCGGCTCAAACGCTCGCCGCGGAATACGTTTGCGATGCGCGACCACCATGCCATGTCAGACCATCCTCAAAACGCGGTTTACCGCCGAAGTCACCGTCTGCCACCGCGATTCTTCGGCGGCAAGCTGCTTCTTGCCCGCCGCCGTCAGTTCGTATAGTCGCGCCCGCCGCCCGGTGTCCCGCGTGATCCATGCGGCCCGAATCCACCCGGCTTCCTCCATACGGTGCAGCGCCGGATAGAGCGAGCCTTCCTCCACGCGCAGCACTTCGCCGGATCTGGCCTGGATCGCGGTCATGAGGGCGTAGCCGTGCAGGCGCGGCTGGCGCGAGAGGATCTTCAACACCAGCAGATCGAGCGAGCCTTGGAGCGAGTCGGGTTTGGGCATATACTCAGACCTCATATTATATAGACGTCTGAGTATCTGTCAAGTTAGCCTCGTGGCGCACGTTTTTAGCGTGCCGCGGCGAACTTGAGTTCGCCGTACGGACTTGACCCAGCCATACAAACTGTTGCACCTTGCTCCAGTCCACCTTTCCTTGCCAAAATTCCGAACCCTGACGCCGGAAGAGGCCACGCATATTTCCCGACCAAGGATGTCGTGGCCCAGATGACGCTTCCAACTCGCAGGATGTTGCGGGAGGAGTCGGCGCCGCATCAAGGTCGCTCGGAAGAAGAAGTGGCTGATTACAGGCTCGCCAAAGAAAGCGCTTTGGGTAAACCCATGCGTCGAGTACGTGCACTCAAGGAGCGGGTAGCCTCCCAGCCGTGTCCCTCGGAACCAGGGCCATCATCGGAATGCCCTCCAGCACCCTGAGATCGGCCGCCCGGCAGACTGCAAACTGGTTTGAGGTAATTCACTACATGCACGATCTGGGCGTTATCGTCGTTAATATACATATGCGTCTGCTGGCGGAGTTCGTTCAGGATGCGCGGTACGCGGTGCGTAGCATGCGGCGCACTCCAGGGTTTACAGCCGTAGCGGTGATAACTCTGGCGCTCGGAATCGGAGCCAACACAGCGATTTTTAGCGTGCTCTATGGAGTGTGGCTTTCACCGGCGAGGTATGCTCGGGCAGAGCGGTTGGTTGATGTCAGCAGGCAGCAACTGACCGGCCGTAGGTTCCTGGGCGGCACATCCTATCCGGACTTGGCCGACGCAAACGAGGATGATCGAGGATTTCGGAGTTCATCGGTACGCCCACCAGGTGAATATCTCGGGAGAGCAGGGGGCCGAGGAGGTGATCGGCCATCGTGTTTCGGCGAATCTGTTTAGTCTACTGGGCGCATACCCGGCACTGGGACACCCGTTGGACGCTCAGGCCGATCGGGGCGCCGGCCCACGGCAAGCGCTGATCAGTTACGTGTGGTGGAAGCGGCGGTTCGGTGGCGACGCTCGTGTGGTCGGAAAAGAAATCCAGGTAAACGACGAGGCTTTCACGGTAGCGGGGGTAATGCCGCAAGGATTCGAATTCCCACCGATGGGTTCGGCAGAGTACCGCCCAGTAATCTGGATGTCCCTGAATGTGCCGGCTGAGCAGGAGCGCAGCAGGGCGTCTCATTCGCTGGCTGCGATCGCGCGGATGAAACCTGACGCTGCTATCCAGCAGGCGCAAGCGGAGATGAATGCCCTTGCGGCCCGACAGGCGAACGCTTATCCGCAAGAGGATGGCGGATGGGGAGTCGAGGTCACCAGGCTCAACGATGTCAGGCAATTGGACGAGGCAAGGCCGGCACTGTTGCTGGTCATGGCCGCGGCGTCGTTGGTGCTGCTGGTGGCGTGCGCGAACATCGCAAACCTGCTGTTGGCACGCGCCTTTGCGCGTGAGCGCGAGATGGCGGTGCGGCGGGCGCTCGGGGCGACGTGGCAACGTTTGGCGCGCCAAGTTCCGACTGAGAGCGGGATACTTGCGCTGGGCGGCGGCTCTGCGGGGGTGCTCCTGGCATATGGTGCGGCGCCGTTTCTCAAGGCTGCCTTGCCAGCGGCTATGCCACGAGTGGACGAGATCGGAGTGAGCGGCAATGTGTTGTGGTTCGCAGCGGGAATCTCTCTGCTAACCGGGTTGCTGTTCGGCGGAATACCAGCGTGGCGTACAGGGAGGGACGCTAGTCGCGGTCTGGGAGGGCGAACGGTTGCAGCACGCAACCGTGTCGCTCAAGTGTTGGTAACCGTCGAAGTAGCGCTCGCACTCGTGCTCCTCGCGGGCGCGGGCCTGCTCATCGAGAGTTTCCGGCGGGTGGCGAACGTGGACTTGGGTTTCAGCAAAGACCACGCCCTCACGATGCGGCTGCAATTGACGAAGAGGCGCTATCCCGATGGGGCGCGAGTAGCTGCATTTCGCGCGGAGTTGCTGCACCGGGTCCAGGCCTTGCCCGGGGTGCAGTCTGCGGGCACGGTCTCCTCTCTGCCCATGGGAATCGTCATGCAGGGCACGGAATTCGAAATCGAGGGCCAGCCTGAAACAGCCCGGAACAAACCATTCGTCGATTATGCAAGCGTCAGCCGGGATTAACCTGCGTGCTATGGGCATCCCGCTGGTCCGCGGACGGTATTTCGATGCCGGAGACCGACCGGGCTCGCCGCCAGTGGCCCTGATCAGCGATTCTGTGGCGCGCGCACACTGGTCCGGCGGCGCCGCACTCGGCAGCCGTATTCGGTTCGACAACAACTGGTTCACAATCGCTGGGATCGTAAAAGACATTCAGCAATATTCTCCCGAACACGGAGCGAGGGGCGGTACAATCTACGCCCTTAATGAGCAATTGCCGGTTGAGACCCAGGGCAAGGACCTGGGGCGCCTTATGGTTCTGGTGACACGCACGGCTGGCGAGCCAGGATCCATCGCTGCGGCGATCCGCCGGGCCGTGGCCGAGATAGATAAAGACCAGCCGGTGGCGGACGTGTCTACTTTGGAGCGGTTGGTCTGGCGAACGCTCGCTGCGCGCCGGCTTAACACGCTGCTGCTGAGCCTGTTCGCGGGTCTGACAATTGTACTGGCAGCGGCCGGCGTTTTCGGCGTAACATCATACGCGGTAGCGCGTAGGACCAAGAAATCGGAGTTCGCATGGCGATGGGGGCAACGCCAACCTCGGTATTGGCGATGGTGGCAAGAGAGACACTGCTCCTGGCGCTCATGGGAACGGCCATTGGAATTGGCGGTACCGCAGCGACGTCACGGCTTTTGGCCAGATTCCTTTACGGTGTGAAGGCGGCGGAACCAGTCATCGTCGCGGGTGTAGCAATGGTGCTGGTAGCGATAGTCGTGGTGTCGGGGATATTTCCCGCGCGGCGCGCGATGCGCGTAGATCCGATGGTGGCACTGCGAGAGGATTGAACTCAGGGCATCGACCGGGCCAGAACCCATACAGGCCCGATCGCTTGGCTGGAGCGCAGCTTGCAATAGGATTGTGCTGGTGCGGAGATGAAGGCTGATCGGCCGTTCCGGTTGGCGATACGCGAGCGGTTTCAAGACTCCGTCGATGACGGAGAAAATCGCGGTGTTGGCGCCAATACGGCGATCTACCGGGGCCTGCACGGGCGCCCATTGTGTTCCCGGCGAGGCGAGTGCCGGCACGGTCGAGAACCCGCCCAGGCTGCGCTCCACGCCCACTTCGACGCAGATTTTCATCACGATTCGTGAAACTACAGAGCCGTAAGGCGAATTCTGCGCGCGGCGCCGGCAAGAGTGGCGGTACGGCGGCGAGAGCGCCGGCGTCACGAAATTCGCCGTTTGTTCTCCTTGACATCCTACCAGGGTTTCGGCTATCTTTCCTGTGGGCACTCTAGGAGAGGCAAGCGTATGGCGAAAGACGTAGACCTGCTGCAAGGCACGCTGGATTTGCTCATTTTGAAATCGCTGGCGCTGGGTCCCATGCACGGCTACGGGGTCTCGCTGCGCATCCAGCAGCTCTCGCGCGATACTCTACAGGTGCAGCAGGGCTCTCTCTATCCGGCGCTGCATCGCCTGGAGCATCAGGGCTGGATCTTGAGCGAGTGGGGCGAAAGCGACAACCATCGCAAGGCCAAATTCTACTCGCTGACCGGCGCCGGGCGCGCGCAGCTCGAGCGCGAAACGGCCGAGTGGAAGACGCTCACGCAGGCGGTCTCGTGGATTCTGCGCGCGGATCGCGCTTAAGCACGCCGATCGCGCTTAGACAGAGGAGGCGAAATGTCGAGCTGGAAAGTACGTTGGCTGGATTCGTTGCGTGTGCGGCTGCGGTCGCTTGCCCGGCGCAAGCGCGCGGAGGACGAGCTGGATACCGAGCTCCGCTTTCATTTCGACACGGTTGTAGAAGGCTACGTCGCCCAGGGGACTGCGCCCGATGCCGCGCGGCGCAAGGCACGCCTGGAACTCGGCGGGGTCGAACAGATCAAGGAAGAGTGCCGTGACGCGCGCGGGCTCACGCTCATCGAAAACCTGCTGCGCGACGTGGGGTACGCCTGGCGCGGTTTGCGCCGCGAACCCGGATTCACGCTGGCCGCCGCCGGAGCCATTGCTCTGGGCGTAGGCGCCAACACCGCGCTCTTTACGCTGATTTATGGCCTGGCGTTCCGGCCGTTGCCGGTCAAGGATCCGGGCTCCATTCGTAACGTCTACATGGAAACGCACGGGCAAGGCGACCGCAGCATCGAGGGATCGGTGTACTTCGTCTCCTATGCCGAATTCAACTTCATGCGGGAGCACGCGCAGACCGCGGACCTGGCGGCTGTCGCCGAGGAGAATTTGAGTTGGAAGGGCGCGCCCAGCGGACCGCTCCGCGCGCAACTGGTATCCGGCAATCTGCTGCCGCTGATGGGAGGCAGGCCGGTGCTGGGCCGGTTCTTCTCGGAAGGCGAGACGTCTCATCCCGGATCGGCGCCCGTGGTGGTGCTCAGCTCCGCGGCGTGGCGCGCGTATTTCGGCGAAGCGCTGGACGTGGTCGGGCGCGACATGGCGCTGAACCGAACCGCATTCAGGGTGATCGGCGTCGCCGATGCCGCGACCAAAGGCCCCTTACTCACCGCGCCCGATGTTTGGATTCCGTACACCATGCAGGCCGTGCTGTGCCCGAGTGGGCCGATTCTCAACGACGCCAATACGGGCTGGCTGCAAATTGTGGCGCGCCGCAGGCCCGGTGTGCGCGACGCGGCTATGCAGGCCGAGATGCAGGTGCTGGGCGCGCAAGCGCTGGCGGCGCACCACGCGACGCGCACGGCCCGCGTGACGGTGGCGCCCGGAGCTTTCATGAACGATCCCGAGATCATGCACGGCGGCGCCCTGGCGGGAGTCGTGCTCTTTCTGGCGGTCTCGCTGGTGTTGCTGGTGGCTTGCTCCAACGTGGCGAACATGTTGCTCGCGCGCGGGCTCAGCCGCCGCAGGGAAATCGCCATACGGCTTTCCATCGGCGCTGGAAAGGGACGGCTCTTGCAACAATTGCTCACGGAAAGCGTGCTGCTGGCGACGCTGGGCGGGGCGCTGGGGCTGGCGCTGGCACAGGTAGGCGCGCGGGTTGTGGTCGCGGCAATTCCTTCAGAGGCCGGTCCGCTGCAGCTCGGTTTGGACCCGGACTGGCGCATCCTCTTATATACCCTGGCGGTCTCGCTGGCCGCCGGCCTGGTGTTCGGATTGTTCCCCGCCCTCGCCCTGCTGCGCTCGAATCTGACGCCGGCGCTGCGGAGCGAAGGTCTGGACGCGGCGACGCATCGCCGGGGATTCCGCTTGCAGGATGCCCTGATTGCGCTACAGGTGGCCGCTTCCCTGATCCTGCTGGTCAACGCCGGCCTGTTGCTGCGCGGATTTGGCGCCGCTTTGCACATGGATATCGGGCAGAGCATACGCAATGTGTTGGTGGCGCCCGTGGACCTGCGGCAACAGCAGTACTCCGGCGAGCAGGCCGAGCGCTTCCTGAACACGCTGCGTGATTCCGCCGCCGCGCTGCCGGGTGTACGCGCAGCGTCGCTGACCACCAACAACCCGTTTTTGAGCGAATGCCTGACCGAAGCGCGTATCCTGACCGCTAGCGGCAGCGTGAGCCAGCCGGTCCGGGCCGCCTGCAACCAGGTGGGGCTGGATTTCTTCCGCACCATGCACATTCGAGTCTTGCAAGGACGGACGTTCAACGCCGCCGATTTGCATAGCCATGCCAAAGTGGCGATCGTGGATGCCACGCTGGCGCGCCTCTACTACGCGGGAGTTAATCCCGTCGGCCTGCGAATCCGGCTGGGAAGCAAGCCGGAGGACGATCGCGAAATCGTCGGCGTGGTGGCCGCTGCCAAGGGTCTGGGTCTGAATGCGAACGACCATCCGCGGGTCTACGAGGCGATGAGCAGCGAGCGCGCGCTGGAAGGCGTCCTGCTGGTGAGCTACGATGGGCCGCCCGGACCCGTATCGCGCGCGCTGGAGAAAGCCGCTGCCGGTCTCGACCCCAACGTTACTGTCAGCGCCAAGCCGATCGAGCAGAATGTGAACCTGGCGCTGGCTCCGCAGAAAATGGCCATGGCGGCCGCTTCCATCCTGGGAGGCCTGGGACTGCTGCTGGCCTCGACCGGCGTCTATGCAGTGGTCGCCTTCGCCGTTGGCCGGCGGCGCCGCGAAGTCGGTATACGCGTGGCTCTGGGCGCGGGGCGCTTGGATGTTCTTAGGCTGCTTTTGTGGCAGGGTTTCAAACCAGTCTTGGCAGGCGCCCTGATCGGCCTAGCGCTGGCGGCTGCCGCCGCGCAACTGATCCGCGCCATGCTCTACGGTGTCAGCCCATTCGACCCGCTGGCCTTCGCTGCGACTTCCGCGCTACTGGGCCTCATGGCGGTATTGGCCGCGCTCATCCCGGCGCGCGCGGCGTTGCGGGTGGACCCCGCGGTGACGCTGCGGCACGAGTAGTTCGGGCGAGCTTCAACTCGCCAACATCGACAAAAGGCGTCGATGTTAAGAGCGGGCGAGCGGGCGACGGGGCGACCCGGCGATGCGTCTTCGGTCCGCCCCACGGGAGTGGCGCAAATGTCCAAACTCCGGAAGTTACGGCGAACTGAAGTTCGCCGCGGCATTACGCTAAAGCCTGCGCCGCGGCCTACTGCGTAAGCTGCGGGTCGCGATACACGCCCCCTGTAACCTGCTGCTCGATCTTATCCAGGGACTCCTGTTTGAGCCGGCGCACCGTGGCCATCTCCGCCTTCGCTTCGGGGCCGCGCCCAAGCTGCATCAGGATCTGGCCGCGGAGGTAATGGACGCTGGCGCTCTTCGGATCGATGGCGCCGGCCGAATCCAACGCCCGCAGGGCCTCCGCGTATTTCTTCTGCTTGCCGTAAATCTTGGCGAGGCCGTACCATGAGGTCCCGATCTGCGGATCGCGCCGGACCGCCTCGAGATAATATCGCGTGGCCGTCTGGTCGTCTTCCAGCATCTGGCAGACGATGCCGAGCTGATCGTAGTTGTAAGCCACGTCCGGCTCCAGCGCGGCGTCTTTCAGGAATTCTTCTTTGGCCTTGTCGAAGTCGCGCTTCCGCCGGTAGACCACCCCCAGGTTGTAGTGCACAAAGGGCAGCTTCGCGTTGGCTGCGGCGGCGATCTCCAACTCGGAGAGCGCTTTGTCGTTGTCCTCGCGGGTCAGATACGCCTTGCCGATGAACAGATGATACTCCGCCGAATCTTTGCCGATTTCGAGCAGCCGCGCCAACGCGCGCTCCTCCAGCTCGTGCCGGCTCGCATTGCCGGCCGCGACCGCCAGCACGTAAAGATAGCTCAGGTCGTTGTTGGCATCCGGCCAGGCCGCCTCTAAAACGCGGACCGCATCCGCGTAACGCTCCTGGAAGAAGTAACAGAGGCCCAGCAAACGTCGCGCTTGCGTCGATTGCGGCTGATCCTCGACGACCGATTCCAATGGCTGGGTGGCCTTGCCGTACTCGCCCTGCCGGTAGTACGACAGCCCGATGTTGAGCCGGATCCCCGGCACTTGCGGGGCCAGCTTGCGAGCCGCCTCCAGCTCCGCCAGCGCCTGCTTCCACTTCTGCTGGCGCATATAAACCACTCCGAGGTTGGTGTGTGCGCCAACGTCCGCCGGCGCCAGCGCCAGGACCTGAAGGAATCGCTGGGCGGCCCCATCCAGATCGCCGCGGCGCAGCGCCTGCTCGCCAACTTCATAAGCGTTGCGGATCGCATCCTCCGAGCCGGCGCTCTGGGCAGGATGTCCGTGAGCCGCAAATATCGCGAGCATCGCCAGAATCCCGCGAGCCGTACGGAGCATTGCTCACAGTTTAACAATTCGTAAAATGCCCCTTGCATGGGGGCGCGCCAGGGCGTAAGATATTTTTCACTACAGGAGGTCGGTTTATGCGTTATAGAATCGCCGTTTTGCTCACATCGTGCCTGTTCCTCTGCGCCGCCGCGTTTGCGCAGAACAGCGCTTCCATCACCGGAACTGTGCGGGATGCTACCGGCGCGATCGTGTCCGGCGCCGAAGTCGTCGTCAGCAACCCGGAGAAGGCCATTACTCTGAAGACGACCACCAATACCGATGGCGACTACCTGGTGGCAGGCTTGACTGCGGGCGCCTACAATCTGAGCATTACGCAGAAGGGCTTCAAAACCTACGATGCCACCGGCATCATCCTGCGAGTCGGCCAGAAGGCGCGCGTCGACGCCACCTTGGAGGTCGGCGCAGTTACCACCGAGGTCGCGGTCCAAGGCACATCCGTCGCCCAAGTGGAAACGCAATCCTCCGAAGTTTCCGGCGTGGTCACGCAGAAAGAGATCAGCCAACTCATCCTCAACGGCCGCAACTTCACGCAACTCGTCACGCTGGTTCCCGGCGTCAGCAACCAAACCGGCCAGGACGAGGGGACCGTGGGTGTCAACGGCAACGTCAGCATGAGTATCAACGGCGGCCGCACCGAAAACAACAACTGGGAGATCGATGGGGGCGACAACATGGATAACGGCAGCAACCAGACGCTGAACGTCTATCCGAATATCGACGCCATTGCAGAAGTGAAAGTCATGACCTCCAATTATGGCGCGCAGTACGGGCGCAACGGCTCGGGAACCATCGAGACGGTCACAAAGTCGGGCACCAAAGACTTTCATGGAGACGTGTTCGAGTTTGTCCGCAACAACGACTTCAATGCCCGCAACTTCTTCGAGTCGTCGGTGCCCGATTACAAGAAAAACGATTTCGGTTACACCATCGGCGGTCCCGTCTTTATCCCTCGCGTCTACAACACGAGCAAGGATAAGACCTTCTTCTTCTTCTCCGAGGAATGGCGCAGGGAAATCGTCCCGGGCCAAACGTTCAGTCAGCCGCTGCCCTCGGCCCAGGAGCAACTGGGGAACTTTTCGGATGTGTGCCCGGCGGCCGGCTCGATGGTCGATCAGGTCAACTTTCCCGACTGCCCAGTAAATCCCACAACCAAAGCTTATTTCCCGAGCAACACGGTGCCCATCGATCCTAATGCGAAAGCCATTCTGGCGATGATGCCGCAACCCAACTCCATAGTCAGCGGCGCGTCCTACTTTCAGGCCGCCCCCGCGCAGTTTACGCACTGGCGCGAGGAACTCATTCGCGTGGATCACAACTTCAGCGACAAGCTCCGCATCTTCGGGCGGTTTATACACGATTCCTGGGCCACCGAGACTCCTACTCCTTTGTGGGGCAACGGAGCTTCGTTCCCCACCGTCGGCACGAATTTCGTGGGACCGGGAGTGAGCGCGGTGGCCAACCTGACCGCCAACATTTCGCCTACGCTCCTGAACGAGGTCACCTTCAGCTACACCACCGACCATATCTTTCTGACCGCCCTGGGACCGGTTCAACGCCCCTCCAGCATGACCATGACGGGTCTTTATAACAACGGCTTCGGCGGCCTGCTTCCGGCAGTCAGCGTCAGCGGCGGCGTAAACTACGACACTGGCGGCTTCTCGCTCGATAGCGGTTACTTTCCCTGGAATAACGCCAACCCGACCTATACTTTGAAGGACCAGTTGAGTAAGATCGTTGGCGGCCATAACATGTTTTTTGGAGCTTATTTCGTGGCGGCCGAAAAGAACGAGTTCAACAGCCCTTATATTCAGGGCATTCTTACCTTCGACCAGAGCTCGCCGATCAGCACGGGCAACGCCTTCGCCGACCTCTTGCAGGGGGACATCGCCAGCTATCAGCAGGCTAACGACAAGATCAAGTATTACAACCGGTACAAGATCCTCGAGCCTTATTTCCAGGACGATTGGCACATATCGAAGCGTCTCACATTGAACTTAGGCATCCGTATAAGTCTGTTCGGGACGTATCGCGAAAAATATCAGCAGGCTTATAACTTCGCCCCAGGCGCTTATAGCCTTTCTGCCGCTCCACAACTGGATGCCACCGGCAATGTCACCGGACAGGTGGGCGCGATTATTCCCGGCTCCGGCAATCCCTACACCGGCCTGGTTCAATGCGGAGTGGGGGGAGTTCCCGCCGGCTGCATGAACGGCCATCTGTTCAACCCCGCGCCGCGCGTCGGTTTCGCTTATGACGTGTTCGGCGATGGTAAGACCTCCATTCGGGGCGGCTACGGTATGTTTTACGAACACACCAACGGCAACGAAGGCAATACCGAAGGCCTGGAAGGAAGCCCTCCGCTAGTGCTCACATCCACGCAATACAATATCGTCGGCTATACGAACATCGGCGGCAGCGGCGGCGTGGCGTTTCCGCTTAGCCCAAGATCGATCCCCACCCAGGCCGTGTGGCCGTATGTGCAGCAGTGGAATCTCAACATTCAGCGAGAATTGATGAAAGGAACGGTGCTCACGGTCGCTTATGTAGGCAGCAAGGGCACCCATCTCGGCTTGGAGAGCGATATCAATCAATTGGTTCCCATCACTCAGGCACAGAATCCGTATCAACCCGGCCAAACCATGACCGCTGCGGATTGCAGTAACGGCACGGCGAACGGCGTGACACCGACGGGTCCGGCCGCCATCCAGTTCAATATCGCTTGCGGCGGCGACCCCGATCCCTACCGGCCGTTCCGCGGATTTGGAGATATTACCGCGATCCAGTATGTCGCTAACTCCAATTACAACGCCCTGCAGATCTCCTTGCGCCGCCACGTGGGCAGGCTGAGTTTCGACCTGGCTTATACCTGGAGCCATTCGCTGGACGATTCCTCCGATTACGGCGACAGCAACTTCGTCAATTCCTATAACTACGCGAACAACTATGCGAGTTCCGCTTTCGATCAGCGGCATATTCTGAACTTAGGATATGTGTACGACCTCCCGCTTTTTACGGGTCCAGGCTTGATGCACAAGATACTTGGCGGGTGGCAGATCACCGGCCTCTTCACTTACCAGACGGGCACCCCCTTCAGCGTAACCGATTCGCTATATGGCGCTGGAGTCGGTAACGGTATTGGAACCGGCGCTTATCTCAATCTTGTCGGCAATCCTTATTCCGCGCCCAACGCTCCCGCCGGCCTACCCGGCGTGTTCGGACCTCTGCTCTACAATCCGGCCGCCTTCGCCGCACCGGAAGGCCTCACATTCGGAACGGCTCCGCGGAACGTGCTGAATAACCCGTCGCGCTGGAATCTCGATTCTGGCCTGTTCAAGCAATTCGCGTTCACGGAACACAAGACGTTGGAGTTCCGCGCCGAGGGGTTCAACGTCCTCAACCACACACAGTGGCTTCCGCTCGGCGGCAACAACAGCACGGGCAATAGTTCCACGAGCTGTTTCGCCGGGCCCAACAACTCGGCCGGCGACCCGAGTTGCCTCGCGAACAGCGATTTCCTGCGTCCCGGCGGCGCGCACAATCCGCGCATTTTGCAATTGGGTATGAAGTTCTTGTTTTAGCAAGTCTACTTACTTGTGCGCGGATCGCCCGGTCTTAGTTTTTTGTCGTGGATCGCCGCGATAATCGTGTCAGGTACGGCGGCGTGCTTTACCTGAGTAAGTCGTGCCGCCCGGGCGGGAATCACGCCGGCTGCGCGGCGATGGTTTTGCGCCGCCGCGCCCCTTCGGTGGAGTTCGACCTACACGGTGTAGCCAGCTTCGACGGATGCTGCACGAAGGCTAGTTGCCGCCGCACCGCCTTGCGGGTTTTGCCGAGATCGAACCGCCGGTCCCGCCGCTTGGTATTCACGATGCTGCAGAGCAGTTCGGCGGGCGCGAGCGGGAAGCGCAGGTTAAGGCTCCGGCGAAATGCGCGTTCATTCTCGATCGCGCGGCGCTCCCCACGGCCCATTCTGTGATAGGGTAGAGATTCATTCCGCACTGGAGGCAAAATGGAGGCCCTTGGCCTGATCGAAACGAAGGGACTGACGGGCGCGATTGAAGCGGCCGACGCCATGGTGAAGACGGCCAACGTGGTGCTTACAGGCAAGGAATTCATCGGCGCCGGCTACGTGGTCGTGAGCGTGCGTGGAGACGTGGGCGCCGTCAAGGCCGCCACCGATGCGGGCGCCGCCGCCGCACGGCGCGTCGGGGAATTGGTCGCCGTACACGTGATTCCCCGCCCGCACGAAGAGACCGAGAAGGTGCTGCCCGGCGCCGGCCCGGTTAAAAAATCCCTCGGCTGATGCTCGAAGACAAAGACCTTGTCTCCATTCAAGAGGTCCGCACCAAGGTCGAAAAGGCCTATGCCGCCTGGCTGAAATATCGCGCTTACAGCCAGGAGCAAGTGGACGCCATCGTCGAACGCATGGCCGCCGCGGGCCGCGCCAACGCCCAACGGCTGGCCGAACTGGCGGTCGAAGAAACCGGCTACGGTAACGTCAAGGACAAGATCGCCAAGAATCTGCTGAATGCCGACCTGCTGCCGCGTAAGATGCGCGGCATGCGGACCATCGGGTTGCTCCGCGAGATTCCCGAAGAGCGCATCGTGGAATACGCCGTCCCGGTGGGCGTGGTGGCGGCTATCCTGCCCACCACCAATCCGACGTCTACGGCGATCTACAAGATCCTGATCTCGTTGAAGGCCGGGAACGCCATCGTGCTCAGCCCGCACCCGCGCGCGGTACGCTGCACCTGCGCCACGGCCGACCTGCTGTATCGCGCGGCAGTGGACGCCGGCGCGCCGGCGGACATCGTGCAGTGCCTGGGACACGCTTCGATCGACGGCACCAACGCACTGATGCGTCACGAGCGCACTGGCGTGATTTTATCGACGGGCGGCCACGGCATCGTGCGCGCGGCTTACTCCAGCGGCAAGCCCGCCTTCGGCGTGGGACCGGGCAACGTGCCGGTGATGATCGAGCGCACCGCCGACATCCCGGACGCTGTTGCCAAGGTGATCGAGGGCAAGTCGTTCGACTACGGCACGGTCTGTTCTAGCGAGCAGGCCATCGTGGTGGAGGAGGCGCTGAAAGATCGCGTGCGGGCCGAATTGAAGGCCGGCAAGGCGTACTTCTGCAATGCGGAACAGAAACAGGCGCTGGCCAAGCTGCTGGTCACGCCGAACTTCACCATCAATCCAGCATGCGTGGGGCAGGCGCCCGGCAAGATCGCCGGCATGGCTGGTTTCTCGGTGCCAGCGGAGACGTCGATCCTGGTCGTCGAGTTGGACGGCGTTGGCAAGCAGCATCCGCTTTGCATGGAGAAGCTGTCGCCGGTGCTGGCGCTCTACTGGGTGAAGGATTTCGCCGGCGGGATGAGCGTTTGCGAAAGCCTGTTGCGCTTCGGCGGGCTGGGCCACACTTGCGCGATCTATTCGAAGGACGAAGCCCGCATCCGCGAGTACGCCGCGCGCATGCCGGCGAATCGCGTACTGGTGAACACGCCTGCGCCGCAGGGTTCCACGGGCATCACCACCAACGTGTTTCCGTCCATGACGCTGGGCTGCGGGGCGGCGGCGGGAAACATCACCAGCGACAACGTCGGACCGCAGCATCTATATAATGTCAAGCGCTTGGCGTACGCCGTGCGCACGGCGGCCGAGGCGTTCCGGGTTCCGGCGGAGGCGGGCGCCAGCGCTCCGCCCGTGGCGGTCGCGGGAGCCGGCCTTGCGGCGGAAGTTGTGGACCGGTTTCTGGCGCGCCGCACCTCCGCGCCTTCCGCACAAGCACCGCCGCCGACCGCGCCAGTGCAGCCAGCCCCAGCCGCCGCCTGCGCCTGCGGAACACCAGCGTCCTCCGAACCGCCCGCGCTACCCCAGCCGCCGACCGTGGACTTCGTCTGCGAGGAGGACGTGCGCAACGCTATCAAGCAATCGCGGAAAATCTACATAGGTCCCAAGACCATCGTGACTCCATCGGCGCGCGATCTGGCCTCACCGAATGATATTCTAGTGGTGGCCCAGCGCTAAGAAGGACTAATGGACCTGAATCTGGATACGCTGAAACACGAAATTCTCGAGTACCTCGAGCATTCGGAATTCGCCATATTCCGCAGCGCTCCCGGCGGGCTGGACGGCCTGCCCATGGTGCTTTGGGATGCCGAGCGCTTCCCCGATTACCAGATGTTTCTGGACACCGCGCGGAAGACCGGCGCCAAGATGATACTGTTCGCCGCGCGCGAGTTCGCCGCCCCGGAGATCGACGAGGCGGTCGAGCAACTCGATGAGTGCGATTTGACCCGCGAAGAGCGCCGCGATCTGGAAGCCCGGCTGCGCGAGTTGCGCGTTCACGAAGGCGTGACCTGCTCGCTGGAACTGGCCTTCGACTATCACGCGCGCATGTACGTATACGAAATCCGCCCCGACTGGTATGACGAGTTTCTGAGCATCGGCGACGAGATCTCCGTAAGTCTGCCTGGGGGCGATGACGACGAGGAAGGCGACGGCTCCTTCGGCTATTTCTCGAACAACTGACGCCCGCGATGCCCATCCCGGCCCGTTGGCTGATTCCCGAAGTGAGCGCCCAGGAAGTCGAAGCCCTGGCCGTGGCCTTGCGCATCGAGCCGCCGGCCGCGCGCGTGCTGCTGGCGCGGGAAGTGCGCAATCCCGATGCGGCGCGGCGTTTCCTGCGTCCTTCGCTCGACGATTTACATCCGCCCGCGGCCCTGCGCGGCATGTCCGAGGCCGTTGAGCGGCTGCGGCGCGCCATTCAAAGCGGCGAAAAGATCCTCATTTACGGCGACTACGATGTGGATGGAACCACCTCCGTGGTCATCCTGACCAAAGCCATCGAAATGGCCGGCGGCGCGGCGTCGTTCTTTGTTCCGCACCGGCTGCGCGACGGCTACGGGATGCGTTCCGAGGTGGTGGAGAAGGCTGCGGCAGAGGGCGTCCGGCTCATCATCAGCGTGGATACAGGCATTCGCGCGGCGGAGGTGGTGCGGCGCGCCAGCGAGCTGGCCATCGATGTCATCATCACCGACCACCATCTGCCGGAAGCGGAATTGCCGGCGGCGCTCGCGGTGCTGAATCCCAATCGACCGGACTGCGCCTATCCGGACAAGAATCTGTGCGGCGTGGGCGTGGCTTTCAAACTGGTGCAGGCGCTACTCGCCTCGCTCGAATGGCCGCCGGCGAAGCTGCGCCGCGTCACCGAATCTTTTCTGAAGCTGGTGGCCATTGGCACGGTCGCCGACGTAGTGCCGCTGATGGGGGAGAACCGCATCATCGTGAAACACGGGCTGCGCGGTATGAACGCCGTGCGCAATCCGGGGCTGCGCGCGCTGTTGGACGTGGCGGGCTTCACCAACGGACGCCTGCCCTCGTCCACGGACGTGGCGTTTCGCATCGCGCCGCGCATCAACGCCGCCGGGCGCATGGATACGGCCAATGCCGTGATCGAGATGTTCCGCACGGACGATCCGGAGCGAGCGCGCGTGCTGGCGCAGCAACTGCACACGCTCAATGGCGAGCGCCGGCAGGCCGAGGCGGAAGTGATCCAGCAGATTGTCGAGGAGTGTGCGCGGGTTCCGGTCGCCGACACGCAGCGGGCGCTGGTATTCGCGGCGGACAACTGGCATCGCGGCGTGGTGGGCATCGTGGCCTCGCGACTGGTAGACCGCTTCCACCGGCCGGTGTTTGTCCTCAGCCGGAATCCGGAGGATGGCCTGGCGCAGGGCTCCGGCCGCAGCATCCGGCCGTTTCATCTGTTGGAGGCGCTGGAGGCCATGCCGGAGTTGTTCGAGCGTTTCGGCGGGCACCGCCAGGCGGCCGGAGTGACCCTGGCTTCCGATAGGATCGATGCGTTTCGCGCGCGGCTGGAAGAGTACGCCGCAGCGCGGTTGACGATCGAGGACCTTGCGCCGCAGGTGGAGATCGACGCGCTCGTGGAGTTCCGCGAAATCGACGAGCGTAGCGTGGCGGAAGTGTTCAGCCTGGCGCCCTTCGGCTGCGGCAATCCCGCGCCGCTATTCGCCGCGCTCAATGTGGAAGTGGCTGGTCCGCCCGCAGTAATGAAGGAGAAACACCTGCGCGTGATGCTGCGGCAGAACGGGCGCACGCTCGCGTTGAAAGCCTGGAACTTCGCCGACCGCGCGGCGGAATTGCCGGCCGGCGCGCGCGTGGACGTGGCTTTCACGCTGGAAGACGATGCTTATGCCGCGGCGCGTGGCTTGCCGGGATGGGGCGCGGTGTTGCGGGATGTGCGGCAGGCGAGCCAGGCGCGGGTGGCCGAGACTCCACGGCTTCACAGCGTCGCGTAGACCCAAACGGTGCCGCCCGGCGGCACGAAACACATGGGTCCCGCCGCCACTGACGTATAATGAAAAAGTGCAGCAGGTGGTCGAATTCGAGCCGCAGGCTAAGGTTGAACGCCCCAACCAGGAGCCGCCACTCGCATTCCTGGACACGAACGTCATTCTCGACTACCTCCGTGGCGAACCGCTAGCAGTACAGTTGTTTTCCGCTGAATTGGACGGCCGTGTACGCTTTGCCATAAGCCCGATCGTGCTAGGGGAACTCATTCTCACCACGGAAGAGGCGGTTAAGCCTGAACTGAACCGGGTCCTCGGCCAACTGAAAATCTTGCCAATAGATTATGCAAGAGCCGAGGCGCTCACCGCTGAGATAGCGCGGACAATGGAAACGCCCAATGGTCAGGCGCGGACTCGGGCGCCGCACCCTAGCGACATCGTCAACGCAAGCAGCCTCGGCGACTGCGACTTTCTGGTCACAAGCAACAGACGCCTGAAAGATCTGGTCGCGGGCGACAAACCGCAGGTGGTGACCCCCGAGGAACTCGTTTCGCGCCTCCGGGCCGCGTGATGCGCGTCTACTTCGATACCGGAGTATTCATCGATTTTCTAAGCGCACATGGCAACAGCATCCTCAGGACAACGGATCGCCGCGGGCGCACGCCAGCCGAGCTCGCCGCGAATGCCGAGCGGCTGTTTGAGAAGGTTGGCCGCGCTCACACCGGCGCTACTTCGTGCCTGACGTATTACGAAGTTGAAGAGGCGCGCTACGGACAGCTCAAGCAATCCGCAAAAGGTACTCCTCGTGCCGATACGCTGTTGATTCCCGCGGCACGGTCTATAACACTCCAGGTTCAAATGATGGTCGATCTCTTCAAGATCTCGGTGCTCGATCTTACAGCCGGAACCATCCGCCTACAGCTTCAGCAAATCGAACTCCAGACGCGGGGTATCCGCGCCGCCGATGCGCTTCATGCGGCGACTGCCATTGCATTCGAAGCAGATCTAGTCGTTTCAACGGATGATGCGCTGCTGCAATTGGATGGAATCCTGACCAACCTACGGGGAGCCAATATACTCTGTCGAGACACCGATTCAGCGTTTCATCTCCTGTAACGGGCCGCAAGTTTTTCGCAGCGAGCGAGATCGCTTTGGTGTAGCCTGTCGCGGCGTTCGTACCGGCGGCCCGCCGCCCACATTAATGAAGGAGAAGCATCTGCGCGTGATGTTGCGTCAGAACGGCCGCACGCTCGCGCTAAAAGCCTGGAACTTCGCCGAGCGCGCGGCGGAATTGCCGGCCGGCGCGCGGGTGGACGTGGCCTTCACGCTGGAAGACGACGCCTACGCCGCCGCGCGGGGCCTGCCGGGATGGGGCGCCGTGCTGCGGGACGTGCGGCCGGCGTGAGCTTCAGGGCGTGGCGTAAATATTAAAGGCGTCGCTCATCGAACCCA
>Ga0187858_10002243_pt1 | contig 20039 bp, 13 predicted proteins | sample June2016WEW_8_15_FD_133015 | JGI IMG/M metagenome (GOLD analysis project Ga0187858, IMG submission 133015) | Peatland microbial communities from SPRUCE experiment site at the Marcell Experimental Forest, Minnesota, USA - June2016WEW_8_150 | ecosystem: Environmental > Terrestrial > Soil >...
TCTACCACAACGGGTTCCAGGCTCTTGAAAGACGCGTTGGCTTTTATATGGGTGGCATCGACGGTGAGGTGCTCACCCCGGACAAGACCTTGAGCGATGCACTGGGAAACGATCTCGTCAAAGATCTCCTGGAAGAGGGTGCTTTCGTAAAAGCGCTCATGACGGTTATGAGAGAAGGTCGAGTGATCGGGGATTTTATCCTCCAGGGAAAGACCCACGAACCAGCGATATCCGAGGTGCATCTTCACCTCTTCACAGAGTCGTCTCTCCGAGGTAATGCCGTAGAGATAGCCAACAAGGAGCATCCTCAAGAGAACTTCCGGGTCGATGGAAGGACGGCCCGTATGACTGTAGAGGTGCTTCATCTTCTTTCGAACAAAGCCAAGATCGACATACCGGTGTACCAGTTTCAAGAGGTGGTCCTCGGGGATAAGATCATCGATCTTCACGTAGTAGAACATCTTCTCGTTGCGATCCTTCTTGCCTAACACCCATCCCTCCAATCGTTTTAGTTATTGAATTCTAGCAGATGGATGAGAGGAAAACCACTGATTTATGAGGGAAAGGGCGAGTTTTTCAACAGCCTGTCAAGGGCTGACCCCATACACCCCCGTTTGTTCATGTGAGAGCCGGAGCGTTAGGCGTAAGGAATTCCTGGACATACTCAGGACGCCGATCGAGAACTGCCTGACACACTGCGGCATGTACCATGGACGAAGGAGACCGTCCCCTAACTGCAAGATGATCATCCAGTGCTTTTGCTACGTATGCGTCCACAATAGGCGTCAAGTTCTTCTTAGTGATCTCACCAACCAGCCGATCGTAATAGGCCGCGGCGATATTTGTCCAACGCTTCGACAAAGACCGGATTAGGTTGGCGTGGTTGTCAAGCCGTTTTTGTTCGGCCGGCTCAGGTGAATGCAGTCGCGGGACCGAGTTTGCCGGAGTGCCGCTCAGCCTGATTTGTGCGTCTTTCGAAGCAGGGCGGAAAAACGGGTGGAGCCAATCATCTGTGGAGCGTGGCGAACCAATCGTGATCGCCGGGCGGTCTCCTTTTGCCGTAATCATATCGTTGCAGGAGCGGCAGACAGGAACAAGATTCCATGGAGAGCAGGCAAGTAGAGGAAATCCGGACTTGGAGAGATAGTGATCCAGTTCAGGTGTCCCAATCTCTCCATCACAGTACGGGCATACGACCTTTGTGGGATAATCGTTGCAAAAATCGTCCTTATAAGCGCTATTTGTGATGGAGCGATTTCCGTCAAACTCATAGCCGTTCCATTGTCGATTAACGTCGTTGCTCAGCAGCTTGTAGCATCGCGTGAAGAATTCTTTCACGGCATCAACCAATTGAGGGGTAGAACTGCTCAGATTCTTCAGATCTTGAAAGTCGCCACCTGTATCGAGCATCTCTGCCACTTTGTTCTGTCGGCAAAACTCATTATAAAGCGCTTGCCGAGCTATGGGACTTGCGCCGGCAATCGACTTGAGCGGGCTAATTACTGAATTCAGGCCGCCGCGGCAGAACTTCCTTACCCACTCGGGGTCCATATTGCTCCACACTTTCTGGACCCAGGCCGTATCTATTGCATCAGCATTCACCGAAGGATCGATCATTGCTCTTAAGAGTCGTTTCTGCATCACCACGACTCTAAAAAGATGGGCCGCACTCTTAGGCAGTTTAACTCTATATAGCGCCATACCCGTTATGTAGAACCATCATTATCCTTTCGGAGTTGCTTCAGAATCGCTCTCAATTCTGCCCGGTGAAAGCTGCTGCCGAGAACGTTGAGTATCTGCTCCAATTCGTCTTCTTTGCCTTTCCACTCTTTCTTGAGCAGCCGGTCAAGCAGGTCAACGGATCGGCTGCCAATGCTGCTGTCAGCGCGGAAGAGATTCATCGTAACCTCGCCGGGGTCAGTGCCGAAAAGACCACCGCTGACACCGCGCGCAGTTATTCCATCGTCTGTCTTGTCGAGCACCGTTACTTCGGCAGCAAAGGCGTCGGTAAGGGCAATGCTGGTGTGGGTGGAGATAATGACGTTTGCATCGGTTGAGTTCAGCAATGCCATATCCACCATCTCTACGATCTCCCTTTTCCACACATCATTGAAGTGGGTTTCCGGCTCATCTAGCAGTAGTAGTGAACCATCCTGGCCACGCAAGAGGAATAGCAAGCCCATACGGCCGAGGAGCATCTGCTCGCCGTCACTGAGTTGGTCGTATGTGACGATAGTGTCGTCTAGCTCACCGTCTGCGGCTTCAGTCCGGCTGAGGCGCTTCACAGTGAGAGTAATCTCTTCCAGAAGACCGGAACACTCCCAGTCGCGGAGGCGGGAGAAGACATCCATCGGTGTGGAGTCGATATTCTGGTCAGCACTGAACACGCGAAGAACTGCTTCAGCGGCGGTCTTACAGCCGTCAACCCGCCCTGCAATAACCTCGACCTCTGATGGTATATCAACGAGGCCTGCATCTTTGAGTTTTTCCGTGAGGCTGATCCGTTCGGGAGGGCCGAGGGACAAAACGGCTCGCAATCGTCCGAGCGGCTGTGCGACTACCTCATCGGCCAAGGCCACAAGACAGAGTAGTTCCTGGCGTTGCTGTGAGTTGACACGGTCGTCAGCGTCACGGTAGGTGAGACTTAAATGGGTCGGCCAAAACCAGTCAATCTCGTTGAGGACGCGGCGGGCGTCTTGCGCTTCATTGGAACCGCGCTGGTGGACAAGGGTGTTTCGAAAGGTTTCACGTTCTTGCTCTCCGGCACAATTATGAAGCTCCTTCGCCGCCTGCCAAAGGCCCAACACGATGCCCGCGAAGCGCAGATGTTGTGGATCGATGCGGAAATAGGTGTCACCCAGCGGGCCGCTGTCCAGCACTCGGCCGGCTCGTTGGCGGATGGCCTCCAGCGGGGCCAGTTCCGCTCGGAGACTTTCAAAGGTTTCACTGATGGACCGGTCACTGGGGAGGGCCTGCGCGGTCCCACGCCACCTTGATACGTATCTGTTGAGAACATTGGAGATACGGATAGCCTGCTCCTCTTTCCACTCCCGCTCTATGTTCCAACCCTGAGGGCGTTCGTCCTCGGTCTGGTATTGGCCCTCCTCATCATACTTTGGACTAAGAATGGGATGATCGATCTGCACCCAGAGATCATCAGCGCCGGAAGTGTAAACAACGAGGCGTTTGGGCAGGTGTGCTTGGAGATATGAACCCAGGACTACATCTCCACGTTCAATCGCTTGCCCGGGTTTTTCAGATTCTCCTTCTGTTTTGAGATCATTCGTGAGTTGAAGCCAACCGACCTTGCCGGTATCCGGAGAGACCCGGTCGAGTGCTACGAAATAAGCTTTCTCGTCCCTGTGCTCCGGCACACAAAGAATGGCTGTGACAGTCCGCTGGGCAAGGGCTATATCCCATGCTAATGTCAGCGGCATACCCGGAAACTGGTTGTTCTTGAGGGAACGGAAGATGTGATAGAGTGCCCGTAGCAAAGACGACTTGCCACTACCGTTCACGCCTACCAGGAAGTTTAACGAACCTCTGCGCGGCAAGTCGAGGGTCTTGGTAATAAGATCCTCTCGTCCGAACACGATAGTCGTATCGATAAGAGGGCCGCAACGAGGGAGGTGGAGATAGCGTAGTCTCATATCAGGTCAAGTTCCTTCTCAGTCTGTTGGCCAACCGCCCCAGCTCATTAAGGCGGTAGTTGTCGCCAAACCGAGGTTCTCGGTCCTCACCTTGGTGAGGCTCGTAGTCCTTGAGCGGTAGGCGGTAGGTATTGCCATAAACGAACTCACCCGTATCCTCCGTCTGTTGCTCCCGGCTGACGAGAATGACAATGCCTCGGGCGGCAAAGACAGCAAGGTGGGCTTCTATTGCCTGTGGATTCCTGTGTAAGGGCTCTTCCTTCAGGTAATCGCTCAACTGCTGGGCCGAGAAATAGCGAACGTAGGGAACACCGCCTGCCATGCCACTAATTTGCTGGAAGAGATAACGTTGCTCACGGTTGAGCTCGGCATAAATGCCATCCGCGCGAACCTCTAAGAGCTCTTCAACCTCCTCGGCAATGAGGCGGTGGGGGCGGAAAAGGGCGGCTCCCGCTTCTTTGAGAGCGGCATCGCGTTCGCGGGCTTCGATGGTAAGCCTATCCAAGTTCGCTTGCCGCCAGTCGGCGGTGAGTTGGGCGGAAAAAGCGTGGGCTGAGAGGGATGAGATAAGCTGAGCATGGAGTTTAGAAGTCAAAATGGGCGCAGACGAGCTATCTAACTCCCTGATACTACTCACTACGGACTCGAATCTTTCCTGTAGCCCTAAAGGCGGCACTGGTACACGCCATTCTCTGATCTGTGGAGTGGCCAAGTTGCGAAAGACTGCCCCTACAGCTTCCCTCTCCGATCTCATACGTTGCTGCTGCAGCCATGCAACAAAGAAGATTGGCCGCAAACGTGAATCCAGATCTCTGAATCCGACAAAACCGTCATGAACGCAGCAATCAGTACGCAGGATTGCAGCCAGCCCTGGCGCTCCGCTTACGGCCATGACCACTTCGCCCGCTTTCATTGATCGACTCTTTGTCGCACCCAGTTCAGTAAGAGAATCGGTTTGAGCCGCCACAAACCATCCATCTCGAGTCAAGTCTTGTACCATGAGCCGGGGCACGCCGGGTCCATAAAACAAGGGATCACCTTGTGGACGCGGCGAACTACCACGAACCAAGTCGCATAACGTGCTCACTTTTGCGGTCCTAAAAGGGGCCATCTTCCCCGGACTAAAAAGAGCATGGAAAACCGCCGGGATTAGTTGGGAGGTTTTATCCTCTGCCTCTACACGGAGCCGACGAATCTCCTCGGCCTCTCGCAGGATTTCCACGATGCGCTGCTGCTCACTCAGGGGTGGAAGTGGGATTTGTTCGAGGGCGAGGGAATCTCGCGTTATCCCCGAGATGGTTGAACCTTGGTTTTTTTGGAGCAGCGCTTCCTTTCTCGAGCGAAGGAAATGAGCTACGTAAGCGGGCAGCGCTATGGCTGGGGAGTGAATGAGAATGGCAGTGACATCCTGACTAAAGCAGATGTCGCATCCTGCAACTGCGGTTTTTCCAACGGATACGCGTGTCGTGACCAACACCGCCCCGGCCGGCACTACTCGGGTCGCGCTTTCCTGAACCGCTTCTTCCGTGACGTAGTCTCTGGCGGTCGAAATCTCTGCGACGTGGGTCTCAGGTATGTCCTGCCCGGTAATCCAAGGAATTATGCCCTGAAAATACTCGGGCCGCTTACGACTGGGCGTCCCACCTCCGTGTAAGCGTCCAATGTCGCGGATTCGAACAATGGGCCAACCCGCGTCTAGCCAGTTTACAGTCATTTCCCACCCTCAACCAGCGCCAACAACTTCCCGAGCCGTTTCAGCACGTCACCATGAATAGTCTGAAGCTCGGCGATGAGTTCGGCGGGTGGGCGATGTTGACCGGGGTCAAAGACAAAGGGCTTATGACGTCCGGCGGACAGGTTGAAATCAAGGGCCTCCAGACAATCTGGATCAAGGCGATCCAAGAAATCTTTCTTCACCGTGGCATCGTCGTTGAAAGCTTTGAGAGTGTCACGCAACCACATGAGGTACTCGGGGTCAACGACTCCGCTCTGATGTGTGGGTTTAGCGATCACTTCCTTGGTTTCGGGAACTTCACCCCAACTCTCCAGCTCTGCCCATTGACGGACGGGGACGATCCAACTGAGGAGTGTCGGTTCACGTTTTTGAGCACCCTCGTCGGTCAGTGTAAGTTTGCCGTTACGGGACCGAGAGTCGCCACCGCGACGCCAAACATTGTATCCGTCTAGCTTGGCAACTTCAGTGAGAAAGGGCGCGAGTGCGTCGACGACCTGTTTCATGTCCGGCTCGTCCGGCATGGTCTTCGGCTTCTTCTTCGGAATGGGGACGGCACTGGCCCACTCCTTTGTCTTGGCGGACATTTCCTTGAATAGCGTCTTCAGCGCATTCAAGCCAAACTGATCGAACTCGCGGTCGAGAAGGCCATCATCGCGCACCTTCTTGTTTAGCTGATTGGCTACGCTCTTCATACTCTTTTCTGCCGTGGCAAAGGCTTTCTCCGCATCAGGCTTGCCGGCCGTGCCATATACGTATTTGACTGTTTGCTCAACAAGTTCTCGGAAGGCCTTTTCAATTTTCGGGCGGACACGGGCAAGGATGGCCTCATCATACTGACGGGCGCCCCGAGGGTCGGCGACACTAAACGGGAAGTCTTGAGGCCACAGCTCGTGAAGTGGATAGGTGTGACCTTTATCACCGGATTTATCGGGAAAGATTTTCAGGAACTCGTCATCCACACTTCGCCATCGCTCCTCCCAATAGTCTGGCTGATGATAATCCGTGGCAATAGCAGCGATCCGAAGATCGGCGAGGGTCTGTCCTTTCTTTTCGTCCGCCTCGCCTCGTCGGTAGCGACTCCAGACATGGAACTTCACCAGAGCGTCCCAGAAATCATTGTCCCGACCGTAGAGAGCCTTGCGTTTCTGGTCCAAAGAGAAGGCCTCGTCGGTGACCTCATAAAACCACACCTCCCGGGTCCTTGGCTCGGAGCCTGCTGCCACAGGCACGGCCGTTTTCTGGAAGATCAAGACAGAAGTCTTTACGCCCGAGTAAGGCTGGAACATGTTGGCCGGAAGAGAAACGACGGCCTCGAGGGTGTTCTCAAAGAGAAGCTGCCTTCGTAACTCACGATGAGCTCTTGTCGAGCCGAAAAGGACACCATCCGGCACAATAACGCCGGCCCGCCCGCCGATTTTGAGCAAATCGAGCATAAGCCAGACGAAGAGCAACTCGCTCTTGGTGGTGAGCGGCACATTGCCCTTGCCTGAACGGGGAAAACGTTCCCGGTTTTCGCTCAGGTCACCCTCATCCACACTGCCGGTAAATGGAGGATTGGCGAGGATATAATCATAGGTGCCACTTTCTTTATCTTCAAGTCGTTTGCTCAGACTGTCGAGTTGGCTTATCTCCGGGGAATCCAGATCGTGAAGGATAAGGTTCATCCACGCAATGCGCACCATGGTGCGATCATTATCGTAACCGCGGAAGAGGCTGCTGAAGTTGTGCTGCTCACCTGCCGGCCAGACGGGAAGGATATCATGAGGCGTACCGTCCCATTCGAACCGGAGCACATCCTTGTCTGTTTGACGAGCCTTCCAATAAAGAAGTGAGTTGAGCAGGAACCCGCCGGAACCGCAGGCAGGATCAAGTATTGTCTTGCCCAGCTCCGGCTTGAGCAACTCCACCATGAAGCGGATCACATGGCGTGGGGTGCGAAACTGTCCGTTTTTGCCCGACTCCTTTACCTCCTCGAGAAGATGCTCGAAGACATCACCCATGATGTCGGAGTTCACCGAGCGCGTATCAATCTGGCGGAAGAGCTCATCGATGAAGCTGACGGCGCGCTTGAGGGTCTCGGTCTTGTTAACGTCAAGAATGAAGTAGGCATCACTCAGCCGGCCGGAAATGCGCCCGAGGGTCGTGTTGCCGTTCTGTGCATTGTCGACACGGTCTTCAAGGTTACGAAGCCACGGGAAAACGGTATCATTGAGCAATGGGAAGGATGGGTTCTGCCGAATGTATGACCAGCGGCATTTTTTGAAATCGGTATTCTCCGGGTCATGGGGCAGGCGCCCATAGATCGATGTTTTGCCATTACTGACCCGTTCGCGATCGAGGGCCTCTAGTTGCCGAATGAAGAGTAAGTAGGTGATCTGCTCTATGGCAACGAGCGGATTCGACAGGCCTGATGACCAGAAGAGTGACCAGAGTTCGTGCACCTTACGGCGAAGTTGGGGTGATAGCATATAAGTTCCTTAGGCGGCGATTTCGTTCATGAGTTCGAAGAGCTCAGAGAGCTCCGCTTTCTCAAAGAGTTGTTCGGGATCCCCGATGGCAGAAAACGGCGGCCTTCGAAGTGCATCGAGAGACGTGAGCCGAGCTTTCTGGATCACCGCCTTCCTCAGCGTGCGGACGAACATAAGCTGTGTAGCGGTAAGCTGGGGGTGGCGACGTACCCAATCATCGAAGGCCTTGGAAATGGTCTCCTCCCTGGACGGCAGCCCCGCAATATTGAGAATCTGACGGAGGAAATCGGCAAGACCTGCCTTGGGCTGGTGGTAGGCCTGGCGCAGCCGTTCCTCGGTGACAAAAAGATCGGGGCCATTCAGCGCAGCAGCGATGGCCTCTATGTCATCGGGCGTCAGCTCTTCGCCTCTTTGCAGACGCTGCAATGCAGGGTTATCGCCTGCAAGGTCCTTGACAAGGACCTCTACCTGGGCGCGATACGTTTCTGCAAAGGTTCCTTCTCCTGAAGGGCCGAAAACGACCCAATGGCGCCGCAGTATCTCATCGGGAAGGGAAAGCCTCACAAACGTGCCCGGAGACCGGCGATTTCGGAATCGCATGAGCGGTGCGAAAACCTCTTGAAGCTGCATAATGCCGGGCACCGTCAGATTATTCCAATAGGCATCGGTTTGTGCTGAAGTGAGGGCTTCCAGATGGGGCCTCACTTCCGGGATGTTTGTCGGCAGGAGCGAGAGGTGTTCAGTGATACGCTCGTGGAGCCTATCGACTTCTCCCCTATCTGCTTTAAGGTGCGCGAGAGCGACCTGCTCGGTCTCGTTTTCAAACTGTAGCTCAGGATACGAGCCCGCCACCGAGAAGCGAAGTAGCGGAGCGATAGTGTTGGAAAGGCGCGTCACGTGTTCGTCGGTCAGGCTGTGCCATGGTTCATCGCTGTCCGCGAGACGTCGGATCTCTTGCGCATGGGGTGCGACATTGATGTTCGTCAAAGGTAATGTGCCCATAAGGCCGCGTAGTTGTTGAATTGTGTACCGAACGGATGGGACGTCGGACCGTCCGAGAAGAATCTGGAGTTTCTCAAGACGAAGGCGGAAGAGCCGTGAAGGAAGCGGCTCAGCGGCGGCACCGGCTCGGCCGTCCTTGTTGACCTGGAAATAGTCGAAGACGTCCCAGTGGTCAATGACGAGGAAATCGGCCTTCTTTTGGCCGCTTATAGGATCGGTCCAGGGTCTGGTACCGCGGCCGAGCATCTGCCAGAACTTCACCTTGCTGAAAACCGGCTTCGCAAAGACGAGGTTGCGGATAGAAGGTACGTCGATGCCCGTATCAAGCATGTCTACAGAGATGGCGACACGCGGGAAATCCTTGTTCTTGAAATCGTCGAGGGTCTTTTCGGCCCGCTCCATCTGGCTATCAATAACCTTGGCGAGCCCGCTCCGCTGTAAGTCAGGATAAACGCGGTTGAAACTCTTGTAGAGCTCCAGAGCATGTCTATGGGAGACGGCAAAAATAATGGACTTCGCGGGGAGTGTGCCGACAGCGTCCTTGATGGCGTTATCCATGAATTCCCGAATAATAGCGTCATTGGTGCCGGTGTTCGTGACCTTCCGCTCCAGGTCGGATCCTTCAAAACTGAATTGATCGGGATCGACGCCCTGGTCGCGGACCTGTTGGCTCACCTCTGCAGGCAGTTCGCCAGGTTGCAGACCTTCTATCTGAAAAGTAGTGCGGGCCACATGGACAGGGCGGTAGGGAACAAGGTATTTGTCTCGCACTGCCTCATCATAGCCATAGTAGAATGTTGGACTATCCTTGGGGCAGTCAAATAGCTTGAAAGTGTCATGGTCAAGGAAGTCGGTCGGCGTTGCAGTGAGGCCGAGCAGCAGGGAATCGAAGTGATCGAATATGGCACCATAACTCTCTTTCTCGTAGATAGAGCGATGGCTTTCATCAGCAATGATCAGATCATAGTAACCCGGAGAGAGCCGCTTGTAGATGGACATCATGCCGGGATACGTGGCCAAATGAATCTGAGCGTCCTTGTCGATTGCCCCTCCCTCGATCCATGAGCGCGGTGATCCGGGCAGATGGTCCTTGAAGGCACCGAGGGCCTGTTTCACCAGTTCCCGACGATCCGCTAGAAAGAGAACCCGCCGGATGCGTTCTTGCCGCTGAAGCAACTCAACCAGAGCCACCGCAACCCGTGTCTTGCCGGTGCCGGTGGCAAGCACCATTAGAAAACGTCGTTTTGCGTCTTCGATGCGTTCCGCGATGGTCTTGACCGCCTCGATCTGATAAGCCCGATCGATGATGCTAGCGAGCGGCATTGCGCCTGTGAGCGGTTGCCCGAACTCGTCGAGATGGGCGAGTCGCAGCAAATCTTCTTCGTTGAAGAAACCGCTGACCTTTCGGGGCGGATAGAGTTTTCGATGCCAAAACCAGATTTCGTTGCCGTTGGCCAGGAAGACGAAAGGATCAGTGCCGTGCTTGGTTCGCAGCGCGTCGGCGTAATCGGCCGCCTGACGTTCCCCTTCGAGGGGATCTCGGCTGGAACGCTTGGCTTCGACGATGGCAAGCGGCCGACCGAGACGATCCAATAAGACGTAGTCAGCGAACTCGTTTGCGGGGCGGTACGAGACTTCCTCTTCATGGACGGACGTGGGTATCTCAACAAGGAACTCTTCGAGCAGGCGTCTACTGCCGACAGCCCAACCGGCGCGCCCCAGTTGAATGTCGATCTGTTGCTGACGTGTCTGGCGTTCAGAGTTCATCAGCTAAGGCAACCTGAATAGCTATTTACAAATGCAAACGCAGCTTTCTCATCTTCCCAAAGCATAATGAAAGCGGTGCTCGAAAATCTAGTTTCGACAGAAAAGCTGCAAGGCCACTCACAGGTTACCATATTCCCCTCGCGTATGCACTTCTAACCTTATCCCGCCGGAACTAGCAGGAGGCAATGTCGATGAGTTCGGAGGGGAGCGCGCCGGGGCCGGACCCGGACCCCCCGCCCACACGTTTTCGGCGTGTTTAGTTCAAGAAATTTTTTCTTAAACAACTCAAAACCCAACACTCAAAACTTAACACTGCCTTGGGTGTTTGCTGGCTTCACCCCTTGAATCTTGATATACCCCTCTTTATCTTTTCAAAGATCCTCCTCATGGTCGGGTCAGATAGGAGGACTTTTTCGAATCGGTCTTTCGCTTTCGTGACGGCGGAATAATATATGGCGCCGAAATACCGGCCTATCTCCCGGTTCGTGCCGTTAGAAACGCGTTGCGCATGCCCGTCGATACGACCCCGTCCAAGAACATCATCCCTCAAACATCAAGGACGTGACGGATCTTTCTCAGCGGATAAGAGAAGTTGGCGGACGAGACTATCCGCTCTCATATAGCACCCGACCGAACTTGAGTGCGTGGGCCACAACGTGGTTTCGGCTTTCTTTCCACTTGTCAGCCTCTTCTGAGGCATATACAAGGATGTCTTTGGCTATTTCGAATCGCGACAGGGCCTGCCACAGCCTGGCCATCTCCTTTCTGCGGCTCCTGTTAACGCCGAAAGGCTCGTCCTCTATAACAAGGATATCAACATCCGATTGAGGGCGGGCGTCGCCATGGGCGTGAGACCCGAAGAGAATTATCTTCCTTGGCTTCACAGTTTCGACGATGGTCTTAGTCATCTGTTCAAGAACTTTTTCCGTCACGGGCGACATTTCATTCAGTGTACACGCTCTCGCTGATTTCTTCAAGCCGTGATCAAAATGTATTGGGGTTGGAGGAAAAGCTATTGTTTTATGGGCGGAAAAAAAGGGTTTTTCAACAGCCTGTTGACGTCCAGAGTGGAAACTTGCCTGCTCGATATGTACGGCTAATTGCCGTATACTCTTATCAGGAGGTACATCAATGCGTTCAACAAAGCCATCAAACGCGCGCATTGAAGCGCGTGTCAGCAAGGAGTTGCATAATACTGTCAAACGCGCTGCTGCGCTGCAGAACCGTAGCATGACCGACTTCGTCATCACCGCTGTTCAAGAGGCAGCCGAAAGCGTCATCCAGCAAAAGGAGATCCTCAAGCTCTCGCTGGATGATCAAAACAACTTTGCCCGGGCCCTGCTGTCACCGCCGAAGGCTACGCCCGCCTTAAAGCGAGCTTTTACCCGTCATAGCGAACTGGTGACCGCTGAATGAGCGACAAGCTGTTCCGGCGTTTGGCGGCTTTAGCCCTTGAATCTTGAAATACCCCCCCTTATCTTCTCAAAGATCCTCCTCATGGTCGGGTCAGATAGGAGGACTTTTTCGAATCGGTCTTTTGCTTTCACGATCGGCATTAGACAAGAAGATCTTCCGTTTCTCGTTGCCCGGTGTCGTGATGTGGCAGGAAGTGTCCTCGAGCTTGATGCGAAGCGGTCTGGCCATGCTCCGCGGCCACCCGCTCCTGCATTCCGCCATAGGTGACATCCTCGTGGCGTCGGGCTGATTCTTTGAGTGTTTCTTATGACCATTTTATGCCCATGGCGGTTTTGATGCAACCGTTTTTCACCGGTTCTTACCCGATACAAACCCAAACCGGAAAGCCTTTGATAATGAAAGGATTGCGGGAGACTGTGCGGGCAAACAGGAAAAGCGGGGCCTTGGTGCTCGCGGCCTTCGGTCCTTTCATTATTGCCCGGCTACGCTTTCCATCACGCATTATTATGCTACCAACAGGCCCCCTCATTTCCTCAATCCCCAGCTGCGGCCTGAAAACAGGCCCGCCTAGCCTTATATTGCTATTTATGCGGAATGGGGTGTATGCGTTGGCTCAGGAGGCGGCATGAACATAGTCTGCTGCATCAAGCAGGTGCCCGACACAGCCGACGTGAAGATCGACCCGGAGACGAATACGCTCATCCGGTCCGGGGTCGAGTCGATCACGAACCCGTACGACCTCGTTGCCGTGCAGGCGGCCGTCGACGTGAAAGAACAGTACGGCGGGAAGGTCACGGTAGTGACCATGGGTCCGCCCCAGGCCGAGCAGGCCCTGAGGGAGGCGCTCTCTCTGGGCGCGGACAGGGCGTTCCTGCTGTCCGATCGGGCCTTCGCTGGCGCCGATACCCTCGCCACGAGCTACACGCTAGCGCGAGCAATAGAGAGGCTCGGGCAGGATGTCCCGGTCGACCTTGTGATATGCGGGAAGCAGGCCATTGACGGCGACACCGCCCAGGTGGGACCAGGTGTTGCCACCCGTCTCGGGTTCACACAGTTCACCTATGTAACGGAGATCGGTCGTATCGACGTGGCCGAAGGCAGCGTGACGGTCAAGCGAAAGGCTGAGGGCGGCTCGGAAGCGATTGCCGGCCGTCTCCCGGCGGTGCTCACCGTGGAGCTGGAGCTGGTCAGGATCAAAAGGGCTTCCCTTCCTCGCCTGATCGGCGCACTGCGTGCGCGGGTGGAGGTATGGGACGCCGCCTCCTTACAGGCGGACGCCGGGCGGCTCGGCCTGAAGGGCTCTCCCACATGGGTAAGGAAGATATTCTCTCCGCCCGCCAAGACCGGCGGGCCCAGCTTCGACGGGCGCGACGACCCGCGCCGCGCGGTAGAGGCGTGCGTGGCCGTCCTGATGGAGGATGAGACGTTCGCCGGGAAGCTGTTGAGGCGCTGGGAGAGCTAGGGAATAGGCATGGCAAAAAACAAGAAGGGTATCGAGCTCGCCGAGGTGATACCCGACAAGTGCATCGGCTGCCAGGTATGCGCCGGTGTCTGCCCGGTCGGCGCTATCGAGATGGTTGACGGCGTGGCCCGCATCGACCCCGACGCCTGCATAGGCTGCGGCAAGTGCTTCGACGTCTGTCCCGTCGATTCGATAAAGTTCGAGGGGAAAAGACGCAAGGCGGCGGCCGGCAGGAAGGCGCAGGCGCAGGCGGGTATCCCAGGATACGCAGGTGTGGCTGTCTTTGTCGAAGTGGTAGACGGCCGGGGTGCGACCGTCTCGTGGGAGCTCGCGGGCAAGGCGAGAGAGCTCGCGGGCAAGCTCGGGACGACGGTCATGGGCTTCGTTGTCGGCCACGGGGTGGAGGACATAGCGCGGCAGGCCGTAGCGTACGGCTGCGACGACGTGCACGTGGTTGACGACCCCATGCTTGCCACCTACCTCTCCCGCCCTTTCGGCAAGGCGGTGAGCGACCTTTGCAGGGCCGTCAAGCCGGAGATAGTACTCATTGGAGCGACCCTTGCCGGCCGCGACCTCTCGGGCGTCGTGGCTACCATACTGGAGACGGGGCTGACCGCCGACTGCACGGGCCTCGACGTCGATGAGGAGAAGCGCATCCTGCTCATGACAAGACCCACGTTCGGCGGCAATATCATGGCGACGATCTTTTGCGAGCGTCACAGGCCGCAGATGAGCACGGTAAGGCCGAAAGTATTCAAGTTGCCCGCGAAGGACACGGAAAGGACGGGGAACATCCACCATCACCCGTTCGTGCCGCCCGCCGGCGACCTCCCGTCCGTGGTGCGGTTCATAAGGGATGCAGAGGTGGAAGGCAGGGTCGACATCACCCGGTTCCCGGCCCTCATCGTCGCGGGGAAAGGGGCCTGCGACCCCGATTCGATGCCCATGCTGGAGCACCTCGCGGAGCTTCTGGGCGGGACGGTTGCCTGCTCCAGGCCGGTCGTCGAGTCGGGCCTCCTGCCGTACGAGCGCCAGGTAGGCCAGACGGGAAAGACGGTCGCCCCGCGCTTATATGTGGCAATAGGCGTCTCGGGGGCGGTGCAGCACCTGGTCGGCATGCAGGGCTCGGAGCGGATAGTAGCCATCAACTCGGACCCCCACGCGCCCATATTCAGCGTGGCCGATGCGGGCATCGTCGGCGACTACAGGAAGGTGCTGCCCTTTTTCATAGAGGAGTTGGAGCGGAAAATGAAAGGGGAGACGAAAGGGGCTTAAAAGCATGGCAGAGGAGTTCGACGTCGCCATCGTGGGAGCGGGGCCGGCCGGCAGCTCGGCCGCATGCGTCCTCGCCGAAAAGGGCGCCAAGACGGTGGTCCTGGAGAGGGGGGAATACCCCGGCGCCAAGAACATGTCCGGGGGCGTGCTATACGGGCATGACCTGGCCGCCGTCGTCCCCGATTTTGCGGCGAAGAATTGTCCCGTCGAGCGGAACATCGTCGAGTCCCAGATCTGGTACCTCTCCGACGACGGCGGCTACGCCGTGAGTTATCTCGACCGGGCCTTCGAGGGCGCCTTGAGGCTCAACAGCTTTACGGTAGGCAGGGCCAAATTCGACCGCTGGTTTGCGGAACAGGCCGCCTCCAGGGGCGCCCTTGTCGTGCACGCCACGGTGGTCACCGACCTGCTGCGGGACGGCGGCCGTGTGACGGGCGTGCGGACGGACCGCCCCGACGGCGACATCCCCGCGAAGGTGGTCCTCCTGGCCGACGGCGTCAATTCACCGCTCGCCGCAAAGACGGGGTTCCGGGCCGAGGTGAAGCCGGAACAGGTCGCCCTGGCGGTCAAGGAGGTCATAGAGCTGTCCGAAGAGGCGATCAACGAGCGGTTTCACGTGGCGGCGGGGTCGGGCGTGACGGTCGAGGCGGTGGGCACCGTGACGCAGGGCATGGACGGCATCGCCATAATCTATACGAACAGGACCTCCCTTTCCATCGCCATCGGCGCCAACCTTTCGGATTTCAGGGAGCACCGGGTGAGGCCTTACGAGATGCTCGACGAGTTCAAGGCGCACCCTCGCGTGGCCCCCCTCATCGCGGGCGGCAAGCCGAGGGAATACATGGCCCACTGGATAGCGGAGGCAGGCTACGACGCCATCCCCGGCCTGGCCGGCGACGGTTACCTGATCGCGGGCGACTCGGCGATGCTCTTCAACGCCCTTCACCGGGAAGGGTCGAACATGGCGATGACTTCGGGCCGCTTCGCCGCGGAGGCCATCCTGGAGGCCCTCGAAAGGGGCGACTTCAGCCGGCGCAGTCTCGACGGCTACGTGTCGCGCCTTCGCGATTCCTACGTCATGGCCGATCTGAAGAAGTACCGGGGCTTCAACGGGTTCCGCCTCCGCCACCACGAGCTCTTCTCAACCCTGCCGCAGGCGGCCGGCTATGCCGCGCGGCAGATGCTCACCGTAGACGGGACGCCCAAGAAGGTCAAACAAAAGGCCATCCGAAAGAAGGTCTTCCGTGATATCTCTCCCATGAGGCTGCTCCGTATCCTTTGGGACGGCTGGAGGAGCGTCAAATGAGCGTCAAGATCGAAGACAAGCTGTTCCTCGACCGCTTCCGCGTAGCCGACGAAGCCCATATCCGGATCATCGACGGTGAGGTCTGCGGAAAGCAGTGCACCGGGCAGCCGTGCCTTTACTTCTGTCCCGCGAATGTCTATAAGCTTGAGAAGGGCCGCATCCTGGTCGCCTGGGAAGGATGCATCGAATGCGGCTCGTGTAGGATAGGCTGCCCGCACCTCAACATCGAGTGGCGCTTCCCCACGGGCGGCTGCGGAGTGAGCCATAGGTTCGGGTAGGGAGCAGACAGGGGCCTGAAGCAATTACTTTCTCACGTGCCTCTTATATATCCGTAATGAATGGGACAAATCATGCCTTCTTACGGAATTGTGAATCTATTTGCGCTCTTGCTTTGCGCCTCGTGGTAGATCCATCGCAGATCGCAGCCATGTTTGGTGGGCTCAGCCCTTGAATCTTGATATACCCCTCTTTATCTTTTCAAAGATCCTCCTCATGGTCCGGTCAGGCAGGAGGACTTTTTTTGAATCGGTCTTTTGCTTTCGTGACGGCGGAATAAGATATGGCGCCGAAATACTGGCCTATCTCCCGGTTCGTGCAAGTAAGTAGGGTTCTTTTCGCGGCCGGAGGAATTTTTGATGGATTTCACCGTGATCGAGGGGCTGCCGAGGGGGCGGGAGGCGTAATTGCCGCACCCATAAACCTCGTCCGTTTTTGGACGGGGTTTATCCGGAGCTTTAATAGGCGGCGGGGTACCCGCACAGCGGGTCGCACATTCCTCGGCGGCGGGCACCGCGCCGAAGGCGTGGTCGGTGGGTCGCAAGAGGACCGCGCGGCACCGAGAGACAGGGGAAAGGCCGGACCGGGAGCGCTTCGCAGGCCCGCCTTCGGGCGGGCTCAAGGAGCGCAATAAATTGTGTTTCACTCCTCTCCGGGAAGCTCGGCCACGGGCCGCGCTTCCAAATAACACGGCCGCAGGACGGCTTTCACAAGATTTTCCTTGCTCTTGCCAAATCCGGATGGTAATCATTAACAGCGCAGCGGAACGCCAAGAAGCATCTTCTTAACCTGGCTGCCTTTTCAATCTTTTTGGCCTCGCGCGGAGAGAGAATGAAGAAGGAGGATAAGAACGATGGCTTCCATTTTTCGCAGAAACTACCTTCCCGCCACGGTCGTTCTTTGCGGACTGGCCCTGTCCGCATGCCTCTTCGCCTTCGTCCGCAGCTGGGAGCAAAACCGGGCCCTGGACGCTTTTGAAGACGACGCCGAGAACCATTTTACGATCATCAAGAGGGAGATCGATCTCGACCTGCAGGTCCTTTCCTTCTTTAAAGCGTTCTACGCCGCCTCACAAGATGTGACGCGCCAAAAGTTCAAAGAGTTCGCTTCCTCCCTCCTCATGGATCACAAGAGCATTCAGGCGCTCGAATGGATACCGAGGGTGCCCCTGTCCCGCCGCCCCTTTTACGAGGCGAGGGCTAGCAGGGACGGCTATAAAGGCTTCCGGTTCACAGAGTATGACAGCCGGTCGCGAACCGTCAAGGCAGGCGTCAGGGCCGAGTACTTCCCGGTGTACTATCTGGAGCCGTACAAAGGAAATAAACCGGCGCTGGGCTTCGATCTCGCTTCCCAGCCGACCAGGAAGGAGGCGCTGGAGAAGTCGCGCGACACCGGGCGCATGACCGCTACTTCCAGGATACGCCTCATTCAGGAGAAGGGTGATCAGTTCGGGTTCCTTGTATTCATGCCCGTCTATAGAAAGGGAGCCGCCGTCGATTCCATCAAATCCCGGCGAGCCGCCCTTCTCGGCTTCGTCCTCGGTGTCTTCAGGATCGGCGATATGGCCGAGAAGTCGCTAGCCGGCCTCAAGGAGAGCGGTCTTGATATAGCTCTCTATGATGTAAGCGCCCCTAAGGCCGAGCAGTTCCTTTACCGCCGTCCAAACGGAAAGCAGGGCCAGCCCCCCCGCCCCTTTACAGGTCATCTCTATTCCAAGGTCCTCGACGTTGCGGGACACAGGTGGCTCTTCACGGCAGGCTCGGGGAAACGGGAGACTTCCACCGGAAACACTTACGGATCGTGGATCGTGCTGCTGGCCGGCATCTTTCTTACCGCCTTGCTGGCCAGGTACTTCCACGCGGGTATTCTGAGGGAGATCAGCGAACGCAAGCAAGCCGAGGAAGCACTCCAGAAGAGCGAGCAGAAATATCGAAGCATCTTCGAAAATGCCGTAGAAGGCATCTTTCAGAGTACGGCCGAGGGCAAATATATAAGCGTGAATCCCGCCTACGCAAGGATATTCGGTTACGGCTCGCCCGAGGAGCTGATGACGGAAGTGACGAACATCGGCCCCGGCTTGTACGTCCATCCGGAGGACCGTGACAGATTATTGAAGATTCTCGACGAAAAGGGGTCCGTTGAGGGCCTCGACCTGCAAGTTGTGCGAAAGGATCGGGAAAGGATATGGGTCTCGACCAGCGCTCGATTGGTCAGGGACGATGCGGGCAAGGCACTCTACTACGAGGGAACCGTCGAGGATATCACGGCGAGGAAAGAGGCCGAAGACGAGCTTCTCGCGAGCCGGCTGAGATTGTCGGAGGCGATGAACCTTGCGGGTATCGTCTATTGGGAGGTCGATCTGGAAACCAAAGAGTTCATTTTCAATGATCTCTTCTACGCCTTTTACGGCACGACTGCCGAACGGGAAGGCGGCTACAGGATGTCCAGGGAAGAGTACGGCAAGCGGTTCATACACCCCGGTGACACGGGCATCTTTCAGCAGTTTGCCGAAAAACGCCTGGCAAGCAAGGAACGGGAATTCCAGAACGATGGCGAGCATCGGATCATTCGCAGGGACGGCGGGGTGCGCCACATCCTCGTCCGGGTACGGGTCAGCCGGGATGCCGCCGGCTGGGATACCAGGTACTGGGGAGCGAGCCAGGACATAACCGAGCGCAAGAAGGCCGAGGAGGCACTGGCCCGGAGTGAAGAGAAATACCGCAGTATCTTCGAAAACGCTATAGAGGGTATCTTCCAGAGCACCCCCGTGGGGAGGCTCATAAGTGTGAACCCGGCCCTTGCCCGAATCCATCTCTATGACAGTCCCGAAGAAATGGTGCGGGACGTTGATGACATCGGAAAAAAGCTCTGGGTCAGCAGCGAAGAAAGGAAGCGTTACGTAGACATTCTCAGGAGAGATAATGCCGTGGTTTTCGAGGCGGAACAGTACAGGAAGGACGGAACTACCTGCTTGCTGTCCCTGACGGCCCGTGCTGTCAAGGACCGGGAGGGAAAGATCGTCCTCTACGAGGGCACGGTAAAGGACATCACGGAGCAGAAGAAGGCGGAAGATATGTTGCGCAGGAGCGAGGCAGGCCTCGCAGCCGCGCAGCGGATCGCGCACATCGGGTCCTGGGAATGGGATATTGTGTCCGATTCCACCCTTTGGTCGGACGAAACCTTCCGCATATTCGAGCTTCAGCCCGGTAAAAACCTCGATCTTGACCGGAAAGTGTTCCTCGACGCCATCCATCCCGAAGACAGGTCAAGGGTGGACCGGGCCCGGAGCGAGGCCCTGGACGGCGCCAAAGAATACGACGTCGAGTACCGCATCTGCATCGCTAACGGTAAGGAAAAGATCATTCACGCCCTCGGCGAGGTTGTCCGGGGCGCTGACGGCGAACCTCTTGTCATGCGGGGCACCGTGCACGATATCACCGATCGTCGACGGGCAGAGGAGGAGCAGGCGAAGCTCTGGTCGGCCGTGGAGCGGGCAGGTGAAGGCGTCTTCATGGTGACGCCCGATGATAATCGCTTCACCTATGTCAACTCAGCGTTTTGCAAGGCTTACGGGTTATCCCGTGAGGAACTGGTAGAGAAAAGCACGGCAATACTCCGCAGTGATCGGCACCCTCAATCGTTCCACGATGCAATATGGTCCGAGCTCGAAAAAGGGAAGACA
>Ga0187858_10002255_pt1 | contig 19969 bp, 17 predicted proteins | sample June2016WEW_8_15_FD_133015 | JGI IMG/M metagenome (GOLD analysis project Ga0187858, IMG submission 133015) | Peatland microbial communities from SPRUCE experiment site at the Marcell Experimental Forest, Minnesota, USA - June2016WEW_8_150 | ecosystem: Environmental > Terrestrial > Soil >...
CCGGTCGAGCATTTCAAAACAGGCCCGGCTATGGTGGTAGGGACATTCCCACGGCCCCACTTTGAAGTTGTTGTAATCTGGCGTCCCATCCTGGTGGATTTTCTTGATCCAATCACCATGAACACGGTCCACCATTTTGTCCTTGATATAGTTCCAGCTCTGCCAGGCCGCCTGCGCAAAACGCGCTTTCCCGGAAAGTTGGTAGGCATTATAAAATCCCAGCATGGCCTCGGCCTGCACCCACCAGCTCCGGTCGCTATCCACCAGACCTTGCGGGCCGGCCTCGTATGGCAGGCTGCCATCCTTATCCAGGCCATCCCGGTATACGGCGGTCGCAATCTGGAGGGCTGTCCCGCGTACCTGTTTCACCAACGCCGGGTCACCCTGCACTTCGGCTGCTTCCAGCAGTAGCCAGCTGCCCTCGATGTCGTGCCCATAGGACATATTTGGCAAGAGGGAATTCCACTGGTCGTCGAAGAAAAGCTTGAAATGGCCGGTCGAAGGATCAACAATATATTGTTGGAAGCTGTCGATCAATGCCCGGTGTTGATTCTTCAGGCTGGCATCCTCCCATACCCTTAGTAAATTAGTATATGCTTCCAGTACATGCAACATCGTATTCATGGATTTGCGGCAATTGAGATCACGGTCACTTAGCCACATGTCTGCCAGTCCTTCCCAGGAACGGCGGCTGCCCTCGATATAGCCTCCATAAACCGGATCATAGGCGTGCTTTTCCAACAAATGGAACAAGCTTTGCGCCAGTGCAAGGCTCTCAGGCTGCTCTGTCGCCCGGTAATATTCTGAAAAGCCATAGATGGCAAACGCCTGGGCGTAATGGTGCTTGCGATCCATGACCGGCTTCCCGGCGGCGTCGACCGTCCAATAGACCCCGCCAAATTCCGGGTCCAAAAAGACATCCCGGAGGGCTTCATAGGCCCAGTTGGCCATGGCCAGGTAATCCTTGTCTCCCAGCTTCCGGTAGGCTGTGGCGTATGTCCAGAGAATGCGCGCACATAGGATAGACGAGCGGGGGACTTCGTTGTGGATTTCCAGGTCGTTGGTGAGCGCCCCATAAAAGCCGCCGTTGACTTTGTCCACGCTGTGAGCCATCCAGAACGGCAGGATGTTCCCGGTCAGTTCTTCTTTCAATTGTTTTCGGAAATCAGGATTGTTTAATACCTGCGTAGTGGCAGATGCCATGAATTCTCCAAACAAAATAGAGGTGGATTGATAACCATTGTACCTTTACATAAAAAATCCCAGTTGGAGGAGAAACTGGGATTAGTGTAGCATAAAATAATAACATCTGCTGGAATTTATTATAAATACTCCAAAATGGCTTCTAAGTGGCGGCTTCCGTGTGCATACCGCAGGACTGCCTAGGGAAGTTGATTTACTGTTATCGAAAATCACTGATACTTGCGGCCGATCGCTAAAAGGGTAATATCGTCGTAATTGGGTGCCTCTTTGACCCATTCAACCAGGGTGCTTTGCAAGTGATCCAACAGGCCTACCGCATTAGCAGGGGCTGAACCGATCGCCGTTCTCAATTGCTCCAATTCATATGATTTGTTCGTCGGGCTATTGGCATCGGTAACTCCATCTGTGAAAGCTACCAGGCTGTCACCGGGTGCTAAATCCAGATAAATATCCTCATAAATTGCTTCGAGGCTTACCCCCAGGGCAATCCCCTTGCCGGCCAGTTTTTCGACCTGCCCGGAGGCCTTCCGAAGGAAGGGCGGGGGATGGCCGGCAATGGCGTAACTAAAACGGGCATTTGCGGGATCGAGAACTGCATAAAATGAGGTAACGAACTGCATATCCATATCCTGCCTGCAGAGTGCCTGATTAACCTGGGCCAAAAAAGCGGCCGGGGAAGATTCGTTCTCCACTCGGTCGCGGATCAACCCATGTGTCATGGCCATGCGCATTGCCGCTGGAGCGCCCTTTCCGCATACATCTGCGATGATAAACCCCCAGCGTCCCTCGGGCAGCTTAAAAACATTGTAATAATCTCCGGATGTCTCATGGGCAGGTTGCCAGAAGGCTGCCAGGCTGTAACCATTAATCTCCGGCAGTACATCCGGAAATAGGCTGACCTGTATATTGCGCGCCATTTCGAGTTCCTGCTCCACCCGGCTATGTTCGACCTGTATGAGGTCATATAAATGGGCCCGCTCAAGGGCTGAGCCCAGCTGTTTGGCGCCAGCAGTCAGGAACTGCAAATCGGAAGCCGAGAGCAATTGCCAATCATCTGCCGCGAAATTCATCACTCCGATGGTTTGTTTGTTAAGCCTGATTGGCACACTGGCATGGAACATCAGGCCGCCATTTTTTCCTTTCCCTTCCATGGAATCGCGCAGGCGGCTGCATTCAACCACATTGACCCCTCGCTTCAATTGACCTGTACGCAGTAATTGTTGGCAGTGACATTCCGGAGGTCGGGTAAGGTAGTAACGATTGGACTTCTCCAGGCTGGGGGGCAGGTTGCGGGCAGCAGCCAGAACAAAGCCATGTTCAGGAGGCGGATCAGGCGCCCGACCCAGGAGTCCACTGTCAGACTTAAGCGCTATCCAGGCGGTATTCAGAGTCATCACTCCAAGCATGGTCTCCAGAGTGGAATCGAGCAGGGAATGTACATCAGGTGCCAGGTTGGTGGACTCGGCCAGGCGGTTGAGGGCTCGCAGGCGGGCTATCTCGCGTTCATCGGGCAGGCCCTGGAAGGCATCATGCTTGAGCCACATATGCTTAAGCCCAAAGAATTGCCGCTTCAGGTTGAATTTTTCGAAGGGGCTTTCTACAATCCGCCCATTGGCTTTGAGCCAGCTATAGAAATGCTCCAGGGAAGAGGCAATCCTGTGTAAAACCAGTCTGTTGCAGCCTCTGATACGACAATCCAACAAATAGGTGCGTATGGCAACATCATCGGAGGCCTGGGGATTGAAAGGATATTCCCCCTGGTTTGTCTCCCATTTGATGTAATCCAACACATCCTGTAGAATTGCCTTTTCCTTATGGCTGGTTGATGCGGAATAATGTTCTAGAAGATCCATTTCTGCTCACTTGCCGTTACCAATAATTAACCGATTATGCTTGCGCAATGCCACCCCTGGCTTTATAAAGTTCCCGGGAATTTCAACCATGACCAGATGAACATCTTCCACGGCTGTCAGGGTTAATCCACATTCATCCCAAATCTTGAGGGCGTCGCCGGAATTCAAGGACGTCTTATTTACCCTTAGCGCACCTTCCAAACATGTCAAATAGACCTTTCGTCCGGTGAGCTGATCCAACCCAAGCTGCCTGCCCGCCTGGATTTCAGAGACAAATATATTCGTGTCCTGGTTGATCCGGGTCACATTTTCAATTGGTTGCCCTGATGCGATCTGCAGAACCTTGTTAAGACGATCAGATTGATTGAAATGAGTGGAATGATAATGGGGTGACAACCCTTTGGAATTCGGACGTATCCAGATTTGGATGAATCGTAAAGGTCTGTCACAGCTGTGATTCCTTTCACTATGAGTAATTCCGGAACCGGCGCAGGTGTACTGCATATCTCCTCGCTTGATGATTTCTTTGTTCCCCAGGCTGTCCTCGTGGACAAGTTCCCCGTCCACGCAATAAGAAATGATTTCTATCTCCTTATGCGAGTGCGTTTCAAACCCTGAACCGGGTTGCAAAGTGAAATCATTAAACGTTATCAGGTCCCCAAAGGAGCTATTTTCAGGGTCCTTGTAGTCAGCAAAAGAAAAATGGAAGCGTCCAACATGCCAACCATAATCTCCGCGGTAAATTTGCCTTGCAGGAACCTTGGATAGCATTCTCTCCTGATGCACGAACGCAATAACAGGGTGAAATCAAAGCATAGCAGACTAAATTGGATAAGTCAAGTCTAAATTGTGGTTTATTGCCCATGCCTTTGGTACCCCCCAGATATGGGTAAGATATCTACAATTTGGTTATAAATTGTAGGTCACGCTTCAAGCGTGACCTACATAATCATCCGGCATAATCATCCGGCAGCTTCAAGCGTGACCTGCATAATCCTCCGGCAGCCAGCAGCACAGCACCAACTCACGGGCCGCCTTGACTTCATCCATGCGGCCGAAGGGTGTCTTGTGCGGGGCTTCCTTGAGCAGAACCGGCTGGCTCCTGGCTTCTTCGGCAATCTTGAGCAATGCCTTCACGAAAGCATCCAGGGTATCCTTGTTCTCGGTCTCGGTTGGCTCGATCATCAGAGCTTCGTGGACAATGAGCGGGAAGTAATTGGTGGGTGGGTGGAAATCGTAATCCATCAGGCGTTTGGCGATATCCAGAGCGCGGATCCCCGGGGCATCCCCCCACTGGCCTTCTGCCACGAACTCGTGCATGCAAATGCGGTCGAATGGGACGGTGTAGGTTTTATCCAGGCAAACCCTGACATAGTTGGCATTCAAAACGGCGTATTCAGAGATCTGTCGCAGCCCTTCCGCGCCATGCATGACGATGTAGGTATAGGCCCGCACGAACATGCCAAAATGACCATTAAAAGCCTTGACCCGCCCGATGCTCTTTTCAGGGTGGATGAAACCAAACACCGCGGGCTTGTCATCCTGGCCTTCTTCGACCACCCCGATAACCGGGCTGGGCAGGAAGTCTGCCAATTGTTTCGAGACACCCACCGGCCCCGAGCCTGGACCGCCGCCTCCGTGTGGTGTGGAAAAGGTTTTATGCAAGTTGATATGCATCACATCGAAACCCAGGTCGCCGGGGCGGACAATCCCGAGCAAGGCGTTCAGGTTGGCGCCATCGCCGTAGACCAACCCGCCGCATGCGTGGATGATCTGGATGATTTCTTCGAGATGTTCGTCAAATAGCCCAAGTGTGTTCGGGTTGGTCAGCATCAGCCCGACGACCGTCTCATCACAAGCGGCCTTCAGGGCAGCCAGGTCCACATTTCCGCGTTCATCTGATGGTATTTGCACCACTTCCAGGTTGCTCATCGCGGAGGAGGCCGGATTGGTACCATGAGCCGAATCAGGAATCAGCATCTTTGTGCGTTTCGTATCGCCGCGTGCGTTGTGGTAGGCGCGCATCATAAGCACACCAGTGAATTCGCCATGGGCGCCTGCGGCGGGCTGGAGGGTCATGGCGGCGAAACCGGTGATTTCCTTAAGCCATTCCTGTAACTGGTACATCAGCGCCAGGTTGCCCTGCACAGTCACAACAGGCTGGAGCGGATGAGTAAAGAGGAATCCGGGCAGGCGGGCGGTATCTTCATTAATCTTCGGGTTGTATTTCATCGTGCAGGAACCAAGAGGATAGAAACCGTCATCCACGCTGTAATTGTATTTAGACAGCTTCACGTAGTGGCGGATAACATCTACTTCGGCTAGTTCAGGCAAAAGCAGCTCCTTGCGGAGCAAGTTCTTAGGCAGATTAGTGTGCGGCATGTCCGGAGCTGGAAAAGTGACGCCGGTTCGCCCAGGGGAGGAAAGTTCATAAATATTTGGTTCGATTGTGATTGCAGGTGCTTCAGGCATGGGCCACCTCCGCCAACACTTCCGCCAGGGCGTCGATCTCCTCACTGGTGTTCATCTCGGTAACAGCGAGCAGCATGTGGTTCTTAAGCGCAGGGTAATCCTGGCCTAGGTCATACCCACCCAGGAAACCGTGTTCGAGCAAATGTGCATTGATCTCAGCCACTGGTTTTGGGCAGCAGACCGGGAATTCGTGGAAATATGGCGCATCGCTGCACAGCGAGTACCCCGGGAGGCTGGAGATCTTTTCAGCAGTGTAATGAGCTTTGGAATAACAAAGATCGGCCACCTGGCGTAGACCGGTTGGCCCAAGCAAGCTCAGGTACACGGCGGCAGCCAGAGCCAGGAGACCCTCGTTGGTGCAAATGTTGGAAGTGGCACGTTCACGTTTTATATGCTGTTCACGGGCGGTCAGTGTAAGTACATAAGCACGCTGCCCGCGGGTATCGACTGTCTCGCCAACCAGTCGACCGGCCATCTTGTGAATGAATTGTTTGCGGGTGGCAAAGAAGCCCAGGTATGGTCCGCCATAGGAGAGTGGTATTCCCAATGGTTGGCCCTCACCGACAACGATATCCGCTCCCATTTCGCCGGGAGTCTTCAGCAAGCCCAGAGCGATCGGATTGGCAGCCACACAGACCAGGGCGCCCATCTTGTGGGCCGTCTCGATAAGCTGAGCATAATCGTAGATACGTCCGAAGAAATCGGGGTATTGTACGACCACCAGTGCCGTTTCACCATCGATCAGTGGGATCAGGCTTTCAGGACCGCTTTCTGAGAACCGTTCACTATTAACAACTTTAGGATTGTCGCCGACCAGTTCCATTTGCATATCCTGAACGTATGTGCGCAGCGTCAGGCGATATTGCGGATGGATTGCTGGAGATATGACAACTTTTTTCCGCTTTCCGTGGAATTGGGCATTGGCCAACCCGACGGCTTCAGCCACGGCGGTGGCGCCATCATAGTGCGAGGCGTTCGAAACTTCCATCCCGGTTAACGCGACGATGAGCGACTGGTATTCGAAGATGCTTTGCAGCGTGCCCTGTGAGATTTCCGGCTGGTAGGGGGTATAAGCGGTGTAGAACTCGCTGCGCTGCAGGATATGGTCCACTGCGGCAGGGATGTAATGGTTGTACGCTCCCGCGCCGAGGAAGCAGACCAGGTCGGTGCGGACATTTTCATTGCCGAGGGACAGTTCGCCGAGTTCTGCGGCGGCCTCCATTTCGGTCAACGCTTGCGGGAGACGCAGGGTCGGAAAACGATGCTTCTTGGGGACATCTTTGAACAGATCTTCGAGGGATTTCACCCCGATGGTTTCCAGCATGGTGTCCCGTTCATGAGGACTGTGGGGTATGTAGGTCATATGATTGCCTTTTCGACCAGCCTTCAGCAGGTTTTCTGCCTGAAGCTGATAGCGGATAGCTGAATACTAATGAGCCCGTTCTTCGCAAAACTTGGTATAGGCGGTTGCGTCCATCAAACCGGACACATCCCCGCCCTCGACCTGAACCATCCAACCCTTGCCATATGGGTCGCTGTTCAACAGCTCGGGATTATCAGCCAAACCGTCGTTGACGACCGCCACCTTTGCGCTGACCGGGGCGTAGGTCTCCGCCGCGGCTTTAACGGATTCGACCGAGGCCATTTGCTTGCCAGCCTGGACCATCTCGCCAGCCGCCACAATGATTTCCACAAAAACGATATCCGAAAGCTGGCTTTGAGCGAAATCGGTCAATCCGGATTTATGTGTGGCCGGATCGAACCATTCATCGGTTTTGGTATATTTTAGATTGGCAGGTATATTCATCATCCATCTCCATTTTAGGTTGATTTGGCGAAACAAAAAAGGGCGCACGTAAATAATATGTGCGCCCTCTGTTACAGACCTGAGAGATTCTCCTGAGGTGTAGGCCTTGACACCGGATGGCGTCTAAGAGAACAGGCCTCAGCCCAAGGATTGCCCCATCGGTGTCCCATACGGAATGTCATTCCGCAGGGAACTTTCCAGAGAAAGAGGCAACAGGGTCCTTTTTGCCTGAGAGTTTCATCCGGACTTGCCAGTGCCGGATTTGCACCTTCGGCGCCCCGCGTCATATACTCTGCTCCATACGGGGTCTCTTCCCTGTTGTCTTTAATTTATTGTTATGCGTTGCATTGTACGAGCAAGGCGGATAGAAGTCAAGGTAATATTGCTTAAGTGGCAGGGCACCATAAGTTCAGGTGACTGTCACTGGGCGGCGCAGTTATGTTGTTCCAAATGGTATTTCCACCCAATTTCATCACACCGATCGGCGAATTGCCTCATTGACCGGTCAATGTGCTGCGAACCCAGTCACCCACCAGCCAGTACTTGAAATCCTGGTCCTGGTTGACCTGGATCGCTCCGATAATTCCATAGATGAACGCACCCACCGGCAGGAATACAAGAACCAGGGTCAGAACAATTGCGATCGGGATCAGGATAATACCGATTAAGATTGCCGAGAGAACTCCCACGGTTGCCCACATTGCGCCGATTAACAGGCCTCCACCATACCACCAGATCAATTGGAAGATCATCGCTTGCAGGGCATGGTAGGCAACCTTACGCGAGCGATCCTTATAGATCAAATAAATAACTAACGCCGCAATCGGACCGGCAAAACCGGTAACCAGGTTGAGCAGGACAGTCAGATGGGCCAGCAAGCTCCAGGTGCGTTCTTCAGCCGGCGTAAGCGGTTGGGCCGGGAAAGGTCGCGCTTGTGTGACGGTTAAAGCGGGGTTTGGGATATCAATAGTCATGGTTTTCTCCTCGAGGAATGGAATTCATATTGAGACTATCCATATAACGAAATCCCATAAATAACGTTGCAACATTAACCAAAAAAGCCCGCCGCGAGGCAGGCTTTTTGAATCGTTTATTACAAGGTATATATCAGGCCCAGTTCTGTTTCTTAACAAAATTAGTGATCCAAGGGAGTTTAATGTAATTTCCTTGGTATGCCTTAATTCCGAGGAAAATATTAAATAGAAAACCAAGTGCACCGACGCACGCCCCGATAACGACGAAGCTTAGAATGATTGACACAACCCAAAGAATAATTCCCCATGCCAGGGCCTGGGCATTGTGGGCTTTAATGAAGGGTCGATTCTTCTTGTCTGCTATGAGTAAAATAATAACAGGGACGATAGGTGTGAGAATCCAAGCCAGCAGCACCCAAAGCTTGTCATCACTGGTGATATCGGTTTCCGTCGATTTTTGAAACATTTATGCCTCCTGAGCGTTTAATAAATTGGCTGAATTTGGTCTAATTTTACAACAAAATAGGACAAAAAGCAACCGATTTCATGCTCCTTTCTTCCTATTTCATGATAGGTTTGGAAATATGCTAGAATAGTAACATGGTTTCCAGGCATCGCATCGTTTTCATGGGTTCCCCGGATTTCGCAGTACCGGCCCTGGAGGCATTGGCCGCGCATTACCTGCTGGCCGGCGTGGTGACACAACCCGATCGTCCGGCCGGGCGGGGCGGGACCCTCAAGCCACCGGCTGTCAAAGAAGCCGCACTCCGTCTTGACATTCCCGTAATCCAGCCTGAGAAGTTACGCAATCCTGAAGCATTGGAACAGTTGCAGGCCTGGACACCGGATTTGATTGTGGTGTCTGCATTCGGGCAGATCCTGCGCGGGGATGTGCTCGACCTGCCAAAATGGGGCTGCATCAACATCCATGGGTCGCTTCTGCCGCGTGGACGCGGCGCAGCACCCATCCAGTCCGCCATACTGGCTGGGGATCAAGAGACCGGCATCACCATCATGAAAATGGACGCCGGCGTGGATACCGGCCCACTGCTCAGCCAGCGTGCCATTCCAATCTCGCCTGAAGATACAGCCGGAAGGCTTTTCGAAAAACTAGCTACCATCGGCGCAGAATTGTTGCTCGAGACTTTACCGCGCTATCTTTCGGGTGAGTTGCAACCGCAACCCCAGCCGACTGAAGGCGTCACATATGCCCCCATGCTCAAGAAGGAAGATGGTCTGCTCAACTTCACCCAGTCAGCCGCCGAGCTGGAAAAACGCGTGCGCGCCTTTAATCCCTGGCCAGGTACCTGGTTCGATTGGAAAGGCGTGCCGGTAAAAGTATTGCGAGTTCGAGTCAGTGCCGAAAAAAGCCCGGGTACGGGTCACACGCTCACGTTGAATGGGAATCCCGCCGTTGGCACAGGGGCGGGGATTCTCATACTGGAAGAAATCCAACCGGCGGGTAGAAGGTCCATGTCTGGGAAGGCATTCCTGACAGGGGCGAGAAATTGGCAAAACTCTTAACCACCAAGTCACGAAGCCACAAGACCGTACGTGCCTTTTTAGCTTTGTGGTAGAGAATTCTCTCAGAGGTAGTTATGCCGAAATATGTCGCTGCCATAGACCAAGGCACCACCAGCACCCGCTGTATACTGTTCGATCATACAGGGAATATCGTTTCTGCTGACCAAAAGGAACACCAGCAAATTTATCCCAAACCCGGCTGGGTGGAACATGATGCTTTGGAGATCTGGGAACACACCCAGCGCGTAATGCGCGGCGCGTTGGATAAATCCGGCGCGGATGTGGCAGATATTGCTGCGATTGGAATCACCAACCAGCGCGAGACGACTCTCGTCTGGGAACGCGCCACCGGGCGTCCGGTTCACAACGCCATTGTCTGGCAGGATACGCGCACGGATGCCATCTGCACTGAACTTGCAAAAGAGGGCGGCGCTTCGACAGCGCTCCGCACAGGTCAGAACCGTTTTCAGGCACGGACCGGGCTGCCGCTGGCAACGTATTTCTCCGGGCCGAAAATCAAATGGATCCTGGACAACGTACCAGGTACGCGCCAGCGCGCCGAAAAGGGCGAATTGATCTTCGGCAATATGGATACCTGGGTGCTCTGGAATATGACCGGTGCCCATGTCACCGATGTCACCAATGCTTCCCGCACCCTGCTCATGGATTTAAAATCACTTGACTGGGATAAGGAAATCCTCCGCATCCTGAATATCCCGCGTGCCATGCTGCCGGAAATTCGCAGTTCATCGGAAGTGTACGGCAGCGCCAAAGGCGGGTTGGGCGGTGTTCCTGTGGCAGGCGACCTTGGCGACCAGCAGGCAGCCCTCTTCGGCCAGACCTGCTACAAGCCCGGCGAGGCTAAAAACACCTATGGCACGGGTTGTTTCATGCTATTGAATACCGGTGAGAAGCCGGTCCTATCTGAAAATGGATTATTGACCACGCTGGGTTACAAGATTGGCAACCAGCCCGCCGTCTATGCCCTGGAAGGTTCGATTGCCATCACCGGCGCGCTGGTGCAATGGCTGCGAGATAATTTGGGGATGATCGAAAAATCCGCCGATGTGGAAACGCTGGCCGGGTCGGTGGAGGATAACGGAGGCATCTACTTCGTCCCGGCCTTCTCCGGGCTGTTTGCACCCTACTGGCGGTCGGATGCGCGCGGCGCGATCGTTGGCATGACGCGCTATGTTACCAAAGGCCACATCGCCCGTGCCGTGCTGGAGGCAACCGCTTTTCAGACGCGCGAAGTGCTGGACGCCATGAAGAAAGATTCCGGAGTCAAGTTGACTGCGCTTAAAGTGGACGGAGGCATGGTTTTCAACGAACTGCTGATGCAATTCCAGGCTGATATTCTAAACGTACCTGTCATCCGACCGAAAGTAGCTGAAACAACCGCCCTGGGTGCAGCGTATGCAGCCGGGTTGGCGGTCGGGTTTTGGAAGGATTACGATGAATTACGTGCAAACTGGGGCAAGGACAAGCAATGGGAACCCTCGATGTCTGCCGAAAAACGCGACTCGCTCTTTGCCGGCTGGAAGAAAGCTGTAACCAAAACTTTTAATTGGATTGAGTAGAAAAATATGAACCGAAAAGACACCCTCACTTCTCTAAGTTCCCATTCCCCCACCGTCCTTATCATTGGCGGAGGTATCAACGGGATCGGAACTTTCCGCGACCTGACCTTGCAAGGCGTGGACACGCTGCTGATAGACCGGGCCGACTTCTGTTCGGGCGCTTCATCAGCCTCCTCGCGCATGGCACACGGTGGCATCCGCTATCTCGAGAATGGCGAGTTCCGCCTGGTGCGTGAAGCCGTTCAGGAACGCAACCGCATGATTCAAAACGCACCCAGCCTGGTCAAGCCGTTGCCTACCACCATCCCCATCTTTAAAACCTTCTCCGGAATGTTCAATGCCCCACTAAAATTTCTGGGTTGGTTGGATAAACCCTCCGAGCGCGGCGGCCTGATCATCAAAGTCGGGCTTATCTTCTATGATGCCTTTACCGGTAAAAACCGTACCGTGCCAGTGCATGTCTTCGATGGGCGGGACAAAGCATTAAAGAAATATCCGCGCCTGAATCCAAAAATTCGTTACGCAGCCACCTATTATGATGGCATCATTCTCTCCCCTGAACGCTTGTTGCTCGAACTCCTGTTTGACGCCGAAAAAGAAGGCAGCCACGCGCGTGCCCTGAACTACGTTTCCATGGTCAGCGGTACTGGTAACAAGGTCACTTTGAAGGACGAAGGGAGCGGACAGACCTTTGATATAACGCCACACCTGGTCATCAATGCTGCCGGTCCCTGGATTGATGGTACGAATCAGAGGCTGGGCCTGCCGACGCATTACGTCGGCCCGACCAAGGGCTCGCACCTGGTGCTCGATAACCCTGAACTGCGCCAAGCCATCGGCGACCACGAATTTTTCTTTGAGAATAAGGATGGGCGCATTGTGCTGATCTTCCCGCTCTTCGATAAAGTCATGATCGGCACATCCGACCTGCCCATTGAAAACCCTGACTCAGCCCATTGCACCGAAGATGAAGTGGATTACTTCATCGGGATGATCGGGCGTGTTTTTCCCAGTATCCCGGTTTCCCGCGAACAGATCGTGTTCCGCTTTTGTGGCGTTCGGCCATTGGCCTATACCCAAATCAAAAACGCCGGTCAGATCACCCGGGACCACCACATTCAGGAAGATAAGCTGGGTAGCATTCCCGTTTATTCACTGGTCGGCGGCAAATGGACCAGTTTCCGGGCTTTATCCGAGCAGGTGACCGACCGTGCCCTGGCTTTTCTTGGACAAACACGAAAAGTGGATACCAAGTCTCTTCCCATCGGTGCGGGAAAAGATGCTTTTCCATTGAAAACGGATCCTATCTACACTCCCCTTGAAATTGATAGCATGGCAAAGCGCGAGAAGATTGTCCATCTTGACGACCTTGTCTTGCGCCGCACCCTCTTGGCGTACCTGGGCCAGTTAACCCATCCGCTGGTGGTGGATTTGTCCAACACCCTTGGCGATAGCCTTGGCTGGGATGAGGCGCAGAAAAAAGCTGAGGTGATTCGTACATTCGAAATCCTGGCAGACCGGCATGGGGTACGATTGTGACGCAGGTATCAAGCGGAGTTAATGCCCGTTTAATGCAGGAAAAGATGGGATGATCAAGAAAACAATCCGTAAATTTGTGGAAATCACATGGTTGGCTTCTGCGCTGACTGTTTTAGCGTTCTTACTTTATATTATCCAGGCCTGGGTCTATACTTATATCCTGACATCATTCGTGGATGAGGGAGGCTATTTATATATTGGGTATTTATACACACGCGGAATCTTGCGTCCATTCCAGGATTACGGTCCGCCGCGCTGGTATCCTCCGTTAGCATATCTTATCCCTGGTCAAATCGAAAAGTGGTTTGGAGAAAGCCTTCTGACCGGACGATTTTTTTCGGTTCTTTGTGCAATAGGGATGCTGGTTCCTTTATGGCTGATCGCCAGGCGGTTGGCTGGAAAATGGTGGGGTGTGGCAATCGTGTGGAGCTTTACACTTACTCCTGTTGCCATTCAGATTTTCAGTTTAGCCCTCTCGCAGGCATTAGTGGCCTGCCTCCTGGCCTGGACGCTGTTCTTCGTGCTGGGCGAAAAGCGTCCGCTCTGGCAAATCGTGATGGGATCAGTTCTGGCAGGACTGACCATCATGACGCGACAAAATCTTTTCCCGCTCATCCCATTATTGATTGCTTACGTTTTCTGGCAGCATGGCAAAACAGCCGGCTGGTGGTCGCTGGCTGGCTGTCTTTTCCCTCTTATCGTCATCCATGTGGTTTATTGGCCGAACATTCTACAACTCTGGGCAGTTTGGCTGCCGGCCAGGTGGACGCCTTTCCTGAATGCCTATCGCTTCCCGGTGGCGCAACTAGCCGCAGCCAGCAGCCTGTCCTTTTCTGCCAGCTCGCTAGCCCTCGTGCAGGGTTTCCGCTTTCACTATTTCAGCCTGGTCGGTTTTTTTGTGTGTGTCTTCCTTTGGCCACACCGGGGCGGATGGAGAAACCAGACTGATCAACGTACTGCGTATTTCCTGGGGGTGCTTTTCCTGGTGCTGATGCTGATGCATGCCTGGGCGACGGTCAGCACTTCCAATCAGGTTGCCACCTGCGCTTCCTGTTTTACACCGTATTTATCCTTTTTTGATCTGACTGCCTTGCTGCTGGTCGTAGTGACTTTCTCTTCCTGGCGAAGGAGGCTCCCTAAGGTTGCCCAGGGATTTATTGTTCTTTTCATCCTCCTGCTCTCAGCCGGCCTGGGATATGCCGGTTTTGACCGCTTTGGGCCATGGGTGATGGGGATCCCGTTCCCGGCAATCACGCGCGGACTGGATCCTCGCCACTGGACCCCTTTTATCAACCTGTGGGATATTCTTTCGAACAAATTCCACCAGGATTACTGGACCAGCCGGGTAAGTGTCTCCATCGCGGCCGCCGCGATTCTTGGAATTCTGCTGGTTGGCCTGGTGGCTGTTGTATACCGAGAGCTGGTGAAAAGGAAACGCTTAAGCGGATATTCATTTGGCGGTTTGCTGCTCGTGGTTTACCTGGTCCAGGGTTTCTGGCTTTCACCGTTGATGGGCGGTGAATATCACCAGGGGGGAATCTGCCTAGCGAATATTCCCGCGACCAATAAAAAAATCGCTCAGGAGGTGACCGATGCGATCCCTCCCGGTAGCCAGGTATTATGGGAGGCCAACACCGTTGTCCCATTATTATATGCGCCGGGGATTAGTATTTACGTTCCCCCAATTTATGCAGTGTTCAGTTATCGTGTAGGTGGTGACCCGCAACAATTGGCAAAATATGGTTTATGGAATGATGCGTTGGCCAGCCAATGGAAGACAAAAGTTAATTCTATCGTTACCGAATCTTCGTGGTATCAACCGTATGATCCAGGCGGGGATATCGACACCACAAAGTACGATGTGTTCCAAACCGTGCCGACCAATCCCTGCGACCCCCATTCTTATTTATTGGTATATAAAAGAAAGCCCTGACTTCGTGAAAGTCGGGTAATTTGCAATATCCCAGCCTTGACTGGGTTGGATTCTCTGCTTATTATTATAAGGAACATTTGGGATGACATAATTTGAAAATATCCTCGCCTTCTGAAGCCGAAAATAAGGAGAATTCCTTGAATTGTTCCATTATTGTACCGGTTTATAACGGAGCAGAATCTGTTCCTGCACTGGTCGAGCGTCTGCGAAAAGTGCTACCTGAAGTTGCGGACAAGTTCGAAGCGATCCTGGTCAATGATGGCAGCCGGGACCAGAGTTGGGACAGGATTGTCGAACTTTCCAGCCAAAATAACTGGATTGACGGGATAAATTTGGCGCGCAATTACGGACAGCACAATGCCTTGCTATGCGGAATTCGCCAGGCGCAATATGAATACATTGTCACGATGGATGATGACCTGCAAAACCCGCCTGAGGAAATTCCCGGATTATTGGCAAAATTGGCCGAAGGATATGATGTAGTTTATGGAACGCCTGAGCGGGAGCAACATGGGCTGTGGCGTGACCTGGCTTCTCAAATCACGAAAATCGCGCTACAGGGGACCATGGGCGTCGATACCGCTCGCAAGGTCAGCTCTTTTCGAGCTTTCCGTACCCACATCAGGGACGCTTTTGCCAACTATCATGGTTATTCCGTTAATATTGATGTATTGCTTACCTGGGGCACCAACCGTTTTACCTTCACCCCTGTTCGCCATGACCCGCGCCGATTGGGGAATTCGAATTATTCTTTTAGCAAACTCGTTATGCATGGATTAAACATGCTGACTGGTTTTAGCACTCTGCCTTTGCAATTTGCCAGTATTACTGGATTTGCCTTCATGTTTTTTGGGATCGGAGTTTTGGCTTATGTATTTGGTCGTTATGCGATCCTGGGGGATAGCGTGCCCGGTTTCCCCTTTCTGGCCTCCATCATCGCCATCTTTTCAGGAGCTCAGTTATTTGCGCTCGGGATTATCGGTGAATATCTGGCGCGCATGTATTTCCAGATAATGGACCGCCCGCCTTATGCTCTGCGCTCGAAAGTTACCCATGGCGTTGAATCCTGATCTGTGTTCCATCCTGGAATGGGACAGCGCTTTTTTCGGCATGACGATTGCACGGGTCAACCCAAACAGGCTGGATGCCCAGACAGTTGCACAGGTGATGGACTGGTGCTCCCAGAATAAAGTAATCTGTCTATATTTTTTGGCTGATAGTAACCATGCCGAGACACTCCGGCAGGCCGAGAAGAATGGATTCTATCTCACCGATATCCGGGTGACCTATAAACATCATTTGAACGGGCTGGAAGACCGGATTGCGCTTGGCCCGGACATCCGCATGGCGGTCCCGGAAGATTTACCGATCTTGCGCGCGATGACCAACTCATCCTACCGCGACTCGCGTTTTTATTACGACGGGCACTTTTCGCAGGAGAGTTGTGACCGATTGTATGAAATCTGGATTGAAAAAAGCCTTTCCGGCTATGCCCAGGCTGTCCTGGTAAAAGGAACACCCGATCTCCCGGAAGGCTTTGTTACCTGTGATACTGAATTGCCGGAGGCCAAAGGAAAGATTGGGCTGGTCGGCGTGAGCAGGAATGCCCGAGGGCACGGCGCAGGTCAGGCACTTGTGCAGGCATCTTTGCACTGGTTTGCCCAGCAGGAGATGAAATCCGTGCAGGTTGTTACCCAGGGGCGCAACATACCAGCCCAGCGTCTTTATCAAAAGTGCGGATTTCTCACCGAAGAAGTCAGATTCTGGTATCACTGCTGGTTTGGAGAAAAATGAAAATCCCCATAAGCCTTTCCTATTTGGCTGAAGATGAACTGGCTATCACTGGCCAGCCGCTGTTGCTGGTCTCTCATGATTGATACTTCCATTTACCATATCACCTTTCTGCGGTATGGCGAATCAATTGGAAATGCCGAAGATCGTTTCCAAGGCCATGCCGATTTTCCGCTGAATGAGAAGGGCCGCACCCAGGCCCGGTCGCTGTCGGAACGTTGGCAAGTCGAGGGTGTTACTTTTGATACGTGCATCTCCAGCCCGTTGCTGCGTGCCTGTCAGACCGCTGAAATTATTTGTGCGACCATTAAGATCCCCATCGAATTGGACCCGGATTGGATGGAAATAAACAATGGGCTCGTCAGCGGCCTGACGCCTGAACAGGCTGCACTTGTGTCCCCTCGGCCTGATTTCATGACGCCTTACACGCATTTTGGGGAAACCGGCGAAAGCCGCTGGGAATTGTTCCTGCGTGCCGGACGGGCCATTCAACATATTCTTGATCGTTCTCCGGGCCGTTATCTGGTGGCCGCCCACGGCGGGGGTTCTGAACATGGCGTTGTATGCCATTCTGGCTATTCCGGTTCAGGCGGATTCCGGCGGGCCACGTTTTATGTTTCACAACACCACCTTTGCTATATTCACGTATGAGCCGGAAAGCCACAATTGGCGCATGCTCCACTTCGATGACCGCCACCAGTGGAAGGAAGATTAAGGGTATCATCTTAATGAATTGTGGAAGGAAGGCTGCGGGTAATTTTCCTGCCTGCATTCTCTCAGGCCTGCCTGATCATCGATGGACTACTTTTCATTGAAGAAATAACCCATTCTGGAAGAAACCATGAACAATAAAATCCAATCGGTTGCCCCCAGCGATTCCGTGGAAGTACATCTGCCAGATGGAAGTGTCCTGTCCGGGCCGCGCGGCACTCGCGCCAGCGATTTTTTGACGATGGTTGCCGGTCCAGAAGCCGCCCCGTTGATGGCTGCCATCGTAAATACTGATCTGCGCGAACTTACCTTCCCTGTCCAAATGGAGGCGCGTCTCGCTCCGGTTACGATGGCCGATGCAGACGGCGCGCGCATCTACCGTCGTTCCCTGACCTTCCTGCTCAGCGCCGCTTTTGCTAATTTGTTCCCTGGAAATCAAATGACGATCGATCACTCGGTCTCTTCAGGAGGGTATTTTTGCCAGCTAACCGACCGTTCTCCACTCAGCAATGTCGAACTGGCTTCGCTTGATGAATATATGCGCGCATGGGTTCAGAAGGATGAATCCTTCTGCCGTCAGGAAGTCTCTCTGGAAGAAGCCAAAGCATATTTCGAAAGCAAAGGCTATCATGACAAAGTCCTATTGTTGTCGTATCGGCAGAAGGATTATGTCACCCTTTACCAGCTGGATGATTATCGTGATTATCACCAGGGTTACATGGTGCCTTCCACAGGTTATTTGAAGTGGTTCGAAATCGTTCCGGCCGGTGATGGTTTCATTCTGCACTACCCGCAGCGCCGTTCCCCCACCAGTATCCTGCCCATGCCTGAATATCCCAAGCTGCTGGCTGCCTTTCGCCAATATGGCCAGTGGCTGGAGCACCTGGGAATTGGGTCGGTCGGGGCATTAAACGATGCCATCCAGGAAGGGCGCAGCCGCGCGGTCATCCTTGTCTCGGAAGCTTTGCACGAACAGAATATCGCCGAGATCGCCCGTCAGATCCACGGACGTGGCGAACATGCGCGCGTAGTCTTGATTGCCGGACCTTCTTCTTCCGGAAAAACCACTTTCTCCCGGCGGCTGGCTGTTCAATTACTTGCCTTGGGTCTTTCGCCTTTTGCCCTGGAATTGGACAATTTTTTTGTTGACAGGGAGAAAACGCCACTTGGTGAGGATGGAAAGTTTGACTTTGAAGCCCTGGAAGCTCTCGACCTGAATTTGCTGGGAGAGGATTTGTCCCGCCTGATCGCCGGGGAAGCCGTACAACTGCCCAAATACAATTTCAAGGCTGGGAAACGCGAGTCCGGTGAGACGATCCAACTGGGACCAGAGCATATTATTATTCTGGAAGGCATCCATGGCCTGGATCCCCGCCTCGTACCCGCTTCGGTGGCCGGACGCGCTTTCCGGATCTACGTCTCGGCCCTGACACAGCTCAATCTTGATCGGCATAACCGTGTCTCAACCACCGACACCCGCTTGATCCGGCGGATTGTGCGGGACACGTTTGAGCGCGGGTACACTGCGGTACAGACCATCAGCCGCTGGGAATCAGTGCGGCTTGGCGAGAAAAAATACATTTTCCCCTACCAGGAAAATGCCGATGCGATGTTCAACTCGGCACTGGTTTACGAACTTTCTGCCCTCAAACCCCTGGCTGAACCCATCCTCCGCCAAGTGCCATATGGTACCCCGGAATACATTGAAGCCAAACGCTTGCTGGCTTTCCTGGAATGGTTCCTGCCGGTGGAGGCAGATTTAATCCCGGATAATTCTCTTTTACGCGAATTTGTTGGGGGTTCCATATTAAAGGATTTTACCGTTTGGAAAGCATAATATTCTCACGGGGCTAATGACTGCCCTGCCTTGTTTTCTTGGCAGGTAGTTTGTTTGTGAGACGAAATGAATTTTTTCGAGATATTCCTGATTGCCCTTAGCATGTCCATGGATGCTTTTGCGGTCTGCCTGGCTGCCGGGACCCAGGAAAGTACCACAGGGCTGCGCCCGACTTTCCGGCTGGCGTTCCACTTTGGGCTTTTCCAGTTCCTGATGCCTGTCATTGGCTGGTTTGCCGGAACAACCGTGCTGCGTTACATCTCTGCTTACGACCAGTGGGTGGCTTTTGGACTGTTGGCATTCGTCGGTTTACGCATGGTACGCTCTGGCATTGACCAAAATAGCAATGCACCCAAGGCCAACCCCTCACGCGGCTGGACGCTGGTCATACTGGCCATTGCCACCAGCATCGATGCCCTGGCAATCGGCTTCAGCTTGGGGCTGGTCGGTGTGACGATCTGGTATCCGGCAGTGGTCATAGGGGTGGTAACCGGGCTTGTTTCCTGGCTGGGCATCCTACTGGGAAACCGGCTGGGCGTGAAGTTCGGGAAACGGATGGAAATTATCGGAGGAATTATCCTTATATTGATCGGAATCTGGATTGTATTATCCCATTTTCTAGCCTAGAAGCCCGGCCGAAAAGCTCGCGTTTTTCGGGGTTTGGGAGTACACTCCGCGATAGACCAAATCAGGAGTGAGACATGCTTGGTAAACATTCTCAACAAGGCAGCCTGTTCGAGGCAGA
>Ga0187858_10002259_pt1 | contig 19960 bp, 10 predicted proteins | sample June2016WEW_8_15_FD_133015 | JGI IMG/M metagenome (GOLD analysis project Ga0187858, IMG submission 133015) | Peatland microbial communities from SPRUCE experiment site at the Marcell Experimental Forest, Minnesota, USA - June2016WEW_8_150 | ecosystem: Environmental > Terrestrial > Soil >...
AAGTGCCGATCCGCACCATTTATGAGCCGGGCAACCGCACCTCGCACTTCAATCCACTAATCGATTCGATGAAGATCTACTTCGTCCTGCTGCGCTTCAGCTCCGTATCGCTGCTGACCGCCGCGCTCGACAGCCTGGTCTTTTATATGGCGTACCGGCGCTTGGGGAGCGTGGCCGCATCGCAGATCGTCGGCAGACTGCTGGCCGTGGCATTCAATTACTCCATGGTGCGGCGGACCGTCTTTTTTTCCAGGCAGCGGCATGCCCTTGTACTGCCGAAGTATCTCCTGCTGGTGTGTGTGAGCGGCGCCGCTTCCTATGCGGGGATCGAGCTGTTGTACTCCACGCTTCACATCCAGCCGCTCCCCGCCAAACTGCTCGTCGAGACGCTCCTGTTCTTTGCCAACTTCGCCATTCAACGCGACTTCATCTTCGGGAAGCGCGAAGCGGAACAGGGCGAACAGATCGCCAGGCCGGCGTCGCTGCATGCCGTGATCCTGGGGGCCGCGGCGATCGTACTGTTGGTGGTGGAGTGGCACGGCTTCCGCAGCGGACATCTGTTCAAGCAAGAGATCTGGTCGCAAGTCGGGTGGCAACGCTTTATCCACTACGCCTGGGTCTTTGGCGCGGTGGCCTCGGCCATTCTGCTGATCGCGCCGGGGGCCTTCGCCGCCATCGCGGTTGGCCTGATCGTCCTGGCCACCATATTCGCCGTGGGACCGCTGCCGGTTCTGGCGGTCACGGGCTTTTTGATTGCATCCTGCGCGCTGGGTGCGAAGCTGCTGGGCCGCGGCGACGACACGACGGCGGAAAGCCAGATCTGCGCCACTCTGCTGGGCGTCGGGGTGTACGTCTTTCTGATGACCTTCCTGGCGCGCCTGCCGGTGAACTATCCGGCGGTTTACCTGCTGCTGCTGGCGATTCCGGTGGCCCTCGATTGGCGCGGCGTCGCGCGGCGAGGCGCGTCCTGGGGCAAGGCTTTCGCGGCGACCCGCTTTTACCCGCCGCGGCAGATGGCGGCATTTGCGGTGCTGGTTTTCGTGATGGCGATGCATTGGCTGGTCGTCCTGCAACCGGAGATCGGCGCGGACGGCCTAGCCGTGCATCTGGCGGTCCCGGCGAATCTCGCGGCGCACCATATCTTCACTTACCAACCGAGCCAATTCATCTGGACGGTGATGCCGTTGGGCGCGGACTGGTGTTATTCGATGGTCTACCTGCTGGGTGGCGAGTTTGCCGCGCGGCTTCTGAATTTCGGCATGCTGCTGATGGTGTCGGCCCTGCTCTACCGCGCCGCGCGGCGCTGGGTCAGTCCGGCGATCGCCTTCATCATCATCGCGTTATTTGCGAGTACTCCGCTGGTACAGTTGGTCACTGGCGGGCTCATGGTGGAGAACTTCCTGGCCGCCGTCGTTTTTGGGATGATCGCGGCAATCTGGCGCTTCGGCGAGACCGGTGAAAAAAGGTTCCTGTATGCCGCCGCCGTACTGGGCGGGACCGCCATGGCGATCAAGCTGGGAGGCCTTGCGTATGTGACGGCCGCGCTGCCCTTCGCGGCGATCGAAATCCGCCGTCACTGGAAATGCCTCGGCTCCAGACCGGCGCTCGCTTGTGGCGTCGCCATCCTCCTGCTGCTTGGGGTCGCACTGCCCGCGTACGCTATCGCCTACCGGATGACCGGAAATCCGGTGTTCCCGTTTCTGAACGGGAAATTTCCATCGCCGCTGCTGGACCGGTCCGCCGACTTCAAGGACTGGCGCTTCCTGCAGCCGCTCTCCTTCCGCGCGCCGTACGACCTGACCTTTCGTACGAACCGCTACTACGAGGGACAGGCGGGCTCCCTCGGCTTCCATTACCTGCTGTTGGTGCCTCTAGGCTTGATTGCCCTTTTCATCGTCAAACTGCGTCCCGCGGTTAGCGCGGCGGTCGTCTCCCTTGCCGGGGCCTTGTTCGTGCTCATTTCTCTTCCGAACGCCCGCTATTTATATGCGTCGCTGCCGCTATTGCTGGTGCCGGTGGCGGCTCTGCTCGGCTGGTTGACCCCCGGCCCGCTTCGACGCGGTTTGATCGCGCTGGCGCTGGTCTGTGTCGCATTAAACGCCTACTTCCTTCCCTCCAATAGTTACTACCACAAGGATTTTTATGAACGTGTGCCCTTGTCGGCGAAGACCCGCCAGGAGGAAATTCACAAGGCTGCGCCGATGCGGGAGATAGCCGAATACATGAACCGCGAACATCCCGGTTCCGCGGTATTTCTGGCAAGCGGCAGCGATATCGCCGGCTTCAACGGCGAAGTTTACATGAATAGCTGGCTGGAGTATCCAGTGTGGAATCGCCTTAGGCATGTCGTAACGCCGCAAGAAATTGTCAGGCTTCTGGAGCAATGGAAGGTCCGCTATGTAGCTGCATGGAAGCCGGGATCTATGCCGCCGGAGGCCGTGGTGATGGCGGATTTTCTGGCTAGATGTACAACGCTGGAATACGACGCTGGATCGGCCTATTTGGCGCGGCTCGAAATCTCATGCAAGGTTCCGCCATTGGAGGGCGTGAAGGGGGTCGTGTACGACGATTTCGATCCATCGGTTGCGTTTAAGGGACCCTGGATTCGCGACCCGGGCTGGCCGGAGGCCTTCTTGCATACGGTCACCTATTGCAATATCCCGGGGGCCGAGGTGCGGTTTGCGTTTAGCGGAAACACTCTGACCTACATCTATACCAGAGCTACGAATCGCGGTAAGGCGGAAGTTACCATCGATGGCGCGCACAAAACGGTCGTCGACCTCTACGCTGCCCAGGTCGCATGGCAGAGCCGGTTCGTATTCCAGAAACTAGGTCCCGGACGGCACCTCGCGTTAATTCGAGTGCTGCCGCAGAAGAACCAGAACTCCTCCGATCGATATGTCGACGTGGATGGCTTCGTGGTGGAATAGGCGCGAATGAGCGTACCCACGAGTAAATTAAACACCCCTGTAGTCCACGAGAAGGCTCTGCTGAAGCTCCTGAAACGGACTGCATCGTTTTCGAATGATCCGCTTTGGGAGCGGTCCAGCGGAGTCTTTGCGTTGCTGACGGGACTGGCTCTCTGTGCCTGGTTTGTGTTTTTGATTCGCGGCGGCCTGGCTTCCTGGTTCGACGGGGACGACCTGATGAACCTGCACTATTACTGGATTCGCTCTTGGCCGGCCCTGTTAAAGGCAAACCTGATGTTCTGGTCGGATTACTATCGTCCGGCGGGAGGTGTGTTCTATCGCGTGATTTTTGGCCTGTGGGGATTCGACCCGCTGCCATTCCGAATTGCCGCGCTGGCTTTCGTCCTGGTGAACTTCGGGCTGCTGGCGGTAATTGTGAGGACGCTCACAGGATCGCGCTGGTGTGCGCTGGTCAGCCTTCTGCTGGTGGGAATTCATGGCTGCTTCAGCAACATTTACTTCGACACGGGAACGATCTACGACGTGTTGGCTTATACGTTCTTCTGGGCCGCATTCTGGTGTTATGTGCGAGTGCGGCGAGCAGGGCGTGTGCCGCGATGGAGGGATCTGGCGCTTCCACTGTGCTTGTTTGTGGCGGCGTTGAACGCCAAGGAAATCTCAGTCGGGCTACCCGTGGCGGTTGCGTTGTACGAATTGGCCTGGCATCCGCCAAGCGACTGGAAACCTGCCGCACTGTTCCGTTGGGTGTGGAATGAAGGACGGTTCGCAGCCATTGGCGCGGTGATGGACCTGATCTACATCTTCGGAAAGTTGACAGGTCCGGAGTCGTTCTTGCGCGTAGGAGAATATCGACCGCATTTTTCACTGAAAGCGTACCTGGAGAGTTCGGCGCATTTTTTGGGCGAGCTTTCGTACGACCATCTGCGGCTCTCGCCGTGGCAGATGGCTGCTTTGCTGGCCGGCATGCTGGTAGTCGCGGCAGTTGCGCGGCGGCGGAGCCTATTATGGGCCACGGGGTTTGTCGTGGTCAGTGTCTGCCCGGTGGCATTCATCCTGGCGCGCAGTGCATTTGCTTACCTGGTGCCTTCGGTTGGCTGGGCTGTGTATGTGAGCGGCTTTCTCGAGTGGCTGGTGGATCTGGCCGCCCGCCGGCGCCGGCTGCTGCGCTCGCTAGCACAAGCGCTGATATTGGCGGCTCTTTTTCTTCTAATCCAACGCCGGCAACAGATATCGATAAGGCTGCACGGGCAGGCGGCACACGAGGCACAAGACGTTTTTCGGCGTTTCAACTACCAGATCCATGCGTTGATTGGAACTCCACGGAAGGGCGCCCGAATTATGTTGCTTTCCGATGGCGATGGGCATACTGATTGGGACACCTATTTCCTGATCCGGCTTTCCTACGGCGACCAATCCATGGTGATAGATCGCAAAGCCGTCTTTGACGCATACCACATGCAGATCGATCGTAGTAAGTACGATTATATGTTGGATTGGCAAAATGGGCACTTTGTGCGGCGGTAATTCTGCCGTAAGGCAGACTCCCTGGTCTGCGCGGGTCCCTCGGGGCACGCTCTTCGCTCGCGGAATGCGGAGGTGGGGCAGGCGGTTTCGCCTGCCTCCCAGCCCTGGTATCTATGAGGAGTGTCTGTGATCGATCGTCGGATTCTCGACCGGCGGCTCGCAGGTCTGGAGATCGGCTCCGCCGCCTGGTTCGCGGCACAGCGGCAGATGATCGATCGGAAGCCGCTGATCAGGCTCTGCTACGAGCTGTGGTACCGCCTCCTGTTGCAGGATGCGGATTCCGTGCCGCCCGAATACGCCGCTTGCCCGATTGTCGAGCTGGGCAGCGGCAGCAGCTTTATTCGGGAACTGCGACCGGAGATCGTCGCGTCGGATGTGATCCAAAGCAATGTCGCCATAGTGTTTGATGGAAGGCAAATGCCGTTCTCCTCCGGTTCCGTCCGCGCCTTGTTGTTGACTCACGTTTTCCATCACATCCCCGACGTGAAACAATTTCTCAAAGAAGCTCAGCGGGTGTTAGTGCCGGGGGGCGTGGTATCGATGGTGGACGAGACTCACACACCCTTCGCCCGTTTCTTCTTTTCCGTGTTTCATCCTGAGCCTTACAACGCGAAAGCCGGCGATTGGGATTTCCCTGCCGGACATACCATGCTCGACTCCAACCAAGCGCTTTCCTGGATCGTGTTTTTTCGCGACCGGGTGCAACTGCGCCAGGCTGTCCCAAACCTGTATCTGGAACAGTGGAACTACTTACCGTGGTTCTCGTACCTGCTGTCGGGCGGCGTCAATCTGCCAAGCTTTGTACCACGCCCGATGGTTCCAGTAGCTCGCACCCTTGATACGTTGTTCCGGCCTCTCGATCCGCTCTTCGCGATACACTGGCATCTCACGGTTCGGAAACGTGTATGAATACCGCTGTGCCGAGTCTCGCCGAGGAGGCGCTATATCTCCACCACAGCCTTTTCGGAGGGACACCCGAACCCGTGATCATCGAGCGCTACGCGGCCGCGAATCGGAAGTTGTTTCCCGCCGAAGCCGGCTCGGCGCTGCTGGCGCGTATCGTCTCGCGCGGCCTGGACGTCGAGGCGGTGGAATTCGCACTCAGGCGGCGCGGAGCGGGTAGCGAACTGACCCGCAGGATTCAGGTTCTTTCCTATCTTGTCGAGGCTCGCGCCCGGTACCAACATTATTTTGTCTCGACTGAACCCGGCCGCGGAGGGGCCGTGGTTGAACTTGCGGCCGCGGTCATCCGCAGCGCCTGGAAACTCGCCAAGGGTGAATACCTGGTACGCCGCCATGGATTGCGTTGACGCCATCGTGATCGGATCGGGGCCTGGAGGCGCCTTCGCCGCTTACGGCTTGCGGGGCAAGCGCGTTTTGGTTCTCGATGTGGGGCGTGACGCTCCGACGGATGCACGGCTGAGCGGCAATGTATACCACCTCCGCCGCACGCGGGACGACCTGTTCCCGGAACTGATCGGCGAAGAGTTCGAGAGCCTTCACAATCTCCATAACCGGCCCATCAGCCTGAAGCTGAAATCCCCATTCATGTCGTTCGTCGTGCGCGATTGGCGACGTCTGACGCCGGTTGTCAGCAAGACTTTCGAGGGTGTCATCAGCCTGGCCAAGGGCGGGCTGGCGAACGCGTGGGGCGCGGGAGTCTATCGATTCACCGACCGGGACCTTCGCGACTTTCCCATCTCAGTCGAGGACTTACAACCGTTCTATGACGAGCTGACCAGTCACATAGGAGTGAGCGGCGCCAATGACGATCTCACGCCGTACTTCGCGCATGACGAAGCTCTCCTGCCGCCGCTCGCTCTGTCGCCGCTCTTTTCGGAGCTGTTCGCGCGCTACGGACAGGCGCGCGCCGATTTCGCGCGTGAGCGCACCTTCCTGGGCCGCCCCAGACTGGCCGTATTGACTCAGCCCTGGAATGGACGTGCGGCGTACCAATACGAGAACCTGGAGTTCTTTCAACCGCACATCCCGGCCATTTATACTCCGGCTTACACCATCGATCAGTTGAGGTCTGAAGGCGCAATCACCTATCTGAGCGGACGCCTCGTCGAGCGCTTCCACGAGCGCGACGGCCAGGTTCGAGTCTATGCGCGAAATCTCGATACAGGCGAAGCGGAGGTCTGGTGTGGGCGCAAGCTCTGCATCGCCGCCGGAACGCTCAACACGGCGCGGATCGTCCTGCAGTCGGCCGCCGAGTATGACAAGCGGCTTCCCGTGTTGGACAATCCCATGGCGTGCATCCCGTTTTTCTCGCTGGGGCGCATCGGCGCAGGCCTCGCGGCCAACGATTCTTCCCTCGCCCAGCTCAACTGGATTGTGGACGACCTGGATAGCGGCGAAACGATCCAAGGCACGTTGTACGGCGCCACCGGTCCTCTGCGGTCGGACGTATTGTTCACGCTGCCGCTGTCCTTTCGCGCCAACCTCACACTCCTGAAGCACGTGGCGCCCGCTGCCGGATTATTGATGTTGTTTTACCCGGGCATCGAGACGCCCCAGAGCTACGTGCGGCTACGCTCGTCCGGCGAGTTGGAAGTCGAGTTCGCGCCAACCGGCGGCAATCCTGCCATCGAGAGAAAGATCATACGGTTGTTGCGTAGAATTGGTTATCTCAGCCATCCGGCGCTGATCGAGCGCCCCGGAATGGGACAAGCCCTGCATTACGCCGGCGTCCTGCCGATGCGCGCCGAACCAGGACCGTTTGAGACGCACGCCGACGGCCGGCTGTCGGGAACCGCGCACGTACACATCGTCGATGGCGCTTGCTTTTCCAGGCTGCCCTCCAAGAACCTGACCTTCACCATCATGGCCAACGCGCTGCGCATCGGCAGGCGGCTCGCGCACGAACTGTCATGAACGTGTTCATCATCGGCATCAACGGTTACCTGGGGAGCAGCCTGGCGTCCCATTTCGAGAGCCTGGGATTTGCCGTTGCGGGTTCGAGCCGGTCTGGCGGCGCGACTGGCGGGCGCGTCAGCCGCCTGGCGCTTGGGGAACCTGTGAGTCCCGCCGTCTTCGAAGAGAGCGGCGTGGTGATTCATGCCGCTCACGATTTCCAGCCGGGAGCGATCGATCGAAATATCGACGGCGCCCGTGCGTGCCTCTCGGCCGCGAAGGCCGTCGGCGTCAAGACCCAGATTTTCCTGAGCTCCTACTCCGCCCGCGCCGATGCATTGTCCGAATACGGGCGCACGAAGTACGGTATCGAGCAGATGTTCTTGGACGGCGGCGAAACAGTCCTGCGGCCGGGCCTGGTGGTGGGCAACGGAGGGCTGTTCGCCCGGCAACGCGGCGCGCTGCTGCGCACGGTTGTCGTGCCGATCGTCGGCGATGGCATGGCGCCAGTGGCCGTCGTCGCCTTAAGCCACTTCCTGGAAGCTGCCGAAGCAGTTCTGCGCGGTGGGAAGCCGGGAGCCTACTCGCTGTTCTACGACGAGCGGCCCACGCTCCGCCAGTTCGTGCGGGCGGTCAAACGGCAAGCCGGGCAGCGTTGCGTATTGGCGCCCATACCGGCGGGTCTGGCGGCCGTGGCGCTGCGCTGCGCGCTCGCGCTGGGAATTCGCGTGCCGGCGGATCCGGATCAGATCAAATCCTTGCAGTCGAATCGAACGTCGCCGTGGCGGTCCGACTTGCCGGCATTGCTGCCTACCCGGGAGCCGGAATTCAACCTGGAATACGCGCTCGCGCAGCTCGCGGGTGGTCTCTAGCCGTCAAGACAAGTGGGCCTCCCCTGGACGGCCCGGCAAACCGAGCGCCTTCAGAGCGCGTGCAAGGCCCGCCAATAACACAGCCAAACACAATCGAACTTCCTTCCGTGTATGGCGCCGCCTGGCGGGCGCGTGGCCGTCCAGGAAACGGCTAGAGAGGCTATTAAAGATAAGGAGATTCTGTTAACCTAATATGTGCGGTGCAAGACGCTGATACCGCGCGGAGAGGCCAAAAGGACCTCTGAAAATGGACGGTGCGCTCGGTTTAGTGATGAGCGGCGGGGGCGCCCGCGGCGCTTATCAGGCCGGTGTTCTCCGGCGCAGTGGGGAGATCAAGCGGACTCGCACGCGCGGCAATCCTTTCCCCATAATCGGAGGCTCTTCCGCTGGAGCAATCAATGGTTGCGCCCTTGCCGTGGGCAGCAACGAATTTTCTTCAGCGACCAAACTTCTCGCCGAGCTGTGGGCGAACCTCAAACCTTCGGACGTTTTTCGCTGCGATGTCGCGACGCAGGCCCATAATTCTCTGACGTGGATACTGGATCTCTCTTTTGGAGGAATTACCGGAGGCGGTAACGCGCATTCGCTGTTAGACGCGACTCCTCTGCGGCACTTTCTTGGGAAGCACCTCGACTGCGACCGGATCGAAAGCAATATCAAGCGGGGCAACCTGTACGCCCTAACGATTTCGGCCACCAACTATAACTCCGGGAAAAGCTATCTCTTCATCCAAGGAAAAAAAGGCCATCCCATGTGGAACAGGAGCCGGCGCGTGACGCTCGCGACGAAAATCACCGTCGAGCACGTTTGCGCTTCGGCCGCCATTCCTTTGGTCTTTGGGCCCGTAAAACTCCAAACGGCGAAGGGAACCGCCTTTTTCGGCGACGGCTGTGTGCGCCTGCAGCAACCTCTCAGCCCGGTGATACGCCTGGGAGCCGAAAAGATTCTGGCTATCGGTGTCCGCTGCGAAAACCTCGAGCATCAGGAAGAAGCCGCGGATCACGGAGATCCTTCGCTCGCCGAAATCATGGGAGTCCTTTTCAATGTCATGTTCCTGGATCATCTGGCGACCGACATCGAGCATCTGGAGCGGTTGAATGAACTGCTCGGCAATGGCCACATCAGCCAGTCCGGGACGGAAGGATGTGAAAAGGTGCGCCCTCTGAGAACGCTGCTCATCACCCCTTCGGTTGATTTGTCAGACTTGGCGGAGAAGCACCAGAAGGATATGCCGTACCTGATCCAGTACTTTATAAACAGTCTGGGACGAGGCAGGGGTTCCTGCTCCGATCTGATGAGCTATTTGCTGTTCACCTCAAAGTACACGCGCGATCTGGTCGAGATCGGGTATCACGACGCGGACGGGCGGATCGACGAGATCGAGACCTTCATATATTCCACTTGATGAACCGTGGCGCAAGCTTTAGCTTGCCGGGCGGGACTTTAGTCCCGCCAGATCGGCATTTCCGGCTAGTCATCCCAAGCCGCTCAGATCGCCTTCGTGGTTCACCGCATGTTACCCTCGGCACATGAGCGGCCCGGATGCGGAAGGCTCCAGTGTGGCCGTGCTGGCGGAGAAGCCTTCGGTGGCGCGCGACATCGCGCGCGTGCTGGGCGCCACCAAACAGGGGCAAGGCTACCTGCACGGCAACGGCTACGTGGTCACCTGGGCCATCGGCCACCTGGTAGCGTTGGCGCAGCCGCACGAAATCCGGCCGGAATGGAAGCACTGGCGGCGCGACCTGCTGCCCATGCTGCCGCACGACTGGCCGCTGGTCGTCTACGAGAAAACCAAAGATCAGTTCGAAGTAGTGCGCAAGATTTTGAATTCGCCCAAGATCGCGCGACTGGTGTGCGCCACCGATGCCGGCCGCGAAGGCGAGCTTATCTTCCGTTATATCTACGAGGCCGCCCAATGCCGCAAGCCGTTCCGCCGCCTCTGGATCTCTTCGCTCACCCCGGACGCCATCCGTAAGGGCCTTGCCGAGCTGCGGGAAGGCTCGGATTACGATCCGCTGGCCGACGCCGCGCGCGGGCGCAGCCGCGCCGATTGGCTGGTCGGCATGAATCTCTCCCGCGCCTACACTCTCGCGTGGGGCGATGAGCTTTCCGTCGGACGCGTCCAGACTCCCACCCTCGCCATGCTCGTGGAACGTGAACTGGCCATACGCGCCTTCGTGCCGGAAGACTATATAGAGGTGGTCGCCACGTTTGCACCGCTCCCTGATGGTCGCGGCTCTGCTGGCGCCGACGCCAAATATCAGGGCACCTGGTTCCGAGAGCCGGTGAAGGACTCCATGCAGATGGCCATGCGGCTACCGGCCGATGGCGAAGAGGCGCACCGCATCGTAGACCGCGCGCGCACCGGCGAAGCCCGCATCGCTTCCATTAAGTCCGAAACCCAGCGCATGGCGCCGCCGCAGCTTTACGACCTCACCGAGTTGCAGCGCCACGCCAACCGCCTCTACGGTTTCAGCGCGCAGAAGACGCTAGAGACCGCGCAGGCCCTCTACGAAAGCCGCAAGGCGATCAGTTATCCGCGCACCGACAGCCGGCATCTCTCGCAGGACGTGGCGCAAACCCTGCCGGCCATCGTGCGCGCAATCGAAGCGCCTTACCGCGAGCTAGTGGCGCCGGGCACAGGCGAACGGCCGCTGGGGCGCCGCTTCGTGGACGATTCCAAGGTGACCGATCACCACGCCATCATCCCCACCGCCATGCGCGCTGGCGACCTCACCCCCGACGAGCGCAAGATCTACGACCTGATCTGCCGCCGCCTGCTCAGCGCCTGGCACGACGATCATATCTGGGCGGTGACGACGGTGATCACCGCCATCACTAATCCCGGCGCGATCGACTATTATCACACCAGCGGGACGGCCGTCGAGCAAATGGGATGGAAAGTCCTGGACGTGGTTCCGCAGCGCCGCCAGGATCGCGCACCGGAAACGCCGACCTTACCGAGCGGCCTGGTACAGGACCAGAGGCAGACCGTGCTCGACGTCGAAGCCGTCAAGAAAAAGACGCGTCCTCCCAAGCGCTTCACCGAAGCGACGCTGCTCACCGCCATGGAAACCGCGGGAAAGACGCTCGACGAAAAAGAGCTCTCGGACGCCATGAAGGAGACCGGCCTCGGCACTCCCGCCACCCGGGCCGCCATCATCGAAGTGCTGCTCAAACGCGCCTACATCGTACGCGACGGCAAGAGCCTCCAGGCCACCGACAAGGGCATACATCTCATCGAAGTGGTGCACCCCGAAGTAAAAAGCCCGGCCATGACGGGCCAATGGGAAGCCTATCTCAAGCGCATCCAGAGAGGCGCCGCCCAACTCGATCCATTCATCGAAGGCATCGAAAACTACGTGTGCGAAGTAGTGGGCAAGGTAGGCCAAACCCCGCCGCCCGCCCCCCGCCCAATCAGGCCGAGCGAAGCGAGGCAGGACGACACAACCCCAGCCCCCAGCCCCCAGCCCCTAGCCCCGGCGAGCGGAGCGAGCCCCCTGCCCCCGGCGAGCGCAGCGAGCCTCTCCGCCCTGCTGCACAGCGCCTTCGGCTACGAATCCTTCCGCCCCAATCAGGAAACCGTCTGCAAGGCTGTGATCGAGGGCCGCGACGTCCTTCTCGTCATGCCTACCGGCTCCGGCAAATCTCTCTGCTATCAGCTCCCCGGCGTCGCGCTCGGCGGCACCACGCTGGTCATCAGCCCGCTCATCGCGCTGATGGAAGACCAGGTGGCCAAGCTCAAAGAAAAAGGCTGCGCCGTCGAGCGCATCCACTCCGGCCGCGACCGCGCGTCCTCCCGCCAGGCTGCCATCGATTATCTGAAAGGCAAACTGCAATTCCTGTTCATCGCGCCGGAACGCCTCCGCGTCCCCGGCTTTCCCGAGATGCTCGCCAAACGAAAACCGTCTCTGGTAGCCATCGACGAAGCTCACTGCATCTCGCAATGGGGCCACGATTTTCGCCCGGACTACCGCATGATCGGCGCGCATCTGCCGCATCTCCGCCCCGCGCCGGTGATCGCCATGACCGCCACGGCCACGTCCCTGGTGCAGAACGACATCGTCGAGCAGTTGGGCCTGCATGAAGCTGCCCGTTTCATACACGGGTTCCGGCGCGCCAACATCGCCGTCGAAGTTGTGGAAGTGCCGCCCAGCGAGCGCGCCGATCTCGCGCGCGAATTGCTACAGGATGCCGATCGCCGGCCCGCCATTGTGTACGTGCCTACGCGCCGCGAAGCCGACCGCTTTGCCGCCGAGTTGAAAGACGATTTCCCCGCCGCCGCGTATCACGCCGGCCTGGAGTCCGAGCGGCGCAAGAAAGTACAGACCGCGTTCCTCGCCGGAGAATTGCAGGTCACTGTCGCAACTATCGCCTTCGGCATGGGCATCGACAAGCCCGATATACGGACCGTGATCCACACGGCGCTGCCCGGCTCGCTCGAAGCCTACTACCAGGAGGTCGGGCGCGCCGGTCGCGACGGAGCGCCCTCCCGCGCCATTCTGATGCACTCGTATGCCGACCGCTTCACCCACGACTTCTTTTTCGATCGCGACTACCCGGACGTGGCCGTACTGGAAAGCATCTTCGCGCAGCTTTCTGCCGATGCGCTGCCCAAGGAAGTCCTCTGGCGGCGCGTGCGCCTCGACCCGGACGTCTTCGACAAGGCCCTGGAAAAGCTCTGGATCCACGGCGGCGCGCTTGTGGACGCCGCGGAGAACGTCAGCCGCGGCAACGATGGCTGGCGTGAGTTGTACGTCGCGCAGGCCGAGCACAAACTGGCCCAGATCGAGCTGATGATCCGCTACACGCAGGCCAACGAGTGCCGCATGCTGGGCCTGGTGCGACATTTCGGCGACTTCGCGGACGCCCAGAAACGCTGCGGCATTTGCGATTTTTGCGCGCCGGACGAATCCATCGCACAGAGCTTCAGGCCCGCTTCCGATGCCGAGCGGAAGGCCGCGGGCCGCATCCTCGGCGCTCTCAAAAAAGCCGGACGCAAAGCCACCGGCCGCCTGCATAGCGAAGTCTTCACCGACTATTCGCTGGACCGCGATTCGTTCGAGCAGGTGCTTGGCGCGATGGCTCGCGCCGGATGGGTGGAGTTAACCGAAGCTTCCTTCGAGCAGGATGGCCGGCGCGTGAATTACCGCCTCGCCAGCCTGACCGCCGAGGGAAAGGCCCTCGACGAGTCGGCGATCCCGCCCTTCGACATGAAAATGGAGATCGAGGTTTCGCACAAGCGCCGAAAAAAAGCCCGCGCCGCGCGAGCGCGCCCGAAGAAAAAAGCGGCGGCAACGGCGAAGGCCGCGCCACCCGCGAATTTGGCGGCGGAGAAGGCGCTGCGCGACTGGCGTCTTGCGGAGGCCAAACGGCACGCGGTGCCTGCTTTCCGGATTCTATCCGACAAAGCGCTGCAGGCCATCGCATCCGAAAAGCCCGCCAGCATTCGCGAATTACTGGAAATCCCGGGCGTCGGACCGAGGCTCGCCGAACAATACGGCGCCCAGATTTTTGGAATCCTAGCGCGGTCATCGTAGCGCAGGCACTCCTCCCGGCCGCGTGGCGCACGCTTCAGCGTGCTGCGGCGAGCTTCAGCTCGCCGAATTCCGAATCGTCCGCTGAAGTCCACGGCAGCACGCTTGAAGCGGTGCGTCACAGCACACTTTGATATCGTAGTTAGATACAAAGTATGTTCACTGCAACGCTATATTACTTAAAGACCATCCGAAGCCTCTGCGTGGCCGGCGCACTGGCTTGCGCCACCGCGGCATACGGGCAGGGCGTGATCGCGACCGTAGCTGGAGCCGGTTTCGTCAACAACCAGCCAGCGGCGCAGAGTCGCTTGACAAGTCCCGCAGGCGTGGCGGTGGATGCTTCGGGGAATGTGTATATCGCCGCCTCGACCCGTATTGTGAAGGTGGATCACGCCAGCGGCATACTCTCCGTGGTGGCGGGCGGCGGAAACACGATTTACAACACGGGCGACGGTCCGGCGCTTTCGGTGCGCGTGCTGCCGACCACCCTGGCGATCAATCAAAGCGGCAACGTGCTGTTCCTGGACTCTTCCAGACTTCGCGAGCTGAACCTCCAACTGGGAACCGTCACCACGCTCGCCGGCAGCTTCCTGGTCAATAGCTCAACCGGGGACGGCGGACCGGCGGTCGATGCGACGCTTAATTCGCCGCAACAATTCTGTCTCGATTCGAAGGGGAACATTTATATTGTCGAACTCGCGGGATACGTTCGCCGCATCGATGCGACGACCAGTGTGATCACCACCATCGCAGGCAATGGAGGTCCCCGGTTCGCCGGCGATGGCGGCCTCGCCACGGCGGCCACGCTGATCGCGCCAACTGGCATTGCCGTCGATTCGAGCGGCAATCTATACATCTCCGACACGGGCGACTTCCGAATCCGAAAAATAACCGCTGCAACCCAGATCATCACCACCATTGCGGGCACGGGACACGGACCCGCCGGCGGAGATGGGGGCAGCGCGTTGGCGGCTTCGTTCGATGGGCCGTACGGGCTCGCCGTAGATAGCCATGCGAACGTGTACGCGCTCGACAAGAACCGCGTGCGGCTGATTACCGCGGCAACCGGCCGGATCGCCACGATCGTGGGCAATGGCCAGCCGGCCCTCGCCGGCGACGGAGGTCCCGCCGTGCAGTCGCAACTCAACGGCCCCACCAGCCTGGCGCTCGACAGCGCGGGCGACCTGTACATCGCCGATACCGGGAACCAGCGGGTGCGCATGGTAGCCGCCGCCACCGGAGTCATCCAGACCTTCGCTGGCACATCCAACAATGGCGACGGGGGCCTGGCGGCCGGCGCCGTGCTGGCTACTCCCACGAGCATCGCCGTGGATGCCGCGGGCGATCTGTTCATCGGCGGCGGTAACGTGATCCGCAAAGTGGACCAAGCCAGCGGTATCATCTCCACGATTGCGGGAGGGGGCAACAGCACGCAGAACGGCGTTACGGCCCTCCAGGCGCAACTGGACCCCCTTAGCCTGGCCGTCGATTCCGCCGGCAACCTGTATGTCGGGGAACCCAGCCGCGTCGTCCGCATTGATACGGCCTTGACAGTAACCACGCTAGCCGGCACCGGCGTCGCGGGGTACTCCGGCGATAACGGGCCCGCCGTGAGCGCGCAAGTTAACAACGTGGATGCGGTCGCGGTGGATGCGGCCGGCGACGTGTTGATCGCCGACTTCGGCAACGCCCGGGTTCGTCGCATCGCGGCTGCGACCGGCATCATCACCACCGTTGCTGGTAATGGGCAGACCACCTATTCCGGCATTGGCGGACCCGCCGCTCAGGCCGGCATTGGCAGCGCCACGGGTGTCGCTGTGGATCCAAGTGGGAATATCTACATCAGCAGCACCAATACCTTTTTCCTTTTCGAGGTTTCGCCGGCCGGTACCCTCTCTATCGCAGCCGGAGTCGGAGGATGCGGCTACTTGGGCGATGGCGGCCCTGGTACCACGGCAGCGGTGTGCCAGCCGCTCAGCCTGGTCTCCGATACAAACGGCAACATCTTTATAGGCGACAATAATTGCTATTGTGTACGCAGACTCGTCCAGAGTCCCAGCCTCATCCAGACCGTCGCTGGAACCGGCAGTAAAGGCTACGACGGCGATGGCGGCCCGGCCACTCAGGCGCATCTGCAGTCCGCGACAGCCGTGGCGGTCTCCGGCACTACGCTCTACATTGCGGATGTGCTGAGCGGCGTTGTGCGCGGTGTGACTCCGGACACACCGCCGGCATTGCCTGGAAAGCCGTCATTCTCGGCGCTGGTGAGCTCCGCCAGCTTCGTGGGAGGGTCCCTGGCTCCGGGCGAGCTGGTCTCCTTTTTTGGAAACTACCTGGGCCAGGGTGCGCCTGTTGTTTGGAACGGCACTCCCACGTTCACGCTCGGCGGTGTGCAAGTTTTCTTCGACGGCATCCCGGCGCCCCTGATCTACGTTGCGGCCGGCCAGGTCAATGCCATCGTGCCTTATGCGGCGGCAAACCCCGTTAAGACGGTAAACGTGGAAACGCCCGGAGGCACGGCCACCGGCAGCGACATTCCTCTTTCCCAGAGCTCTCCCGCCGTATTCCCGAACGCCATCGTGAACCAGGACAACACGCTCAACAGTCCTGCCCATCCCGCACCCACGGGATCGATTATCGTGATGTACGGAACTGGACTCGGGCAGACAAATCCGGCAAGCGTGGATGGCGTGCTCACATCTCTTTCGAACTTCCCGAAGCAGGTATATCAGTCGCAGCTCATCATCAGCGAGAACCCGCTTTTCTCCACGCCGATCCCCATGCAGGTGCTGTACCAAGGGCCGGCTCCCGGCCTGGTAGCAGGCGTTTTCCAGATCAATGCGAAGATACCGGCGGGCGCTTCGTCGGGCCAGAATGCGATGGAGATCGAGTCGACGACCACCAGCCTACCCATTACGGTGTACGTCCAGTAGCGGTGCTCGTCTCGTGGTGCGGCGAACTTGGCCGCACCCTCTTGGTTCGCATGAGAGCAGTTAACTCCGTCGCGGGTGTATCCTGATGGGATATGGCCAGGGGATTGTTCGCAGACCAGCCGCTACATGTCTCAACATTACCCTCCTTCCGTGCGGAGTATTTTCCTTACTCCGGCCCATACCCGTGGCTCGACCAGCCCGATGCCCTTGAGCGCATAGAGAGCAAGCTGCGCCAGGGCGACATCACACCGGGCGAGGCACAACAGTGCCGTTATTGGGCCACCAACGGCTATATCATTCTGAAGAACCTGATTGGCAACGCCATCTTGGATGAAGTGTGGGGCGCCTATGAAAGGGCCATCCGGCTTGGCAAAGTCACTCTACCGCCGGAGCCGGCTTGCGAAGACGATCCGTATCCCGGCCGGTTTCTCAACCCGCACAAGAAGATGGGCGCGTTGTGCCAGATCCTGAAACACGCCGGGTTGTTGAACTGGATTCATCTCCTCATGGAACGCGAACCTAAGCCGCTGCAGACGATCGCTGCACACAAGGGCTCGCAGCAGGGTCTGCATTCCGATTCTATCCACATGACCACCTATCCGCTCGGATACCTCACCGCGGCGTGGATAGCCTTCGAAGACATTCACCCCGATAGCGGGCCACTTATCTATTACCCCGGGAGCCACCGGCTGCCCTATGTCTTCAGCAAAGACGTGGGCATAGCGGAATCCGATTTGAAGAAGAACGGATACACTTCCTATCACGCGCAGTACGAGCCCTTCATAAGAGGATTGATCGAAGAGCATGGCTTGGCGCCGCAGTACTTTCACGCACAAAAGGGCGACGTGTTGATCTGGCACGCGAACCTCATTCACGGGGGATCCCCGCGCCGAAACATGCAGTTGTCCAGACGCTCCGTGGTCTGTCACTTCTTTGTGAAAGGTTCCTTCGTTTATCACGATTTGGCCGCGGCCAGGTCGAAGCAACAATACATTGGCACGTGCCTGCTACGCGATGAGAAAGGCAAGATCAGCGTGTTTGGACAGGCGGGGTCTGCGTTCAAGCGATAGGCCGATCGCAGCGGCGCCGGGCGGCGTCATACAACCTGCGGCTACCCGGATGCGGTAAAATCTTCAAAGCGACCCTGGAGACCTATGGATACCACCTACGGGCGTGCGGTGGCGCTGGCAGTGCCGGTGTTTCTCATTCTCATCGCCCTGGAATTCATCGTAGACCGCGCCAAGCGCACCCAATACTATCACCTGGCGGACGCCATCAACAGCTTGAGCTGCGGCGTGGTGAGCACCGGTGTGCGCGTCTTCTTCGGGTTCCTCGGCATCTTCTTTTACGAAGTGGTGCTGCGGCGCTGGGCGCCCGTGCGGCTGCCCGCGAACCACTGGGGCACGTGGATTTTCGCCTTCGTCTTTTACGATCTGTGCTATTACTGGCAGCACCGCTTTGGACACACGGTGGGGCTGTTCTGGGCATCGCACGTGGTGCATCACCAGAGCGAGGAGTTCAACCTGACCACCGCGCTGCGGCAGCCCGGCACCGGCTCATTCCTCAACTGGACTTTCTATTTGCCGATGGCGGTGTGCGGAGTGCCGCTGGGCGTATACCTGATGGTGGGCGTGATCCAGCTCTTTTACCAATTTTGGCCACACACCCAGGTCATCGGCCGCCTGGGATTTCTCGACCGCTGGATTCAGACGCCGTCGAACCATCGCGTGCATCACGCGCAGAACGACATCTACCTGGATAAGAACTACGTGGGTGTGTTCCTGATCTGGGATCGTCTCTTCGGCAGCTTTCAAGAGGAGTTGGACGAAGAGCCGTGCATCTACGGCATCCGCGGGCAGTTGAACAGTTGGAACCCGGTCTGGGCGAACCTGCATTACTATTGGGCGATGGCGAAGGACTCGTGGTACGCCGGTTCGTGGCGGGACAAAGTGAAGGTCTGGTTCGCGCCTCCGGGCTGGCGTCCGGCGGATGTGGCGGCGCGCTTTCCGAAGCGCCCGTACGATCCGCGCGTGGATTTCGTGAAGTTCGACCCACCGCGCAACGTGCCTCTCAGCGCCTACGGTCTGGCGCAGTTCGTGGCTCTGCTGGTAGCCAATAGCCAGTTTCTGGCTCTGCTTCCCAAGCAGGGAACCGCGCTGAACGTGGCGTACTTCGCGTTTATCCTCGGCAGCCTGGTATGTCTGGGCGGAGTGCTGGAGAACCGGCGCGAGTTTCTGTACGCGGAAGCGGCGCGGCTGACATTGACGGCGTTGGCGGTGCTGGCTGCCGGCGCGTGGTTCGGCGGCGTGCACGACGTGCGGGTATTGGCCGCGGTAGTTTTGTTCCAGTGCGTTTCGCTGGCGTGGTTGTGGCTGGGCTCACGCGCGCGGCCGAGGCCGCAGACCGCCGCCGTGGCTGCTTAAACAAAGATATGAATGTCACTTACGGTAAGGCCGTTGCTTTCGCGGTCCCGGTATTTCTGTTGCTGATCGCGGTGGAATTGATCGCCGACCGCATGAAGCGCACGCATTATTATTGCCTCGCGGATTCCATCAACAGCCTGAGCTGCGGCGTCGTGAGCACCGGCATGCGCGTGTTCTTCGGATTCTTCGGCCTGTTTGTTTATGGCTGGGTGTATGAGCATCTGGCCCCCTGGCACTTACCCTCGAATCGCTGGGGTGTGTGGATCTTCGCATTCGTTCTTTACGATCTTTGCTATTACTGGGACCATCGCTGGGGACACACCGTGAACCTGTTCTGGGCCGCGCACGTCGTGCATCACCAGAGCGAGGAGTTTAACCTGACCACCGCGTTGCGCCAATCCGGCACAGAAACGTTCCTGGGCTGGATCTTCTTCGTACCCATGGCTCTGTGCGGCGTGCCGATGGGCGTGTGGTTGATCGTGGCGGTGATTCAGCTTTTCTACCAGTTCTGGCCGCACACGCGGCACATCGGCCGGCTGGGCGTCCTCGATCTCTGGATCCAGACGCCCTCGAACCATCGCGTGCATCATGCGCAGAACGATATCTACCTGGATAAGAACTACGTCGGCGTGTTCCTGATCTGGGACCATCTGTTCGGCAGTTTCCAGGAGGAGCGCGAGGAGGAGCCGTGTATCTTCGGCATTCGCGGGCAATTGAACAGTTGGAACCCCGTGTGGGCGAACCTGCATTATTACTGGGCGATGGCGAAGGATTCGTGGCATGCCCATTCGTGGTGGGACAAGCTCCGGGTGTGGTTCATGAACCCGGGGTGGCGGCCGGCGGATGTGGCCGCGCGCTTTCCCAAGCGCCCCTACGATCCGCGCG
>Ga0187858_10002266_pt1 | contig 19923 bp, 35 predicted proteins | sample June2016WEW_8_15_FD_133015 | JGI IMG/M metagenome (GOLD analysis project Ga0187858, IMG submission 133015) | Peatland microbial communities from SPRUCE experiment site at the Marcell Experimental Forest, Minnesota, USA - June2016WEW_8_150 | ecosystem: Environmental > Terrestrial > Soil >...
GCCCAATAGGACCGGGCCTGTCTCTCGTTGGCGGCGACAACCGTGAGGTGACAATTGGAGCAGAACATCTGGCAGTCTCCCGTGATTGGGATGGCCGTGAACGGGCGGACAACGACGGTGGACCCCTTCGTCTTGGGGTTGTGCTGGCAGGGCGTCATTGGTTCCTAGTGCGGCGCCGGGTAATCGAACTTCTCGCCATCGAGGAGCTGCTTCACCGTCCGGACCTGTAGGCGCATGTACGGCTCCGACCGGGTCAGACTCGCTTGGGCCGGGCGATAGGTTCCGACGCTCGCGGCCTCCTTGGTCATCTCCTTCGTCGCGTCGTTGAGGGTGATGAAGAACCCGAAGGTCGCGTTCTGGCGGCGCATCGTCCCCGACAGGTCCCGAATGTCCCGCGAGCTCGTCTTCCCGCCCTTGACTTGGGCGAGGATCAGGCGCTCCGTGCCGTCGACCTCCTGATACCTGAGCCGCCCGTCGATACCCTGGTCGGCCCCCTTCTGCGGCTTGCCATCCCTCATGTTCGGGTGGACCCCGGCCAGTCCGCAGGCCCAGGCCTGGAATTGGTACGGGTCTTGGGTGAACAGCTCCTCGGCTCCGGCCTCGTCCTTGGGCAAACCCACGACCTCATAGGTCCGCGGGTTTACGCCATCGGCCGTGAGCCGCGCACGGATGATGGATACCGCAACGTGGGTGATGTCAATCCCAACCCACCGACGCCGAAGACTCTGAGCGGCGGCAATTGCCGTACCGCATCCACAGAATGGGTCGAGGACAACTTGGCCGGTATCCGTACTCGATTCGATTATCCGTTTTAGGAGCCCTCTTGGCTTCTGGGTTTGAAACCCAGTCTTCTCGTCTCCATCTTCGAGCCAGGCAACATCCTCGTCGATTCCGTCCTCGGTTCCAAAAAGTATCCCGCGGGTGCCTGGTTGGTACGCCCAGATATCCTGGTAAGGGACCCCGGTACCAATGTACTGCTTGTAGGTCGGCATACCGGATTCGCTCTTCGGCATCTCAATTGCGCTGTCAGGCTGGTCGGCGAGGTAGTCAAGCTTCTGCTGGAGGGTCATGTTCTCGCCCCCGTTGGGCAACAGTTTCTTGAGCGAGCCCGCAATGGCCCAGTGCCGACCGCGTTCGGTAGGGTCGAACCCCCTCCAGGCCTCGCCGCTCGAACCGTGACTCACCCCGGCGCCAGTTAGCGTCTGCTGCCGGAAGAGGCCCTTATCGTCAGAGCCTTTGAACCGGCCCTCGATGTAGCTCTTCGGGTATGGGCGCCTTCCAGGATGGAACATGGACTTGTCGCTCTTGGTATAGAACAGGATTGTGTCGTGAATCGGCCCGAATTGGCGTGTCAACTTGTTGTGGGCAGTCTTACGGCGCCATACGATTTCGCTCCGAAAGTTCTCAGGATGGAAGGTCGAATCCAATAGAATCTTCAGGTAATGACTGGCCGTCGGGTCGCAGTGCAGATAGATGCTCCCCGTGGATCTCAGCACCCGTCGGAGCTCCGCGAGTCGCGGTGCCATCATGCAGAGGTACGCGAGCATGTCGTTCTCGCCGAGTATTGTCCGTAGCCCGGAAACCGTGTCGGCAAGCTTCCCGCCGGCCTTCAGGATCTCGTCGTACTCCTGCTGGGCTCTCGGACCCCAACCCCAGGTGTCGTTGAAGGCGTTGACCTGCGCCTCCGAACCCTTGAAGACGGCGTTGTAGTTCCGCTGGGAGTTGAACGGAGGATCGAGGTAGACCAGGTCTACCGACTCGTCCTTGATGTAGCGGCGCAGGACGTCGAGGTTGTCTCCGTAGTAGAGGGTGTTCGTCGCTCCGCGTTGGTCTTTCTTCCCTTGCATGTTCTTCACTCTTGGATGGTTGTTCCGATGGACTGCGACTGGATTCTGGCGGCGGACCCGGTGGTTGCCGCCGGGTCCTCCGCCCCCCCACCGTTCAGCTGATCCACGGGCCCGGGGCCATGAGGGCGACGTGGGGCGACACGTCTTTTCCCGGGCTTGGGGTCTGACGGTGGAGGCGTGATGTGAGGGTTGTACACCCGGAGCGGGATGCCGCGCCAGGCGAGGTGGATGAGCAGCTGTTTGAACCAGTACGGGCCGTAGCCGTACAGTGGGGCCTTGAAGTCGTAGATGAGGTACTTCGTCGCGGCGTTCCTCCTACCCTCGGCTTTGTCCTTCTCGGTCTGGCCGTGGGGACCATCGACCCAGGGGGGAAAGTCTTCAACGACCTTCGCAACCCCCCCTATGGCGACGGCCAGTCGTCGACAGGTTGGTCCCTCGTTCTGACCGAGCAAGGCGAGGATGTCGCTGGTTTCTCCCATGTGGTCAATGAAGATGATGTTGCCGTTGGGCTCGATCATCACCCTGTGGAGCGGGGCCCCGCGCCCGCCGCACTTGAACCGAAAGGTGTAGGACCGCCCCTCTTTGAGCTCCTTGACTACCTCGGTCGCCTGGTTGTTGAGGCAGCCGCGCTCCGACCTCTCGGTCGTGCTGACCGGGGTGGGGGTCTCCTCGAAGAGGTTGACGACGTGGCGCACTGTCACGTTCCCCCCCACTTGGTCCCGCCGTCGGTCTTGAGCCCGACTTGCCGGCAGAGCGAGCGGTACTTCTCCGCGAGGTCGGCGTCCACCCATGCCGTCGGGGATGCCTTCGTGAAGTAGGCGACCCGGACGGCGACGGGGCCTGGAACCATCTCCCACCTGCGGCCACGCCTTACGCGTCGGCGGCGGCCGTCCGTGCTGACGGCGACCCAGAGACCCGGTGAGCAATCGCAGCCGAGGTCCCAGCAGCCGGCGTGGGAGTGGGACTCGTTGGGGTGGTAGATCCGGGACGCGCTGGCGCTCAGACCCGACTTGAAGTCGATGCTCGGCCGTAGCACGGCCCGGTGAACGACCCCGTTTCGGGTGTAGGAGCGGATGGTCGCCCCGAGAGCTCTCGCCTCAACCTCGAAGTCCCGAAGGGTGTGGATCGGCTCGCTTCCCCTGGCGAGGTGCCCGAGGACGCTGGCGATGGGGGGTTCAGTATCGGTCATGGGGTCCTTGGGTGGGTTGGGTCACGGGGGTCAGAGTGATGTTCGTGACGTTCGGGGCCGGCCACATCTTGTGCTTCTTCTTCGGGTCACCGATTTGGACGCGCAGAGGTTTGTTGTAGTGCGTAGCGGCGCCGCATCTGTCGCAGTGGAGCGAGAATACGAGCCATCGGCCTTCGCTGAAGTCCCACTCCTTGGCGCCATCGACCTCGGTGACCGGGCTCGAGACTATCGTCCCGCCGCACCCGGTGGGGCAGGGACCGACCTCGCGTCCCCCTCCGATGGTGTCGAGGATCTTCGCGGTGGTCCGCTCGCGGGAGGGAGGACGTCGGCGCTTGCTCATCGGCCAGCCTCCTCTTCCTCAGCACGGAACCGACGGAGGAGTTTATCCTCAGTTCCGTTCATCTTTCCAATGTCACTGATGGCGACCAGCGGCTTCTCGTAGTTGGGGTACAGCACCAGTATGGATACCGTTCCATCGCATCGGGAGGAGTGGGTGACAGCGCCGTGAACCGCAATCTTGGCGGAATGGGTTCGGACCCCGTTAGCGTGCTCTACCCACCGGAGGGACGCTCCCCGAGCTCTCTGGCAACAGGACCAGAAATAGGTCCGCCCCATGCCTACGACCAGCGTGTCGAGGATCTCACGTGTCGATTGGGTGATGGGAGGTACGTTCACGCCAGCACCCCCACGGTCTCCATCGCGGGCATGGCCTCGGTCAGCGTCGGTCGGAGGCTGGCCCCGAACGCGATGAGGTGATAGCCGAGCCTCGACCACTGGGGCACCGTCCGCTTCTTCCGCAGGAACTCCCGACAGACCTCCTTGGCGGCATCCTGGGGCGCGTTGAGCGCCATCACGATGTCGCCGCAGGTGGGCCAGTCGGGCTGTCCGAGCATCTGGAGTACGATCGAGACGTCGTCGTGGTAGTGGTCCGGGAAGTGGACCTCGCCGTTCGGGAGGAACTGGACGCGGTGGAGGGGGCCGACCCGGGAGCCGCATCGGAACCGGGCCTCGACGGGGAACCCCTTGCGGAGCTTCACGACCCAGTGGGCGACCTCCGGGGTGGAGAACCCTCGGGCGAGCTTCTCCGGGTTCGTGACGGGGACCGGGATCTTGGCGAAGACGGAGAGAGTGGTCATGGGATCTCCCCCGTCTTCCGCGCTTTCCATTCGTGGTCGCCGCACCCGAGGGTCAGGAGGCCTTTCTCGTCTTGTACGGCGACCTGAGTGTCCCACTCGATGTCGGTGGTACCCTCCCATTGGAGGTGCGGGTTCTCGTCGTTAGGGCCGTGGTTGACGAGCCGGGCGGTGGCCTGGACAGTATCGAGCTCCCACTGGGGCAGCCGATTACATGTCGGGCAGCGAAGCGGGGAGAAGGGTTTCTCAGCCTTCAAGGCGTCGAGGGCGGCGGCGGTCGAGGGCTTCAGACCGGCGCTCATTCGACCCTCCCCTCGACTCGGTTCGGTGGGACCTTGAACAGTTGGCTCCCAACCTTGACCGCGAGCGTTCCCTTGGGGAGCGCGTCGAACATGACCTCGCCCTCGTAGTACTTCCGAACGCCCACTTTGGCCTGGGTCCAGAACCGAACTTTGTCGCCGGTCCGGTACTGCGCGAGGGCGGTGAGGACCTCGTTGGTCCGGTGCTCCTCGCTCATGGGTCCTTCTGGATTACGTATCTCGGGACGGCGCGGAGGATCAGGTCGTACGGAATCTCGGCGATGAAGTCCCGACGACCGCTGTTGAGCAGGAGCCGGACCGTGACCGACCCCCGGATCCGCCCGCGGTGCTCGATGACCCCCATGTATTCCTCGCGGCCACCGAACGGGAGCTTGACCCAGACATGGTCCCCGACGGTGAAGTTCGAGAGGGCGCGTAGGGCCTGGTCGAGCGCGGGGTCGGTCATGGGGACCCCCGCGTTGGGCGAGCGGGGCCGAGGACGCACTCCGGGGGAAAGACCCAATGGTCATGGACGACGACCCGGTCCTTCGTGCGCCGGGTGGTGAAGCAGACGGAGCCGGGCTGGTCGAACTCGCGGTCACTGAATCTCTCGAAGACCGCGATGCGGGCTCGCGCCTCCCCTGGGAACCGTACTCTAATGCGGTCGCCTGGGCGGTAGGACGCGAGGGTCGAGAGGACTTGGGAGACCTGCCCGGCCTTGGACTTTCGCTTCATGCGGCGACCTCCTGGACCCGGTCCCTCACCAGTTCGAGAGGCACGATGTAGATGACGTGCCAGCCGGGCATGTCGAGGGCTATGGAGATTCGGCCGGGCTCGGGGGTGAACTCTCGGACGACGACGCCGGGCTGTTCGATGGTCCACGTGTGGTCGGGACGGAACGTGACCCTGTCGCCCACCTGGAAGGAGAGCGCGGCGAGGACCGCCTTGGTCGTCGGCTCGCTCATGGTTCCCTCCCCATCGCCAGGAGCGCAACCTGCGTCTTGATGGCCTCTCGGAGCCGGACCGCGTCCTCGGCGGTGAAGTACGTGGGGTGCGGCTTGATCGCCTTGAGGGGGTCCTTCTCCTGGATGAACCGGGCGCCGTCCCAGAGGTGGCTCTTGTCGTGGTGCTCTCGGTCGTACACCTCGCCATCGAATATCTTGGGGTCGGACAGGTCCCGGTGCGCGTGAACGGCGTACGCGGCGGCTTCGTCGATGGTGGCGAAGCCCCGGAAGATGGGAAGGCCGTCCACGTCCAGCCCCTCGGAGTGCTTCATCTGGGCGGTCCACGGGAAGCACCGGACGACGAACAGGGACGCCTCATCGGAAAGGATGCCCTGGTGGACGTGGTAGTGAACGGGAGGTAGTGGGTCGGGCGTCATGCGGAGCCCCCCTCGGCAATCGTGGAGAGGATGGTGTTGGTCTGTTCGATGTGTCGGGCAACGGATATTTCGCTGGCTCCGGCGATGGGCTCGTTGCCGTGGTCGAGCAGGCAGAAGACCCAGCCGGCGCGCTGGACCGAGTAGCGGCAATCGGGGTTGACGCAGTAGTAGCAACCCTCGACCAGACCCACCTCGCGGCCAGATCGGCGGAGATAGCCCGAGCTCGCCCGCACGAGAGGACCACAGTTCGGGCACCGCATCGACCAGCCGTAGCTCACCGAGTGCTTGCCCAGGACTCGCCTCGGGTGGTAGCGGTCGTAGCCGGAGAACCGCCCGTCGGGGTGGCGGGGGAAGGCGATGAATCGCGTCATCAGTACTGCCGGCACCCCCCACAGGTATCGAGGAACTCGGCGAACTCGAGAACCCAGTCGGTCATCCCCTTCTCCGGCACCGCGACGTCGGCGTCGTCGGGAATCTTCGGCCGCCTGTCGCCACCAATCTTGAACAGGAGGCCGGAGATCCCCTCCTGCGTGGCCCTCTTGACCGGGGCGGTCCCGGAGATCACTTGGAGCGCCTCTCGGGTCTCCTTCGGAACGTCGCCCTTGGGTTGATCGAGGACGACGGGCCAATGGAAGCATCCGCCGGAGTACGGCGTGTCCGAAACGGAGAGTATCCGCAGGCGGTTCTCGCTGACCACGGTGCGGAGGAGCTTCGCCCACGCCTTGCCGGTCTTGACGTGGATGAGCTTGCCGTCGTTTCCCCCGGCCCAGTCGGTCATGTCGGCCCCGGCCTGGTCGAGGATGGAGGCCATGTACGAGTGACCCGACCAATTGGGATGGGACGAGCCGTTGCGGCCCGCGTAGTCCATCCCCATCTACGGTCCCCCCTCCTGGGCTTCAGCCCTAGCCTGTCGAACCTCTGACCTACGACTGTCAAGATGGAGGGAATTGGGATTCCTCTCCGACCCGAGGATGTAGTTCGCCATTCTCGAGTCCCGCCGAATCTTGGCCATGATGAGGAACCGCCAATGGGGCTTCTGGACCCCGGTGAGCTGGAGCCCACGGTCGATGAGCTGGGCGCCGTCGCTCTGCTCCCAGTCCCCGCACTCGCGGCAGATTCGGACGGAGGGATCGACCAAGGACGGGACTCAAGTACTCGACCCCTTGACGGGGAGGTACTCGTTCCCGCAGTAGTAGTGGCACCTGCGCCGCTTCGTGCCGCCGATGGTGGCGACGACGTCGCGGGCGGTGGCTTCGGTGGCGCTCACGGGCTTTCCCCCTTCACGATGATTTGCTCGGCTTCGTCCAGCGTCCCGGCATGTCCCTGTTTGACAAGATGGGCTTTGAACCCGACGCGACACTCCTCGTTCTTGACCGCCAGTTTTCCCGCGTCCTTGATGGCGCTGTTGCCGATTGGGAGGTCAACGAAGGCGGTCGTACAGAATACACAGTCCTGCGCGATTACGCTGTCCAAGTGGCTCGGGTGCTTGATGAAATGGAGTGTCATCGACCGGCGGATGATGCCCGGGGTCCGCTCGCGCTGTCGGAGGCGGTTGACCTTCGCGTTGGCATTGACCTTCTGGGCAAAGAGCTTCTGGCGGCGGACGACGGCCTTGGAGTAGGGACCCGCGAGACGGTGTTCCTCGGCCCGGGCGTCCTTCCATTCGGCGACCGCGGCATCGCGTTCCACGATGGCGGTGGCGAGGGCCGGGGATCGGATGGCCCGAAGGACCTCGGGGGTGGTGGGGTCGCTCACTCTTCCTCCTTGGGGCAGGGGCCGAAATCGGCCCCGAAGACCGAGCCGGTGGCGAGGACCGTAAGGGCCTGTTGGAGCGGTCGCCGACTCGGGTTGGACCCCTTCGTGAACCCCCACGAGCCGATGATGCGGTTTCGGTGGGTGAGGACCCACTTGGACCCGAGGGTGTGGAGCAGGTACTCCCCGTTGTCGCCGTTGTCCCCATCGGTCCGGTCCTCCCCAAGGTAGGCGGATGTGCCGTCGCGTTGCCGCGCCAGGACGGCGAGGGACAGGAGGACGTTGGGCGGCGTGCCGTCGTTTCCATCCTTCTCGTGGCGCTTCGTATCGCGGACGAGCGCGAGCATGGCGTCCTCGGCTCCGCCCCAATGGCGGAAGAGGGTGGTCTTGAACCGATGGTCGGGGGCGTGGGGGGAGATGAGATGCTCGCAGACGCGAATCGAGCCTCGGTCTCCCATCTACCGCTCCTCCCCAATCATCGCCAGCACCTTCGCCGTTTCCACGGCCCCGGTCCACCGGACCCGAAGGGCGGGTTCGTGGGTGGGGTCCACGTCGAACTGGACAGGGAAGGTGCGGAACGACGAGGCGACGTACCAAGCGGCGACCTCGTCGATGTTGCCCTCGGTCCGACCGATGACCGCCTTCATGGCGGCGCGGTGTTCGGGGTCGAGGTTCTCGTGGAGGGCGGCCGGGATCTGCTCGGGCGTTCCCGCCCAGAAGAGGCCCAGGGAGCGTGGCCCGATGAGCCGAATCTTCCAGCGGCCTTCGGTGTCTCCGTCGCTCACAGGAGGACCTCCTCCGCCGTCATCTTGGCGATGAACACCTTGCTGAAATCCAGGTCTCCCCGTTCGCCCTTGAGGGCCGTTATCGCGTCCTTGGCCTCATCGACGGTGGAGTAGTACTCGTCCTCCAACCCCTCGATGCGGAACCACGAGCCGCCCGGTTGGTGGACCCATACCCGTAGCTCGTACCATGTCTCTCGGACCGGCGCACGACCTGCGGCGATGGTCCCGAGGACACGGGCCGTCTCGCGCTTCATGCGGGGACCTCCTCGGCTCCCATCGGTCCGAGAATCTGCGTTCTGTTGAGAATCCAGCCCGTCTTGGCGACCCGCCCGTCTTGGAACACGCGCCGAACCGCGATGCGGTCGGGCGTGAGTAGCTTCATCGCCTTGGACGAGACCCGAACGAGGGGGATGACTTCCCCGATATGGACGGACCCGTTCCTCATCTGGTAGCGCACCATGTCGCCGGCCTTGTAGTCGCACAGGACGCTGACGACGGCGCGGGTCGTACGATCGACCTCGGGCGTTTCCGCTGGATCCGGGGCGGCGGGGATGACCCGCTCGAACCGCCCGTTGACGTTGGCGACCCACAGGCCGCTCACGGCCACCCCCCCTTTGGCTTCCGGAGCGCGGGGCCTCGGATTCGGTTGGGGCTGATGGGGCAAACCGCGGTGTGATTGTCGATGCCCACGTATCGGACGGTGATTTGGCTCGGGTACACGACGTCGTGTTCGTTGACGATGGTAGCAACGAACGTCCTGCCACCCCCCATGCGGACCCGAACGTGGTCGCCCACCTGGACCTTGCCGAGAGTCTTGAGGACCTGGGCTACGGACGGCCCGCTCATGCGACCTTCCACCCCCTGTCGTCCCGAATCAGGAGCGCGGGTCTCGCGCCCTCCTTCGGGCAGACCGCGATGGCGGCCAGCTTCCGGGCGGGCGTGAACATCTTGGCGTCCAAGACCCGAACCTCCGGCACCACGTCCTTGTGGCGCTCGTGGCGGGCGGTGTTCCGGCAGTAGAGGAACGACTCCCACCCGTCGGGATACGCGAGGTTGACCTTGGGTGTGTCGCCCGTGTAGCCCGACTCGTGAATCCCCAACTCCTTGAGCGGCTCCTCGCCGGGCTCGGACCATTCGATTGTGAGCGGTTCCTTCATGGTCTTGCGCCAGTCCTCGTCGGACAGCATGACGGCCGAGGCCCGACGCTTGTACTGCTCCTCCTCGTCGGCCTCGGTCCGCTCCGCGTTGCGGGCGGCGCGGACGTCCTGGCGGTACCTGATGACGTAATCGAGGGCCTGGGCCCAGCCGGGAGGGCCGGACCACAGGTGTCCGATTTTCTCCCGCGCCCGGATGCTCGCTTCGACCTTGTCGCAGGTGGGCAGGTTGGACCGCTTCTGGCCGATGGTCGATAGGACCTCCCCGACCTCGGCGTCGATGGCCTTGGCGGCGTGGTCGGGGAATCGGACGCGGCCGTTCGGCTCGATCACGACCTTGTGTAGCTCGCGCCCGCCGCACTTGAACTGGAACGTCCCCTTGCCATCGAGGATGAGGTTGAGGGCCTCGACCTGCGGGTCGTTGCCGGCCTGCCTCGCCATTTGCTCCCAGAGCTTGTACTCGGGAGACGTCCCATACCCCCCGTCCGGCACGGCCTGTTCAGCTTCGGCGATTTGGGCGTTGGTGTAGAGCCTCGGGGCGAGTTGGCCGCGCGGTATCTCCACGACCTCGCGGTTGGTGGCGGCGTACCGCTGCTGGTATCGGTGACGACGGTAGCTCATGGGTTGCTCCTCTTGCCGATGATTTCGAGGACGGAACGGGCCTCGCACGCGCCGCAGTAGTCCATACGCAGGGTGGACCACCCGTAGCCCCAGAGGACGGCGGCGAACGCCCTGGCCCTGGCTACCGCCCGGCGCATCCCTTCCTCGTCGTTCTTGCCCACCGAGGATAGCTCCCGGGCGTAGTAGGTGAGCTTGAGCCCGCGGCGGGGTCCGATCAAGGCCAGGGCCTCACGGGTTTCTTCGTGGAGCGTCAGGACCTCACCCACGCGGTAGGCTCGGAGCGCGGTCAGGGCGGCGGGGATCGGCGAGGGCTGACGCTCGGACGCCTTGGGATCCGGTCCGCTCATGCGCCCGCGACCTCCGCCACCACGGTCCGCGCCCAGTCGGGGGTCGGGGGGACGTTCCCCTTGTCGCACAGGAGCGCGATGACCACCCGAATCCCGTTCGGTTGGGTCTCGGGCCACCCCGTCTGTCCGTCGGTGAGAACGACCACCACGTCGGGCTTGGGCTTGAGCGCACAGGCCGCAACGAGACCGACACCCATGTCCGTCCCGCCGCCGCCTTCGAGTTTGACCTGCGAGGCGCGGCCGACCCTCTGCTTGGTGTGGACCTCCATATCGACCGACATGACCTCGATGGGCTGGCCGACCGTCCGGAGGACTCCCTTGACCTCCCCGATGGCCTGCTCCAACTGCTTCGAGCCCATGCTCCCGGACGTGTCGATGGTCAAGGCGACCCTCGGGACGGGCTTGACGAGCGAGGGCAGGATGACACGGACCGCCGCCGACCGCCGTGCGGGCCGGTGGAACGAGTAGTCCTCCGTCCCGGCCGCCCGACCGATGGCTCCACGGACCGCGCCGCGCAGGGCGGCCCGCCAATCGACCTTCGGGGTGAGTATCTCCTCGGCCCACCGCTTGAGGTAGCCCGGGATGTTGCCGATGCCCTTTGAGGCCTCCGCGCGCACCGCCTCCGCGACCGCCTTCCGAACGACGCCCTGTTCCGCCGGCCCCATGCCGGGCGGGGTGTTCGGGGTCGTGCCCGGGGCGGGCGACTCCCAAGGCTCCTGCTTGCCGGTCGCTCCCGAGCCACAGGGATTCGTGCCCGGCGGCCCGGAGCCCTGACCCTTGCCCTTGCCGGGGGGCGAGCCTTCCGGCCCCTGGCCCGATCCCGAGCCTCCCGGCTGGGGCGGGAACTTCTTGAGCAGGATGGGCAGGTACTCCTCGGCCGTCTTGTGGTCCTCCATGCCGAAGGTCGAGGGGTAGACGCACCCGGCGGGGAGCTTCATGCCCTCCTCCTTGAGGTCGTCGTTGATTTCACAGTCGGCCGCGATGTTGGCGATGAGCTTGGCGTCCGTCACCGGGTCCAGCCGTTCGGCGTGGAGCCGGAGCAGGTGGTTGATTTCGTGATACAGGACGGCGGTGCGCTCCTCCGGGTTCCAGCGGGCGAGCGCCTCGGGGTCGTAGTACAGGCGTGCCCACTTATCGACGGCGAGCGTGCCGAGGCCCTTGACCTCGACGGGCACGACCGACCACACGGCCGCGCCGAGGTACGGGCGGTCCCACAGGAGCTTGAGCCTCGCGGCCTGTAGGGTCTCGGGGAGTTGCGTCATTCGGACACCCTCCACCCCGCCTCGTCCCTTACGAGGAGCGATGGGCGCGCGCCCTCGGCCGGGCACCCCGTCATGGCGACCAACCGCGAGACGGTGGGGAACGGGTCGGCGGAGTCCTTGAGCCCACGGACCGTCGGCACCACGTCAACGTGGGTTCCGTGGCGGGCCTGATTCCGGCAGTACTGGTACGCCTCCCACCCGTCGGGGAAGGGCAGGTTGGCGGCGAGGACCTTGACTTCAGCCCCGCGACCCTGTTGGAGGTATCGCTCCTGAACGACCGTCCCCGGTACGAGGGCCTTGGGCTCGACCCACATGATAGTCACCGGGTTCCCGAGCGCGGCCCGCCACTTGGCATCGGACAGCATGGTGGCGGCGGCGAGGTTCTGACAGCGTGTGGCGAAGGTCTCCCGCTTACGCTCGGCGGCCCTGGCATCGCGCTCGTCGGCAAGGCTGGACTTGAGGAACTCCAAGAGTTGCGCCCACCCCGGGGCGGCGGAGACGACATTCCCCCAGAGACGGGTGATGCCGTCCTGCCCGGCGTTTCGCAGGTGCCGGTCGGTCGTGCGCTGGCGCTCGACCCGCTCGGCCCTGCTCTCGCGCAGGGCGGCGCGGACCTCATCGCACGACGGCAGGTGCGTCTCGCCGGCGATGACCCCGAGGACTTGGGAGACCTCGGTGTGGTCGGGGAACGAGACGGAGCCTGACGGCTCGATCACTACGCGATGGAGCGGACCGCCCTTACAGCGGTGGCGGAACGTCCCCTTGCCGGATGCGACCAGATGGTACGCCTCGACGAGCCCGTTGGTCGCGTCGGACGTGTGACCACGGAGCCACGGCCCGGCATACCAGTCGGTGTAGTAGTTATTGTCACCGTGGGACCGGCGGAACGCCTCGGCGGCGGCGGATTCCTCGGCCTTCGAGACCGGCTCCTTGACCCGGCGGAGGGGCGGGATTCTGTCGTGACTCACGCGGACCCACCCCCGAGCGCCCCGGTGGCCTTGAGGACAGGGAGGTAGGCACGGATGGACTGTTCGGCCGTCCGCGCCACGTCGGGCTTGGTCGCCCGAGCTAGGCGGCGGGCCGCGACCGCGCCCACGTCCGCCCCGCCGGCCTTCGCGGCCGACGCGAGGATGGTCCATGCCGCCACCTGCCGCTCCTTCGATGGCTTGCGCACGGCGGCCTCGCTGACCGCAACGAGAATCGAGTAGGCGAGGTCGCCCCGGTCCGGGTGCTTGTAGCTCCCCGGGTCCTTGAGCAGGTCCTCGGGGTTCGGCAGGTTGGACTCCCGGAGGTAGGTCAGGAACTCCCCGCCGACGCCCGGGCCGACACAGCCCGCGCACAGGACGGCTTGGACCTCGAACCCGGCGTCCACGGCCCGCGCCGCGGTGATGAGGGCCGCGAGGTTCGACCACGTTCGACGCGAGGGCCAAGCCCGGCCCGCATCGGTCTCGCCTTTGGGGACCTGCTGGAGGCTCGTCGGCTTGAACTTGACGTACCCCGCGATGAGGGCCCGGACCCGGGTGTCCTCCTCCCAGTTGTCGGGGAGGGTCGGCACCCCGTTCGGGGCGGGCCAGTCGTTCGACACGAGGGCATCGCCCCATGCCTCGGCATCGAGCCCTTCCCAATCGAGATGGACGAACCGATTGGCGAGCGGGGGGGTCAGGTCCCACCCACCGGCCGCGACCTCGGGGGGGTTGGCGGCCGAGACGATGGAGACCCCCTCGGGGAGCGTCAGGTCGCCGACCGTGCGGTCGAGGACGACCCGGAGGAGAGCGGCCTGTACGGCGGGCGGGGCGGTCGATATCTCGTCGAGGAAGAGCAAGGCTCGTCCGCCCGGCGCTTGGGCGAGACGCCGCGCCCATGCGGGCGGGGCCATAGCGACCGTGCCGTCCGGCAGGGGAACGGGGAGCCCGCTAAAGTCGGTGGGGTCCCGAATCGAGGCGATGACGGTCTCGATGGGGAGCTGGCGGGCCTTGGCGTACGCCACGACGGCGGCGGTCTTGCCGGTGCCCGGGAGCCCCCATAGGAGGACGGGAATCCGGGTCTGGATGGCGATGGCGAGCGCCGAGGCGTTCGGGTCACTCATGGGCGACCTCCACTCGGCGGTCGTGCCTGTCGGCACGGCGGATCGCGCGGGCGAGCCTCACGGCTACCCGTGGGGGGAGCGCAGGGGCTCCCCAAGCCCTCCACCCCGGACCACCCGGGGCGAGGGGGCGTGGTGTGGTGCTAGGGCGCACGGGGGACCTCCCGGACCACACAGTCGGCGAGCGTAAGAGCGGGCTGGCGCCCGCAGGCGGGCAGGGACTCCCCTCGGGAGTCGAACAGGCGGCGGACAGGCTGGCGGTCCGCCCGGGTGCGTAGGGTGGTGAGGCCCCGGGGGTCTCGGGCCGTGAAGATGGGGTCGGGGACCCCGTCGGGCCCGAAGTATGCCCAAGACGGGCTGAAGGCCCTGCGGTCCGCTAGGGACAGGATGCGCCCGTCGGCCGTCTTGACCGAGGGGCACCGCTGACAGCGGACCCGGGGCGTTCCCTCCGGGCTAGGCTCCCAGAGGTGGCCCTGTCGTAGGCAGTCCGGGTCCAACCCACCCGGTAGGGTCGTTCGGCTCATGGCGTACTCCCTCCGCCGGGGGAGTCTCCCCCGGTCGGCCCCTTCGGTCCCTTCGGACCGCTTGGGCCTTCTTGCGTCGCCCTCATGGGTGACTCTTGCGACCTAACATAGTCAAGGTCGTATGTCATTTCTTCGGCCAATCATATATAAAGCAATCAGAAATCCTTTATATACAAGCCCATTTTGCCGATTTTCGGACGTATCTTGTGGCGCTAATGGATATTAAGGTGTGTTACTTAACTAGCAATTTTGAAGTACGCATCTAGGCTAGAAATGGACCGGCCCGGGGTCCGGCCGATTTTCTCCATCATCGCGGCCCACCTCAGGGCCAGCCTCGGAGCCAGCCTATGCTGTCAGGATGCCCAGTGGGTCGGGCTCTGGCGGCCCTGGCGTCCAATTCACCTTGAATCGGCCCACCAGGTCGGGGCACCGCAACTCTACCGCGTGAACGTGGTTGCAAGGCTGACACAGAATCTCAAGGTCGTCCACCCCACGCCTTTTCTGGTAAACGTCTAGGTAGAGTCGCATCAAGCCCCCTTTCACCGCTTTGGCTTCCCTGTTCCCTCCGCCTAGCTTGTGGTTCACCTGGAGAACGCGCAGGTCATCGCATCCGCAACGGACACATACGACCGGGCCGTATCCCGCGATCCGCGTCATCGCCTCTATCCGGTAGTGCTCGTACCTCGTGTGCTGCTTGGACTTGTACCGTGCCCCGTGCCTCGCCCTCATCAGGCGAGCCCGGAGACTCCCCGGCTTGGGGTTCGCGATTGACGGACGACCTCGTTTCTTCACTGGGGGAGTCGGGGCCGTTGGCGAGAGTGCTACGTCCACGCCGTTCGACCCCGACTCTTTCCCCGACTCGGCGGGCGCATGCTCAAAAATGTCCTGCGGCATGGACGTAGCAACCGGGTCACGGCCCGGCTCGATTTAACAGTGCCGTTCCGGGCTCGGCCCACCGTCGCGCCTGCGTCCTCGCCTTCCGGAATCGAAGGGGTCCGCCCCTGCCCGGCGCCCAGGGGGCCGCCACCGTCGAAACGGGTCGGAGCCCTGCTCTAGTTCGACGGGCCGGCCTTCGCTCCGCGGTGGAAGAGCGCCTTCCACCAGGAGACGAAGCGCTCCCACAGGCTCGGGGCCGACGCCGGAGGCGGCGGGGTCGGAGGCGTCGGCGCAGGATTCGGGGGCGGCGTCACCGGCCCAGGCGGACTCGGCGGCGGCGTCGGAGAAGGCGCCGGTGCGGGGGCAGGGCCCTGGGTGATCGCGGTGAGGTCCGCCTGGAGCTGCGCCATGTTCAGCCCGGAGGGACTCTCTCCCGCCGGGTCAACCCAGTCGGGGGAAACGACCGCGAACGCCTCGTCCGCGTAGGCGTCGAAGAAGCCCCACGCCATCTGCTTGACCTCGCCCCACGTCACCACGTAGAGCCAGTCCGCGTCGTAGCCCACGATCGCAATGCAGTGCCCGTTGTTCGGGTCCGGGGGCGGGTACGACGTCGACCCAGCGGGGAGCGCCCACGGGGTCGTCAGCATGTCGCCCTGGACGGCAAAATCGGGGAGCTCGACGCCCAGGTAGACGCCGCCGAGCTCGTCGACGGCGTACATCACCTCGTCGTGGTTCGCCTGGTCGATCTCGAGGTAGGGGCCGATCTTGTCCGACCCGATACCCGTCTGCTGCCAGTACTGGAGGACCGTGAGCATGTCCGCGCCCTGGTCCACCCCGCCGTCGACGACATTGTACGCGGCGAGGATCTGGGCGAGCGTCGGCTGGGCGCCGGGCGGGTTCGCGTTCGCCGACCACTCGAGCGCCATGTGCGCCGCCGCCGCACAGGTGCAGTCCCCGTACTGGTCGTTCCCGTCCATCCCCCATGCCGAGGACGCGACCAGCGTGTAGCGGGTGGAGCTCGCAGGTGGGGCCGGCAGTTCCGTGAGGTACGTCCGGAGCTCGAGGGTGCGGGGGTCCTCGCGGCGCGGCTTGCGGCCCAGACGGAACTTCCTCGGCCTCGCATTTTCGGGAGTCGGAGTCGCCATGGTACGTCCCAATCTGTCGCCGGGTTAAACGTCTACCGACTCGGACGCAACTCGTTAAGACCCGCCACGGCATTCGGTGGTGCCAATGCCGGATTCCCCCTCGGACCATGACCTTCTAGTCCGGATTGACGAACGCGTCACGACGATGAACGCGACCCTCGTCGACGCCGTTCGGCGCCTCGACGCCCATCTGGCCGAGTCGTCCCTGGTCTGGAGAACCTTCGCCGAGAGGGTCAGCGTGGTCGAGACGACCGCGACCACCGCCGCGCATCGCATGGACGATCACATCTCGGAAGGCCACAAGGCCATCGGAAAACGTCTCGATACCGACGAGGGACGGATCAAGAGCGTCGAGGATGGGGTCTCGAGCCGCGACCTGGTCATCATCAGCGCACTCGTGACGGGGGTCATCGGCGTCATCGGCACCGTTCTCTTCTACGTGGTCCGGTAGCCGCGATGCCCGCCTCAGAGCGGGAAGCCCGCCCCGAAGTGAAGGAGCAGGAGCGCCAGAACGACCCCCGGAAGGTAGAACGCCCAGTCCTCGGCACCGGATGGCCACGGTGGCTCGTTCGGCTCCGTTCTCGGGTCGATGAAGACCTCCTTGACCGCGACGACCGCGAGCAGCACGAGGATGCCCCACCAGAGGTAGACCCTCTCGAACAGGTACAGCGCTAGGACGTACCCGAAGGCGATCGCCGCGTGAGTCTCCTGGGCGCAAATCTCGTAGAGCTGCTCGAGGGTCAGCGTCACTAGCTCGTTCCCTCGTAGACCTCGTAGGTCGCGAAGAGGAACAGCGCCACGACCGAGACGAGCCCCACGATGAAGAGCGCGATTTCGAAGCCCGCGTAGGGCCCGTCCGTGAATGGGTGGATGCTACCCGGAGGCCACGCCTCAACGTGGATCTGGGTCGCCACGATCGTGGTGAACCCGTTCGTGAAGAGGGCGACAGCGAAGAGCAACCACGTCCTCGGACTCCAAACGAGCTTCGGGGTTCCGGGGGCTCGCTTCGGACCGATTCCGAGACGGTGGTTCCAACGCATGGAGACCCATCTAGGCCTTGGGTCTTAGACCCTTCGGAACGAATCCACTCCCACGGTGCTGTTGAGCGCCGTAAGGATGGGGACGCCGCCCAGGTAGATGCTCTCGAACTCGTCGCCCCAGTGCTCGTCCGCCTCGCGCCGGGTCATCCCTCTCCGACCGCACACGAAGCATCGGTACCGGAACTCCAACGCCATCCAATTCACGCCGGGGTTGGCCACCGTCAGACCCCAGGTGCGAACACCGAACCCGAGCTGGGCCAGAGGACTCGGTTTAGGCCAACGAACCAACCTACCGGTAGGACAATGAACAGGACCCAGAGCCATGGCCAGAGGAGGGGGCCCAGTGCCAGAACGAGGACCACGTAGCTCAGGGCTTCGCCCGCCCCCATGATTCGGAGGCGCTTCGGGCGGTCGAAGGGCCCAGAGTGCATCAGAATGACCTGGTAGACCCAGAGGACCGGCAGGGAGACGAGGAGCGTGACCCACGTCCAGACGAGCCCACCAGCCGCCATCCCCACGGCCATGAGGGCGCCCACCTTGGCGAATGTCAGCCCAGTAGCGAAGAGTATCGCGTCCGGGTCCGAAACCAACCAGTCCCCCTCGACCCGCATCCCGAGCCGACGGAGCAAGTTCTTCTCGTTCGCCTGCGCCAGTTCTTTTTCTTCCCCTGCGATGGCGATCTGGAAGGCCACCATCGCGAACGCATACGCCCCGACCAGAGCGACGAGCTCCGAGATGTGGCCCGTCCAGACCGTCGCCATCGCCAGGAACGCGAGCGCGAATGCACCACTGATCTCCAGCACCGCGAGGGGCTTGTTCCGCTTCCCCCACACGTTGTAGACGGTTCCGAGGAGGATGTACCCGCCCATCAGCGCCAGCGGGAGGAGCCAACCCGACGAGGGGCGCGCCACCTCAACGAGCGCGATGAACGTGAGGAGCGCCACGACCTGACACGCCGCCACGAACATGACCGCCTTGGACCGCTTGACCCGTCCGGTCACGAGTGGGTGGTCCGCCTTGCTCGGGTCCAGCCGGTCGAACTCGAGGTCGGTGATACCGTTCTGTCCGAACCCGCCCAGGTGCGCGAGGACCCCGATGAACGCGAAGACCGGTAGGGACCAGAGTGGAGCTCCGCCGACCCACGCGGCGAGCGGGAACCCGGCGCCCTCGACCGCCGCCGTTTGGGCGCGGCCGATACGAAGGTAATCCGTGACCGTCACGGTGTTTCCGCCGGCAGGAGAAGGACCGGGACCTGAGGGCCGATTGGCGGGACGCTCATAGTCGTGGAGACCCGCCCGCTCGCCGTCGAGCTCACCTGCACCGTCGCCGTCGCGGTCGCCTCGATCCAACGGTCCGTCCCGGGCCGCCGCAACGGCCAGGGAAAGTCGTACCCTTCCAGCGGCTTGCCGTCGAGGGTACAACGCCCCACCTCGACCCAACCCGTGCTCAGGCCGAAGCGCTCCTCGACCCGGATGTGCCGGCCGTCCTTGTAGGTCTCCCCGTACCCCCAAATCTGGGGAGCGAGGTGGCCAAGGATCTCCTCTCCCTTCGATAGGACGTCCTTCATCAGCTCGTCGACCTGGGCTCGCTTGTTGCTCATCATCCCGATCGTCCCGACCTGGGGGGCGAGAACCCGCGCGTCGAATCGGACCGCCAGCGAATCGAATACCCCGAAGATGTCCTGCGCCCGAAACTTCGCCGGGGGCGGCTTCCACCAGCGCCACTCGGCGTCCTCGAGGAGCTTGAAGATCCGGTTCTCCATCGTGTCGCCGAGTTTCCGATTCGACGGTGGCTTCGGAGACTTCGCCATCGGACCCGTCACCACCGTGCGTTAATTAAGTCCTTTCGGCTACAAGAAGGGCAGAGTCGCCAGGATCACGAGACAACCGAGCGTCAGGTAGAACCAGGCCCACACCCTCTGGGCCGGCCATCTCGGACAGCCCCACGTCCCGACGAGGCCGAACACCGGCACGAGGAAGAGGAACGGGTCCCATCGCCACATCGAGAACCCAAAGACCGCCGCCGTCGGCCACCACAGGCCGACCATCGTCACCGTCCGTGCGGCTCGATCGCCGTAGAGCGTCGCCACGGTCTGAGCCCCCGTCTCGAGGTCGCTCTCCCGGTCTCCGATGTCCTTCGACGACTGCGCCAGGAGGATGAACGGAACGAGCACCGCGATCAGCGCCCAGAGCCTCCAGTCCCAGATGCTCCCGAAGACCGTCCAGGCCGCAGCGATGCCGAACGCTCCTCGAGGCGAGCTCAGGAACATCAGGTTCAGCGGGAATCGGTCCTTCGCCCGGACCGGCGGCATCGAGTAGCCCCAGCTCGCGAGGATCACGAGCAGCAGGAGGACGACCGTGACCGCCGGCAGCAAGAGCGCCGCGACCACGAGCGCAATGCACCAGCCCGTGACGACGCCCGACAGCAAGTTCTCCGGCGAGATCTCCCCGTTCGGCACCGGTCGGGTGTCCTTCTTGTTCTGCCA
>Ga0187858_10002277_pt1 | contig 19850 bp, 12 predicted proteins | sample June2016WEW_8_15_FD_133015 | JGI IMG/M metagenome (GOLD analysis project Ga0187858, IMG submission 133015) | Peatland microbial communities from SPRUCE experiment site at the Marcell Experimental Forest, Minnesota, USA - June2016WEW_8_150 | ecosystem: Environmental > Terrestrial > Soil >...
GGTCAACCGTTTCCGCTTCCAGGGCTGGCGGGTTGCGTAAGATGGGTTAGATCGTCTCATCACCGTCCTCCCCCGATGAAATTCGCCGCCCTCTCGGCCATCGCCTTCTCGTGGCTGGCGGAGTTTAGGTCGGCCAGGTACCGCTCGGCTGAGGAGACCCGCTTCTGCCTCAGCCACCTGGCTACCTGGACGATCGTGTCTCCCGCGGCGACCATCTGGGACGCCCTAGTGTGCCGCAGGTCATGCGGGCTGTGAGGACCAACCAACCCTGCCTTCTCGGCGGTCCGCTGGAAGGCCCGCCACGCGGACTCGTTCGTCAAATGGCCGGTCCTCGGGGACAACCTGGACGGGAAAAGGAACTCGTTCTCGGTGTGCTCAGGACTTGCGGCCCTTTCCTTGAGCCAGGCCTTGAGCTTCCGCTCGATCTGCTCGGGCAGGTCGTAGACGCGGCTTGTCCCGCCCTTCTCGGCCCTGACCGTGACTTGATGGGAGGCCAGGTCGAGGTCGGCGACTTTGAGGCTGGCCGTCTCGCCAGCCCTCATGGCGAAGAAGTAGGTGAGGGACCAGAAGGCGTCCCACTTGCGCCCGATCTTCTGTGCGGCCTTCAGGAAGGTTTGCAGTTCCTGGTCTGTCAGGTACCGCACCCGTCCGTTGAGGGCGGTACCTGACGGCCTTCCCGCTTTCCGTTTGGGTTTGTTCATCATTATCCTCCTTGTCCCCAACCCTACCGTGTTTCTAGCAATATGCACATAGTTCTGTTGAAAAATTTGCAAACTGATTTGCCGCGCTTGGGGAAGGGCGGATCACGGGAGCTCGCTTCCTGATGCGCCAAGTATTAACTCGGTCCTAACTGGCCAACCAAAGGGATATCCTGCATGCCCCTCGGAAGCCCCTAGAAGGCCCAGATTTGACCGTAGAGGAGTTTTGTCGGGCAACCCTAGCCAAGGATGTGCGTTTAAGCGCCTGCGGGATCTAGAACAGGCCGAGGCGGGCCGAGGGCAGGGTGCCGCCCGCGCTCGCAGGTTCCGCTGGGTCCGCAGATTTCTCGGGTGAAGCCGTTGGGCAGGATGATCCGTATGGAGGCTGGGACGATCAGTTTCCGCATGCGCTGAAGAACGGGTCAATCTACCTTGAAACGGTAGTGAATCGGTCCTGAGAGGTCACGCAGGACTCGATTGCCCTGCCGTCCTTCCGTTCTTGTGATAGATGGACGTTTTGGAGGTGATGCAGGTCTTTTGGTCTGGCTGAAAACGGCACTCCTAGACGGCAGGAAAAAGGCCGCTAACCAGCCCCTTTTCTAGTTTCTAACGTTCTTATTGGATCTGGACTGATAAAGTCTGCTCTAGTGACTCCACTCCCTTTTTCGATTAGGTGGCTCCTTCCAGAACATTTCTTTTTGGCCGAAATTAAGCTTATTAAAGTAAAAGGCTCTTTCCGAAACTTTTATAATAGGAAATAATGTCGTTTTTGGACTTGGATTTCTCCTGAAAAACTCTCTAGATAGCTTAATGACCTTAATGAGCTTAATTGGGGTAATCTCTTGCCCCACTTTTTTGATGAAAATGTACTCTTCTGTACAGATATGTGCTGGAAGAGGAAAAAGCGCCTTCTATACAGTATCTGTTGTCGGCGTCTGGCTGCAGATATCCAATCATTCTGTTGGAGGGTCTTCCTTCTCTGCCTTGAGCTCCGCGACTCTGGCTCTGGTGGCCGATAGGAGGCTGCCGTCGCCCTGGCACTTGGTTTCGTCCTCCGCCTCGTGGCTGGTCTCGGCAGGTTCTGCCGGTGGCTCAGGTACTGCAGGCTGCGGTTCAGGTTTTGGTTTCGGTCCGGCTGCTTCAGCCTCTACTCGCGCTTCCGCCTGGACGCGCTCCATCTTTCCCCTGGTTATGCCGGCTGGAATCCATGCGCCTGGCTCTTCTGGAAGGACGATGTCAGGGGCTTTCTGGACCGTGGGCGCCGCGTCGTCGTCCTGCTTCCTCTTGAAGCCCCACAGCTTCAGGTTGTTTTTCCCCTTCTGCTGGATCACTATGAATTCTTTCGCCAGCTCGTCCTTTTCGTTCGAGAGCTTGATGCCAAGCTGCTGCGCGTCCTTGCAGGCGTCCGTGAATTCCTTCTCAATCCGCATCTCTTTTGCCGTGTTGGAGAGGTTCTTGTAGGTCACGGCAGTCGGTTCTATGGGGATGTCGAACTTCTCATGCAGCAGTATGTACCGCAGGACTTGCCAGACCGGATCGAGCTCGTGCTGGATTCCCGACTTCTCCTTGGTCAACTTGTGCAGCGTCCTATTGAACATATGGCGCGTGCCGAAGAAAGACGTGATCTTCTGGCCGAATGCCGACCAGGTGGCGGCGATATTCGAGCGGTTCCTTATCTCGTATTCGCGGTAGCGGTTCAGGAGGGCCACTATCGAGTTCAGGTTGACCAGGACCTCCGTCATGAGGCTGTTCCGGCGCTTCAGCAGCGGCCTCCACAGGTCATGTGGGCCTTCCGTGTCCGCCAGCCCTTTGGTGCTGAAGAGGAGCACTCGCCGCATGAACTGGTCGTCCCACCCCTTCATCTCGACCGCGGTGAGGCTGTAGAAGACGCGGGCGATGCCGGCCTGGAGGTGCTTCTCGTACGGCTCCCTCTTTCCCATCAGAGGCCGGCCTGTGGCGTAGGCGTCGAAAGTGCCTTTCATGTCCCTTGGGATCTGCTTCACATCGTCGAGCACGACGAACCGCTTGTAATGGAAGACCGTCTTGAGGCTGTCGTTGGTGGTGGGCATGCTGGTCATCGTGAACAGCGGTCCGAAGATGATCTTTCCTATCGAGGTGGCCAGGAATGATTTTCCGCTCCGCAATTGTCCGATGAACGCCGCCACTGGCTTCTCCACGAAGATGGACTCGAAGAAGAGCGTGTAGAAGTAGACGACGAGGAGGAGCTTTTGCTCCTTCGGCATGATTTTGTCTTCGCCCAGGTCTATCGTGGCGAAGGAGGCGCGCGAGACGAGGAACTTATTGAGGAGGCTATTTTTGGAGTAGAACTTCTTCAGCGAGAGGCCGAGCGGATAGATCGACTTGGGGATGAATTTGGCATATGCCTTTGCCGGTTCGCCGCGGAAATAGTCGACTGGTTTCTCATCCGGAAGGAACTCGAACCGCGACAGCTCGTCCCACGGCTTGAAGAACACCCCCTCGTCGCCGTTGTCGAGGAGTTTGATTTCCTTGCCGTCGAGCCGGTAGATTCCGTTGGCTCCGTTGTCGACGTAGAGGACGCCTTTGTCCTCGTCGAAATAGTGGACCGCCTGAGCCTCCGCTTTCCGTCCGCTCGCCATGATCTCCGCCCTGAGATTGCGGATGGCCTCGACGGTGTAGCGCTTGTCCATCTGGTAGCGGTGCACGAGGATGTTCTCGAACTCCATGCTATCCAGGTCCATCAGCATTTTGTCTTCGGTGTGGAAGAAATAGTATGGGCCGGATACGTCCTCGTAGAATCCGGAACCGAGAGCTTCAGGGCTCGTCAGGAGGTCCTTCACCACATACTCGGTGACTCTCACCAGTATCTCGGCGTCGGATGCGAAAGGATTTTTCCTTATTGCCAAGATCTGCCGGCTCTGCGGCGTTCCTTCGATCTTGGACTTCTCGTAGAATTTGACGGCTTTCTTGACGTCCCACTTCAGGACCCCCTCGCCGGACTGCATGATGCGGTTCGCGCACTTCAGGTGCGGATTGAGAAAAATCGATTTGATTGTCGAGTAGCCGTATCCGGCCGTGACGAGTGTGCAGATAATGGAAAAGTCGCGGCCTGAATTCGTGTTGTCCTTTTGGCCTTTTGCCTTGCCTGTCAGGATCATGGTCCTGGTCCGCGTGGGGACCTGGAGGAGGTCGACCGATTCGAAGGCCTTCTCCTCGCTCTCAGGACTGATGATGATTTCCTTCTCGCCGAACGGCGGCAGTTCCTCGTCGGATGCCTCCGGTTCGCGGAATTCGGCGTCGCGGTACACCGCGAAGTCTGAGAGGGCGAATACGGCGTCTGGATGGCAATAGACGATGCTGCACTTGACCGGTTCTGTTCCTGGCTTGACGTTCATGGTGCCGGGGAGGCGCAGGCAGGAAGAGATGTCTATCCGCGCGCCGTCTGATTTCAGCGGCGACTTGGACAGGCCTTTGAGGATCTGGCGGACCTCGAGGCGGATTGCGTCAGAGATTTCAAGGAGCGGCTTCTTGAGGAGCCAGTAGCAGTGGTATCCATGGCCTGAGTCGACCAGGATTGAGGGCTGGATGGGGAATTCGCTGGCGCGCTTGAGCGCCGCTTCTTTCCCCTCGTCTTTGCCGTCGATGTCGGCCCAAAGGCAGACGACGGACTCGATGTCGACAGCGCAGCCGCTTTGGATGTTCCGCGGATTGACGCCCATGAAGACGTGGGCGCTCTGGTTCAGCAGCTTCAGGTCGGCCCAATTCTCGTCGGTGAGCTTTCCCTGCCGCCACCAGGCCTGGGCCGGCAGGTCGTCTTTGCTTATTGGAATAAGGCGCAGCTCCACCCAGCCATCGTTGTCTTGGAAGTAGCGCCCGAAAAGCGCCGTTAGGAATTCTGACGCCTGTTCGCGGTCAGACTTGACCGTTTCGATCGGTGTTTCCATGGTTGGTTTCCTCCATTTTGCCGATTCGTTTCGGCTTCGTTCCTGCGAACTGGTTCTACATGAAGGCGTTCGTCACGAGATCCGAGGCATAGATATGTGCCTTGCGTGCATACTAAGGCTTGAGCATTATCGTTCTGGACGCGTTGGTTTCCCACTAAGTCCCCTTCAAGCTATATTTATTTCAAAGAGTTACGGCAGGCAATCGCATAAAAGAATGATATGAGGGGTGATTATCAGGCGGGTTTTATCCCCCCGAAGGGGGAGGTCATCAGATTAAAGGGATAGCCCCTGGAATATAAATGCTCATTGAAACACATTTTTCAATGATATTCTCTTTAGACTCCCACAGGGCAGACTCGGCCCTGGGTTTGTTGAAGTAGCTCGATTTGCCATTCTAGGCTGTTGTACTTGAGGGAGTGGTAAAGTCGAACATTAGGCTACGCCACCTTTTCTACTGATTTTTAACCAGTTAGCTCTTCCTGGTTTTCAGTCTGAGTCACTAAACCTGAGCCGTTCTTAGCAGTTTTGTCCACGCCGTGTCCAGGTTGCCTTATGAAGTAGACTGTGCAGAATGGAAGAAAGTTTTAATCTTTTTTCAAATATCGGTAGTTGCTGTCAGTCAGTTTTAGATGTTCTTGACAGATACCACGTACTGACATTATCATCAGGAGCAGGGCAGGGTTCCTTGTTGTGCGTGTTCTGCTTTTTTTAAAATGGCAGAATCTCGAGCCAACGAAAATTAAATACAATCATTCGATAGTAATGAATTGTTCAGCTGGGTATAAATCGCAACTTGACATAACGATTTTATGTACGAGCAGGATTTACTCTAAACAATTGTCAATAGGGAAAAAATGAAACACGGAGCAAGGTTTTTCAAGTGTGATCTCCAGGTTCATACGCCTTATGATAATCAACACTGGCGAGGCTCTAGAATCGACGATTCAGAGCCCTCGAAAAGAGCAGCGGCAAAGGCATTAGTCCAAAGGTGTTACGAGGTGGGCTTAGAAGTAATCGCCATAACCGATCATAATTATGCGTCAAAAGAATTCATCCCCTACCTGAGAGATGCGGCTCGCGAATTTTCCAGTGAGAGTGGGTACGAGTTAGCGATTTTCCCGGGTTTCGAATTTACAGCAGATGTTGGAAGAGGCCTTCATGTTTTAGCGATTTTTGATCCCCGAGAAGACTTGGAACGCATCGACCATGTTCTTACCGCTTGTGGAGTGAGTCACCCTCGTTTTAGCTCAGGACAACCAAATCCGTCACGAAAAAGACTCACAGATATAATTGAAGTTGTCCAAAGAAATGTTAATGGCGGAGTCCTGGGCTTGGTTATCCTGCCACATTCGCAAGAAAATTCTGGAATATTTGATACCGAGCGTATCGCAGATTGGCTTCAAGCTATTGAATTTATTAATTCAGATCTTCTCTGCTTAGAAGTCCCCAAGCCAGCATCTCAGATGAGTGAAGGATGGCAACGACTTTTTCGAGCTGGCAGCGATTGCTTGCCAGAGTGGCGAAGGCTCCGGCCGATTGCTCTGATCATGTCATCCGATGCGAAGGCTCTAAGAGAAGGAGAAGCGGATAACTATATTGGAATTCGGCATACATGGATCAAACTTAGTTCGCCCACTATCGAAGGACTCAGGCAAGCGTTTCTTGCTAATGAATCCAGAATCCTGCTATCAGACCCAGTGCTGCCACCAGCATATATTGATACCGTTGAAATTAGCGCCTGTAAGTTTTTTCCTGATAGGCCCTTACGTTTTGGATTGAGTAACCAATTCAATGCGATAATAGGCGGGCGAGGAACTGGAAAATCGACTTTGCTTGAATATATTAGATGGGCATTATGCGATCAGCCTATCGAATTCTCTCAGGACGATACACTTTTGGGCGAAATTCCGCAATTTGCAGCTAAGAGAGCATCACTTATCCGTGACACCCTCAAGAGTAATGGTGAAGAACAAGCTTATGTCCGTATAAGCGCCATAATCAACAACTCCATTCACTATATTACTCGGTATGCCAACGATGAAAGGGTAATGCTTAAGATCGGAGAAGGCGAAGAAAATGAGTCCAATCCGGAGCAGATCAGGCTACTATTCCCAATCCAAGCATACAGCCAAAAACAACTTTCTACCGTTGCTGTGCGAATTGAAGAACTTAGACGTTTTGTTGAAAGCCCGATTCAATCTGAGATTCAACAGGCAAATCGAAGGATCGCTGATCACGCCGAAGTGCTTCGCAATTTTTATCGTAGGCTCTGGAGAGTAAGGGAATTAGCTAACAGAAAGGATACGCAGGAAAGTCAGACTCGATCAATAAGATCACAAATAGAGTCTCTCCGTAGTGAAATATCTGGGCTTTCTCCCGAGGATCGGGGCGTATTAGATCATCATGGACTTTTCGTCAAAGAACGTCAGATTGTCGAATCTCTCTCAAATGAACTTATCGAAATCAGGAAGGGCATAGAAGAGGCGAAAATAAAAGTCGAAAGAATATCTAGTGAGTCTTCTACTCCAGATGACTTGCCCCAAATAGAAAAAATAAGACATCTTAAAGCAATTGTTAAAGCGATTGTCGACTATGTTTCTAGGTATCTTGAAGATGGACTCCTCTATGTTGAAGAGAACAAGCAGGATTTTGAAGCCAAAAAGACCGAATTGAATGCGATACATTGCCTTCATGATGAAGCATATAGGGCGGCAACTGAAAGAGCAGCAGAAAATAGAACCAAGTTAATAGCGATTGACGGTCTGAATTTAAAGCAAACAGAAATTGAAAAAGAATTAGTTCAGGTTGAAGGGGAGCTTAAGGATATTCATATAGGAGAGGATGAAAAGGAGACTGCAATTACCTTATGGACAAATCTGCACAGTGCGAGAGGAGATCTTCTGGACAGAGAATGCCAGGCGCTTGAAGCTCGATCTGAAGGCGATATCCGTGCACGTTTAAAAAGAGGGGGTGATGTGCAAAAAGCGATAAATACGCTACGAAGGAGCCTTGAAGGTTCTCAATGCAGAGAAGAATGGCTTGAATCGCTTGAGAGACATTTGATTAATGCTGAGAATCCGGCAGAACAATGGATTGCATTGCTCAATGAATTCCGGGCACTTGCTGAATTTGAAACTGACATCGAAAGAAGCGATTTGCTTCCAGAATGTCCGGAACTTCTACGGCTAGGCTTTACCGCGAATGCTCTTAGACGGGTAGCATCACGAATGACGAAAGAGACATGGCTAGATCTGCTAGTAGTAAGTCTTGATGACCTTCCAGAATTTTTCTTTTGTGCTAACCCGACGACAGTTATCCCTTTTGTAAGTGCGTCACCGGGGCAGCAAGCAACTGGCCTTCTTAGCGTTCTATTACGTCAAGAGGGTGGACCATTGTTAATTGACCAGCCCGAGGAGGATCTTGACAATGCAAATATTGGGAGAATTGTAGAAGGAATCTGGAAGGCAAAATGCCAGCGTCAACTTCTAATAATTAGCCATAATGCAAATCTTGTAGTAAATGGAGATGCGGAACAGATTATTCACTGCGATTATAATAACGAGAGGGATCGATCCTCCGGAAAGATCGCTACTGCGGGTTCGATTGACGAGACTCGAGTCCGAGACGCAATCACGAGAATCATGGAAGGCGGCGAAAAGGCGTTTAAACTTAGAAGAGCAAAGTATGGGTTTTAAGGGAGTGTAAGGGAAACGGTGCAAACCTCCTTGGACAGGCAAAACGAATCAAGGAGGTTCCCTCGGCTCTTAACCGAGATAAGCTGAAAAGGTCTTCTCCCCGGTTTCCCCCGTTGAGCCTGGACCGATTAATGGGGGAGAGGCAGGTCAGACCTACCTTAGATTTCTAAAGGAAGGCTGGCCCTTGTGGACGGGCGACTGGGGCTAGAAGCTGGCAGAGTTGATAGACGGTCGACCTGGCGCACGGGGTGAGAATAGTTCTAAAATACTCAACCCAGGCACGCCATTCTTGTCTTCTTGGAACCCCTTCACCGAGAATGAACAGGACATCGAAGGGTTTTTTCCAAGAAATGAAGAGGTCACCGTTCCTGAGGGGGGCTCTGTCGACGACGGCGCTGAGGATGGCTGCTTTTCCCTCGACGTCGGCGGCCAAGTAGATTTTCTTGAAGCCTTTGAGCAAATCGATGATGGCCGAGCCTTCTTCTCGATATTTCGCGTTATAGCGGCCCAGTTTTTCGATGTCAACCTGGATGTTCCGCAGGTCCTGCTGGATCACGGCCTGCCTTTCCAGGTATTGCTCCTTCGTGATGGTGCCGTCCAGACGGTCTTGATAAAGCAGGTTGATGTGGTTCGTCTTCCGCGTCTCTTCTGAACGCAACCGCTGCAGCTCTCTCTTGTCGCTCGCCTGCTGGTCGGTGTGGGATCGCTTCAATTCTTCGCGGATTTTTTCGGCGATAGCCTTGTCGACATAGAGTTTTCCCAGGTTCTCCGCGAACATCCGGTCTATTTCTTCCTCGCGGAAGATGTCCTGGGGGCAGTTCCTGTCCTTGGAGTGCGTGCATTTATAGTAGACGTAGTGGCCGCTCTTGTGCGCGCCTGATTTCTCCTCCGCCGTCATGGAGGTGTGGCAGTATCCACAGCGCAGGAATTTCTTGAAGACGAAATTCTTCTTCGAGGCCGGCTTCGCGTAAGTCTGGTTTTCGCTGAGGCGTGCCTGGACGCGGTTGAAAAGGTCCGAAGAGATCAGCGGTTCGTGCGCGCCCTTGAACACTTGCTTGTCCCACCTAATCGCGCCGCAGTAGAACGGATTCTTCAGGATGACCTCGAGCCCGTAGATGCTCATGGGCGCGTTCGGGTTCTTGGAGGTCGACTTTTGGTGGAGTCCCCGACGATTGAGTTCGTCTCGGAGGGATGCGAGAGAATATCCGCCCTTCGCGTACAATTCAAAGGCGAGTTGCACCAGTGGAGCCTTCACGGGATCGACAGTGACCGTCCGTTTCTGGCCATCGGCGGTTACGACGTTCTGGTACCCGACAGGGGCCTTCGACGGGAAGATCCCGCTCCTGGCCTTCTCCAGCATGCCCATCTTGGCGTTTGCGGCCCTCCGCATGTTGTCGAAATAGGCGATGTTCCCGAACATCAAGAACGTGAACTTTTCCATGGGGTCGGAGTTCTTGCTGATGATCTTGTTCTGGTCGACGATGAAGACGCTGAGTCCGTCCTTCTGGATGAGGTTGTGGATGGTGTTCAGGTCCTCGGGATTCCGCGTGATCCGGTCGATGGCGTAGGCGATGAGGACGTCTGGCCTGTACTCGCCGATGAACTGGATGAGCTCGCGGAACTGCTTCCTCGCCTCCGACGTTTTGGCCGATTCCGAGACGTTGAACTCCCTGACGACGTCAATGGATTTCCGTTGAGCGGCTTCCCGGAGCAGCCGGAGTTGGGCGTCTGGCGAGTAGCCGGACGACTGGTCAACCGATGAGACGCGGACCCAGATGACGCCCTTCATTTCTTCTTCCCCTTGACCTTCTTGAGGGCTTCGGCCAGGTCGGCGAGGTTGGCTGGCGCCTGGTCTTCCTCGAGGGATTCTTGGAGGTTCTGCCTGGAAATCTTCTTGAGTTGTTCCCGGTCCCTCCGGGCGTCAGGGACCTTATACGACGGTTTCTCCTTCTTGCCCCTAATAAACCTCAGTATATATTATACTGCCTTTTTATTCTGATGCAGACAGGGGGACGGGAAAAATGCTTGTTTGGCGAAAAGCCCAAAAAATGCGCTAGCGGGCGCGAGAGGGGCCGTCTAAGGGCGTGGGAGAGGCAAACCACCGTACAGGGGAGCTTTAGAAGAAGTAGACCTTCCGCCACAGGGGGCCGGGCTATGATATACTCCCAGCTGGTGATTTATCTTGGGGACCGTTCGGGGGAACGCGCTTAGGTTCGAAGAAGGGGTTTACTCAGAATATCTGACACTCCCAACCTCGGCGCACCGTTCCTGGAGTTCTTGACACAAATTTGCGATCAGTGATAACAAATAGGTTATGAATCCAAGCCACAGATGGGGTGCTCCAGAGTACCTGATCCTGATCGGAAGCTGCTTATTTATCTTCGTATTATGGTTTTCGGCGCACATTGAAGCCGACATCCGCTTGCTGCACTTCTTCCAAGCCTGGATGTATCTCGCCACCATCGTGCTGGCCCTGCGCTGCAACCGGTGGGGATACTTCGTCGGCATTTCTGCCGCCGCATTTTGGGACTACACCAACCTCTTCGTTACCACCTTCTTCGTCAGCGGCATCCATTGGCTTTCCGCATGGATGCATACCGGCCACCTGAAGCGCGTCGACCAGATCATCGCTGTCCCCGCGTGGACCGCGAATTTCTTGGTGGTCGCGGGATGCGTGTGGGCCTATTCCCGACTGCCAGACAAGCCCCGTGGCGATCTCGCTCGCTTCGCGCTCACCTTCATCCTCACCACCGGTTTCTTTGCCGCTGCCATGGCCCTCTGCCAGCCACGGTACCTGCCGCTATTCCGTCAGCTCCTCCACCCCCACCGGTTTTGGTAATCGAGTGCACCCTCGCCTGAGAGGGTACCGGCTGAATCCGAGAAAATGCGCTAGAGGGCGCGAGAGGGGCCTTCTGCGCCCCTGGCCCTGGGCGAGGCAAGCCACCGGATGGGGGAATGAACATTCCGTCACAGGGACTGGGCTTGAAAATCTCGCTTCAGAGGTAGTACATTGGGCGGGGGAAGGTCAAATGAAGATCATTTTTTCCGGTAAAAGAATTGCGTCTTTCATTCTGTTTGCTGCCATTGGAATGTCAGGCAACTTATTCACCGGTGGCCTGTCTCAAGTTGCCCAAGCCAGGCAGGTAATTGATTGGCATACGGCTATAGTAGCCTACGATGCATATGTTGATTATCCCTCACCGGAGCACGCTAAGGCCTTGCTCATTACTCTACCGACGGACTACCCATCTAAGCAGGCCGGGGATAAGAAACAGGCTCTTGAACATATCTTCTCAGAAGACAGCTATCCGATTCTGTTAGAAGAGGCAACTTCTGGAGACAGAAGTACCATCGAAGTCATGTTTCGATTGCTCAACGTTACAGACGGTTATCTTACTGAATTAGTATTATCTGAGCTTGGGCAGATTGCACGCAATTGGCCGAAACAGTTCTTGGGGGTCCTTGCAGTCTATAAAGATTCTGGATACTCAAGGGAACATGGTTACCCTTTGTCATTCCCTGGCGCAGGCTACAACATGCACAAAAAAGCCTACAGGTATCACCTGCAAAAGACCATAGAAGCTCTAAAGAGTGTTAAGGATCCGAAGTACACAGAAATTAAGGAGGCTGGCATTGAGAGCCTGCTTAAGTCAATTAAGGACCTGCCACAATTAACCAGCTAGGACTCTGACATATGTGGAGAACTTTGTTCCGATAAACGCCCCAAACAGAGTACGGTTGATTGTTTGGCGTCCGGCGGCCTTGGCCGGCCTAGTCCTCCTTCTGCTCCGGCCTGGGGTGGATGAAGCGCTTGTCCAGCGTCACCGGATGCTTGGCGGCGACGCGCTCGGCGTACTTGCTTGAAAATCTCAGTTCAGGGGTGCTACATTGAGCGGGGACATGCCATCAAAATCGCAGGACCAACATGATTCCTAAGGCCAGTCAAGTCCGCAATGTTCTACCCCGGAAGGGAGTCGGCCTGCTATTCCTAGCCAATGCCATAATCTATGGAGTGGTTCTCTGGATCAGGAAGGGGTTCTCTCCTTACGGCACGGTCGAGTATAAGGCCGAATTCTCATGGATTTGGGCGGCCGTTTTTTTAAGCCTATCTTTGCTGTATATCCTGATTTATCACCATGTTGACAAAGCCCCCGCCGCGTTCATCATCGGTGCCTATCTGGTCTTCTCTCTCCTTTTAATCCTGACCCCCGTTCTCTTTTCTTCGGATATTTACACGTATGCGATGAGGGGCAGGATCGTCTCAGTATATCATCAAAATCCTTATATCGTGCCGGCCAGCGATTTCCCAAAGGACATTTTCCTAGGACTCACGGACCCGGCTTGGCGATCGCATGCCCAAAATTATGGCCCTTTATGGACCCTTTTTTCCGCTCTGCTGACCTGGATCGGGGGCGCCCGGCCATATGGGACCGTCCTTCTCTTCAAGTTGTGGGGATTGGTCGGTAACACCTTAGGATTATGGCTGGTTTATAGGATTGCCAGGACCATGAACCTGAATAAAACGCGCGAAATTCTCACCCTCTATGCCTTGAACCCATTCATTTTGATGGAATTCGTGAACAACGGGCACAACGATATCTGGATGGTCGTGTTCGGATTGTTGGCATTGTATTGTTATTACGCGAGAAAGGATGTCGGGATCGTTCCCTCCCTGATCTTGGCGGGATTGATCAAGTACGTCTTCTGGCTCCTGATTCCCTTGTTCCTGGTCTTCCTTTGGCGGGAGAAGAGACTCCGCCTCAAGGTCGTCTTCCAAAGCGGCCTGTTGTCATTGGTCTTCCTGGCGGCCGGATATATCCCTTTTTGGCACGGATGGGCGACGCTCAACGGGATCCTGGATCAGACCCAGTCCGGCGTTCAGCGGCCGTTCAACCAATACAGCCCGATCATACTAATGCTCTTCGTCGTGGCGATCGCCCGCAGGTGGCCGATCGAATCCTTGAAGTCGGGCCTGATCTTGGGGAGATCCCTGTTTCTGGCTGTGTATGTGAAAACGCTCGTATCGGCAAAGTCTGTCGAGCCGGCCATCGTCCTAATACTGACCGCCTTCGCTTTCCTGGCCACGGGAACCGTCCTCCCGTGGTACATTCTCTGGTGGCTGCCGATTCTGATTCTCAGAAATCATCTGCGCCTAGTGATGTTCTGGTCCCTCGTCGGATTGGGGAGCTATCTTTTCATCTATTCGACGACTCTCTCCCTCGCGGTGGTCGGGGGGATCTCTCTCATCATCCTCGGCACGAAAACTCTTGAAGGATAAGCGAGGAGGTGGACCCCATCCCTGAGAAATAATCCCCCCATAATGTGAGCTTGAAAATCTCAGGGGTAGTACGTTGGGCTACGGTAGGTCATCAGCGGGGCGACCTGCCGGCTTGATCCTCCTTCTTCTCCGGCCTCGGGTGGATGAAGCGGCGGTCGAGCGTCACAGGGTGCTTGGCGGCGACGCGCTCGGCGTACTTGCTTGAAAAGTTCGCTTCACAGGTGGTACATTGAGCGGGCGCAGGTCAGATTGAAATGAAGCCAGACGTAGTTGCATTACTTTGCGACCCTATCACGCACGAACCACTCGAACTCAAAACGGAACTGGCCGCCCGGGGGCACTCACAAGAATTCCTGTTCAATCCAAACACGGGTAAACGTTTTCCTATTCACGAGCACATCCCGATTTTCCTCAACGAGACAGACGCGTCGGGGTCGAACAAAAAGTACCAAAAAATGTACGATCGCCTGGCAAGGTTTTACGATCTTTCTACGTGGCTGTACTCGCACTGGAAAGGAATGAGAGTCGAAGCACGTCTGAGGGAATACTTGGACGAGCTCGAAGTCAAAGGCGGAGACCGCGTGTTGGAAGTTTCAGTTGGCACGGGGCGTAACCTGCAATACTTGCCGCGTGACGCGTATTTCTTTGGCCTCGACATTTCGTGGGGCATGTTGAAACAATGCCAGCGTAACTTGGCAAAATGGGGGCTCGATGCGAGCCTGTTCATGGGCGCAGCCGAAAGACTTCCATTCAAAGATGAATCATTCGACGTGGTGTTTCACTTTGGAGGCATCAACTTTTTTAACGATAAAGCCGCTGCGATCCGCGAAATGCTTCGCGTCGCACAACCTGGCACAAAGTTTGTTATCGGCGACGAGAACGAAGCATTGGCAAAAAGGTATGAAAATCTCCCAGTGACCGGCAGGTTCTACGGAAGTCGCAAAGAATCGATCTCTGCGCCAGTTGATTTGCTCCCTCCGGACATGCAAGAGGTCCGTGTCAAAGAAATCGCGGGCGGCGATTTGTACTGCCTAACGTTCAGAAAGCCACGTTGAATCTCGAGAAGCGCGCCTGGACCAGTTTTTTCGTGAGGCTCAAATGCTTGAAAATCTCATTTTAGGGGTGGTACATTGAGCTTAGATAACTCTCATAAAGATAGAATGGGAATCAAGGGCAAAAAGGAGCCCAAAATAAGAATAAGAGGAAGATGAAATGTTAGGTTCGATAGGAACGATATTGTTGGTCTCGCTCATAGGACTCTATTTCGTTCCATCTATCGTTGCGTTTTCAAGAAATCACCATAACGCTGCAGGAATATGTGTTCTCAACATATTTTTAGGATGGACAGTCATAGGGTGGATTGGAGCTCTCATTTGGTCGCTTACAGCAATACAACCAAGTCAGACGATAACCATAACCAATTCCTCGGCACAACCAAAGTCAGAAAGTCAATCGCCTCCTCAATCTAATGCTTTGCAGGGTAGGATTTACTGTCCTAAATGCGGCAAAGCTATCAAAGCCGACGATGTTTACTGTGGCGGTTGCGGAGCAAAGCAGAACTGACCTGCCCCCTTAAATCGAACTAAGAATATATAAAAAAAGCCCCCCCTTCCAACGGGGCTTGGTGTCGACGGAACCGAGTTAATCAGTCCTCCTTCCGCTCCGGCCTCGGATGGATGAAGCGGCGGTCGAGCGTCGCGGGGTGCTTGGCGGCCACGCGCTCGGCGTCTCCAGATGCTTGAAAATCTCACTTCAGAGGTGGTAAATTGAATATCGGTTGGCTGTATTCCAAATGGATATATATTCTCGCTTTATAATTTTCATATCGGCCCTCTGGATCGCCTTCGAAATATCCCTCGTCATCAGAGACCGCCTCCAGGGCAAAGGCAGAACCGACAAAGATCAGGGCACCCGCTATATCAATTTCATCGCTATAACCGTTGCCATGATTGCGGCGGGGAGGCTCAACGGGATCTCAAAGTTCTGGTTCCCTGGCGGCAGAACACTGGCAGTTTTCTGGCTCGGATTTGCTATTTTGTTGTCGGGAGCACTTTTGCGAGTATGGTCAGTCGTCGTACTGGGCAGCTCATTCCGCACAACGGTTGAGGTATCTCATAACCAACATGTCGTTCAGCGCGGTCCTTACAAAATCGTCCGCCATCCGTCTTACAGCGGGGCGCTGCTGATGTGCTGTGGCTACGGCATTGCCGAGCAGAACTGGCTGTCCTTAGCCATCGCCATCGGTTTGCCGCTGATCGCCTTGCTGTATCGCATCCACGTCGAGGAAGCCGCCCTGGTTTCCGGTATCGGGCCAGAGTATCAAGAGTACCAGAAGCATACCAAAAAGCTGATCCCTGGTATTTGGTGATACCTGGTTCGACAGAGGGGGACTGCCAGATATTCTGTGTCCTCCTTCCGCTCCGGCCTGGGGGGGATGAAGCGGCGGTAGAGATTAACGGCGTGCTTGGCCGCGACGCGCTCGGCGTACTTGCTCTTGGGCAGGCAGCCGGCCTCACTCATCGCCGATCGCTGGCTTCAGTTTCCTGAACTTGAGGTTGCGGACCCTGCCCGTCGAAACCGCGAATCCGTCGATCGCACCGCTGCCGTCTCTTTGGAACTGAATCTTCGCAAAATCGCCGGCCGAGAAGAAGTCCTTCTTTTGGGGCATAACCGGAATCTCCTCGCTGTGCCCGATTTGCACATGGAGCACTCCGGATTTCAGGGTTAGGTCGTAGCGCGTATCGAGCTCGTCGGAATAATACTTCCCCGCGTACTCCTTCAGCGCCTCCTCGGCCGGCGAATAAGGCTCCCTCCGCTTTCCCACGACCGGCGGCATGTTATCTTCCGTCACGGTGAAAGTCTCATAGCCGTTGGCCGTCTTATTCGCAAAGCTGACCAGCACATGAGTCGGAATATCCTTCATCATGAATTCCGTCTGGGAAACCGGGACCAGTTCCGACTTGTTATCTTTGGAGCGAACATAGAGCAGTTTGTCCTTGTCCAAGACGATCGTCCGGTTGACTTGGTTAGTCTCGATCCAGTAGGAGCCCGTGAAAGCTTTCAGGCTTTTGGCCGGAAGGCTGACCGGTTGGAGCGCAGGTTTGGCCGCGGGCGTTTCGGCTCCGGGGGACGCTGATTCCGGTTGCTTGAACTTCGAGCCTAAATAGATGTCGGCGATCTGGCGGGTCAGGGAGCCAGGCGAGAAGGAGGCCAGGTTCGAGAAAACCGCCACGCCGAACTTCTCCACTGGAAAGTATATAACGTCACTCCGGAATCCAGCGTCCGCGCCGCTGTGGCCGATGTACTTCAGCCCTTTGTATTCCTCAATCTGGATTCCCCGGCCGTAAGGAATCTCGGAGCCGTTGTTCAGGACACCCTTGGTCAGCATCTTGTCCAGAACGGCCGCGCCTCCGACCCGCCTGTCTTCAAAGTTGCGCAGCCAGTTGGCCATGTCCTCCACCGTGGTGAAGAGGCTGGTGGCGCCGACGTTGGCATAGTTGAGCACGGCCGCATCGTATCCCTTGGCCGGGTCCCCGTCATAGGAATAGGCCCGGTTCTTGACGATCTCCTGGTGGTCCATATGGAAATGGGTCGAGGTCATCCCCAGGGGCTTGAAGATATTTTCCCGCGTCCATTCGGTAAACGGCTGGCCGCTCACTCGGCTCACGATCTCGGCCAAGAGCGTGAATCCGGAATTGCAGTAGAGGTATTGCTCGCCGGGCGGGAAATTCAACTCCTTTTGGCGCCTGAGCCGGTCCATGATTTGCGCTTGCGTGATGACGTCATCCATCCGCCATCCGGACAGGATCAGCAGTTCCCATTGATCCCGGAGCCCGCTCGTGTGGTTGAGGAGATGCCGGATTGTGATCGTCTTTCCAAAATCGGCAAGCTCCGGCAGATACTTGCGGATATCGTCGTCGGCGGAAAGTTTCCCCGCCGCCTCGAGCATTGTAATCGCCATGGCCGTGAACTGCTTGGAGACCGACGCGACATGGAACACCGTCGACGGCGTGATGGGGATGCCGTATTCCAGCTGGGCGCATCCGAATCCCCTCCGGTAGATGACCATTCCCTCCTTGACGATGGCGACCGCCGCTCCAGGAGAATCCAACGTATTCCACTTGCTGAAAAGCGCGTCGACTTTTGATTCGGGCGATGGTTCAGTACTCGAAGTTACTCCGGTCGCGGCTTGGGAGATGGCCGTCATCAAGACGATCACTGAAATTACGAGCCTGAGTGGCGGGATAAAAGAAATCCGTCTCATGATGAACTCCTATTTTCTGAATTCGTATAGTACTATAGAATACCCTTCAAGGTAATAAGACATCCCCTGGACACAAAAGGTTGCTCCCCCTGCCTGGATTCGCGGACAAACCCCCCTCGACGGCCCGGCTGAGATCGACCTCGGGATGGATCTCGACGAGTTCGGAATTGGGACTGTCAGATCTTCCGTATCGGCCCCTTTTCGCGTTTGAGGTAGTGCTTTTCTCGGAATCGCAACCACATGGACCAGCCCTAGTTTTTTGGGATAAATAAAAGCCCGCCTGGCCGGCGGGACTTCGGGTCCGACGTGACCGGGTAATCTCAGTCCTCCTTCCGCTCCGGCCGGGGATGGATGAAGCGGCGGTCAAGGGTAACGGGGTGCTTGACGGCGAGGCGCTCGGCGTACTTGCTTGAAAATCTCACTTCAGGGGTGGTAAATTGATCGAGGGCAGGTCATTCGTGGCCTCTCCGGGTTTCAAAAATGAGAAGGAGATAACTCATGCGAAAGCTTTATACGGTTTTAGTTTTATCCATATTCGCAATCGTTCTATTACCTTTTTATCTTCATCCGTGCACAACGTTCTGTTTCAAGAATAACGGCGAGTGGATTTTTGGCCGGAATTATGACTTTGAAATCGAATCTGGCTTGATCATCGTTAATAAGCGTGGTGTGGCGAAAACGGCTTTGCAGTCTCCGGGGAAAGCAGGCCAGCCGGCAAAATGGGTCTCTAAGTACGGCAGCATTACTTTCAACCAGTTCGGCCGGGAATTGCCCTTGGGTGGGATGAATGAGGCTGGTTTGATCATCGAGCTCATGTGGCTAACTCAGACGGAGTATCCCAATTCTGACCAGCGGCCTGCACTTCGTGAGCTCCAGTGGGTCCAATATCAGTTGGATACAGCGGCGACGGTAAAGGATGTTATCGCCAGTGATAAAGATGTCCGGATTGAGGCAAATGTATCCATCCCCATCCCCATCCATTTCCTTCTCTGTGACCGCAAGGGAGGAGCGGCTGCCATCGAGTTTCTCGGCGGCCGGATGCGCGCTTATACGGGCAAGGATCTTCCCGTCAAGGCGCTGACCAACGACACCTATGAATATTGCCTAGGTTTTTTTAAGCATTCCGGGTCGGATGAGACTAAGCCCTTGTTCGAACAAGCGGAAAACTCATTAAAACGATTCGTCTGGGCCGCCAAAGGAACTCAAGCCTGGGATGCCAAAACATTTGGAGATCCTGTGGGCTATGCTTTTCAGATCCTCGACAAGGCGAACCTCCCCAACAGCAAATTCCGCATTGTCTACGACATGAAAGCTGGCCTTATCTACTTCCGTACAAAATCGACGCCCGAAATCCGCTCGATCAATTTCCGGCAATTTGATTTTTCCTGTGGGACTCCGGTCAAGATTCTCGATATACTGGCCGACTTCAAGGGCGATGTGACTCGCCGGTTTAAAGACTATACGTGGGAAGCAAACTATAGTCTAATCAAAAAATCCTTTTCAGAAACGAGTTTCCTGAAAGGCACGCCCGAGATGTCGCTGAAAAACTTGTCTAAGTACCCGGAGAGCCTGCCCTGCAAATAGAAAGATCCCTGTTCCCAGACCCAACGATGGTTGTTGTATTCGTCCTTTGGATTAGAATCTTTGTGTAAATTGCGAAAGCCGAACTTCGACAATATTCTCTCCTAACGTCTCCTTCCCGCAGGCCGCAGGTTCTTCTTTGGGATCTGGACCTCATCCCTGAAAAAATGGTCCCGACATAATGTGAGTTTTCTGGCAAAATCTCAAGAAGGACGTTGGAGTCGGGACGGCCTAGCCCTCCTTCCGCTCCGGCCTGGGGTGGACGAAGCGGCGGTCGAGGGTCACAGGGTGCTTCGCGGCGACGCCATCTGGTGAGGTTAGGGTTTCCTGCCGGACGTGTTGGTTTCAACCCATGCGGCGAAGGCGTGCATATATCTCGCGACGAATTCCCTTGTCGAGTCATTGACAAGA
>Ga0187858_10002279_pt1 | contig 19837 bp, 20 predicted proteins | sample June2016WEW_8_15_FD_133015 | JGI IMG/M metagenome (GOLD analysis project Ga0187858, IMG submission 133015) | Peatland microbial communities from SPRUCE experiment site at the Marcell Experimental Forest, Minnesota, USA - June2016WEW_8_150 | ecosystem: Environmental > Terrestrial > Soil >...
GGCGGATTCAGTGATTTTTGCTACCGAGCTCAAAAAGCGGGGCTGCGATTTTATCGACGTCTCCGGGGGCGGGCTCGGGCCCCAGCAAAGGATCGCCCCGGGGCCCGGCTACCAGGTGCCCTTTGCTGAGGAGATTCGCCGGCAGACCAAGATCACCACCATGGTGGTGGGCATGATCAACCAGCCCCGGCAGGCCGAGGCGATTATCGCTAGTGGCCAGGCCGACTTGGTGGCCCTGGCCCGGGGCATGCTCTACAACCCCCGCTGGGCCTGGCACGCGGCGGAAGAACTTTGGGCCGAGGCATCCTATCCGCCCCAGTACCTGCGCTGCCAGCCGGCCCGCTGGCCCCAGGCCTTCCCCCAGCGGCAGGCGGTGGAGTGAGAGGGACGGAAAGAAACGTAGATTTGTGGTGGATTTCAATCCTGGTTAAAAAATTTCAAATTCAGGGAGGTACTTATTATGTGCATGATGCCGAAAGGCGGCCATGGGCATGGTCATGGCATGATGCGGCACGACTGCTGCGGCCCCGGCGGATTCATGGGGTGGCGCCAGTTCATCACGCCGGGCGAAGAGCTGGAGGGGCTGTTAAATTATAAAGAACAGCTTCAGAAAGAGCTGTCCGGGGTGGAGGCGCGCCTGAAGGAGCTGAAGGAGAAGAAATAACGCCTGACTGGAAAATTGCTTTTCCTCCTGTTACCCCGAACCGAAGGTAAAGAGTCTCATGAGCCAGTAGGGCGGCGAGGAACAAACCCCGAAAAATCAAGCCTGAAGGACTTCCTGAGGGACTTCTCGCCGCCGCGCACCCGTCGCCGCGTGAAGGGTTAAGAGGGTCCTGCCCTTATAGCCTGGAGAATTTTCGGCCCTGGAACCCAAACCCCGGGATGGGTCCCATGACCCCCTCCTGTCTAAAAAGCCCCGTCCCCAAATTTTTCCCAAAATACTTTTTCCGGACTTTAATCAGGGGAGAATAGCAGCAGGCCTCCCCTTGTATAGGACCGCCCCAAAATTTTAAGATGAAAAATTCTCGCCGGTCGGCTGGGCATCTGTGACCCTGGGAACACCCCCGGGGTGTGGGAGAGAAGGGGCGAGGGTGGGTCGGAGGTCAATATATGATGTGCATATCAGCACTCAACAAGCGGGGTGGTGAAATGCGGAGATATAGCAGCTATCATCACGTCAGGGATTAAAAAAAGGGGGCGAAGTTTGTCTCCGCCCCATTCCTCTCCAAGAAGTTCTGGTAAACTTCCTTTCTCTGATCCTCAGAACTGCCAACGCACCTCGGCGTTCACATTGTGGGCGGTTTAGTTACTCCGGCCTACCCGCCCGACAGGGCCAGGTTATAAACCATGGATTCCAGCTTGCCGTGGTTGGCATGCTTTCCCTGCCCCGTGACTGCATGGACTTTTTAATAAGCCCCTGCCGTCGCCGGCCGCTGAGTGAGTCCGGTAACCATCGACCCCTCTATCGATAATCACCACGGTACGCAGCGGGCCTAGCCGCCAACCTTATCTGAGGTCGGGTATTTCGGCTTGTCCGGTCGCGATTCGAGCAAAGCCCGCATCCGTCGCCTCGTTTGCCAGAAGCCGATTCACCGGCCCGCGTCCTGCGAGGCGAGTTGTCCTATCGCCGACCAGTCAAGCCCCTCGCCGCCATGAGCCAGCAGCGTCAAGAATCGATCACGCACCAGACTCGCAAACGGCATGGGCACGCGCAGGGTTTCCGCCGCCGCAAGGGTCAGCCGGATATCCTTATGTCCCAAGGACGCAGTGAAACCAGCAGGCTCAAACTTTTGCCTGACGATCAGGTCCCCATAAGTCTTATAAATCGGGGCGGCAAAGAGGGTTGAAGTCAGGAAATCGAGATAATGGGCTTGATCGATGCCCGCCTTGCCGACGAGCGCCATGGCTTCGCCCAGCGCCTCGAACACCGAGGCGATCAGGAAATTGCCGCTCAGTTTGATCAGATTCGCGATTTCCGGCTTATTGCCAAAGAAAAAAGTCTTTTGCCCCAGCGCCTCAAAGAGAGGTGTGCAGGAGTCAATGGCAGCCGATGCCCCGGCGGTCACGATGACAAGCTTGGCCGCGGCCGCCGCCTCCGGCCGCCCAAAGACCGGGGCGGCGACATAACCCTGGCCTGCTTCGGAATGCGCCGCGGCGAGCCTTTCTGATAAGGCAACGCTGATGGTGCTCATGGAAATATGGCTGGCGCCCTGGCCCAAGCTGGCAATCACGCCTTGGCCGCCAAAAGCGACGCTTTCAAGAGCACCGTCGTGCGCTAGCATCGTGATGACAGCATCGCCCTGGCAGGCATCTGCCACCTGCGCTGCGGCCTGCGCCCCCTGCTCGACCAGCGGTTCCATTTTAGCATGTGTGCGATTATAAACCGTGACCTCATGGCCGGCCTTGACCAGGGTTGCCGCCATCCCAGACCCCATGTTTCCGAGTCCGATAAATCCAACTTTCATAATTTCACCTCATCTCACATTCCGCAATGTCTAGCCCTTCCGGTTTGACACAGTCCAGGATGGAGCCCCTTCCAAATCTTCTTGGAGAGCGCATTAATAGTAGTCTATCCGATAAGCTATCCGAGGTTATGCGGCAACCAGGCCACCGCAGTCAAAGAAATAATTTTGGGGATCTCTGTCCCAGAGGTTACCCCGAGAAGGTTTATCTTTTATAGCAAATTTGCCTTGCGGGAGGAATAAATAACGCTAATTTTCAAAAATATTAATCAACCAGGAGAAAGGAAAAGCCCATCCAATCACTATTTCTGTGGCCGGGGCTAAGCGGTTTTGGCTTACCGGCCCAGAATATGCAAAGCAGCCCTTTTTCAGTTCCGTAACCATTTAGGGACTAGTCGCGTTAAGAATCGAATTTTCCAACCGTAACACGGCCCGGGCTGTGTAGCCCGATCTTACTACTCCCTTTTATACCCGGCCATTTCTTCCAGGACCTCACAGACTGAGGCGGTATCCTGTTTGGCCCGGCCGTTGGCCAGGGCAGTAGTGTATACCTGGGCAGCGGCGCTCAAGAGAGGGAGGGGGCAATTGAGCTCGGTTGCGAAGCTGGTGATGATCTTCATGTCCTTCTGGAACACGTCCACCTTCATGGTGGCCGGCTGATACCGGCCCGCGACCATAAGCGGGCCTCGCACTTCGAACATTCGGGAGGTTCCGGCACCGTCGCTGATGACCTTCAAGATCATCTCCGGGGCCAACCCGGCCTTCATGCCCAAGACAAAGGCCTCCGCAGCCGAGACATTGTGAATGGCCACCAATAGGTTGGCCACGAACTTCATCTTGGAGCCCATGCCGTACTCGCCGATGTAATAATGGGAGCGGGCGAAGCCTTCGAAAACCGGGACGCACCGTTCGTAGGCCTTCGGGTCGCCGCTGGCGTATACGGACAAGTCCTTATTGATGGCCTGGGCCCCGGTGCCGCTCAAAGGGCAGTCCAGGGTCTTGGCTCTCCCCTTGGCCAGTGCGTCGCGCACGGCCAGCTTGGTCTCCAGCGGCATGGTGCTGGCCTCTATGAGGACCAGTTCCGGGTAAGTCCCGGCCGCTAATTCCCGCCCCACCTTCTCTACCGCCGCCACCGTGGGCAGCACCGAGATCACCGTGGGGCAAGCCTGGGCCACCTCCTTGACAGACCCGGCTCCATGGCCCCCCATCTCTTCCAAAGCCTTTACCTTTTCCTCTAATACATCGTAGCCCAGCACCTCGAAACCGGCTGCCAAAAGATTTTTGGACATGGCCGAGCCCATGATGCCCAAGCCCAGCATTCCCACCTTCTCACTCATAGGAAACTCCCTTCCCGGCCAGCCTCAGCCGGCCGCTAGATTTATTGATGGGTAGGCGTCATTGCCTCAATCGCCAATGTCGGCGGTCAACCCAGCAGCTCGCACCCCGTGCACCGCACACTCCTCGTCTCGGTCGGAGGTGTCGCCGCTAACCCCAACCGCTCCCAGCAGATCGCCCTGAGCGTCGCGGATCAGCACGCCGCCAGGCAGGGGCACCATCCTGCCCTGGGACATGGCCGCCAGAGAGCCAAAAAACACCGGCATCTCCTGGGCCCGGCGGGACAGCTCGCGGCTGGCGAAGCCCATGCCCAGTGCTCCCCAGGCCTTGCCCAACGCTATCTCCACCCGCATGAGTCCGGCCCCATCCTCGCGCTTGACCACCTTGTACTGGCCGCCATCATCCAGCACTACCACCGTAAGTGGATCGCAGCTGATCTCCCGCCCCCTTTTCCAGCGCCTCGTCGGCAATGACGGATGCCTGCACCAAACTAATTTTGGCCATGCCTATCCTCCTTGGCTCGATTTGTGGGGTCAGGCAGACCGGGTCCCGATGGACAGATGGTCCAGCAGAGAGGCCAACAGGACGATGCGAGCCGACTCCTCCACCAGTTCGGCCAGGTTCTGGGCCTGACGCAGATCGTCTCCGGCAGCCAGGACGCCGTGTTCGGCCAGGAGAACCGCACGGACTTCGGGGCGGGCGAAGGTCTTGCTCAGGGCCTGGGCCAACTCCGGGCTGCCCTCGCCCGGCGGATACACCAGCGGTACTTCAACCAGGGTTCTCCGGGCATGCACGGTGGGCAAGGGCAGCGGCCGACCCTGCACCGCAAAGGCGGTGGCGCAAGGCGAGTGGTAGTGAACCACCGCGCCCACCGATGGCCGGGCCTGGTACACCGCCATGTGGGAGGCCAGCTCATGGGTGGGCAGGCCCCGACCTTCCACCACCCGGCCGGCGCCGTCGCTCACCAGGAGATCCTCAGGCCTCAGTTCGCGCAGAGACTTGCCGCTGGGTTTGACAAGGTAGCGGTCTTCGCCAAGGCGCAAACTCAGGTTACCGCCGCTGGCGACCTGCATACCCAGGCTGAACGCACGATGGCACATCTCCACGAACAGAAGGCGCATCTGCGCGGACTGATTGGTTCCCATGGTCTTACTCCTCACGGCCAGCGGGTTCGGCTTAGGGACCCGTGGCCATGGGCGGTGAGCACCACATCGCCCCGCTGGACGATCTCCTCCATGCTGGCGTACATCTCAAAGACATTGACGTAGCGTCCCATGGGGGTAAAAGGAAGCCCCCGCTTCTCGTCCGGCAGCAGGTTCTCGTCGGCGAACATGGCGTCGCCAGCGATAACGTAGACCCCGGCTTCGGTGGTTACCTCCACGGACTGGTGACCCGGGGAGTGGCCTGGCGTGGGGAACATCACGATGTTGGCGCTGTAACGGTGCTCGCCATTCACAGCCTCGAAGTCCGCGCCGCCGAAAGACGGTTCCACCCCCAGCTTGGGCGATTCGTAGGACTTCAGGTACAGGATATGAGGATCGCGGGCGAAGTCCAGCTCCTTCTGGTGTACGAAAAAACGGGCTTGCTGGAAAAGCTTCAGGTTGAAACAGTGATCCCAATGCAAATGGGTGAGGATCACCGTCTCGATTTCCTGGGGCAACACCCCCAGGGCGGCCAGGCGCTGGTCGATACGGAATCCTTCCGGCTGGTAGGAACCTGGGTGGTGCCAGTGGGCTCTCTCAGTGTCCGCCATACCGGTGTCCACCAAAATCTTGGAGCCGCCATCCACTACCAAAAAGGCGTTAGTGGGCACCTTCACCTCCTGGCCGTAGCCATAGCCGCCGGTGATGTAGGCACCCCGGTCCAGGCTGATGAAGCCGGTGTTGAACGGATATATCTGAACCGTCATCTTGCCGCGTTCTCCTTGTGGGTGTGTTTAGGAGCCGGTCGGCGCGGTTACTCCACCAGGCTCCAAACTAGGCAAAAGGGACTCAATCTCCCTGGCCGCCCGCTCTATGAAGGCGTCGTCGTTGATGTGGCGGGCAAGTTCGATCACTTCGATATCCCGACGCAGAGCGACCTTGAGGGCCCCAGTGAACCGTTGGTCGGCCTCCGGGTCATAGAACTGCTTGCCCCGGGCGTTGGGCTCGGAGAACCCTTCCAGGGGGATCATAACCTTGACCGGGCCCCGGGCGCGGTTGAGCTTATCAGCCAAAAACCCGGCTGCACGGATCATCTCCGCAGGCTTGGCCCGCACCAGGGTAATGTTGCGGTTGTGCACGATGATATTGCGGTTCTGCCAGGCATTATCCAACTCAGCCAGAGGTCCCTGGCAAATGTAGTCAATGGCCCCAGTGCTTACCAAACAGGGGATCTCCCGCCGGGCCAGCAGGTCCAGGAAATTCGGCCGGGCCGCGAAGATACCCCCGGCCACCAGATCCACTACCTCGTGGATGGTCCAAGCCAAGAGCAGGTCGAACCAACCTTCTTCTGCCAGAGACTCCATGGAGGCCCCGCCTATGCCGGTGGCATGGAAGAAAACCATCTCCAAGTCGGGGCTCCGCAGCAGGTCCCGCAGCTTCATGAGGCCCGGAGTGGTCGTCCCGAAAGCGGTGGCGCCTACGGTGCACCGGGGGCGCGTCTGGCTGACGGACCGCTGGAGCACCATGGCGGCCAGGGCGTTGGCCGCGTTGCCCAGCGTCAACGCCAAAATATGGTTCATACCCAGCATGTCCGCCACGGAGGGAAATACCGCAATATCCTTGGTTTCTAGAAAAGGGCGCAGGTTGCTGGCCGCCAGAGTGGTGACCATTACCTTGGGAAAGCCCAGGGGGAGCACCTGCATGGCGGCGGTGCCCATGGCCGTGCCCTGGCCGCCACCTAAGGCCAGGACGCCCTGGATGCGCCCCTCCTGGTAGAGCGCTCGCACCCAGGCGGTGAGCCCCTCAGTCATGCCCGCAATAATGCGGCCCTTGTCTGCCGTGGTCACCAGTGCGGCCAGGTCGTACCCGGCCCGGGCGGCGACTTGCGTGCGGGTAATGTCGGCCACGGCCGGCGGTTGGCCCAGGCCGCCGCCGTCCATGATCAATACCTCCAGGCCCTGGGATGCCAGCAGGTCCTTGATGAAGAGGGCCTCCTCCGCCTTGGTGTCCAGGGTCACGATTATGAGGGCTGTATTACGCATGAAGTTATTTAGGGAACGACCGGGGCGCGGCCTCCGGTCAGAGCTGCACGCCACAAAATTTGAGAAGTGGACCACGGTCGGCTAAAAGAGCCTGGATGCTGCACTGGTGGCAGATCTGGCCCTTTTCCATGATGTATATCCGCGAGTTTTCTGAAAGGTCGAAGGCCATCTCATAATTCTGCTCGACCAGCATGATGGTCACACCACTGGCCAGAAGGTGCCTTATGATCACGGCGATCCCATCGACCATGATGGGCATGAGTCCCTCGGAAGGCTCGTCGATAAGGATAATCTTGGGCTTGGCGACCATGGCCCGAGCCAGGGCCAACATCTGCTGTTCCCCACCGCTCAGGGCGTCGCCCCGCTGGTGCAGACGCTCCTGAAGGCGGGGAAAGTTCTGAAAGACCACTGCCAAGGCCTCCTCCGTCTCCCCGGGGGTCAGCTTACCCCGCACCAGCATAGCCAGCTTTAGATTCTCCATCACGGTGAGGTTGGGTATTATCCGGCGCTCCTGCGGCACGTAGGCGATGCTGCGTTGAGCGATCTCGTGGGGTTTGAGGCCGGCGATGTTCTCGCGGTCCAGCAGTATGCTGCCAGAGCGGGGGGGCTGGATGCCCATGATGCTCTTGAGGGTGGTGGTCTTGCCCACACCATTGCGGCCGATTAAAATAACCAACTCACCCGGCTCCACGTCCAGATCGATCCCCTGTAAGACGTGGCTGCGGCCATAGTACGTATGAACGTCTCGCAGGCTCAGGAGCATCAGTGCCCTCCCAGGTAAACCCGTTGAACCTCTTGGTTGCAATGGATCTCTTCTGGGGCTCCCTCGGCCAAAATGGCCCCGTTGTGCAAGACCGTTATATAATGAGAAATATGCATCACCACGCCCATGTCGTGCTCTATGAGCGCGATGGTTAGAGTCTTGGCCAGTTTTTGCACAAACAAAACCATTTCCACGGTTTCGGCGGGGGTCATGCCCGCGGTGGGCTCGTCCAAAAGCAGAATCTGCGGCTCGGTGGCCATGGCGATGGCGATATCCAGATAGCGCTGATCTCCATGGGGAAGATTTCCCGCCATGATATCTTTCTTTGCCAGCATTCCCACTTCGTTCAGGATCTCCAGAGCGCGCTCATTCACCTGCCTGAGACTCTGGCTGCGGCTCCAGAAATTGTTGCGGGTCACCCTCATTTGGGCGGAAAGGCGCACATTCTCGAAGACGGTGAGCTTGGGGAAAATGCTGGTGATCTGATGTGACTTGGCCACTCCCAACCGGCATATCTTATGCTGGGGCAACCCAGCAATGTTGCGTCCCTGGTAGAAGATGCTCCCCGCGGATGGCTGGAGCCGGCCGGACAGCAGGTTGAAGAAGGTCGTCTTGCCGGCGCCGTTAGGCCCGATAATGGAACGGATCTCACCGTGGCGCAAGGCGAAGCTGACCTTCCGCACCGCCCTGAGACCGCCAAAATCCTTTTCCAGGTCCTTGGTCTCTAAGATAATTTTTTGAGCCAAAACCAAATTCCCTGGCGATCGCCCTCATCAGCCTGGGCGATCTTCTCCTTTACGGTGCCCAGGATGCCCCCGGGGAAGATGAGTATGAGGATTACCACCAAGGCGCCGACGAAAAACTCCCAACGGGCCGTGTAAACGCTGACATTGTCCTGGAAGAAAATGAATATCCCTGCCCCCAAAAGGGGACCGAAAAAGGTGTGCATGCCCCCCAAGAGGGTCATAACCAGAGGCGTGCCCGAGTTCAACCAGTACAGCGAGTCCAGGGGCACGTAGCCCAGGTTCACTGTGTAAAGGGCCCCCGCCACGCCCGAGAAAAGGCCGGAAACGGCGAAGGCCCATATTTTTACAGCATTAGTGTTGTAACCGCAGGCTCTGAGCCGCGGTTCGTTCTCCTCCAACCCCTTCATGAGAGAACCGAGGGGAGAGTGCACGAAACGATGCATAACCAGGATACAGACGATGAGTATGCAGAAAATGAACCCGAACAGGGCGGCTGGATGGCCCAAGTCGGCATGCACGGGAAACTTGAGCTTCAAGACCTCGATCCCTTTCAACCCGTCTTCGCCGCCCGTGATGAACCTAAGCGGAGAAAGAGCCAAAAAGTAGAACATTTGGGCGAAGGCCGCGATGAGCAACGCAAAGTAGACGCCCCTTTTCTTGACGCATAGGGCACCCATCAGCAGGGCCACCAGGGAAGCGCATAAAACCGCCCAAAAGATCGCGGTCCATACGGAGGCGCCGAAATAACGCAGAGCCAGGCCGGCAGCGTAGGCGCCAACCCCGAAGAAGGCGGCATGGCCGAAGGATAGTATCCCGGCGAATCCCAGGGCCACATTGAACGCCATGGCGTATAGGCCGAACACGAGGATGTCAGTGGCGGTGGTGAAGTTCAGCCATAGTGGCAATGTCAGCAAGATTAGAGCCACTATGGCGATATGGGCGTATTCTTTGATCATGCACCTAACCCACTAAGTTGGGTTGCAGGCCGGCGCTCTTGCCTATTCCCTGCTGAGCTCGCCGAAAAGCCCCCGCGGGCGCACCAGCAGGATGACCGCCATGACAAAATAGATGACCACATCGGCGTAGCCGCCGGCGAATAAACTTGTAAAAGCCACCACTTCACCGATGATGACGCCGCTGACGACAGCACCGCCTAAACTGCCCAGCCCGCCAACCACCGTGACCACGAAGCATTGCAAGACTATGTTCACGCCCATGTTAGGTTCCACTGACACCATGGGAGCGGCCACGGCCCCCCCGAGGGCAGCCAGGGCGATGCCGATGGAAAAGCCCAAGGTGACCACCCGGTTGACGTTGATTCCCATGGCGTCCACCATACCCTTGTCCGTGGTGGTGGCCCGCAGAATCATGCCCAGGTTGCTTTTTTTCAGGAAAAGCCAGAGGCTGAACATCACAGAGAAGGTGAGGACAATGACGAACAGGCGGTACTTAGGCACGATCAGGGGGCCTACCAAAAGACTTCCTTGGAGACCCTCGGGGTAGTTTACCGGCATAGGCATAAGACCATAGAACATCTTTACTACGTCAGGTAAGGCTAATGCGAGTCCAAAGGTCAAAAGCAGAGGATATAGGAGGTTTCCCGTCTTATATAGCGGCCGCAACAGGCTTATCTCGGTCAAAGCGCCCAGCAGGGCTACCGCCAATACGGCCAGGGCCACACCCACCCAGAAGTTGCCCAGCGTCAGGTTAAACTGGTACACGGCATAGGCGCCCAGCATGAAAAAAACGCCGTGGGCAAAGTTGACCACGTCCATCAGCCCGTAGATCATGGATAGCCCGCTGGCCAGCAAGACAAACACCGCTCCCAGGGCCAGTCCGATGATGGCTTGCATTAGCAGGATATTAGGGGGGATATGGAACATCTTGCTCTCTGAGTTGACCACCGACGGTACGCCGGCGCAAGGCCATGAGCAGGCCACGGAAAGGGCTCAGACCCCCTGGCTAGCCGGTGCGTCTATCCCAGGTTGAAGGCATCGGACTGCAGTCCTTCCGGACTACAGCCCGATCGACCCACCTCTAGCGGGGCAGAGGGATGTTGACGTTGGGCAAGTCCTTCTCGGCCCAATCGCAGTTGCGCATGGTCTTTGAGGCCGGGACCTCTTCCTCGATCGTGGCCAAGTTCCAGTCCTTGCCCTCCTTGCCCAAGCCGCGCAGCACCAGGTAGCTCTCGGCCCGCTGGTGGTTGCACTTCTGGTAGTACTCCTCGCCCTTGGTGAAGGCGTACTTGCCATCCTCCAAGGCCTTGATCACCTTATCGGAATCCAGGCTGCCGGCCCGGTTGATGGCGTCGGCAAGAGCCCTCACCTGGAAATAGGCAGACTGCCCGTCCTGGAAGGGCGGACGGCCATACTTTTGCTGGAAGGCTTGCACGAACTCCTTGGCGGAGGGGTATTTGTTCTCAAGCTCCCAGTAGAAGTCCACGCCGCCATACACTGACTTGTCGTAGAGGGGATAGATCTCCTTCATGGTCAGGACGGTCGTCTTGGTGCAGACGATGGGAATCTTGCCCAGGATCCCCAGCTCATAAGCCTGCTTCAAGGCGGTGCTTTGGTCGCGGCCCAAGTTGTTGAAGACTATGAAATCCGGTTTGGCGGCCATGATCCGCGGCAGAAAAGCGGAGAAGTCGGTGGTCCCGAGGGGCGCCCAGACATTTCCCAAAAACTGGCCGCCATGCTGTTCGCTGGAATACATCCAGCCCTGCAGCAGACGCTGACCCCAGCGGTAGTCAGCGGTCAGGGCGAACCACTTTTTGCCCAAGTGGCTGAAAGCATACTGGGACGTGGCCTGGGCCGCCATGAAGGGGGTGACCATGCCCGTGAAGCCAAAGCGGCAGATGTCCTTGCCGATGGACATATCCGACTGGGGGAACCCCATGTAGATGATCTGATTTTTGCAGGCAAACTCGTTCAGCACCTTTGACACCGCCCCCGAGAGGGAGCCCGCCAGGAAGTTCACCTTTTCCTCGAACACCAGCTCCTTGGCCTTTCTGAGGGCCACGTCACCGTTGAGCTGGGAGTCGCGCACCACGATCTCCAGCTGCTTGCCTAGCACACCGCCGGACTTGTTGACCATCTCGGCTGCAAGCTCGGCTCCCTTCTGCTGGTCGTCGCCCAGGGCGGCATAAGGGCCGGTCAGGGGCAGGATGGCTCCGACCTTTACGGTTGTGGCTGCCAAGGCAGGCACAGCCAGCAGCAGGGCGCATCCCACCGCCACTACGGCCGTCAGGATTTTGCAAGAATTGGATTTCATGTCTTCCCTCCTCTTGAAATAGACTGAATACCGCTCCCGAACTAAAATCCTCCAGGTAACCGCCTGGCGGGTTACTTGATGGTCCAGCCGCCGTCTACCAGCAAGACATGGCCGGTGACGATGCTCGCGAAGTCGCAGGCCAGGTACAAGGTGGCATAAGCCACTTCGTCGGCAGTGGCCATGCGGCCTGCGGGGATGCTGTCCAGGACGTAGCGCTTGAAGACAGGGTCTTTGAACATTTCGGTCACAAATGGGGTCTCCACGAAGGTGGGGGCCACGGCGTTCACCCTGATGTTATGGGAGGCCCACTCCAGGGCCAAGACCTTGGTTATCATGTTCAATCCGGCCTTGCTGGCGCAGTAGGCAGCCCGCAGGGGCAGCGCCACGGATCCGGCCTGAGAGGAGACGTTGACTATGCGCCCGTATTGTTGCTTGATCATTTGGCGGCCAGCCGCCTGGCAGAGGAAAAACACCGCGCGCAGATTGGTATTGAGCACCGCGTCCCAGTTCTCCCTGGTGACTTCCTCGGGCATCTGGGGACGGTTGATTCCCAGCGCGTTGACCAAGATGTCCAGGCGGCCCATTTTCTGGACCGCCGCTGCCACCAACCGGCGCGGACCGTCCTGCTCGTTGACGTCCAGCGCCAGGCCGGAGCAGGCGGCGCCCTGGCCCTCCAACTCGGCGCACAAAGACTTGAGCTTTTCCTCCTTGGTGTCGGAAACAAAAAGCCTGGCTCCAGCTCGGGCGAACAAACGGGCGGTGACAGTGCCGATGCCGCCGCTGGCCCCGGTGATCAGGGCGCACTTGCCTTCCAGGTCGAACTGCGGCTTCATCATTTTCCGTACTTCTCCTCCCGCACCTTGCAGCTGATGGCGTGAGCCAGCATGTTTTCGTAGTTGCAGGCCCGCTCGCAGACCTCGGCGATCTTGCGGGAGGCTTCCTTAGTGGCCCACTGGTAGGTTACGGTCTTGACGAACTTGCCTACGGACAGACCACCGGTGTAGCGGGCCGCCCGCATAGTGGGCAGCACGTGGTTGGTGCCGATGGTCTTGTCGCCATAGGCCACCGTGGTCTCCTCGTCACAGAACATAGAGCCGTAGTTGCGGCAGTTTTCCAGGTAATAGCGCCAGTCCTCGGTCTGCACCTCCAAATGTTCAGGGGCCCAATCGTCGCTGAGGGCCACCGCCTCCTCCCGGGAGTCCACCACCACCACCTCGCCGTTGTCGCGCCAAGCCACTTCGGCTACCTCGCGGGTGGGCAAGACTTTGAGCTGGTGCGTCAGCGCTTCCATGGTCTTTTGGGCGATGTTCTTGGATAGGGCGATGAGGCACTGGCGGGCATTGGGGTCGTGCTCGGCCTGGCCCAAGATGTCGGCGGCCAGGATCTCCGGGTCAGCCGCGCCGTCAGCGATGACCAGGATCTCGGTGGGGCCGGCCAACAGGTCGATGCCAACGTCACCAAAGAGCTGGCGCTTGGCCTCAGCCACGAACTTGTTACCGGCGCCCACTACCATGTCTACCGGCTCCAGGCCCTCCATGCCATAGGCCAGGGCGGCCAAGGCGTGCACGCCACCCATGCAGAAGATTTCGTCTGCCCCGGCGGCGGCCATGGAATAGAGGGTGGCTGGATACATGCCCTGGCCCTTGATCGGCGGTGTGCAGGCCACTACCCGGGAAACCCCGGCCACCTTGGGGGTGACCACGGTCATGTGGGCCGAAGCCAGCATGGGGTAGCGCCCCCCAGGCACATAGGAACCGCTGGATTTCACCGGGATTATCTTCTGGCCCAGGTACACCCCGGGCAGGGTCTCCACCTCGAAGTCCACCAGCCGCTTCATCTGCTCATGGGCGAAGTTCCTGACCTGGGTCTGGCAGAAGTCGATGTCCTTGCGCATACTGGCCGAGAGCTGCTTCCGGGCGGCGGCGATTTCGTCCCCGCTGATCTTAAAGCTGACTGGCGACCAGTTGTCGAATTTCTTGGAGTAAAAGCGGACCGCTTCCTCGCCCTTCTGCCGTACCTGCTCGATGATCTCGCGCACTGTGTCGCGCACGGCGGTCAGGTCCTCCTGGGGCTTTTCCTTGGCGTGTTTCAGATATAAGGCCATGTCATCCTCTCCTCCGGGCGGACATTATGGCGCCCCCCTGTAAAGCGGGAGCCTCCGCCTTTAATTTTTGTCCAGAATGGCGACGGCGCGCACCGGGGAGCCGGTGCCGCCGCGGATCTTCAGGGGTAAGGCGATGAAGGTGAAGCGCTTGCCCAAAAGCTTGTCCAGGTTGCACAGGTTTTCGATGTGGGTGACACCGCGTTCGGCGCACACCGTATGGCAGGGGTAGGTCTTGTCGTACCACATGTCCGGGCTAGGGGAGTCCACCCCGAAATTGACCGCCCCCTGGTCGATAACGTATTCGGTGGCCTCGCGGTTCAGACCCGGGTAGTCGGTCATGTAGATGGGCTGGCCATAGTAGCGGTCATAGTGGGCCGTGTAGAACAGGACCGTGTCACCCGGGCGGATGTCCAGACCCTGTTTTTTCAGCTCGAATTCGATCTTTTCTCGCCCGAACTGGGTCTTCAGAGGAACGTCGCTGACGTCGACACACACCCCCGAGGTGATACATTTCTCCAGAGCCAGTTGATCCACGGACTCCGCGTTGGGATCGCGGGACATGTGGCTCACCGAGTCGATGTGAGTGGGGCCGTGGTCACAGAGCAGAAGGCCACGGGTTTCATAGGAGAAATCCGTGCCCAGCTGCCTTCGGCACTCCTCGTGGGACAGATGGGTCCAGATCACGGTCTTGAGGTGACCCGGATAGACAGGCATGCCGGTGTAGATTTCCTGGGAGAGGTCGATGATCTTTCCTTTGAACATTTTTACCTCCTTACGTCCCGTTTGGGGTCGCCCGGACGGCCTCTTGGACATAGCCTTTCAGGTGATACCTACAGGCCCTGCGATTATTAGCCTGGGCTCCCTATCCATTGCTGTGTATTTTCCAAAAATAGCATTTGGAAACCCTTTGCCAAATTTAATACTCTAAAATGCCTATTTTCTCAATGCCAACCGTTCATTTTAGAAACAGTAAGGGCACAAAATTTTCTGAAAATCAATTTCTTTCGGGGGAAACTCCATTAGTAAAACAATACCCCCATGATTAACGGCCTATGGATTCCAAGCCTACACCGCCTGATAATGTTCCGCCAGGGAAAATGCGGGGGCACGGCTTTCTTGGGTGTCCACATTGAAGATCACTTTTATGCAAAGTCAACCCGGCAAGGTGCTCCGGTGTTGTTCTAGAACCCGCGCATTGCTTGCCAAAACCTTCTCTTATCACTAAGCCAGTAAAAACTGCATAAATGATCTCCATATCGAAAATGGGTCACTTAAGGTGGGGACATTCTAGAGAATGCCGACGTGAGAAGGGTCGAATGCAATATCAATTATCAGTTTGCTTCGAGAAACTCGGATACATAAGCCTAACCGCGGCGAACGGCCGCTATGGCAGAACAACGTTCCGAATCCATGTCTTTTTTTACTACGTAACCGTCAGCGCCATATAACGGGGGAAATTTTTCAGTGGGTCTGAGGCTTCTGGACCTCACCCAAATCTATTTCCATTCCTTCCACCTCCTCCATACTGGCCGGCTGCCAGCGGGGGTGGTCGTCCCGGTCGATGAGGCGGGCCCGAATGCCCTCCAGGTAATCCGGTTGGCGAATCATCCAGACCGCGGCCCGGGCTTCGGTGGCGAAGACTTCCTCCAGGGGGCGGCCTTCGTTCAGACGCAGCAATTTCAGGGTCAGGGCCAGGGCTGTGGGAGAGCGCTCGGCCAGCCGCGCATAGACCCCCTGGCAACAGGGGTCATCCAGGTTGCATTGCGAGAGGGAGGCCATGATGTCACGGAGGGCGGCCTTGCCGGCAAAATGCTCGGCCACCCAGGCGTCCAAGGCCGGGTTGTCCGGGATCTTTCTCTCGAAAAAGGGGCCCAGGAAAACCTTGAGTTGCTCTGCCGCGGCAACTCTCTCCCCGGGCAGCCTACCGGAAAAGCCTTCCAGCCTCCGGCGCAACTCCGGCAGGCGGGAGGAGGGCGCCAGGTGGGTGGCCAGGCCCAGGCGTACGCCTTCGGCTCCCTGAAGTTCATAGCCCGTCAACCCGAGATACTCCGGATAGCCGGGGGGACATTTGTTGAAGAGCCAGCCCGTGGCCCCCACGTCCGGGAAGAAGCCGATCCTGGTTTCGGGCATGGCCATGCGGGTGCGCTCGGTGGCGACGACAATATCGGCGCCCGCGGCCAGCCCCAGGCCGCCTCCCATGGTGATGCCGTCGGCCAGGACGATGACCGGTTTGGGAAAGCGGTGCAGCAGCAGGTCCATTTCGTATTCTTCCCGGAGAAACTCTTCGGCCGCGGCAAACTTCCCACCCCCGACGGCCGCAACCAGGGCCTTGAGGTCGCCCCCGGCGCAAAAGCCCCGGTCCCCCGCCCCGGTGAGCAAAAAGAACTGCACATCCTGATCCGCCCGGGCATCCGCCAGATCCTGGCCGATCAGCCGGACCATCTCCATGGTCAGGGTATTGAGCACCTGGGGGCGATTGAGGACGATGGTCCGCATCCCGGGAAAGGTTATTAATAGCACGGGCGCCTCGGCGCCAGACTCAGCCACCACGGGACACCTCATATTTGTCCTTGATTCTTTGCTGAAAGCTGATAGCTATTAGCTGAGATTATGCGGCAGCCTCGGCTTACCCGTGTCCCAAAATAGTTTTGGGAGCCTTTTTGCACGAGTACAATCTCCCAAAGGGTTCTCTTCTCGAAGCCAATTCTTTTTGCAAAGGCATGATAGCACAAATTTAGACGGAACATCGCCTTTCCCGAGATTTTGACCATACCCGACCATCAGCGAGTGTCTTGTATGTTTGGGGCATCTCAAGTCTTCCAGACAATCTCCCATTGGGGCAATAATTTTGAAACGGTCATCGATCTCTCGCATCAGGAGCAAACCAACGTCTGAGGTGATCGTGGCGCCATGGAAATCTATCATGATGGTGGGGTTAAAATCTGGCCGGATTGCCTCTTTCTGGCTTTCACCACTATCGAGCACTTTGAAGACCCCCGAATTGCTATTTTATCCTCCTTATATCAAATAGTTATACTATTGTCTACCTTTTCCTGCGGCATAATCCAGGTTAATGATTAAGATTACCGATGAGGAGGGTTTAGACATGAAAAAGCTAATCGGGACTCTGGTAATGGGAATTGCGGTTTTGGTAAGCCAACCTGTGGCTGCGCAATATGAGCAGCAACAACCCCAATATGAGCAGCAACAGCAGCAACAGCAGCCTCGTAAAGACTGGTTTCAAAACTATTATGATGGCTATGTTGATGGAGCGGAGCATAATAACCCCCAAAAGGATTCCGGCGGATTTTACGGGGCAGGTTATGAGGACGCTCAGAAAGAAGATCGGGAACAACAGAGAGGCCAGATACCCAAATATTGAGTCCCGGCTCCCTCCACCAGCTCCCCCACCTCCAAAATCCGTCTCAAGAGGCCCGCCCCTATCTCTCATTCTGGGCCGTCTCAGACCGTCCAGACCAGGGTAGCCTCAGCCCTTGACATCCATCTATCAACTGTGCAATCAACTGTGCAATAAGGAAAACATCTGATAAGAGCTACCCCCTATAAGGAGGGGAGCCATGATTCGGGGATTGCGCGGATAGCCGGGTTGCCTGGAATGAGGCAGTTCGGCTTTTTATTTGGTCTGGGAGGTTGATATGCTGGTGATGACAAGGAAGGTAGACGAGACGATCCTTATTGGGGACAATATTCGGGTAATGGTGGTCAAGATTCGAGGAAACCAAGTGCTATTAGGAATCAAAGCCCCACCGGACCTTGTGGTGTTGCGCGGGGAAGAGAGAATGATTGAGCAAGAAAAGGGTGGAAGCTGAAAATGAGAAAAGCATTTCAGTTGATAATCCCCGCCATTCTCCTGCTGGTCGTCGCGGGCTCCCATTATAGCTCGAAGGTAGCATTTGGGATAGCAAATTTAGGTGGGCTATGGCCTGAAAAAAGAACAGGCCGAAGGAGGCTTAGCTATGACCAAGAGTAAGCAAGAAAAACTTAAAGAGACAGCTTGCCATGAGGCCGGGCACGCCGTTGCCAACTTTGCCATGGGAAAACGATTCAAGAAGGTGTCAATTATCCCGGTCACTGAGCACGATTCGCTCGGCAGGGTCTCGGGATGCCGCTGGCAATCAAAACTGAACCCAGAGTTGGATAAGTGTGAGAGATCAAGACACTTTGTGGAGATCGAGATCATCACCTTACTTGCAGGGGTTGTGGCAGAGAAGAAGCTAACTGACCGTTATAACCATGTTGGAGCTTGTGAAGATTATCATGATGCAGTTAACTATGCCAGTTGGGTAACGGATTCTACTAAGGAAACTGAAGCCTACATCGCCTGGTTATTTGAAAAGACTAAAAATGTCCTTTGGCGTCGTTGGGATGCCGTTGAACTGTTAGCGGATGAACTTATTAAACGACGGGAGATCGGTTATAAGGCAGCCCACGGGATCATTAGGAAAGGTCTTGACGGAGATCTTCCTCCTCTTGACCTGAAAAGAGCTTTGGCAAAGAAAGATCAGGAAGCAAAATAACAGGCCGAACCGATAGGGTTCCATCTTCCCGGCCATAATCCTCCAATTGGCCTGGTGACCATGGGCCGCCCGGGCCCCAGCCTTTCACCATGCGGCAAATTCTCACCGCAACCCCTCACCGACGCCATCAATGGCCCTATAGATTTTCGGCCCCGGAAGACAAACCCCGGGACGGGACTCCTACCCCCCCTGCCGACAATGCTCCGTCCGTATATTTTTCCCAAAATATTTTTTCCGGACTTTAATCAGGGGAAAATAGCACCAGCCCCCCCTGGTATAGGGCCGGCCCAAATATTTTATAAGCAAAATATGGCCCGGAGAAAGGGCCTTCAGGGGCGATTCCGGGGCTTGGCTGGCGCACCCTTGTGGCTTTTACCCGCAAGTCCATCTCAGAAGTAGCTTCTGCAGAGCTGCGGAACTGTGCGCTTCTGAGCAGCCCCGTACATTAAGGTTTTCCCGCAGCAAAGCGATCTCGATGGGACGGTTGTTTGCCCGCTCATGCCAATCTGCAAGATAGCGATATCCGAGGCAGTTGGGGCGGCTCGAGTCTATGAAGAGGGAGACTACGCGGTTTTGCGTTCTGCGTTCGGATCTGGGTTGCTCAGTCATTGTTCTGTTCCGAATTTGGAGTAGCCGCTAATTCTTTGGCCAGTTCAAGAACCGTGTTCTCAATAAGATCTGGAGGTGACTTCTTGATGAGCGAGTTGATATAGAACGAGTCATCCTTTGCAAAACCTAACCTCTCAAGCAATGTCGTAATCACGGGATAGGGTGTGACCTTATCGAGCTGTAAAAATATGATATATTGACCACTTCGGTACTCGACATCAAAACGAAGCAAATCATTATCGTAGGGGAATTTCAAAACAATTCCAGATGGCTGCCCTTTCATCTACCGCACCACACTTCGCCTGCACGAGTCACAAGGCTGTTTCTGGCCCCTATGCCTCGGTCTTGGCCTTATAGCTTAGAACGCTATCCCTGCCTTTGGCCCGTTCCCTTCCAGCTGGCACCGGGGCTTTATCGTCCAACATGCACAAGCTGCTAGCCGCGGCCCTCACCAACGCCAGGGACCACAAGCGTCTTCAGATTAATGCCTCTCTCTTATATTTTTGGGGGAGCCAAGTCTTGGGAAGTGGTCTCCAGCTGCTAAATTCTACCAGCCAGCGCTGCAATCCACAGCAGGAGCCTTATAGGTCATGAATGGTCGACCTGTCGAGTATCTAAACGCTGCCAGCGCTGCAGTTCTTGCTTTTCCGCAAATTTTCCTCGGATTAACTTGGTGGCAAAGTCAGGATGCCCGAAGTAAGCGGGCGCCATGTCCAAAAACCTATCCTGCATGCCCTTGAGGATTTTGGGGGCCTCCGTTGCGGCAATAAAGTTACGCTCGTCTTTGTGGGAGAAGATAAGTTCGTCCCCCAACGCCTCCTTGACC
>Ga0187858_10002289_pt1 | contig 19772 bp, 5 predicted proteins | sample June2016WEW_8_15_FD_133015 | JGI IMG/M metagenome (GOLD analysis project Ga0187858, IMG submission 133015) | Peatland microbial communities from SPRUCE experiment site at the Marcell Experimental Forest, Minnesota, USA - June2016WEW_8_150 | ecosystem: Environmental > Terrestrial > Soil >...
GAGCAGCTGCGTCCGCAGTGCGATCAACTTCGCCTCGTCGACCAGGCTTGCGATGTCGGCGCCCGAGAACCCGGCGCTCCGTTCCGCGAGGAGGTCGAAGTCGATCGGCCCCTCGACCGGGGTCCCCTTCATGTGGATCCGGAAGATGTCGCGGCGGGCCACGAGGTCGGGCGGCGGGACGTAGAAGATCTTGTCAAACCGCCCCGGCCGGAGCAGGGCCGGGTCGAGCGTCTGGGGCCGGTTGGTCGTCGCGATGATGATGACCTTGTCCTTCGGCCGGAGCCCGTCCATCTCCGTCAGGAACTGGCTGACCGCGCGCGACACCTCGGGAGTGCGCATCGAGTCCTTGGACGCGAGCGCGTCGACCTCGTCGAAGAAGATGATCGACGGGGCGTTCTCGCGCGCCCGGTAGAGCACCTCCCGGATCGCGGCCTCGCTCTGGCCGGCGAGGGCGCTCACGAGCTCGGGTCCGTTGACGATCTGCATCGGGACGTTCAGCTCGTTGGAGGCGGCGCGCATGAGATGGGTCTTCCCGCAGCCCGGCGGTCCGAACAGGAGGATGCCCCGCCCGGTCTTGATGCGGTAGCTCTCCATCAGCTCGGGCCGCGTGAGCGGCAGTTCGACGTACTCCCGGATGGCCCCCTTGATGTCCTCGAGGCCGCCGACGTCGTCCCAGCGCACGACGACCTTCCGCTCCGTCCGCTGCGTCTGGTGCATCTTGCGCTCGTAGTCGAGCTTCATCATCTCGTAGTCCGCGATCATGCGGAGCGAGATCGACGGCTTCATCCGGGGCGTGACGGCCCGGAAGTCCTCCATCGAGATCGCGGCGCGGGCGCCGCTCGTCATCTGGCGGCGGACGGCGACGGTCGTCGCCTCCCGCACGAGGTTCGCGAGGTCGGCGCCGGAGAACCGCTCGGTCTTCCGGGCGATCTCGGTGAGGTCGATGTCGCCCTTGACCGGCCGGCCGACGAGGTGGACGTGCAGGATCTCGGTCCGCTCCTGGAAGTCGGGGGGCGGGACGTAGATGATCTTGTCGAGGCGGCCGGGCCGGAGCATCGCCTGGTCGATCAGGTCGGGCTTGTTGGTCGACCCGACGACGATGACCCCGGCGGACTTGTCGATCCCGTCCATCTCGGAGAGGAGGATCGAGAGCAGGCGGGGCGTAACGTCGTCCGCGCTGTACATGTCGCGGCGTTTGGCGATCGCGTCGATCTCATCCATGAACAGGATGCAGGGGGCGCGTTCGCGGGCGGTCCGCAGGAGCTCGGCGATCTTTCCCTCGCTCTCTCCGTACCACTTGGACATGACGTCCGAGCACTTGATCGAGATCATCTCGACCCCGAGCTCGGTGGCGAGCGCCTTCATCAGCATCGTCTTCCCGCAGCCGGGCGGGCCGAAGAGGAGGATCCCCTTGGGCGGGTCCAGCTTGAACCGGGTCGTGACGTCCCGGCGGAGCAGCGGGACGATCATCGACTCCTTGATGTCGGCCTTGACGTCGTGGAGGCCCCCGACCATGTCGAAGGTGACCTTCGACAGGCCCTTCATCTCGGCGACCCGCGTCCCGACGGCGGTGCCGCCGAGCCGGGAGGTGAAGTAGGCCTCGAACGCGTCCCGCAGGATGAGCGCGGCGACGACCGCGGTGAGCATCGCGGGGACGAGGAGGACGACCGCGATGGACGACCAGCCGAGGTAGCCGAACGCGACCAGGCCGGCCGCCGTGCCGCCCGCGACGAGGGCCCCAGAGTAGGTCGAGTACCGGAGGACGTTGTCGGTGGTCAGGTGCGAGCGGTCCTTCGTGACGGTCGTGATCAGCCAGATGGCGAGGCACCAGACCCCGATCTCCGCCAGCGGGACCGGGAGCGCTCCGAGCCCCGAGCCCCCGTTCGCCAGCTGGGAGAGGTTGGGGTTCAGGACCGAGACGTACGCCGAGCCGATGGCGTTCGCCGTGAAGAAGGGGATCGGCAGGGTGGGGAGCAACGGCGCCGAATGTCCGGAGACGAGGCTCACGGTCCCGTTCCCGCCCGGCCCCGTCAGGTAGCCGAAGACCGGGAAGTTCCCCAGCGTGACGAACAGGCTGACCAGGATCCCGCCCGCGACCGCGACCGCGAGGCCGAGGTAGAGCGAGAAGATCAGCGCGAAGAACACGGGGCCGATGAACGAGAGGCCGAACGGGGCCAGGAGGAGCGTCAGGAACACGCCCGCACCGAACCGCCAGTCGATGAGCGAGGCGAAAAGGATCGGGACGGTCGCGAACAGGAAGACGAGCCCGAGGGCTCCCGACTGGTAGGCGACGGCCGGCGTGATGAACAGCACCAGGATGAGGAGCGAGAGCTGCGGGAACTTCCAGGCGACGAGCATGACCGCGCCCGCGATGAGCAGGACGAACGGCCACGGATAGAACAGCACGAACGAACCTCCCAGGATCCCGAGGAAGCCGATGAACAGCACGGGGAGCGTCTTCGGCTCCTTCGTCTCCCGAATCAGCCACGCCTCGAGCTTCGCCGAGTAGAGGTAGCCGACCAGCACGATTGCGACGCCGGCGCCGATCAGGAAGTAGAACAGGCCGTCGTACTGGAGCGCGGGGTAGCCCTGGACGTACTGCGGCAGGATCGCGACCGCCGCGGGACCGGTCAGCCCCTGGGTGATCGCGCGGTAGCTCGCGTCCGCCGCCGCGTCGAGGGTCATGTAGGTGCCCGACCCGGACGGTCCGCCGGGGAGCTGCACCTGGACGACAGTGAAGGTGAGGACGACCGGGGTGTTGGAGCCGATCCAGCTGACCTTCCCTTCGAGCGTGCCGAACAGGTTGGTCGCGAGCGGCCCGAGCACGGGCGCGAGGTTCGCGTTGTTCGCGATCGAGGTGAAGGTGAGCGAGGTGGTATCGCTGCTCGCGTTGAAATTGGCCGACTTCACCGTGTCCTGGATGACGACGGTCTGTCCGGCGTGGTAGTAGCTGCTCGCGAAGTACACGTAGTTCGAGCCCTGGTTGGTCGTGAGCGTCGCGTCGGCCTGCGTGAGGAACGTCGCCGCGTTGGTCGAGTGGACCACGAGGGGGTACCAGGTCAGGGCGAGACCGCCCCCGATCCCGATGAGGACCAGTCCCAGGACGACGAACGTCAGGAAGACCCTGCGCCCGGGCCGGCTCGGAGGCGCCTTCGCCGCGGGGCGGGGCCCGCCCTGAGCCCGGGGGGCGCCGGCCGGGCGGGGAGTTCCCGCACCGGCCGGACGGGAGGTTCCCGCGACCGCCGGGGGTCCCGCGGGGGGGAGCGGGGCGGGGGTGTTCGGTACGTCGTCGGGGGCTCCGGGGGTCATCGGGGTACTTGGTGCCACCATCAGTCTTCCTCGGTCGTTCCTACAGAGTGACGCGCGTGCGCTCCGCCTCGGCCTTCCGCTGGCGTTCCTGGAACCAGCGGAACAGGGGGAACAGTAAGAAGGTGAGCGCCACGACGCCGGCGATCAGCCCGACCGAGATCGTGGTGAGCGGGACCACCGACGAGGCGCTGACGGCCCCGTTGGCGAACCAGAAGCGTACGACGACCGGCGTCGACGAGCCGAGCGTGACCTTCGCGACCTGGGTATGGCCGACGGCCGTCATCGAGACCGTGTAGGTCCCGTACGGGAGCTCGAGGGTGCCGGCGCCGTTGGGGATCTGGAGGAGCCCGAAGCCGAACGGGGAGGTGACCGCCGACTGCGACCAGCTCGAGTTCGCGACGGTGTACGACGCCCCCGAGATGAGCGTGCCGGTGCTCGCGTTGATCGCCTCCACGTAGAAGTAGGAGAAGTAGGGTGTCAGGTTCCCGGTCGGGGCGCCCGCTTCCGAGTAGGAATAGTTCCCGGAGGATAGGGGGTCGCCGAAGACGTCCTTGGCGAGCAGGGAGAAGGTGAGGTGTCCTCCCGAGGGGAACCCGGGAAGGTCGACGTACGTCGAGTTCTGGCGGACGAGGTGCATCGGCACGATCCCCGAGATCGAGCCGTCCGGGTCGGAGAAGTGGAACCGGACGATCGCGGAGGAGATGGTGACGTTCTCGGTCGGCTCGTTCATCGTGACGTTCACGGGGGTCCCGCTCGGCAGCGTGGTGGTGGAGGAGGAGAGCACGGAAGGATAGGTCGAGAGGACGGCGTTCCCCGCGAGCCCGGCCGAGGGGGATTGCCACCCGCCGCCGCGCGACCAGTTGAAGAACAGGTCGGGTCCGGTGATCTTGTCGATCTGGCCGTTCTCCCACGGCAGCCACGCGGAGACGGAGATCTCGATGGAGGCGTTCGGATACGGCCCGATCGCACTCGTGAGGTTCTGATAGGTGTGGTTGGCGACCCCGAAGGGGATGCCGTACGACCCGTCGAAGCCGGGGTCGTTGGAGATCGTGAGGGTGAGCTCCGCGTCGGGGATCGGAGCGCCGGGGCCCCCGTTCGCGCCGGTGCTCTCGATGGCGACCTTGAGCGTCTGGTTCTCGTTCGGCTCGAAGACCCCGCCGCCTCCGACGACCGACGGAGTGGTGGAGACCCGGATGTCGTTGACGAAGTAGGGGGACCACCAGGGCGCGTTCAGCGAGAACTTCCAGGTCGCGTTGAGGTTGGAGCCGGCGGGGGTGATCTGGCTCAACTGGTTCGCGGAGCCGATCGACCCCGGGGTCCCCTGGAACGTCTTCAGGGTGACGTTGAAGTAGACCGTGGAGCCCGGATAGAAGAAGCGGTGGGTGTTGAACCAGAACGACGCCTGGTCCGGCGTGCCCGGGGAGATCAGCATCGGGAGCTGGGTCACGGTCGTCGAATCGTAGGGGAATCCGGGGAGGTCCGTCAGCGGCTGGTTGGGCGTGGGCCAGAGAGTGCCCCAGATGTTGACCGTGCCCTGGGCGAGCGCGACGTCCGTCGAGATGTTCATCCAGAAGCCGGGAAGGTAGGTCGGGAGCGAGTTGATGCAGGGGACGGTCTGGAAGTTCGCCCCGGAGAGGTTCGAGTAGCCGGGGACCGAGAAGGAGACGAGGACGTCGTCGAAGAACTGGGAGCTGGTCCAGTCCGCCAGGTTCTGCGGCGTGGGACAGCTCGTCGCCGGATGGGCCGTGGACGCCGGAGCGGCGGACGGGAGGGCGGCCGTGGTGGCGGTGGTGGAGCTTGGGAGGGTCGGGCTGGCAGAGCCACCCCCCGCCGCGAACACCGTGCCGAGCGGGGACAGGGCCATGGCGAGGAGCGCGAGTGCGGTGACGGCGACGATCCAGAACGACCTCATAGGGTGACCCTCTTCGTCTCCTCTTCGCGGCGCTTCTGGATGCGGCGCCACCAGCCGAGCAGGGGGAAGACGATCAGCGCGACCGCGACCAGCCCGGCGATGCTCCCGATCAGGATCGGGGTTGTGTCGGGGGACGGGGTCGTGGCTACGGGGGCCGTGGAGTTGAACCAGAAGACGATCAGGTTCCCGTCCTGGTAGACGGAGTAGTCGGTCGCCGTCAGCAGGACCGCGTGCGTCCCCATCGCGTGGGTCGCGGAGAGGTTGATGGCGACCCCGCCCGAGAGGCCGACGCCCGCGGTGTGGTCGCTCGGGTCGCTGACGTTGATGGTGTAGGTCTGGCCCGCCGGGACGACGATCGGCACGAACGGCGCGTTGGTCGCGTTGGGGTAGGCGAGGCCATCGAACGTGGTGCCCGTCGAATGGAAGTATCCGCCCGGGCCCCGGATCGACACGGTGGCCCCGTTCACCCAGGAGGAGCTACCCGCGTTGCGGACCGCCACGTAGAAGAAGCTCCCGTTCTGGGCGATGGAAGGGAAGAGGGTCGAGATCGGTGCGACGGAGTAGTTGTAGTCGGGCGAGATCTCGCCGACGGACGCGAAGTCCCACGCCTCGACGGTGAAGTTGACGTTCGCCCCGACGGGAAGGCCGGGGAGGACCCCTTCGAACGAGGTCGAGTTGAGGCGGCCGAGCCGCACGGAGGCGGTGGACACTTCGTTGAGCAGCGGCAGGCTGACGGTGTAGAACGCCGTGGCCGAGGCGATCGCTGTGCCGGAGTTCTGGCTGCGGAGCGACAACGCGATCGGAGTCCCGGGGGCGAGCGGGCCGACCGGCGTCGTCACGGAAGGGGTGGTCGTGAGCTCGAGGTCGTCGCCGAACTGTCCGACGACGAACGAGCCGTTCCCGCCCACCGTATACGTCCGAACCCCGGAATCGATCCAGTCCCCCCACCCATCGGCCGCGTAAATCTCGTAGTGGACGACCGCACCGGCCTGTTGGGCGAGCGAGGCGGGGAAGACGAAGTGGACCTTCGGGTACGTCGCCACCCCCGAGGTCGAGTTGCCGAAGGAGAACGTCTGGGCACCGAGGGAGGTCCCGTTCGCCGCCGTCTCCGACACGTCGACGTACGCCTGTCCGATGCCGGCGTGCTGGGCGGTCGTGGCCGGCGTGACGTTGAGGCTCACGTTGACCGAGTCGTTCCAGTTGGGCGCGGACGGCACCTGGGTCGTGGTAAGGTCCTGGCTGTATGCGGCGGCGCCGTCGTATTGGGCGGCGCCGGAATCGGGAGAGTAGGGGTACGCGCCCGAGTACCGGAAGTGGAACAGCGGGCCGGCGGGGTCCGACTCGGGGCTGCCTTCATGGACGAAGTTCCCCGAGACGTTGTAGGTGATCTCGATCGACCAGCTGATCGACATCCCCGGAAAGAACTCGGGCTGTCCCTGCGGGTTGAGGGCCGAGATGTTGACGGAGTACCACCAGGGGTAGGTGGTGTTGGTGGTCGTGAGGGGGCCGTCCCACCACTGCGCGGTGGCGGAGTGGTAGACCGTGCCGTCGTAGAGCGAGTAGTAGGGGGCCCCGTTCCAGAGGGTTCCCGTCACGTTGAGGATGATCGGAGCGTCGGGTCCGCTCCGGGGGCTCGCGCTCGTGGAGCCGTTCAGCGGCTGCTCCGACTTGATGATGAGGGGGAGGCTCTGATTAGCGGACGGCTCGACCGTCGAGCTGAACGTTCCCGCAGGGGGCACGATCGTCGGCTCGGTCGCGCTCTGGACCGAGACGCACACGCCGGGGACGATCGGGGCGCAGATCGGATTGAACGTGGCCGCGGGGGTCCCGAGCGCCGTTGCGGGAGAGGAGAGGGGACGCGCGCCGGCGGAGGCTCCCGCCGTCGAAGCGGGGGCCGTGGCCGCGACCGGAACGGAACTGGTGAGGAGGATCGCCAGCACCGCGACGATCCCGACGGAAACGCCGAGCCGGAAAGAGCGGTGCGTCGATACGCCGGCAGCGGAACGATGCGAGGTCAGTTGGATCACTCCCAGCGACCGAAGGTGGGGTTCTTTCGGGCGGCATTCTCGGCGAGGGCATTCTTCATCCCGCTCGACATTGTCGCGATGCGGAGCGGCTTGTTCCTCATGCCGACCTGGGTGGCGCCCGCGGCGATCGCGCCCGCGGCCACCCCCTGGAGCGAGACGTTCGAGATGGCGACGGTCTGGCCGATGCCCACCTGCTGGGGGACGCCGACCGGCGTGACGACCGCGACGCCCGGTGGGGGCGGGGGCGGAGGGGCCGGGGGCGGCGGGGGCGGGACCGCGACCGCGACGATCCCGTTCTCGACGGCGACCTCCGTGAGCGGGAACGACTGGAGGGCCGTCGTGGCGTTGTTGTCGTAGAGGTAGTTCGCCCAGGTGAAGAGGCCGTCCAGCGCGCCGCTCCCTGCGGCCTTGCAATTGTCGGTCGTGCAGGCGTCCACGGGGACGGTGGCGTATGGGGCCCCGGTCGCGACCACGTTGAAGGAGGCGGTCCAGTAGTCTCCCACGAACATCGCGTTGGAGGAGGCGTTGGTCGACCAGTTCCACGCGAGGTACGTCTGCCCGTTATGGGTGATGACGGTCGGGACTTTCTGGCAGGTCGGGAACGCCGTCCCGAGCCGGAGGCAGGAGGTGGTCGCGTTCAGCTCCCCGTTCGGGGCGAGGGCGATGTGGCCGAACGGAACGAAGGTGAAGACGGGCGCCCCCGTGCCCTTGGCGATCTCGGAGACGCTGACGGGACCGAAGCTGATCCCCCGCAGGGCCTGGAGGAGCGAGGGGTTGGCGGTGTTGGGCTGGTTGGTCAGCCCGTGCGGGACGTACTGAAGGTTTCCCGACTGGCCGTCCGGGCAGGTGAACCATGAGGGGCCGTCCCAGCTCCCACCGGTGGCGGCGGAGAGGTCGCAGCCCGCGAGCAGGATGTGGTCGACGTCGGTGATGACGCCCAGGCTGCCGGGCCCGGAGTTCGGGCCGCGTCCGGTCGGCCAGGATTTGCAGTAGGGGTCCGTGGTGCAGCTGTTGTAGTCGATGAAGTCGATCGTGCAGGTGTGGCCCACCGACCCGGTGCAGGCGGGGGCCTCGTGCGCCAGCGCGGCGATCGAGTCGCTCGCGTTGCCGTTCTGGCTCGTGACCCATCCCTCGCACTGGGGCTGGATGCCGTTCGCGAACACGTACGCGGGCTCGCAGGTGGCGTCGTAGCAACCGAGACCGCTGCAGGAGCTGTCCACCGCCTCCTGGCTCATGGAGATGTAGTAGTCCTCGATGTAGCTGGGGTCCTGGGGCGCGGATGTGCCCATGTAGACGATCACGTGGTGCGTGTCGTCCGACCAGCTGAGCCCGCTGCCGATGATCGTCCCGTAGAGGGCGGTGATGGACGAGGAGCTGAGCATGTTGTCGGCGAGGTCGTTGTCGGGGTAGTACCAGCTGCCGTCGAGGACGCTGGCCTGGAACGTCGCCCGCACGTCGGCCCCGAAGGAGGAGGCGGGGACGAACTGCTGGATGTCGACGTGGTACTCGGCCCCGTCCCCGTCGTCCCAGCCGTCGTCATACGTGGCGAAGAAGTCGACGAGCGCGAACGAGACCTGGCTGTGCGGGTTCGCGACGGAGATCGCGTTCGCGATCGTCTGCGCGTTCGCGACGAAGAACGGAACCCCGTTGGACTCCTCGCACATCGGAGAGAATTCGGTCGGGTTCGCGTCGCAGGGGTCGGTGCCGTACTCCCCGGCGCTGGGGTCGCCCGTCCCCGCGTAGGGGGTGGTCTCGATGACGAACGCGATCTGGACCGCGGGCCAGGCGATGCCGCCGTTGGAGGCGGGCGAGGCGGTGAGGGTCACGCGTCCGAGCCCGGTACCGGCGGGACAGTTGGGGGTGTCGCCCGCACAGATCGCGGACGGCAAGGTATTGGCGCCCAGGGCGAGGTCTCCCGTGGAGCTCGTCGCGCTCGGGGTGGACCCCGCCGAAGCGGCGGAAGCGGTCGAGGCGGAGGAACCGACCGTAGCGGCTGGGCGGGTCGGTGCGGCCGTCACGGGAGGGATGGCGGCGGTCGCGGTGGGAGCCGAGCCGTGGGACGGGGCCATGGCCCCGACGAGCGCGATGGCGATCGCCGCGAAGGCGAGCGCGAGGAAGATGGTCCGGGAGGCGGGGGGAGCGCGGGTCAGGGGCTTCCTCCCGCACGGCCCCGGCGTCCGAGCACGGCCACGAGTACCACGGCTCCTCCGACGAGGGCGAGCGCAAGGAACGTATAACTCCAATCGGAGATAGGGGTGCCCGTCGACGTCGTTGCGACCGGGGTCAGGTCGACCGCGAGACCCGGTGTCGAGATCCCGGCGGTCTCCGAGAGGGTGGCGGTGCGGTACCCGGGAGCGGAGACCGTCAGCGTGTAGCTGCCGAAGTAGACCATCGGTAGGGAGAACCGACCGTTGGAATCGGTGGTGCCGGAGATGACCCGCGCCGCCCCGTCCACGGCGGTCCCGCGCACGGTGACCTGGGCTCCGACGATCGCGCTCTGGTTCGCCGAGTTCTCGACCGCACCGGAGAGGGTCAACGCCGCCGGGTAGAGCCAGACGGACCGGCTGACGGACGACGCGGCGACCTGGAGCTGGAACCCGACGGGGGCGTAGATCGAGGCGGCGGCGCCTCCCGCGATCGCGGTGAAGTTGTATGTCCCGTTCGGGAGCGACGCCGAAAACGCCCCGGTCGAGTTCGTCATCGCGACGAGCCCGGCCGTCGACCAGATCGCGACCGAGGGGATGGAGGCGTTCGTCAGCCCGTCTCGGACCGTCCCGGAGACGCTCCAACCGAAGGTGCCGAGCGGCAGCACCAGGCCGGCGACCGATTCCTCCAACGTCAGCGGCTCACGGTAGGCACTGTATCCGGGGGCGGTCGCCACGAGCGTGTAGGTCCCGGAGGGGAGGCCGATCTCGAATTCCCCCGTGGAGCCGACGTCCGCGGACGCGGCCAGCGACGAGCCCGCCCACAGCCCGACTGTCGCGCCGGGGATCGGGGTCGCGGGGCTGGAGGCCATGACCACATGCCCGCTGACATGGACCGTCGATTCGTTGACGATCGGGGCGATCGTGATGACTGGAAGGCTCACCGTGGTTCCGCTCACCGCGTTGGCCCGGAGGTACCCGTCCAGGTAGCCGGTCGCGCTGACGACCAGGTTGACGGTGCCCGGCGGGGAGGCGACGTGGTAGCTGCCATCGAGGTCGGTCGGAGTGGGCGAGTCGCAGGGGAGGAGCGTGTCGACGGGGCACCCACCGACCATCGCGTTCGGGACCGCGAGACCGGTGACGCTGTTGACGACCTCGCCGGTCAGGATGCCGAACTCCGTGACGAGCACGATCCCGAGGTCGACCGTCTCGCCCGGTTGGACGGAGACGGGGAGATAGCTCGTGTTGAACCCGGCGGCGGACGTCGCGAGCACGTAGGTGCTGGGCGCGACCGGAAGGTGGAAGTTCCCGTTCGAGAGGGCGGTGACCTGGAAGTTGCAGGGGCCCGTCGGGACCCCGCCCTGCGGCGAGCAGGCGCTCACGAGGGCCGAACCGACCGGTAGCCCGGTCGGCAGGCCACGCACCGTGCCCACGAGGATGCCGTCCTGGACCACCTCGAACGCGGGGATCGCCGTCCAAGTATCCGAGACGGCCTTCGCGAGCTCCGTGTAGTTCGACACGTACCCCGAGGCGGAGACGGTGATCGAGATCGGGCCCGGTTTGACGTTCACCCAGTAGTACCCGGTCGCGTTCGTGATCACGTTCACGCAGTCGGACTGGCCCGAGCCCGAGGTCCCCGTTCCGGCGCAAACGGTGACGGTGGCCGCGGCCACCGGAGTGCCGCTCGGCTCGGCGATCACCTGGCTGGCCAGCACGCCGTCGCCGGTCAGTTTGATCTGCGGGAACACCCGCTGGACTCCCGGCGTGATGTTGACCGGGGAGGTGGTGTTCAGCTGGTAGGACGACAGCTCGACGACCAACGTGTCGGCCGGCCCGATCGGCGCATCGGCGAGGAACTCTCCGAGCCCGTTGGAGCTTTCGGTCGAGCCCCCCGAGACGATCGCCGAGTCCGCCGAGCTGATCGTGACGGACGCGCCGGCGAGCGGCAGCCCGTTCGCACGGTCGACGATCGTGCCGGGGAAGTTGACCGGCGCGGTGTAGTTGAGATACTGGCCCTCGACCCAGCCCCAGGGTTGCACGGGGACGGGCGCGCCGCTGATCGAGTAGACGAGGTTGAGGTCCGTCGTGTTGCCGGGGAGGACCGGCGCGGAGAACGACGTGTTGTTGAAGTCGTTCGAGGTACCGATGCTGAATTGGACCGACGAGCCGGAGGGGGCGGTGATGTTCGCAAAGCCGGCACCGTTGGTCACGCCGGCGGTCGTTCCGCCGTTCCCGTTCAGCGGATCGTAGTAGGACGAGGAGATGCCGGTGCCCACGACCGGTAGACCGGTCGACGAACTGACGACCGTGACCGTGGCAAACCCGTATTCCGTGAGTTCCATCGGGTTCGCGACCCAGGTCAGGTTCCAGCCGGGATAGGCGCCGAGCTGGGCGTTAACGATCTCCTGCGTCCGGTAGTAGAAGTTCGCGTCCTGAGCCGTCACTCGGGTGGCGCCCTGGTCGTTGTCGCCCGGCACGAAGCAGGTGTAGCCGCCTCCGCCGTTCGCGACCGCGTTCGCGATCCCGTTGTTCACACCCGTCGTCGAAACGGAGACCGTCGCCCAGCGGGCCGGGTCCGAGCAGACCGGGGTGCTTGAAGAGTTCACGCAGCTCGCGGCGTTCGAGATGTAGCCCGAGACTGCGACGTATAGCACGGTGATCGGGACTTCCGTCAGGTTCAAGGTCGGGGTCGAGTCGTTGAAGACCACTTGCGCGGGGTTGAACCCCCCGGGGGCGCTGGTGTACGATCCCGCGTAGGACGGATTGACGAGCAACGTGTCGGTGCGGCCGTAGTAGGCCTGCGTCTGGAACTGGCCCGCGGTCGAGTCGGGAGTGGCGGCGCCGCAGTAGAGCCCACATCCGAGCACCGTCACGGGTGCGGAGATCGGGACGTGCGCGGTCGGGAAGCCGGAGGCGTTGATTTCGATCGTCGTCCAGTTCGTGGTCGTGTGGCCGAACACCCACGGGAGCGGCGTCAGGTCGATCGTCCCAATGTTCACGACCGGCGTGTAGGACGGCACGGTCAGCAGGATGGTGGTCGGGATGTAGCCGTCGGCCGCGATCGAGAGGTTGTACACCCCGGAGGCGAGGCTGTCGTTGAAAAATCCACCCGAGTCGCTCCCGTCGGGGAATGACGTGCAGACGCCCGACGCGACCGAGCAGCCGGTGATACCGTTCGCCTCGATGCCCTCACCGGTGGAGTTGTCCACGAGGCGCCCGAGGACCCAACTTCCGGCCGAGGCGCCCTGGCTGAAGGCGTGTCCCGACGGGGAGAGAGCCACGTCCGAAATCCCGACGGGCGCGAGCACCAGGTTGGGGACCACGGTCGTCGCGTTCGAGGAGGCGTTCACCCAGGTCCAGTCGGACTCATAGCCAGGGGCGCTCGCCTCGACCTCGTAGGTCGCTCCCGGCAGCCACCCTCCGTCCACGAGCCCCTGGTAGTACCCGGAGGTCGTGGCGAGGCCGCTGCCGAGCGGTGAATTGCAGCTTTGGCTCGCGACCCCGACGGCGAGCGTGCAGGCGTCGATCGACGCGTCGATGATGGCCGAGCCGTTGGTGGAAAGGACGTATCCCTCCAAGGTCGCCAGAGGGGTGAGCGGCAACGGAGGCAGGACCACCGTGCCCGAGCCGATGTAGAACCACTGGGAGTTCGGGTTGTACCCGCTCCCCGACCCGTGAAGCACGTCCCAGCCCGACGGGACGCCCGTGACCGAGAACCCGCCGGTGCGGTTGACGAGCCCCTCGCCGCACGTCGCGGTGGACGTGGGGGAGGTGGGGCAGACGGTCACCGAGGCGTACGGTACCGGTTCGTCGCCGCCCTGGATGACGAGGCTGCCATTGACCTCCGCTTCGGGGGTGAGGTTGGCCGATTGCACCGACGGGTAGGTCACCTGGCCGAGCGAGAACGGAGCCAGCTGCTGAGCGCAGCACTGCCAGGGAACAGCCAACCAGGTCTCGTTGGACGGGGAGGACCCCGAGGAGATGATGATCTGGTCCGGCCCGGGCGGCGCGGCATCGCAGAAGAAGGTGGATCCGCCGCCGAAGCCGGAGCACGCGTTCTCGGTGACCCCGGATTCGTACGGGTAGGTCGCGAGGCCGGTATCGATGCGACTCTGGATCTGGATCGCGAACCCGCTGGACGGGGCGGAGGTGGTGCCCGCGGCATACACGTTGCCGTCGATGTAGCTCCCCGGAGTGATATTGAGGTACCCGATGTTCGTCACCTCATAGGGAGTCACGTTGGCGGCCGATTCGTTCCCCCAGACGGGCAGGTCGCCGGGGATGGGCCAGGTCGGGCCGAACCCGCAGACCCCCGTGGTGTCGGGGGCGATCTGGATGTCGTTGCGGTAGGCGAACGCGGGGGCCTGGTAGGTTGTCCCGACCGGGATACATCCGGATCCGATGCAGTCCGAGAGGGAGGTGTTGTAGGTGTAGGTCACCGGGTTCAGCTTGGGAAACGCCAATTCGTATCCGTCCAGCCCGCAGACGGAGACCGTCAGCAGTCCGGTGGGCCACGTCGAACTCGGAGTCCCCGAGAGCTCGACCGTGAACTGGATCGCGCCGGTCGGGGTGAGGTAGATGCGGCAATTGTCCGGAACGCAGTACGCGTGATCGCCGCTGGTCCCCGGAACGTTGCCGATCGGCGTCTGGTTCTCCATGTAGTACGCGCCCTCGGCGTCGACGTAGTCGTACCCGGGGGTACCCACGGCCTCGACCACCCCGTTGTAGGACGGCGCGCCCTGGACCCCGCACACGTTGGTGACGGAGGAGCAGACCGTCAGCGAGGAGACCGAGGTGATCGGCTGTCCGGTCACGGCGTCGTAGAGCTTGGCCTCGACCAGGGAGTTGGGCTCGAGGTAGACGATCCCGATGTTGACCACCTGGCCGGGGAAGCCCGAGGCGAAGGTGAAGTTGTTCTGGAAGTTGTTCGAGGGGGAAGTGAAATCGATGCGGCTGGCGACGTCGGGCGGAATCGGGACGGTGAAATTGCCGTCGGCCGAGGTCGGAACTTCCGGTTCGGCGAGGATCGAATAGTCGCGCGATTCGCCCTGGACCAGGACGCCTGGGATCGGCGGGAACCCACTGATGTCCCCGAGGACCCGTCCGGTGACGAGGGCGTCCTGGAGCATGTACACCGTGCCGAGGTCGACTGTCTGGTTGAGGTCACAGGTCGCGAACGTCTCGTTCTCGGCCCACCCACCCTTGAGGAAGCTCGTGTACGACGGTCCGACGGGGCAGGTCACGTTGACCTCACCGCTCGGTCCCGTGTTGACGGAGGAGCACAGATAGGCGGGACAGAACTGCCCGCCCGTCTCCGGATACGCCTGGACCGACACCCCGGAGAGGTATTGCGAGGGGTTGGTCGCGTTGGCGACAATGACATTGAACGTGCCGGTCGGGATGTACGGCAGCGCACGGTTCCCGGGGGACGCCGTGGACGCACCAGCGGCCGTCCCGGGCGAGGACGAAGGGGAGGAGGTAGTGGACGCCGAGTTCTGGCCCAAGGTGAGGGAATAGTTCGCGAATCGGTTGAGGATCGAGTTGGACACGCCGGGAGTCTCCGGAGCATTGTGTCCGGAACTCCCGGGGAGGCCCCCCGGATGGAGGGCGGGAGTGGACGGATGCGCCGCGAGCGTCGGGGCCGGGGTCAACCCCGGAGTCGACGCGGAGGATGCGGCCGAGAGACTCGGCATTGACAGGGCACCCACGCCGGGCGCCGGGATCATGATGAGCGCAACGGCAACGACCAGGAGCGGAAGGAGGAGGGAGGCCAGGGGTCGATGGCGGAGCGCAAAGGTCCCGATGTTCGAGGGCGGAGAGGGGAGCGCGTCCATCGTCACACCACCATGTTCAGCGTCGCAGCCAAGAGGTTCGATCGTTCCCGGGGGGCGAGACCCGAGTGGACCTTGGATAGATGCACTTCGAGGCTGGTCCGCGTGAGATAGATCCGCGAGCAGACCGGGCAGGGGAGGTCGGGAGGAGAGTCGAAGAACCTCGAACACGCGCACTGCACGACGTGGCAGGTCATCGGGTCGGAGTTCCAGGGTCGGGAGGTCGGATGCCGCTGGCGCGAGCCGCCCCCGGTCGAGACGTAGTGGCTGCCGCGAAGGTGACCGCAACCCCCGCAGGCTCGGAGGCGCAACAGCTTGCGCTGACCGACCATTACTCTGGGTCCGACCCGTACTGGGTCGGAGACCGCGGCCCCCCCCGTGCCATGGTTTCGCGAGGCAGACCCGGTCACCGTATATGTAGTGGGTGTAGCGATAGTGACAGAACCGGGGTCCGGAGTCCGGAATCCGACAGTCCGGGGGAACCCCGGTCTTTCAGGACCGCCCCGGCCCACTAGCCGGACCCCACGGTCTGTTGGCCGCCCTGGGACCCGCCGCCGGACCGTCCCCGGGTCGGCAGCCGGTCGGCGACGAACGCTCCGATGACCAGGAAGGAGAAGACGACGATGACCGAGATGAGGATCACCGCGTCGAGCGGGATCACCGTCGCGCTCGAGTACGTCAGCCCCGAACCGACGAACTGGAGCGGCTTCGGGCCGAGGGCCGTGAAGATCGCCCATGTCACCCCGATGAAGACCACGGTGATGATAGTGTCGCCCGCTCCGAAGGGGTAGTTGTCGGGCAGCTGGCCGTGCCGGAGCACGAGGTAGACATAGATCGCGAGCAGGGAGATCAGCAGGGCAAAGACGAGGAAGACCCCGAGCACGAGATAGAGTATCCCGAAAATGGCGAGCGCGACGACATAGAGGTAGGCGTCCATGCTGGCTCCCCGAGGGTACCGGTCCCGCGCCTACGCGGAACCGCCTCCGTAGATCGACTCTTCCTCATTACTGCCCGGGGCCGGTGCGGGCGACGGCGGGGGGGTCTCCGTGGTCTCCGAGCGCTCGGTCCAGACGGGGACGTTCGAGGTGTCCGCTTCCGGTTCGGCCGACGTCGAGCTTCCACCGGCGGAGGGCGGGCGGGAACGGCCGATCACGAGTCCCACGATGAGCCCGACGACGAGCAACACCACGAGCAAGCCGATCGCCAGCAGCCAGGAGGCTCCGCCGCCCGACCCTCCGCTGGATGAGTGGAGCGACGAAGTCGGGACGAAGTTGGCGAGCTCGGCGATCGGGTTGCTGACCGTGACCGTGGTCGAGGCGGAGGTCCCAGTGTAGGAGCCCGTACCGGTTCCGGACCAATTGACGAAGGTGCTGGAGGCGTTCGCCGTCGCCGTCAGGGTGACGGACGTGCCCGCGATGACCCATTGGGCACTCGCGGTCGCCGCTCCTCCGGCGGAGGTCGAGACCGTCACTTCGTACTGGGTGACGAACGTGACGCTCACGGTCGCATCCTTCGACGTGGCGGTCACGTTGGCGGTGTAGGTAGGCATGTACCGGACCCCGGCCGTGCCCGCGACGATCGGGACCGACACTTCATACGACCCGTTCAGACCGGAGAGCACGAGCGAGGCCCCGGTGGCGCCCGCCGGTCCGGAGGCTCCCTGCGAGCCGATCGACGCGGACCAGGCGAGACCCGTGGGCAGGCCCGTCTCGGTCACCGTGACCGTGTAGGTCGCCGGCGGGATGTAGGGGTTGGTCGAGAAGTACGCCGACTCGGTCACCGCGCCCGTCAGGTTGAGCGAGATCGTGGGGTTGGGGCCCGAGTACGACCCTGGGCCCGTCCCGACCCAGTCCGCGAACGAATGCCCGGAGAGGGGGGTCGCCGTGAGGGGGACCGATGCCGCACCCGACTCCCAGAAGCTACCGGCTCCGGGGGTCGTGGTGCCGTTGATGGCGGGGGTGACGGTGAGATCGTACGACACCGCGTAGGTGAGCGAGATCGTCCCGTTCTGGGTGATGTCCAGCGAGCCGTCGGTCAGTGCGGGGGTGACGCCCGTCAGGTCGTACCGGACGCCGACCGTCCCGTTCGGGTAGACGGTCGGCAAGGAGATCGCGTACTCTCCGGCCGTCAGGCCCGACACCTGGAACGGGGCGAGCTCGGTGTACGTCTGCGTCCCCACGCCGAGGGTGACCGGGACGCCCGACTGGATCCCGTGGGCGGTGACCTGGAGGTCGTAGGTCGGAGTGACCTGCGTGAAGGTCGCGAATTCTGTCACGGGGGCGTTGGGGGTGACGGTGATCGCGGCGGTCGTGCCGGTGACCGAGCCGGAGCCCGTGCCGGTCCAGCCCACGAACGCGTTGTTGGCCGCCGGGGTGGCGGTGAGCAGCACCGGGGCACTCGCTGGAACCCAGCCCACGCTCGAGGGCGTGACCATGCCGCCCGCGCTTGACGAGACCGTGACGTAGTACTCGGGAGCGAACTCCGCGGTCACGCGGCTCGGACCGTTGACCGTGAGGTTGCCGCCGGGGAGGACGGTCGAGCCCGTTCCGTTGACGACGAGCGGGGTCACCGCGAACTCGGTGATGTAGGCGCCCACGCCGTCCGAACCGTAGACGGGGTTCGCGTCGAGGGTGTAGTTCCCGCTCCCGAGGGTGAACGTGGCGTTGGAGATCGGAATGCCGTAGCTCGTCCCGTTGAGCACGAGGTTCCAGCTCGTCACTCCCGCCGGCAGACCGCGCGCACCGAATGAGACACCGGAAAAGAGGTCCGCATTGGGCATCAGGGCGAAGTGGACCGTCTCGATCGCACCCTGAAACGCCGTGATCGGCGACGCGTAGTTCGGGGTTCCGACCCAGGAGAGGGTCGCGTTGAACGGCACGTTCCAGACCGTGAAGTTGTACGGGCCCGGGCCGCTGGGGAAGACGATCGAGCCGTTCGTGCTGCTCGCGGTCTGATTTCCGAGGGTGACCGTCCAGGTGGTGTTGGCCGGGAGGCCGGTTTCCTGGAACAAGTAGTCGTACGTGGCGTTGTAACAGGTCGGCGTGACCGTGCCGAACTGGTCGCACGTCGAGAGGAAGTTGAAGCTCGCGGTCTCGTTGACCGGCCCGTTCACGACCGTCGTTCCGTTCGGGTTGGTGGTGTTCCAGCTGCCCTGTCCGATGCCCGTCCAGGAGAGGAACGAGTAGTTGTAGCAGTAGTCACAGAAGTAGGCAAAGGCGACCGTCGTGACGTTGTAGGGGACGGTGGCCCCGAGCTGGACCCAGTGGGAGCCGGGAGCCGGATTGACCACCTGGTTCGCGCAGAATTCCGCGAAGGAGAACATCGTCGTGGGGCAGCTGAACGCCTCCGTGCTCTGGGCCGGAGGGACGGTGAACACCAACATCTGGACGTACTGCTCGTACGTCACGTCGATGATCGTCGGTCCCGAGATCAGACCCGGGGACGTCGGTGAGATCACCGAACTCCCCCAGGCATGCCCGTACGTGGTGTTGACCCAGCTTGCGGTCCAGATCTCGTTCGTGCCGGTCGGGACGCCGGAAACGGCCAGGTTGGCCCCGGCGGACCCCGACCGGGCGTTCCCGGTCAGGGTGACGGTCCAGTTGTTGCCTCCGGGAAGTCCCGTTTCGTTGAACGTCACGGTGACGCCGACTCCCTCGAACTGTTGGGAGAGGGAGATGTTGGCCGAGCCGAAGCCGTTGACCCAGTAGCACAAACCGGTGGTGTAGTATCCCGGGCAGGAGGGGTTCGTCCAGGCGACCGTGAGGTTGCCTCCTAGGGTTGCGAAGACGCTGCCGATGCCGGCCCAGTATTCGGCCCCTAGGGTCGCGTCCGTGTTGACGTCGTAGGGCCCGGTGAAGGTCGAACCGTGGTCGGTCGAGATCAGCATGACCTCCGACGTGAGGCCGCACTCATACCCGTAGGTGGGCGACACGCCGCAGACCGTGTCGTTGGTGAACAGGTCCGAAATGAACACTGCTCCGGTCGAGTTGACCGCGATCCCGAGGTTCGTGTTGATGTTGTAGACCCCGCCGTACGGGTTGTCCAGGATGAGCGAAGCCGCCTGCGGAGTGCTCCAGGTCGTCCCGTGGTTGGAGGAGACCGAGATCCAGGGGGTGGGGGCGTCGAAGTACTGGCAACCCGTGCACGTTGGGTCGGTGAAGTAGGTCGTGCTGAACACGAAACCTTCGTACGCCACGTACAGCTTGGAGTGGACCGCATCGTAGGCCAGCTCCGGCTGCACGCTCACAAAGCCGTAGCCCGGCGAGTCCTCCTCCCAGGGAACAGCTCGCGCCACGGTGTGGACGCTGAAGCTCGACCCGTTGTTCGTGGAGGAGGCGACGACGACGTTGAGAGAGTCGTAGTAGTCGGTCGTGCAGGCATACGGTTGGCAGACGGGCGGCACGGCCTCCGTGTAGTTGGAGGTGTACGCGACGAACAGCTCTCCGCTCGGCGTCACGAGCAATGAGGGGTTGTTGTCGGACCACCAGTACTCGGAGTAGTAGGTCCCGGGCTGGACGGGGAGCTGAGTCGGCGCGCTCAGGTTCGACCA
>Ga0187858_10002292_pt1 | contig 19746 bp, 13 predicted proteins | sample June2016WEW_8_15_FD_133015 | JGI IMG/M metagenome (GOLD analysis project Ga0187858, IMG submission 133015) | Peatland microbial communities from SPRUCE experiment site at the Marcell Experimental Forest, Minnesota, USA - June2016WEW_8_150 | ecosystem: Environmental > Terrestrial > Soil >...
CGATCTGCAGCCGGCTGTTCTGGCAGTACTGCTGCGGCAGGGAATTGATCCCCAGCGACACGTTGGCCAGCGCGCCGTTCGGAAAATAGTCAAATGCGCCGGCGTAGTTGGTGGGCGCCGCGTCGTAGGTCGCCGACACGCCGCTGACGCGTCCGGCGGTGTCGTAGGCGATGGTCTGCTGGCGGCCCGAGGGCAACGTGAGCGAATTCAGGTACCCCGCCAGATCGTAGCCGTAGGACATGTTGTACTGCGTTCCGGTCACTTGATTGCTCGTGGTGGGCCGCCGCAGCTTGTCATAGCAGGTGTAATTGTACACCAGACTGGGCGTGCTGTTCGCGGTCGCCTGCGTCAGCAGCCCCCGGAGATTGCCCAACTGCGGCCAGACACATAATCGCCGTTCGTTTCATTTCGTCTTCTCCTGTCTCGCAAGCCGAGACCAGAGCCTCTCGGCCCTGATCCCAGCGCGTCAGGCTGCCACAAGGTTCATAATTACAGGCCGTAGTTTGCGAATATGACCGAATAAGTGCGGGAGGCTCGATTGGGCAGGCCGTTCCGGAAGCTCGACGAATCTCTGGCCCCGCGGCGCAACGCTCGCGATTGTTTACCATCGGTTCTATGCCCCTCTCACCTGAAAGCATCCTCGACTCCGGCGACCCCTCGCTCTTCGACGTGCGCTCCAAAGCGCCAGGCCCACAAGGCGCGCTCCCGATAACCGCCGAAATGTTGCGGACGCGCCCCTCCGGCGACCTGTTCGGATGGAGCCAGGACGCCGGCATGGGCTGGGAGCCGCGCGCGCTGGGCGGCAAAGAAATCCTGATCCTCAGCACGCACGGCGGCATAAGGGATGCCTCAGGCGCTCCCGTGGCGCTCGGCTATCACACCGGCCACTGGGAGGTCGGCCTGCTGATGGAAGCCGCGGCTCGTGAGCTCAAGGCGCTCGATGCCATCCCGTTCGCGGCCTATTGCACCGATCCATGCGATGGCCGCACACAGGGCACCACGGGGATGTTCGACAGTCTGCCATACCGCAATGACGCTGCCACGGTCTTCCGCCGCCTGATACGGTCGCTTCCCACCCGCAGCGGCGCGATCGGCGTGGCTACCTGCGACAAGGGGCTGCCCGCCATGATGATGGCGCTGGCCTCCATGCACGATCTGCCCTGCGTCCTGGCGCCCGGAGGTGTGATGCTGGCAGGCGAAGAGGGCGAAGACACCGCGCGCGTGCAGAGCGTCGGCGCGCGCTTTGCCCACAACCAGATCACGCGGGAAGCGGCGGCCGAGAATCTTTGCCGCGCCTGCGCCTCTCCCGGCGGAGGCTGCCAGTTCCTGGGCACGGCCGCTACTTCGCAGGTGGTGGCGGAGGCGCTGGGCATGTCGCTGCCGCATGCGGCGCTCTCGCCCTCCGGGCACGCCATCTGGCTGGACATGGCGCGCAGGTCGGCGCGCGCTGTGCTGGCGCTCGAATCGCGCGGGCTGAGGATGCGCGACATCCTCACGGATGCCTCCGTGCGCAACGCCATGGTGGTGCATGCCGCTTTCGGCGGTTCCACCAACCTGATCCTCCACCTGCCCGCCGTGGCGCACGCCGCCGCTCTCCGCCGCCCCACCGCCGCCGATTGGACCGACATCAACCGCCGCGTGCCGCGCCTGGTGGATGCGCTCCCCAACGGTCCGCGCTCGTTTCCGACGGTGCAAGTTTTCCTGGCCGGAGGCGTCCCGGAGGTGATGCTGCACCTGCGCCGCGCGGGCCTGCTCGATACCGGCGTCCTCACAGTCAGCGGCCAGACGCTCGGCGACACGCTCGACTGGTGGGAAGCTTCCCCGCGCCGCGCGGAGTTGCGCCGGATCTTGCAGGAACGCGACGGCGTCGATCCGGACGACGTGATCATGGACCCCGCGCGCGCGCGCCGCGCCGGCCTCACCTCCACCGTCACCTTCCCCCACGGCAACCTGGCGCCGGAAGGCTCGGTCATCAAGAGCACGGCGATCGACCCGAGCGTCCTCGATCCCGACGGCGTCTACCGCAAGACCGGCCGCGCGCGCGTGTTCCGTACCGAAGCCGCGGCCATTGCCGCCATTAAGAGCCAGGGTGCCGACCGCGTGCATCCCGGCGAAGTCATCGTGCTCATCTGCCGTGGTCCACTGGGTTCCGGCATGGAGGAGACTTACCAGATCACTTCGGCGCTGAAGTATCTGGATTTCGGCAAGCACGTGGCGGTGCTGACGGACGCGCGCTTCAGCGGAGTTTCCACCGGCGCCTGCATCGGGCACATCACGCCCGAGGCGCTAGCCGGCGGCCCCATCGGCAAGGTTCTGGACGGGGACGATATCGAGATCGTGGTGGATCCCGTGAACCTGGAGGGCTCCGTAAACCTCGTCGGCCGCAATGGCTCGTTATTCGGCGCGGCTGCAGGCGACCGTGTGCTTGCCGCGCGTCCCATGCGTCCCGACCTCGCGCACGACCCGGCGTTGCCTGCCGATACCCGGCTCTGGGCTGCTCTGCAACAGGTGAGCGGCGGCACGTGGGGCGGCTGTGTGTATGATCCGGATGCGATTTTGAAGGCTCTGGGCCGCTAGCGAAGTTAAGTTCGAGTCCTACCTGGGGAGCCAGATTTCAATCCATTGAAAGCATTGGACTGCGAGGAAGCCGCAAGGATTAACCCCTTTGTTTTCTGGTTCGAATCCTACCTGGGGCCTCGGTTCACTGGCTCCGTGACGCACGTCTACCGGAGCTTCAATTGGTGGGGATCAGAGCGGAGCTCGCTCTGGAGGCGCTAGCCGTCCGGACCGCACCTCGGCTTGGAACTCGTCCACCGCCCTCCGAAGGTCCGTGCGGTACAAGTCGGCGAATGTGCTCCGACAACTCCCAGGTTCGGAGAAGCACGCCCGCTCGAATCTTAGAAATGCTGCCTTGCCGTGTCGCTCGATTTGCCTGTCCCAGAAGTAGATCCAAGCTGTATAGCTGAATGGCCAATCCTTCAGCGGTGCACCAGAAAAGGACGGCCATAGGTCCTCCGCTTTCGCACGCGCCAGAAATTCCACGTCCGGCATGCTCACCAAATGCCGTCCTGGCGCCGTCGGACCCATTGCGGCGACGACCCCGGCCACGCCCTCCGAAACCCAAGGCTGTCGTAACATGCGCAGAACGCTCAGCAATGACCGGTTCTGATTCTGCACGGCGTGCGATAGTTCGTGCCGCAACAATCCGCCGATATCCGCCCATCCAGCCGCCCTCGGCGTAACGAAGATCACCGTGCCCGTTGGTACGGTCACTGCGAGGGGACGCTGTCCCATCAAAAATGGCGCCGCGAACCTGAGACAATCGTTCCAATTCCGACAGACCACAACCTTGATCTTCTTCGAGCACTTCAGCTCGTGGAAATTCTCCGCCACCGCTACATATCGGTCGACCTCTGGATACGCCGGGTCCAACGCCAGGGAGTCCGGATACAACACATCTCCACGCGAAAACTGCACGTCCCGATAACCCGGATGCACCGGCGACCAAGCGAACAGGGGCCCCCACGGAAACGCCGCCAGGAGCGCGAGTACGATCAGGCCGAGGATGCCATGTTTCCAGCTCATGAGCATAGTTTAGAACATGGCAGTTCGAGACGTGTCCAAGCTGGGTGCCCAGTCTGGGCCAGCGTCGACAGTGCGCTCGAATCGCTCTGAAGACAATGGGCGCCTGCTGGTTCGATCAAATGGCCACCTGAGCCGCAAAAGTTCGAAACGTGTCCAGACTGGGGAGCCACATTCCAATTCTCCGGGTAGGATTCGAACTCTGTCCTCTCGCAATAGTCCGAGGCTGGATACAGGTGCAGTTGTGGATCAACTCTGCGTAGGCGCTGGTGAACCTAGCGATCGCTGCTGTGGTGCGGTTGGCTCCAAAAGGCGTTGTCCAGATGGGCGCTGTTACTTCGGCTCAACCCGTCCAAGGGTTCATCGGTTGCCAACTTCATCTCTTCCATCTCACTCTCGTCGAGATCCCGAATCTTGGTCTGCAACGCAGATTTGGGAATCGCGCGCATTTGGAAAGCCAGAGCAACGGAGTCCTCGGGTGGCCCGCTGCCCGGCGAGGAGCTAATCATTGCGGTTCCGGCCAGGTTTGCGCGGTCGAGGTTCGTGGGAGCGGAACTACCAGAACCGATTGGAGCGCCCGCGTTAAGGTATCACTCTGCCAAATCACGACCGGCCTTCGACCGGTCTGCTCCCTTGGCCGATACGCTCCGAGGTCTGCCCACCAGACCTCCCCTCGCATCAAGTGCGCTCCGTTGCGTCGAGTTCGCCGGCCCACTCAGTAAGTCCCTGCTCCGCAAGAGCAAGGTCTTCCCCATTCGCTGCCTTCACTAACCTCGCCAAATCCCAGCGACTAGGGTCGGGACGTCGCACCACGATCAAGCTCACGTGCTCACCCGGACGAAGGCCCAACCGCTGCGCGGGACGGAGCACACCATCCTCGTATTGGGCTTCAACGACTCTCACGACCTTGATCGGACCATGCGGTGACAAAAATGACCGCCGCCGAGTGTCAGCGCCGTCGCCGAATGTCACACCGGCATCCAGGCAAGGTCTTCGGATGCAGGAATTTCGATCTTCAGCAAACCTGGGCACCCGACGTGGAAGGTCGTGGCGATTGGTCCCTGCACCCTATTGGCAAGCAAAGAGTTGTCCTGGTTCGAGCGGAGTGCCGTTTAGGCCACCAAAGTTCGAAACGGGTCCAAGGTGGGGAACCACAACTTCCCATACGAAAGCCGGATCACCCAGAAGTCGCGCCGCCAGTTCCGGCAATGGTGTCGGGATTTGGCCGGCTATTGGATCCGGATGGGGACGGGATTAGACCTCTGACCGTCTACGATCAGCACCACGTCGGTGACGCCGATTCCAGCCAGGCTGCGCGGCACTTGTACGTTGACCTCATCTAAGCCCGGGAAGCGATCTGCCGGTCCGGCGTACAAGATTGGCGCGTCCCGTCCTGCAATCTGCACGCGCACCTCGGACGCACCGCGCACTCCCGAAGCATAGAATACAAGCGACACCACTTCTCCCTGCGCACCCAGATCCACTGGCGAGTCATAGGCAGTCTGCACCGATGCCGTCCCGTCTCCATGGGAAGTGACCGCCAGCGCGCCTTCCGCATGCAGTCGCACTCCGGCGTTAGGTTGGGCGGCAGGGGACGGAATGGTGGCGTTCGCGGTCCCGCTTTGGATCGCCAGCGTAGTCGAGGCGGTCCCGTCCGAGTAGGTTACCGTGGCGCTAGACGGGCTAAGAGTAGCAGCAGCCGCGAAAGGATGGATGAGCGCGTTATGGATGGTGCCCGGCGGCATCTGGATAATTGCCAAGACATTTACCTCGGCGCCAATGACACTTACGGGCGCGAAAATCGCCCATACATCATAATCGGGATTGCCGGTCGCCAACTCGATGCTCGTATGGTAACTGGCGATGGGGTAGGGTTGCCTGGGCAGTAGTCCGGAAATGACTTCGCCCGTCATGTTGAGGCCGACGTACTGGGCCCAGACCAGGCCATGTGTCTTGGGGATGCTCGCCGCGTTGGCCACTACGCTGATGCTGAACGGCTCGCCTGCCAACTGGAACGTGTCCGCTCCGCTGACCTGCGGACTGGCGAAGATACCCGAAGCCGTGTAAGTGACGTTTGGCGCTATCGGCGGACTCTGTGCGAGCAGTTTCCCGGTGGCTGCTACGCAGGACACTACCGCGGCCGCTATGGCCATAGACCGCAAGGTTCGAACGTCACGCGAAATCATGGAGCTTTACCGTCCTTTTTTCTTTGCTCGAAATTTCCATTTCGGCTCTTCCGGCTTTTTAGAGACTCAGGAACCCGAAGGTATGCACTGCGCGTCGCGGTAGGCGGCCTCGGGACTAATCTTCCGAACTCGGCTCATGTACGAGATCTTTCAGTGGCTGTCCATGCAACTGTGAAGCGAAGCACGCACCCGCCCGAAAGCCATCTTTTCCGTAGTAGTTTGCCTTGGTTTCCTTTGATTTACCCAACCCCACCCTGCTCTGTCGATTATTCCTCAGCCGCATGCGATAGCAGCAATCTGCGGGCAGCGGTTTTCAATCAGAGTCCCAATACAGAGCGCTCACCGCCCAATCAGATCAAATTTAGCCTTCTGATGGACGCGTTTCGCGCCTTTGATTGTTTCCCAATATTTCAGTAAAAACCCGGAGTCCCTGATTTTGTTGCACGGCGCATGCAGGTAATTCATCGAAGGAAATTCGATTTAATTCGCGGCAAGTGCGTTTTAATACGGCTTCCTCGAAAATGCGGCTTGTGCGCCATAGCACGACTGGGGTGAAGGTTTCTCTTGCATATGAAGCGCGAGACACCGCTTGGTCCGCAAGTTTTCGGGTTCCTCTGGTGGTCTTCCGCGCGGAGTGCATAGGTATCCGCGAGCTGCCGGTGGACGCGACGGACAACGAGCGGCTGGCGCAAAAAATCGCCGCGGGCATTGCCCGCGTGAAGAGTGCTGTCCATCGGCATGCGCACAGGGCGCCGGCCTTCGCTGAAGCAGTTTCAGGCGCTCCTTGGGTCGCGAAGGCCGCCAACGAGGCGTTGCCGAAAGCGGCGGGGCTGAGCCGAAGACGCTCCTTCGCGATCACCGAGGAGGGACGGCAGATACGCACACCTCCGTACAAAAGCCGCTGCCGATGTCCGCGGCGCTGCGGGCTTTCCGGCCGGATTCGGTTGCAACTCTCAGGAGCGCCGTTCTATGCGCGGCTAACAAACCGGAAGAACAGCGCCTGCTTGGAAACCGGCTCCGACCGCGCGGCGAGCGACGCCATCTGGTGCTCGCTGAGCGGCGTGAACTCGCGCGCCAGTTGCACATTCTCTTCCAGTTGCGCAATCGAATCGCAGCCGATGATCACCGTGCTGACGGGGTGCGAGAGCGAATAATACAGCGCCTCGCGCATCGTGAGCGGCCCCGGCGTGGTGGCAATCACCGCGCCTTCCCACGAGTGCTGTTGCTGCTCAAGCGGCGGCGGAGTCCAACTGGCCAGCAGCCGGCTGCGCCCCGGCACTTTCATGCCGATGATCCCCATCTGCTTCTCCACCGCCAGCGGCAGAAGCTGTTCCAGAAAACTGTAGTGGTGCCGGTCGGCTGCGTTCACGGCCATCAAAATGGTGTCGAACGGATGGCGGCGCACGGTCTCCATCAATGGCTCGGGGCGGAAGTGGCCGGTAACGCCCAGATAACGCACCATCTTCTGTTCCTGCGCCTGCAGCAGCGCTTCCATGGCGCCGCCCTTGGCGAACACCGCGTCCACGTCCTCCGCCAGGCCGATGTCATGCAATTGCCAAAGATCCAAGTGGTCTGTCTGCAACAGCTTCAAGGATTCCTCGAGCATGCGCAGGGACCCGTCGCGCGTGCGCTCCTTCGTCTTGCTGGCCAGGAATGTCTGCGCGCGGCGCCGCTTCATCACCGCGCCGATGTAGCGCTCGCTCCAACGTTCCGGGCCGCCATAAATCGACGAAGTGTCGATGTAATTCACGCCCAGATCGAGCGCCCGCTCCACAATCGGCACGGCGACGGCTTCGTTGCGCGCACGCTCCAGCGCCCCTTGCCCGCCGAGACTGAAGATGCCGACCTTGTACCCCGTGCGCCCGAGGTTGCGCACCGGCATGGCCTGCGCGGCGGTCGAGTTCTGTGGCGCGGGGCGTGCTTCGGCCGTTTGGCCCGAGGCGGCATGGCCCATCAGTCCAGCGGCCGCGGCGCTGCCCAATTTCAGGAAAGCTCTTCTACCAGCCAGTTCGCGGTCTACAGTTCTTTTTCCCACGTGTTCCTCCTTACTGAAAGTCTACCGTGCGGGCCCAGGAGGCGCTATGCACGATGTAATCCGGTTCCCGCCACGATGATGCCTCGGAGGTCCAGTATAACCGGAATTTCCATTCCGGCTCAGAGTTCTCCCAACGAGCGTGCCGTGCCTTTTCTTCCGGGGAACCGGCACATGGTGCGGGAGGCGTTTAGGCGCTGAGATAACAGTAGCTACTCCCGCCTGCCACGGCTGTTCGCGCCTGGCCACGTGCTGGCGCCGTTACCGACTCGCCTATTCTACTACCAACTCACCCTTCATTCGCTTGTGCCCCAAGCCGCAGTAATGCGAGCATTCAAATGGGAATGTGCCTGCTTTATCGGCGGTGAATTCGATGGTAACAGCTTCGCCTTTTTTCAGTAGCTGGTCGATGTTGAAAGCCTCCAACTTGAATCCATGATCATGGTCGAGCGCCGTGACGACCAAGCGAACATGGTCGCCCTGCTTGACCTTGATCGCGCTCGGATCGAATTCGTACTTCTTGGCGCTGACCTTGATCTCGTTTGGGGTTGTTTGCGCGGTAGCTTGCAAAGAGGCAGTAGCTAACACCACCAAACCAGCGAAAACGATTCTAATTGTCTTCATTTCTTTCTCCATCTAAAACGGTATCACCAGAGAAGCTCGAAACCATAGCCGGTGCCTGCGGAGGAAAACGGGCACCGCTCCTGCCGCATGCGCGAGAGGCCAATCTCCGCGGGGGAGGCAGCTCCCACCGAGATGAAGCCGCCATGTACCGGCATTCGAGTCCAGTTCAGAAACCATTTGGTCAGCGGCAGAAAGCAGTACGCCAGCGGTGCCGCTCCAGATCCAAATTATTATCGCGCGGCGCGCAACGTGCGCAAGGGCGGGGTCGGATCGGCCGCCTGGGCGTCCTGAAAAGCGATGCAGCGACCAGCAAAGCACGAAATCGCAGGCGCCATGCCGGAACGGGAGCCGGAGCATCACATTTTGATCGCTCGCTCTGCGAACTGCGGAGCCGCTTCTCCCGCGATGCCGGCGACTGTGGTGTGGCCGTTAGACGCTGTGAACTAGGCTGGTTGCGGAAGGCGCCTCCTGCCGGGCCTGATCTCTGGTAAACCTGAAAAGCAGAGGATCTTCCCATGCCGACTCGGAAGCCGAAGCCAGCATCCAAACCAGTCAAGAAGCCTGCACGGCGCTCAAAGCCCTCCGTCAAGCCATCGAAAACGGCGAAACCCGCTCTACGGAAGAAGTCTCCCGCCAGGAAAGCCGCGGCGGCGAAGCCCAAAGATGCCAAAAAAATCCAGCCCCTCGACGTCTCGGCTTTTCCACCCGAATCCATCACCGTGCTCGAAAAGTGGCTCTGCCTCGCCTGCGTATCGGAAGTCTTCACGCGCCACCTGGAACTCGCCGCCCGAACCGCGTACCTCGAAATCAAGCGATACACACCCACAATACCCGAACTCTACGCCCCCACCTTGGCGAGGCCCTGGTTTCTCAAGGAGCCTACTCAGAAATCTTGTCCTTACTGCGGATCGGCTCCAAAATGGCACACGCATCTCCACGTCTATCGCATCGAAAGCGGCAAAGCGACGGATGCCTTGCGCCGTGAGTTACTCAAATCCTTGCCCCAATCGGAAAACCAGTTCGCGGTCCTCGAAGAAAAAGCCACCCAGCAGGAAGCGTTCTTCGAATGGCTGGAGAAAGTCAGTAAAGATCTCGATCTCGACGACCCCGTCTGGCTTCGCGAGGTCTCGCGCCACTATCTGAGTCGCAAGGAACCTAAAATCGATTGGCCGGCGCAGTTTGCCCAAGTCCACTCCATCCGCCGTTCGCGCCGCCTGGAGGAAGGTTGGGAAGTCGACAATGGCCGCCTCTTTCTGGCGCGGACCCTGTTTGACGAGCTTCTTCTGGTCCAGTATCTCGTCAGCCGGTCTCACCGGGCCGGCGGACTGACCCTCGAAGGACGCTACACGCTTGCCGAACTCTTTGCCCGGCTCCGCAATGCCGGATATTTGCGCGCCGTCGGCATCCAGGCGCAAAATCCAGCCGACGCCCTCGAACAGCTCGTCGCCTATCTCGGCGGCGGCGAGTCTCCGATAAAGTTCTACCATATCGTCGACCGGCGTGACTTTCTGGAAAAGGTAAAGAACCTTAAACTGGCGATGGCTCCAAAATCGAGAGCACGTTAATGGCAGGCTCAGCGGATCGCGGCTGCGCACTCGCAGAGCCAGCGGAACTGTGGGCACACAAAGCGACATTATGCGATACCCACGGCGGGCCTGCAAAACGCGCTCTTTGCGTTACTGCGGCCAGAGGTGGCCCGCGCGCACATGCTCGATCCACGCGGCGGAAATTCCACGAGTCGAAGCTGGTGCCGCCACAGGGGGCCGGCGTCAGACGGCGGGGGACTTAGCAGTTACGGCTATGCCGGATTTAGCCCGAGGCCGTGCCTTCGGCGGGCGCGAAGAACACAATTAGGATCAGGTCTTCGGCAATGTCGTGGAAGCGGTGTTCCGCTCTTGCAGGCACATAAACGAGGCTGCCGGTGCGAACCGCTTGGTCTTCATCCCCTACCCGGATCAAGGCACGTCCGGCGGCGACGTAATAGACTTCGTCCTCCATGTGCGGCTGCTGTCTATCTTCCTTACCCGCACGTAATGAGTAGACAGCGACGCTAAGGGAAGGAGCCCGCAGGAACTCCAGGTAGGACCATCCGAGCCCGGCTCGGCGGCGCTCGATTTCGTCCAGTTGAAACAAATCCATGCTTGAGTGTAACAACCTAATTGAGTTATTTGAAGTATGGCAATTTGGCTTGGGCTGGCTAAATTGCGGGAGCATCCGATGCGGCTCCGTAGGATCTCGGGGCACATTGGCTGGATCGTCTGCCGGAAAACAACCCGTGAGTGCGGCCTCGCCGGTGTGTGAACTGGCCACGATAGCGGCATGACTAATCTTCCGAATCGTGCAGGAGAGCCGCAAGATCATCGGCCTCGTAATACGGCTCCCTGCTCGTCTCCTTGTCGAACAGGCCCCAGCCGGAGCATCCCGGCGGATGAGCCAGCGCCGGCGGGGGATCGCGTTCATAAAAGAATCCCACTCGCCGTGGCATACGAGAACTAGCTGGTGAGGACGGTTTTCGAGGACAGGTTTTGGGGAGCCGTGAAGGGTGGGGAGACAGTTTTTCAACCAACTCTCGAGTTGTCATCTTCTGACGAACCAATAGCTTTCTGAAGGGGATTCGGCATGGCACATGTTCAAGGGATCGAAGGTGGTATTGGCTATTGGGGATCAGGGCATTGGCGTATGGGGCGTGAATAGTGGCACAGGCATCGGTGTCTCCGGCGATGGCCCATCCCAAAGCGCTGGCGAGTCAGGGGAAAGATGGCATTCGAGAGCGCGGTTATACTGGACGGGCTGAACGCCATCGAGAAACTGCCGGCGGGGAAAGCGTGGAGTAAAAGGAGTATTGGACGATCTGGATGGAGAACAAATAACAAGTATGTCGGCGCGCCCTGACGCTCCGGATCGCGTAAAATCGTGTGAGACGCTGTCGTGTCAGACGCGCTGTTAAAACGGGGATTGGAGACCGGCCGATGAAGGAGTGCGTTTGGTATTTTTGTCTTGCAGCAGTCGCACAGGCGCAAACCGGTTATTTGACATATGCTACCGGCATAGCTCCCAGCGGCGTCACAGCGGCAGACCTGAATGGCGATGGCAGGCCCGACCTGGTGATCGCGAATGCCGGCTCCGATTCGCTGACGATCCTGCTAAACGACACAACGGGCGGCTTCACCACACTGGCACCGTTTAGCCTGGGACAAACCACTTCCACGATCGCCGCGGACCTGAACGGCGATGGGAAAATCGATCTGGTCGTCATCACCCCCGGCCTTGGATTGCCAGGCGTTGGACTGGTAGTCCTGCTCGGCAACGGCGACGGCACGTTTCAGTCACCTCTGCCCGTTTCCGGCTGTGCGGAGGCAACCGGAGTCCAGGTGGCCGACCTGAATGGCGACAGTGTTCCGGATCTGGCAGTCACCTGCCTGATCGCCAGTGGTTTCGGGATCCCAACCGGCGCCTATCTCCTCACCCTGCCAGGAAACGGCGACGGTACGTTCGGCGCCGCAACCCAGTTCTCGTTGGGACCAACTCCGTGGGCGGTGCTCGCGATCGCCGATTTCAACCAGGACGGCAAGCCGGACGTCGCGGTTGCTACCGAGGGCACACTGACAGTCTTTCTGAACGACGGAAAGGCCAATTTCAAACCGATCGCCTCCGTTGGCGAGCCGTGGAACTATGCGCCAGCGATCGCCGCGGGCGACTTCAACGGCGACGGCCTGGTCGATTTGGCGGTTTCGGGCCAGTCGGCGGCTAACCTCCAACTTGGAATCGTCGCGGTTTTGCTCGGCAAGGGCAACGGAACCTTTCAAGCCGCGCCCAGTCTGCAAACAAACGGATACGGCCAGCTCATCGCCGTGGATCTGAATGGCGATGGCCACGTGGATCTGGCCGAGGGACTCGACACGCTGGTGTTCTATGCCGGCCGCGGAGACGGAACGTTTGAAACCGGCTTCCCATTTGGCGGTTCCGGAAGTATTGGCAGCAGCCTGGCGCTCGCCGATTTCACGGGCAGCGGGGTGATGGGCTTTGCCGGCACTAACGTTCTCGTAACGCCCTCAGGCGAAACCAATGGGAACATCGTCATCTTGCCGCGCGCCGTCTGGCCGTCGCTGACAGTCGCGAATGTTTCCGCTGCGGGCTTTGGGCTAGGTCCGCTGGCCCCCGGCAGCATCGCGACCGCTTTCGGCTCCAACCTGGCGGCTGGATCCGCAACTGCAACCGGTACGCCGCCGGTTTCGCTCGGCGGTACCACGGTCTCGGTGACCGACTCCGGGGGTGCAACTCGCGCGGCGCAACTTGACTACGTCTCGCCAGCACAGGTGAACTATCTGATCCCGTCCGATACGGCGCCCGGCTTGGCAACTGTCGATATCAACGCCAGCGGCCATGTGGCGGCGACTGGCCAGATCCAGGTCATACCAGTGGCTCCGGCTCTGTTCACTGTAAACTCGGACAATCTGGCTGCGGCAAATGTGCTGCGCATAAGCCAGAACGGGGATCGGACTTTCGAATCGATCTATCAAACCAATCAGAACGGCGGCATCACGGCCATCCCAATCGACCTTGGCGCGCCAACCGACAGTGTATACGTGAGCCTCTATGGAACCGGGATCCGGAATCTTTCCAGTCTGAGCGCGGTATCCGCCACTATCAACTGGGAATTTAGCGCGCCTGTCACGTATGCGGGACAGCAGGGCATTTATGCTGGCCTCGATCAGGTGAATCTCCAATTGCCAAGTGCGCTGGCTTCCTTGGCTCCAGGTACGATTGTCCTGCAACTCACAGTCGACGGGCAACCTTCTAACCAGGTAACGTTGGCGATCCAGTAGCGCGAGCCGCGCCACAGGTCTCTCGGCTGTGGCTTGCAGCATCTCCCGCCACGATTAACTTGCCCCGGCTGATACGCGATTATGTGAACTACTAGCCCGCATTTCTCACGTGTGGCCAAATGACGTGGCGCCCGCGCCCCTGCGTGCCGTGAGGAGACTCTTCCCGGCACCCCCGCAAGCGTGTGGACAGGCCGTCGAGGGAGGGCGCCGGCAGGAGTGCCGACGCGGCACGCAAGAGTGCGTGCGCCACACCCTGACCACGGACGTCTGTGAGAAATGCGGGCTAGAATCACGACGATCGCATTCACCATTCCCTGGAAAACACCCCGAACCGACGGCCCGTCGAGCCAACGCCAGCCGCGAGCACCGAAGTGATCCTTAGTAACGTCGCTTTCCGTAATGGATCGGATTTTGCTACGGACAGGCCATGCCGCCATCTCCACTATTGCCGTTACGCGGATAATCGCAAGCCCGACGTTCTCGAGCCGGCGGCCGCCGCATTACGGGTTTACCTGAATCTTGGCCATCATGCCCGCCTCCGCGTGATGCAGAATTTGGCAGTGGAAGACGAATGTGCCGGCGGTCCGCGGGTCGCGGAAATCCATGCGCAGTTTCACCGTGGGGTAGGGACCGATGCCCTCCCAGGCGGGTACGGTCACCGTATCCCGCAGTTCCGGGTTGGCGAGTTTCTTGCCATTCACCTCCAGAAACAGGAAGTGCATGCGGTGCATGTGAAAGGTATGGACCTCGCCGGAGTGGTTCGCGACAATCCAGTCCTCCAGCGCACCTACCTTGGTGACAACGGCGGGCGGGCCGGACGGATTGAACACCTTGGGAGTCTGTCCCTCTACCGTCAGGAAGAACCTGGTGGGGCCATTGGTGCCATTGGTGGCCTCGGCAAAATACAGCTTCCTTACGGCGGTAGCGCGGCCTTCTGCGAGCATCACGTCCGCACGCCCGGCCCAGCCAGATTCCGCCGGGCGAGAAGGCGCCCCATCCAGCGCGGGAGGCTCTTGGGCATCGGCCGTTGCCACAATCTTGGCCAGTTCTTGCGGCGGATTCTCGGAACCGGTGCGCCCGGTTTCGACTTCGGTTTGCATTAAGCGAGCACCTTGGCCGACGGCAGGGCCGGTCACGATAAATTCTGCGCGGCCGCCCGGAGGCAGTTCGATCATCCGCAGGTCCACGCTCTTCCGTACCGGGACCCCGTCCAGAGCGACCAGCCTCACCGGCTGCGCCGTCTTTCCAAACACGACCTGCAGAGCCAGAAAGGCTTGCGCTGTGGCGTTGGCCACCCGCCAGAACTCCTTCACGCCAGGCTTCATTTGGATCACTGGCGACGGCAGGTGAGGATAGAATGCCGGCTGGAAATTGAGGCTCAGCCGATATTCGCCCGGCGGCCAAGCTTCGGGATCGTCGTCGTCGAACTGCTGGCGCACGATCAATATCCGCTCTGGAAGGCCGGCCACTTCCGGCTTCGCCTTTTCCATGCCGCTGACAATCAGGACTCCCGAAGCACCGCCGTTGAGCTGCAACGTGGCCGATCCCTGCCGGAAGGGATGGTACCAATACATGCCCGGAGGGTGGTCCTTGGAAATTTGAAACTTGTATGCAAAGGCCGGATCGGTGTTCTCGATAGTGGTAACGGAGACTTCGCCCTGATGGCAATCGGGCGGGATATGCAGGCCATGAAAGTCGATGTTGGTGGAAGTGGTTGCGGTGGTACCACCGGCGCAAGGATCGTGCGGGGCTGGGCTGGGGGCCGGGGGTTGTGTGTGGTGCCGGAAATAGGTGAAACGGTCGGTCAACGCCAACTCGATCTGGTCACCGGGATCGAGTCGCAGGGTGGGAGCTTCTGCCGGTCCGGAACTGGCTTCATAGACGTAACACACCTTGAGCGCTTGTTCCAGCATTTCCCGGCTGCGAAGAGTGAGGTCGACTTTAAGCACGCCGTTCCTAGCGGTCAGCTCCGGCGGATTTTTCACCACGCTGTTGGAAGACGGGCGCGCCGGGCAACCGCTGGTTTGCGCCAGGGCGCCGCCAAGGCCCATACCGCATGTCCAAGCCGCCAAAAAATACCGGCCAAGCGTGTGCATCATGGTTTGCTTTCTTGCGCCAACGGCCGCTAGAACGGCCGAGGCGGGTACACTCCGATGGAGAGCAATGCCGAAGCGGGACTGCCGGCGAATGGCGAATGAGTAGTTTCCGTAAGCGTGCATCCTGTTCCCGTGGAGAGGAACCGCAACACCCCGATATAGGACGTTTTTTCGGTGCTAAACTCGGGGACATAGAGAAGACCGCCCATGCCCGTGGCCAGTTCCGTGGCAACGGCTCCGATGTATGTAAATTCGGCATAGAAGCCTTTAAGCGGGCTGGAAGTGCAACCCTGCCGCACTTGGCCCGTCGTCTTATCGAAAAACGCTGCCGTTACGCGGCCCCCCGAATTGTTGGACACGTAGAGCACACTTTCATCCGGGCTCAGCCGGACGCTGCCGGAGTTCCAAGCAGTGCCCAGGGTGTATACAGCCGTCGGGGTCAGTTTTCCGGATGAGATATCGGAAACTTCGACGGCGGCCGCCGTAGAACCACTGCCGAAGATTGCGTAGCGGCCATCGCGGGTGATGTCCACTGCATCCGGGAAGTAGTCATTCCGGGAACCCGTGGAGTGCTGCGCGTCGCCATTCGAAACGGGCATCCCCCCGGAAATGTCAAAAGATTCGATGGAGCCGTCTCCGTAAGCAACGACCATCATGTTCCCATGGATCGCCATGCCTTCTGCCAAGCCGCCGTTCAGACCTTGCGCGTGAAGGTCGCCCATGAACTGAAGCGTACAGCCGGGCTGGATCTGAAACGCGCCGATATTTCCCGAGCCGGAGAAGGAGGCGTATAGATGGCTGCTACTTACCGCCAGGCCAATGCCGTTGCGGGCGAGCTTGTGATCTGGGACGGAGCCGCGGAAGGGTCCGGCCAGCTTGTGTGTGCGGGCATCGATGCCCGCTATATTCTCGGATTGAGCATTGGAAGCATAGACGCACGCGTCCAGGCCGCTGGGCGCCACCAACACTCTGGCAGCGCCGAAATAGCCGCCTGCGATGCCGTTTCCGCCCGTGGAAACGCGGGTGGGGCTGGCTAGGCTGCCGTCCGCGGCGATGGCGTAGAAACTGACTGTGCTAGGCGGAAACACGGTCGCGGCGTCGTCGTTCGTGACCAGGAAATGCACGCCGTCGCGGGCCCCGGCAGCCCACGCGGCAATGCCAAGCATGGCCACGGCAGCGGCGGCCGGCAATATCGCGGACAGCTTCAAGGTATCATTCCGTTGCACGAAAGGCGGGTCCTGGAGATCTGCCCCAGAACTGGGCAGGCGCGAGGCATGCCAAGACTTGCCGCTTTAATCAGATCCTTAGCGTAACGCTGGCCGTTTCCGTCAATCCCTCTATTGCACCGTCACGCTTACATCATCGACATACATGTAAATATAGTCGGAGGCGTAACCATTGCCGTGGACGGCGAAATACACACGAATGGTCTTTCCTTTGTAGCTGGTTAGATCGTATGTGACCTGCGTCCACGTCTTGGTATTGCTCGCCACCTTAAGCGCCGTCGCCAAAGTTGTACCCGAGGTGTTCTGGATCAGGGCTTCCTGATACGCGTAGGTAATCGTATCGTCAGTCCCCGGCCAGTACCAGAAGGTGAGCGTAACCTTGTTTGCCGTGCTCGGAATCGCAATGGCTTGGACGATGCTGCTGTTTCCATCGACCTCCGGCGTTGTCGTCTTACCCAGCAGAGCGCTATAGCTGCCGGAGTGCGCTTCTGCCGAGCTTACCGTCGGCTTCACCGGTCCCGCGGCTGTCCAGTCTGTGAAGCTGCCCGTTTCGAAGCCGCCATTTTTGATCAAATTCGTCGAGGCGCCAGTGACCGTAAGGCTTACCGTAGTGTTTTCCACGACACCGCCGAAGCCGGTGCCGATGACGTTGATGGTGTAGGTGCCCGCGGCCGCGCTGCTGCTGACGGTCAGGGTCATTGTCGAGCTGCCCGATCCCGGCGCGGGAATGCTCGAAGGGTTAAAGCTGACGGTCACGCCGGAAGGCTGGCCGCTGGACGACATAGCGATAGCGCTGTTAAATCCGCCGGAGATGGCTGCCGTGATGGTGGATGTCCCGCTGGTCCCCTGCTGCACTGTGACTGAGCTAGGACTGGCCGTCAGGGTGAAACTCGGCGTACCGCTGGCGGAAACCGTAAGCGAAACTGCGGTCGTTTCCGTGAGCCCGCCGCCGGTGCCGGTGATGGTGATGGTGTAGGCGCCCACAGCCGCGCTGCTGCTGGCAGTCAGCGTCAGCGTCGAAGTGCCCGATCCCGGCGCGGCAATGCTGGACGGGTTGAAGCTGGCAGTCACGCCGGAAGGTAGACCGCTGGCCGACAGAGCGATGGCGCTGCTGAATCCGCCGGAGATGGCTGCCGTGATGGTGGATGTCCCGTTAGACCCTTGCTGAACCGTAACGGATGTGGGATTCGCCGAGAGCGAGAAGGTCGGGCTGGATGTAAAGGTGAAACACTGCGTCAGATTGCCGGTGGCGGCATTGCCGTCCCGCGGCGGGAATGGCGCGCCGTTGGTGGAGTTGTTTGTCAGCGGAGTGCTGGTGTCGAACGTGTGGTTGATGGAAGCCAGCGTCGGCAGGCCATACACCGCCTCAATAAACTTCAGGAACGAACCGTGGTCCTGGAAAACCGTGTCCACGTACCCTTTCTTGGCAAATGGCGATATCACGAGCATGGGCACGCGCACACCGGGGCCGTAGGCGTCCAATTGCGTCGGCGCGATGTGATCGAAAAAGCCGCCGCCCTCGTCCCAAGTCAGCAGAATTGCGCTGCTGGCCCATGCCGGGGAGGCCTGCACCGCCTGGATGATGGATTGCATCTGGGCCTCGCCGGTCTGGATGTCTTCCGGCGGATGCTCGTCGTTCGGGGACTCATTGGTGATGAATACCACTTGCGGAAGCGTGTTATTGGTGCAATCCGTGAAAAACTGGGATTGCGATTGGTTAAGCTCGTTGTTGGCGCCGCCGGTTGCCCAGTTCGACCACAACGCCAGGTAACAGTAATTGTCAGGAACGCCGAAATTGTAGTTCTTAAAAGTGATGCCGTATGTCGTCAGCAAATCCAGGATGCAAGGATAGGTCGAGGAGTCCAGCGTTCCATTGGTCTCGATGCAATCGCAGCAATTCCCGCCGCTGGTCCCAGAGTAATAGATCATCCGGTTGGGCTGGGTCTCGCTGAGCATTCCGCCGCAATAATTGGCGCAAAGGGTATACTCGGGTAACAGGGAGTAATAGTAGGCAAGGTCCGTCGAATCGTAATAACCCAGCGTGTCGATTCCGCCCGCCGCATACCACCCGTTCATCGCTCCGTTGGCGTACCCGGTGTGGATGGCGCTCCAGTCGTGATTGGGGTCGCTGTTGTTGTCGGTAAGGGTCGTGAAATGGAAAGGTGCATGCCCCCCACTGGTGTAGTTGGCGGGTGTACCGTAACCGCTCGGCAGACCCGAGTAGCTTCCGAAGTAGTGATCGAACGAGTGGTTCTCCTGACACAAACAGATTATGTGGTTGATTTGCGGAATGCCCGCGGCGCGTTTAACAAGGCTGGTTTTGGGACGCTGCGCGAATAAAGGGGCCGCCAAACCGGCGCCGAGTTGCTGCAGAAAACGTCTGCGGGAATTTCGGCCGATCAAGGAACGGCAGTGCTGGTTCTCCACGATTGACACCTCATGTCTCAAGAATAGCCACTCGACGCCGCCGAGGTGACCCAGCAGGTAACTTAGCAGAATCGCCCCCAGAGTTGTCAAGGAATTCCGATGTTCGCCAGCTAGGATTTTGCGGGGTTGGGGTCGAGGTGGGATTTATTACAAAATTACGACGCGGGAGTTCGCCGATGGTGGGGCGGAACTCCCGTGTGCGCTAAAGGGGGCAGATTGCCAGCTTTCTTGGCGCCGGTGGCGAACGGGATCGGCAGACGCGATCCTCTACGGATGGTGATGTCAGTTCGGTGGCTGCTGGGGCTGCGGTTGGGGTTGCTGGGGAGTTGGCTGTCCGAAGCTGGACGATCCGCTGAACAGGCCGTTGGAGACTGTGTTACCGGCTTGGCCGCCGAAGCCAGGGGACCCGGCCGGCCCGCCCAAGCCGGGTTGCTGGCCGGGCATGCCACCCATCGATTGGCCAGACGTGCCGAGTGCACCGCCATTACGCTGCACGCCCGCGAGGCCGCGATCCTTGCTTTGATCGTAGACGAACTCCCACTCGTTATACTTCTTGCGCTCGTTGTAAACCTTAATCGCGGGTCCCGTGGATTCGCTGGCCACGCCGGCGATGCCGCCCCCGACCTGCGTGCCTCCCATGCCGGGCAATCCCCCCGGCGGTTGCATATTGGATGGGCCCGTGAGACCAAAACTGCTTCCACCGAACCCACTGCCGGGATTCTGGCCTGTGGGGCCGGTCGAAGCGCC
>Ga0187858_10002304_pt1 | contig 19688 bp, 16 predicted proteins | sample June2016WEW_8_15_FD_133015 | JGI IMG/M metagenome (GOLD analysis project Ga0187858, IMG submission 133015) | Peatland microbial communities from SPRUCE experiment site at the Marcell Experimental Forest, Minnesota, USA - June2016WEW_8_150 | ecosystem: Environmental > Terrestrial > Soil >...
CGATTGACACCCCGCGTCAGCGCGTGACGAACATGGATGCCCGACCAGCCAAGCTGTCTGCTCGACGGATCGTCGAGGCGAAGCGAGACGAGCTGGTAGCGCTCAGTCGTGACATCCACGACGATCCCGAGACTTGCTTCGAGGAGACGAGGGCGGCCAATCGGGTGGGCGAGATGCTGGACGTCAACGGTCTGTCGGTGCGAACGGGCATCTGTGGCCTGCCAACCGCTCTGGAGGCACGTTCGGGCTCGGGACCGGTGTCCTTGGCCCTCTGCGCCGAGTACGACGCCCTGCCAGGAGTCGGACACGCCTGCGGTCACAACCTGATCGCCGCCGCCGCCGTCGGAGCCGCCATCGCCCTCGCCGGTGTACCAGAGGAGGTTGGGCTCACCGTCACCGTGCTGGGAACCCCTGCAGAGGAAGGCGGCGGGGGCAAGATCCTTATGCTCGAACGCGGCGCGTTCGACGGGGTCCACGCGGCGATGATGGTCCACCCCTGGCACGAGGACCGCCTTGGGACCACCTGCCTGGCCGTCGACCACTTCGAAGTGCGCTACAGCGGTCGAGAGGCACACGCCTCGGCCTCCCCCGAACGGGGACGCAACGCCGCAGACGCACTCGTGGTGGCCCAGGTCGGCATCGGCCTGCTGAGACAGCACCTGCGCCCCGGGGACCAGGTGCACGGGATAGTGATGAAGGGCGGCGACGCCGTGAACGTGGTGCCGAAGGACGCGGTCGCTCACTTCATGGTGCGCGCGCCGAGCCTCCAAGACCTGGCCCTGCTACGCCCGAGGATCGAGCGCTGTCTCGAAGCCGGCGCGCTGGCGACCGGTACCGAGCTCGAGATCCGCGCGCTCTCGCCGACCTACTCACAGTTCGTCGCGGACAACGCTCTCCTCGCGTCGTGGAGGCGCAACGCCGAGGAGCTGGGCAGGCGCTACGACGCCGACGACGAAGGCCTGCCATTGCCCACGATCTCCTCGGACATGGCGAACGTCTCCCTGTCGGTGCCTTCGATCCATCCCCTCATCGGTCTCGACGCCCGTGGCGCGGTGAACCACCAGAGCGCCTTCACCGATGTGTGTATCGGGCCCTCCGCCGAGCAGGCGTTGATCGACGGCGCGATCGCCCTGGCGTGGACCGCCATCGACGCGGCCACCGATCCGGTCTTGCGCGACCATCTTCTGTCGCGTTCGCACTGACCGACGAGCAGGGCTCAGCGGTGCGACTGGTAGACGCCGAACGCCTCGCGAAGCACGTCTGACACCTCGCCGAGGGTGGCCATCCGACGAAGCGCCTCGCGCATCGGCACGAGCAGGTTCTGTGTGCCACGTGCGGCCGCGGCGACCTCCACGAGCGCAGCGTCGACAGCCGCCTGATCGCGCCTGGCGCGTACGTTGCGGGTGCGCTCGATCTGCGAACGCTGGTGGGCCGGTCCCACGGGAAAGACGTCTGGCGGCTCGGCCTCTTCCTCGACGAAACGGTTCACCCCCACGAGCACCTTCTCCGAGCCGCCGATCGCCTTGGCGTAGGCGTAGGCGGCGTGCTCGATCTCGTCCTGCATGAAACCGGCCTCGATCGCGGTCACCGCGCCACCCATCTCGTCGATGCGATCGATGTACTCCCAGGCCCTCTTCTCGATCTCGTCGGTCAAGCTCTCCACGAAGTACGAGCCCGCTACGGGATCGACGGTGTCGGCCACTCCCGACTCGTAGCCGATCACCTGCTGGGTCCGAAGCGCGATCTTCGCCGCACGCTTTGTGGGAAGGCCCAGGGCCTCGTCGAAGCCGTTCGTGTGGAGGCTCTGGGTGCCTCCGAGCACGGCGGCGAGAGCCTCGAGCGTCACGCGCACGATGTTGTTCTCGGGCTGCTGGGCCGTGAGCGTCGAGCCACCCGTCTGGGTGTGGAAGCGCATGAGCTTCGAGCGAACGTCGGTCGCGCCGAACCGTTCGGTCATGATCCGAGCCCACATACGCCTTGCCGCGCGGAACTTGGCCACCTCTTCGAAAAGGTGGCTGTGGGCGTTCCAGAAGAAGCTGAGCCGGGGCGCGAAATCGTCGACGTCGAGACCCGTTTCGAGCGCCGCCTCCACGTAGGCGATCCCGTTCGCCATGGCGAAGGCGATCTCTTGCACCGCGGTCGATCCTGCCTCGCGGATGTGGTAGCCGGAGATCGAGATCGTGTTCCACGACTTCAGATGCTCGGCGCAGTAGGCGAAGGTGTCTGTCACCAGGCGCATCGAAGGGCGAGGCGGGTACACGTAAGTCCCCCTCGCCACGTACTCCTTCAAGATGTCGTTCTGGACGGTCCCTTTCACCGCTTCTGACGGCACTCCTTGCTCGGACGCGACGAGCTCATACAGCAACAACAAGATCGCGGCGGTGGCGTTTATCGTCATCGAGGTAGTCACCTCGGCGAGTGGAATGCCTGCCAACAGCAGCCGCATGTCTGAAAGGGAGTCGATGGCCACACCGACCTTCCCCACCTCTCCTTCCGCGCGTGGATGGTCGGAATCGAGTCCCATCTGCGTGGGGAGGTCGAACGCGCACGACAGGCCGGTCTGCCCGGCGGCAAGGAGGAAGCGGAACCGCTCGTTGGTGGCCTCCGCAGTCCCGAAACCCGCGTACTGGCGCATGGTCCACAACCGGCCCCTGTACATCTCGGGGTGGATGCCGCGGGTGTACGGGTACTCGCCCGGATCGCCCAGCTGCTCGCGGGGGTCCCAGCCCTCGAGGTCCGCGGACCGGTAGACGGGCGCGATCTCTATTCCCGAGTCGGTGCGGCGCTCTTCGTGGGGCTTTGCCTTCCCGGCGTCACACTCGACTCCGGGAGTCTCGTCGAGCTTCGCGTCGTCGCGCTCGAGGGGCATCGTGCCAGGTTAGGGCGCCTGGACCTTCCGGGCACCATGGACGGGCGATATGCGAGGCTTGCTCAGCCGACCGCGTGCAGCTCTACCGCGTGCGGAAGGCAGAGCTCGTCGTACTCGGCGATCACGATGGGCGCGACGTTCTCGGCGCAGGCCGGGCAATGCGGATCGCGGCGCACCTTGAAGGTGCGGAACGACTCCTCCAGGGCATCGTACGCGAGCAACCTGCCCACCAACGGGTCGCCGATGCCGAGGAGCAGCTTGATGGCCTCCGCCGCCTGGATCGAGCCCACGATCCCAGGCAGTACCCCGAGCACGCCCGCCTCGGCGCACGAGGGAGCGAGCTCGGCGGGCGGGGGCTCTGGCACGAGGCACCTGTAGCAAGGCCCGCGGTAAGGGTCGAACACCGTCACCTGTCCCTCGAAGCGGAAGATCGAACCGTGCACGACCGGGATGCGCTTCAACAGCGAAGCGTCGTTCACCAGATAGCGGGTCGGGAAGTTGTCCGTGCCGTCGACGATGACGTCCCATCCCTCGCCCGAGGGGCCGTCGAAGATCTCCTCGACGTTGTCGGCTCCCAGGCGCACGTCATAGGTGACCACGTCGACGTCGGGGTTGAGGGCCACGATGGACTTCTTGGCCGAGTCGACCTTGCGTTCGCCGAGGCGGTCCATGGAGTGCAGGATCTGGCGCTGGAGGTTCGAGGCGTCGACCACGTCCATGTCGACGACGCCGATCGTTCCCACGCCCGCGGCAGCGAGGTACAGGGCGGCCGGCGAGCCGAGACCGCCCGCTCCGAGCAACAGCACCTTCGACTCGAGCAGCCTCACCTGCCCCTCTACGCCCACCTCGGACACGAGCAAGTGGCGTTGGTAGCGGTTCCGCTGCTCGGGGGTGAGCGAGCGCGGGATCTTCCAGGGACGTCCCTCGTCCTTCCAGCGGGTGAAGCCTCCGGCGAGGGACACGACGTCGCGGTACCCGAGCTCTGCCATCGTCTTCGCGGCCAGCACCGATCGTGCCCCGACCGCGCAGTAGACGACCACGGGCGCTGCCTTGTCAGGCAGACGGCCCTCCACCTGGAACTCGAGGAAGCCCCGGGGCACGTGCAGCGCTCCCGGTAGAGCCCCCTGCTCGTACTCGTCGGCCTCACGCACGTCGAGCAGCACGACCTCTGCGAGGCGAGGCTGCACCTCGTCCCCCTGCACCTCACGCACAGAGCCCTTGGCCTGGCTGAGCAGTTCTCGCGTGGTGGCCATCTGGACCTCCTGGTACCTCGATCCTGGTACCTCGTTCGCGGTACCCGGCTCGTGGTACCTAGCTCTCAAACTCCCGGTGACGATCGCCTTCCCCGGTGACGAGCCCCGGTGACGAGCGCAGTGGCCGGCAACTGAACAGCGTCCCGAGGCGGCCCCTGTCGCCTCATATTAAAACCTTACCGGCTCGGTCGGCATTCCGGGCCTCGACGACCGGGCCGAGGCCCTTGCGGACGCCCGCCGCCGGCGGGCCCACCGGGTCTCGATAGCGTCGGCGGACATGGAGCTGTCCGAGGTCCTGGGACGCCGGAGGATGGTGCGCAGCTTCTCGGGCCGTCCCGTGCCAGGTGAGGTGCTGGAACGAGTTCTCGACGCCGCCCGACGGGCGCCGTCGGCCGGAAACACGAGCGGCTGGGACGCAGTCGTGCTGGAGGGACCGGCGCGGACGGGGGTGTTCTGGGACGCGACCACCACGGCCGGCTGGCGGGCCCGGTCGCGGCGTTGGCCCGGCCTCGTCCTGGCGCCGGTGGTGATCTGCGTGTTCACGAGCCCCGGGGCGTACCTCGAGCGCTACGCCGAACAAGACAAGGCCGGAAGCGGGCTGGGGCCGCCCGCCCGTGGGGGGGGCGGCGCAGAGGCATGGCCGGTCCCGTTCTGGTTCGTCGACGCCGGTTTCGTGGTGCTCCTCATGTTGTTGGCTGCTGTAGACGCCGGGCTCGGCGCCTGCTTCCTCGGGAACTTCCGTGGAGAGACCGAGCTCGCCTCTGCCCTCGGCGTCCCCGCAGGCCACCGCTACACGGGCGCTGTGCTCCTCGGGGAGCCCGGCGTCGAGGACCCGCCGTCGCGCTCGACCACGAGGAACCGGCGCGCCACCTCGGAGCTGGTCCATCGCGGACGTTTCTGATCGCGCGAGGGACGGGGCAAGGTTCTCGGCGAACATCGAGTCGCCATGCTGATCCGATGACCGCTTCCCTTCACGTCCTGGCCGATCCCGATCGGGTCACCGGACACAACGGTCCCGAGGCGTGCGACACGTTGCGCATCGTGGCCTGGCCTGACCCTGTGATCGACACGCTCGGCCACGACCCGCGCTCGTGGTACGTCGAGCACTTCTGGTTGGGCGTCCTCGGACCCACCAGCACCTGGCTCATGCGACGGCTCGTGGCGGGACTTGACGTGGAGCCCGACGGCTTCGACCTGCCCCTCTACGACACGGCCCGAGCACTCGGCCTCGGTGGTCGAAGCGGGCTGCATTCGCCCTTCCGGCGCGCGATCACCCGCTGCACGACCTTCGAGCTCGCCCGCCTCGGGGGGACCGACATCCTGGCAGTGAGACGCAAAGTCCCTCCCCTCCCACGTAGGCACCTGCAACGACTTCCCGGGGCGCTCCAGCGCCTTCACGAGAGCTGGTCAGAGTCTCAGCGCGACGCGCCGTCTCTCGACGGCATGCGAAGACGCTCGCGCAAGGTCGCGCTCGGGCTGCTCGACATCGGAATGGACCCCCAAGACGTCGAGGCTCAGCTCCTTCGCTGGCACACGCACCCTGCACTCGCCCACGACGCGGCCGAATGGGCTCGTGCATTGCGTGGGTCGGCATGCGGGCCTGAGTGGTCCCGACCGGCCACGTAACCCCGTGGTCGCAGGTACGAAACACACCGTTCATCCGCCCGTCGTACCCTGGAGAGGTGACGACCTTCGTTCTGCGCGTCTCGTTGCCGGACCGACCGGGAGCTCTCGGGGCGGTCGCCAGTCGGATCGGCTCGGTGCGTGGTGACGTCGTCGCGGTCGAGATCGTCGAGCGCGACGCGGGTCGTGCCGTCGATGAGTTCCTGGTGGAGCTCGCCGACGACGACGTCCTCCCCCTGCTGTTGAGCGAGATCACCGAGGTCGACGGCGTCCTCGTCGAAGAAGCGCACCCGATCACGGGGAGCTTTCGTGACCGGCGCCTCGACGCCTACGACACTGCGGCGCTGATCGTCGGAGAGCGCACTCCCCAAGACGTGGTGAGAGCGCTCACCTGTCGCGCGCGTCACGAGCTCGACGCCCTGTGGGCGGCCGTCGTAGACGTCGAGTCGGCCATCCTGATGGCTGCGGACGGGCTCACTCCGGCTGCGCCCTGGATCATCGCCTTCGTGGAAGGAAGACGGCGAGGCGGCCACACGGCGGCCAGCCACGAGAGTGACGTCGAGTGGGTTGAGCTCGCGGCGTGGGACTTGGTTCTCGTGGTAGGCCGCCCCGGCTGGCGTTTCGGAACTCGCGAGCGCGATCGCATGGCCGCTCTGGCCCGGCTAGCAGACGCCCGGTGGATGGACTTCCCCGAGCGAGAATCGCGCATCTCCCACCCGGCTCGCTCGTCGCGGTCTTCGCGTGCTGCGCGGCCCGGTCGACCTGAACCGGGCTCGCCCGCGTCGCGCTCCGCCGTTGCTTCGGAAGAAGGTGCGCTCAGGACCTGATCCTGCTCAGCCCCGTCGCCTGGCGGGTCGAGACGTGAGATGCTCGCCCTCCTGCCAACGGGCCGTCACCCACAGCAGGTCCGACAACCGGTTCAGGTACGGCACGGCCAGTGAGCCCTCCGCCGGGGGGGCACGGATCAGGAGCCGCTCGGCACGCCGTACGGCGGTTCGCGCCACGTCGAGGGCGGCCGATACGCGATTCTGACCGGGCACCACGAACTCCGCCGGCATGTCGAAACGCTCAGCGAGCTCGTCGATGCGCGCCTCGAGAGCATCGATCATCTCGAGTGTGACGAGCGATCGACCGGGCCTGAGCTTCTCGCGCATCTGCGGCGCCGTCGCCACCTCGGCCATGAGGACCCACAGGTCACGCTCGAGACCGACGATCAACTCGTCGAGCTCGCTCCCGGGCTCTGCCTCTGCCCGGGCCAGTCCGAGCGCCGCCTGCGATTCGTCTACAGCGCCGTTGGCTTCGATCGCCGGCGCGTCCTTGCGGACGCGGCCACCGTAAAGCAGACCGGTGGTGCCGTCGTCGCCTTTACGCGTGTAGATCCGCGCCACCGTTCGGGCATGCTACCGGTCGTCCCCGTTGGCTTCATCCGCCGAGCTTCTCATCGGCCGTAGACTGGGTGGTCGTGTCCGATGACGCTTCCGAGCTCACCGCGGTGCTTGCACACGACGCCCTTGCGCTCGACGAGCGCGGCGCCGCCTATCTGGACGCGGCCGCGAGCCGGGTCGTGATATTCGACGGCGCGATGGGCACCAACCTTCAACTTGCGGGGCTCAACGCACAAGACTTCGGGGGCGGCGCACTCGAGGGTTGCAATGAAGCCCTCGTCTTGTCACGCCCGGACGTGGTGGCCGGCGTGCATTCGTCGTTCCTGTCCGCGGGAGTAGACGTGGTCGAGACCGACGCCTTTGGCGCGTTTAGGACCATGCTCGCCGAGTACGGTCTCGAAGACTCGGTGTCCGAGGTCAACCTCGCCGCGGCGCGCATCGCCAGGGAGGCCGTGGACGCCGTATCGACCGACGTGCATCCTCGCTGGGTGGCCGGCAACCTCGGTCCCGGCACTCGCTTCCCCACCCTGGGGCAGATCTCCTACACGGAGCTGCGTGACGCCTACGAGGAGCAGGCCGCCGCGCTGCTCAGAGGAGGCGTCGACCTGCTCGTGATCGAGACGGTCTTCGACCTGCTCCAGGGCAAGGCCGCGATCAACGCCTGCAAGCGGGCCATGGTGAGCACCGGTCGGCGGGTCCCGTTACAGGTGCAGGTCACTATCGAGCTCACCGGTCGGATGCTTCCGGGCACCGAGATCGGCGCCGCGCTCACGGCGCTCGAGGCGATGCGGCCCGACGTGATCGGTCTCAACTGCGCTACGGGACCGCTGGAGATGGGAGAAGCGGTGCGCTACCTCTCACAGCGTGCGAGGGTGCCCATATCGGCTCAGCCTAACGCCGGTCTGCCCAGCGTGGTGGACGGTGCGATGCACTACGACCTCACGCCGCGAGAGCTGGCGGACCACATGGAGCACTTCGTGACCGACCTGGGAGTCACCGTCGTCGGCGGTTGCTGCGGCACGACGCCCGAGCACATGCGTGCCGTCGTCGAGCGATGCCGCGACCTGGTACCTGCATCGCGCTCGCCCGTGAGCGAGCCGAGTGCTGCGTCGATCTACAGCTCGGTCCCTCTCCGCCAGGAAACCTCGTTCCTGGTTGTCGGGGAACGGACGAACGCCAACGGGTCCAGGCGATTTCGCGAAGCGATGCTGGCCGGCGACTGGGACACCACGGTGGCGATGGCGCGCGACCAGGTGCGTGAAGGCGCCCACGTCCTCGACGTGTGCGTCGACTTCACGGGTGCCGACGGGGTCGCCGACATGACCGAGGTCGCCAGCCGCCTCGCCACCCAGGCGAGCGTTCCACTCATGGTCGACTCGACCGAGGCCCCGGTGGCCGAGACCGCTCTCAGGTGGCTCGGGGGCCGAACCGTCCTCAACTCCGTGAACCTCGAGGAGGGCGACGGGCCCGGCACCCGCCTCGACAGGTTCTTGACTCTCGCGCGCGAGTACGGGTCTGCAGTCGTGTGCACCTGCATAGACACCGAAGGACAGGCCCGTACCGCGCAGTGGAAGCTGCGCGCCGCACGGGCGATCGCCCAGATCGCGATCGAACGCTACGGGCTCGAGCCCGCGGACCTCATCTTCGATCCACTCGTCCTCCCGCTGTCGACCGGTATGGAGGAGAGCCGGCGCGACGCGATCGAGACCATCGAGGGGATCAAACGTATCAAGGCCGAGCTCCCCGAGGCGTTCACGATCGTGGGTCTCTCCAACGTCTCGTTCGGTCTGAGCCCAGCCGCGCGCCAGGTGCTCAACTCGATGTTCCTGCACGAGTGCGTGGAGGCGGGACTCGACGCGGCCATCGTCAACCCTGCACGGATCCTCCCGCTGTCGAAGATCGACGAGAAGACCAGGGAGGTGTGTCTCGACCTCATCTACGATCGCCGCCGCGAAGGATACGACCCGCTGTCGGAGCTGCTCTCGACGTTCGAGGGGGTCTCCACCGGAGCTCTCACCCGTGAGGACCGCTCGGGCTGGAGCGTAGAGCGACGCCTCGAGCGCCACATCGTCGACGGGGAGCGCGACGGGCTCGAGGCCGACCTCGAAGAGGCGCTCGCGAACGGGCACGGGGCGCTCGAGATCGTTAACGACATCCTGCTGGTCGGCATGAAGACAGTGGGAGAATTGTTCGCCTCGGGCCAGATGCAGCTTCCGTTCGTGCTCCAGTCCGCCGAGACGATGAAGTCCGCTGTCTCCTATCTCGAGCCGAAGATGGAGAAGGCCGACCAGGGCAGCAGGGGCACCATCGTGCTTGCCACCGTGAAGGGTGACGTGCACGACATAGGGAAGAACCTGGTCGACATCATCCTCACGAACAACGGCTACGAGGTCGTGAACCTCGGTATCAAGGTGGGCATCGGGGAGATGATCCAGGCGGCGGCCGATCGCGCCGCCGACGCCATCGGCATGAGCGGCTTGCTCGTGAAGTCCACCTTGATCATGCGCGAGAACCTCGAGGAGATGAAGACCCGCGGTCTTTCCAAGGTGCCGGTGCTGCTCGGTGGGGCGGCACTTACGCGCACTTACGTAGAGCGCGACCTGCGCCAAGTCTACGACGGGCGCCTCTTCTACGGCAAGGACGCCTTCGAAGGGCTGCGAACGATGGACCGTCTGATCGAGCTCAAGGCGACCGGCGAGGACGACCCTGCCTTCGGGCGCGAGGTCAGCCCGCGCAAGCTGCCGCCACGCAGGAGCGAGCTTGCAGCCACAGGCGGTGCTTCAGGTGCCGCGCGCCCGGCGCGTTCACGCGACGTGGAGATCGACAACCCCGTGTTCGTCCCACCGTTCCTCGGCACCCGCGTCGCCAAGGGGATACCGCTCGACGACATCGTCTCGTACCTGAACCTGACCGCCCTCTTTCGCAACCAGTGGGGCTATAGACCCGACAAGGCCACAGCCGAGACCGACTCCGACTTCAAAGAGCGCGTCCGTGCGGTGCTGCGCGACGAGCTCGACAAGGCGAAGGCCAAGGACCTGCTCGTCCCCCAGGTGGCGTGGGGCTACTTCGTCGCCAACTCAGACGGCGACGACCTCGTGCTGTGGCAGGACGAGACGCGCTCGCAGGAACTCGCGCGTTTCAGCTTCCCCCGACAAGCCACAGAGCCCTGGCTGTGCTTAGCGGACTTCTTCCGTCCTGTCGAGAAAGGTGAGCTCGACTTCGCAGCCTTCTTCGTCGTCACGATGGGCACGAAGGTCTCCGATGAGACCGCCCGGCTGTTCGCCGAGAACAGCTACACCGACTACCTCCACCTTCACGGGCTCGGAGTCGAGATGGCCGAAGCGCTCGCGGAGCTCTGGCACAGGCGCGTACGCGAGGAGTGGGGCTTCGCCGAAGAGGACGGGCCCACGTTGGCGGGACTGTTCCGCCAGCAATACCGCGGCGGTCGCTACTCGTGGGGGTACCCTGCCTGCCCGAACCTCGAGGACAACGCCAAGGTGGTGTCGCTCCTCGGCGGGGAGCGCATCGGCGTGACGGTGAGCGAGGGTTTCCAACTCCACCCCGAGCAGACGACCGACGCGATCGTCTGCCACCATCCGAAAGCCAAGTACTTCGTGGCGTAGCGCCCTAACCGAGAACGGCTGCGTGCGCGGGACGCGCGAAGTGGGCGCCGTCGGCCGAGGAACGCGCCGCCTCACGAGCGTGGTAGCTGGACCGGGTGAGCGGCGAGGACTGGACGTAGGAGAAACCCATGCCTTCACCGATCTCACGAAGCCTGTCGAATTCGTCGGGCGTCCAGAACCGTGCCACCGGGAGGTGGGCCTCGCTCGGCCTCAGGTACTGACCGAGCGTGATGATGTCCACCCCCACGGCTCGCATGTCCGCGAGCGCCCCTACGACCTCTTCCTCGCTCTCGCCCATCCCCAGGATCATGCCCGACTTGGTGACAAGCCCGGCGTCCTTCGCGAGTGCGAGGACCGCAAGGCTGCGCGCGTAACCGGCCGACGGCCGGACTGCGCGTTGCAGGCGCGCCACGGTCTCGAGGTTGTGGTTGAAGACGTCGGGGCGCGACGCGATCATCACCGAGATCGCCTCGCGATCGCCCTTGCAGTCAGGTACCAGCACCTCCACCGAGGTCCCCGGACAGCGAGCCCTGATCGCCTCGACGGTGGAGGCGAAAGCTCCCGCCCCACCGTCGGCGAGGTCGTCACGCGTCACCGCCGTCACCACCGCGTGCTCGAGACCCAAACGCTGCACCGCCTCGGCGACACGCTGTGGTTCGCGAGGGTCGAGCGGCAGTGGATGGCGGGTGTCGACGAGACAGAACCCGCAGGCACGCGTGCAGCGTTCGCCGTTGATCATGAACGTCGCGGTGCCCTGGGCCCAGCACTCGAAGATGTTCGGGCAGCCCGCCTCCTCGCACACGGTCACCAGGCTCAGGTCCTTCACGGTGCGCTTCAGGCCGAGGAACCCACCACCCATGCGAGCGTTCACACGAAGCCATGGGGGCTTGCGCGCGGACAAGGCGAGACCTTCGCGTGGATCCACACCGGCCTGACGAAGCCGGACTCGCAGCTTCCCACCCGGCGCCCCCACCACCTCCGGGCTCACACCGGCGCGATCGCGCCGCGAAACTTCGGGGGCGAACGAGACCACGTCCTGGCGCTCGGAGGCGCGATCTCGTGCCCATCGGTCCTGCGCGTGTCTCACGAGCACGTCCACCACGTCTCGCATCGAGACCCGCACCCCCTCTGCAGACATGGACGTCACCGCCTTGTCGGGGATCCCACAGGGCACGATGCGATCGAACCAACGCAGGTCGGGGTCCACGTTCAGAGCGAACCCGTGCATCGAGCGGCCCTTCGTGACCCGAACACCGACCGCACAGATCTTTCGAGGAGCCGCCCCTTCGACGCCCATCCACACCCCGGGGTACCCGGGCAGGCGACCGCCAGCCAGCTGGAACTCCGCGAGAGTGTCGATCACGACCTGCTCGACGCCGTGGACGTGGTCCGGGACCGCGTCCGGACCCATGGGAACGTCGAAGATCAGGTAGCCGACGAGCTGGCCGGGACCGTGGTACGTGACGTCGCCACCGCGGTCGGCACGCACGATCTCGGCTCCGACCGTCGCCGGGTCGACCAGCACGTGTGAGGTGTCGCCCCGTACCCCGACGGTGAAGACGTGTGGATGCTCGAGAAGCAACAGATGGTCGTCCGCGTCGCGCGCATGAAGAGCGTGCTGGAGTACGTGGGCCTCCTCGTAGGTGACTCGACCGAGCCACCGGACCCGGAGCACCTTGCCTCTCATGCCGCCGGCCTCTCCTCTCAGAGCTCCGCGCTCCAGTGGTGGGTGGCGAGAAACTGGACCACGCGTGCCACGAACGCCGCCGCGTAAGCGCCGTCGACCGCCCGGTGGTCCCACGACAGGCACAACAGCCCGACCGAGTGGATCGCGACGGCCTCCCCGCCGTCTTCCTGTGCCACCACTACCGGCCGGCGCCTCACCGCGTCGGTGGAGAGGATCGCCACCTGGGGCTGGTTGATCACGGGCGCGGTCAGCAGCGTCCCGAAGGGGCCAGCGTTCGTTATCGAGAACGTGCCTCCCGAGATGTCGTCGGCGCTCAGCTTCTTGCTCCGGGCACGGTCCGCCAGATCGCGGATCTTGCGCGCCATCCCCCGCAACGTGAGCTCTTCGGCCCGCTGCACCACCGGGACTATGAGACCGTGGTGGTCCAGGTCCACGGCGATTCCCAGATTGCGCTCGTGGTGCACGATCAGAGCGTCGTCGCCGACCGACGAATTCAGGTTCGGCCACTCACCGAGGGCTTCCACCACGGCCCGGGCCACGAACGGGAGGTAGGTGAGCGAGAACCCCTCCTCGGCTTTGAACTGCGATCCGTGCGCCCTGCGTACTCGCTCCACCTGCTCGTAGTCCGCCTCAAGCACGACCAACGCGTGAGCTGACGTCGCTTTGGACCGCGCCATGTGCTCGGCCGTTCGTCGCCTGATGTTCGTAAACGGGACGATCTCGTCGTTTCCCACGCGTGCAGCCGGCTGCGCCTCGCCACCTGAACGAGCGGGGGTAGTGACCTGAACAGCGGGGGTGACCCGCGTGGGGGTGTCGGCCCGCGCGGGGACCGCTGCCCGCGCGGCGGTGTCGACCCGAGGAGGCGTCGCGAGGCCAGAGACCGGCACCCCGGCCTCGCGCCTCGCGTCGATCACCTTCAGGACGTCAGAACGGGTGACCCTTCCACCGGGGCCAGTGCCCGGGACCTCTGACGGATCGAGCCCGTACTCGCCGAGAAGGCGCCGCACCACCGGAGAGAAGATGCGGCCCGCTGTCCGGCCCACGCCGTCAGGCGTTCGGGCGCCGTCTTCGGGAACTCGAACCGCAAGCGACGTGGCAGGCGCGACAGGCGACAGCGCGGGTTCCCTCTCGACGGCCGCCGGCATCGGAACTCCTGCTTGCGCAGCGGGAGCTTCAGGAAGAGGTGACTGAGCGCTCGCGGCCACTTCGCTCGCCACGACAGCAAGGACAGTTCCCACCTCGACCGTCTCGCCTTCCGGCACGAGGATCTCGGACAGCACCCCGGCTGCGGGCGAGGGAACCTCGGAGTCGACCTTGTCCGTCGAGATCTCGAACAGCGGTTCGTCACGCTCGACGATCTCGCCGACGGACTTGAACCACTTCGTGACCGTACCCTCTGTGACGGTCTCGCCGAGCTGGGGCATGACCACGTCAGCCAACGCGCAATCTCCGATCAGATCTGTTGCCCGACCCGTTGCCTGGCCAAGTCACAGATCCACCCTACCGTGCTCGATTTCGAGAGCTTCGGGGAGTCCGGTGGTAGTGGGCGCCCTCTGGCCCGTTCGACGACGAGCCCAACTCTTGCCGGGCTGTGCCTTCAGCCCACCGCGAATCGCTGGAACGTAACGGCGTACTCACACCCCACGGCCATGCCGGCCAACCCAGCCAGGTTGCGCAGGAAGTCGTCGGGGTCGAACTCCTTCCCGAGCCCGTCGAGGTAGGCACGTTGCTCGCGCAGCGACGCCACCCCGGCGTCGAGCGTCGCGGATACGTCGACGAAGTGGGTGGGTGCCGACGCGCCGGCCACGTACACGTGACGGATACCGCTCCACGGCTCGCCGGCATCTGTGAACACCCATCGGTTTGCCGCGTCGCGACACGCGTCCAACACCGCCAGACCGGTGGCTCGGTGATCGGCGTGGTTCACATTGCCGTTCTCACCCCACGTGAGGTCGAAGTTCATCGTGACGACGATGTCGGGGCGCAGACGCCGGAACACCTCGGCAAGGTCGCGCCGCAACGCCAGTCCGGCCTCCACCACCCCGTCGGCATGTTCGAGGAACTCGACCCGATCGACTCCGACGATCGCGGCGCTGCGACGCTCCTCCTCTTGACGGAGAGGGCCGACCTTCGCGGGCATCATGCCGTCGATGCCGGCTTCCCCGCTGGTGACGAGAACATACGCAACTGCCTTGTCCTGTCCGGTCCAGCGCGCCACGGCGCTTGCCGTTCCGTATTCGAGATCGTCCGGATGGGCGACGACCGCTACTACCCGGGACCAATCCTCCGGCATCGGCTCCATGCTGGTCACCGTAGCGGGAGCGTTGATCCCCGTGACCGTTGAGCAGAACGTTCCCGGGTCGCAGCCCGGATCCTGTGCCCCCCCGGCATCTAGCCTCAGCGCGGCGTAGCCTTCTCACGTGACGACAACGGCAGAACGACTCCAAGCAGCTCGGATCAAAATCGAAAAAGCGCTCCACGCGGTTCAAAGTGACCACGGAGCGTCACCGGTACTTGTAGCGGTGGTCAACGAGTTCGCCAAGAAAGCCGACAAGGCGATCGCGTCACCTGATGAACGCGTCGCCGTGATCGAACTCGAACAAGCCGGGGACAGCGCCAAGGCAGCAGCGGAAGCAGACCCCGGTGTATCGCGGACTACCCAGGACGCAGTTCTAGACGCCCATCTGGCAATCTGCGTCGCGAAGGACAAGCTCGATCTCTGATTAACCGGTCGAGGACATACTCACGTGGCGCGGATCAAAGGCCCGAATGTCAAGTTCAGCCGTACTCCACCTGCGGATCAGAGGACGCAAGCTCTCTAAAGGACGCGTTCGCCGGACCCCACTGACATCGAGTGACAGGACCCTGGTGTGCTCAAGGCTCTGCTAATGTCACTTGAGTGAAGGCAGCTGCCCTCTACGCCCGGATCTCCTCGGACCGAGAAGGCACCGAGGCCGGCGTCAGGCGTCAGATTGAGGAGTCTCGGGCCTGGGCCGATCGCCACGGGGTGACGATCGCCGAGGTCTACGTGGACAACGACATCAGCGCCTACCGGGGGAAACCTCGACCCGACTACCGCCGCATGTGCGAGGACGTCAAGGCGGGCACCCGTGACGGAGTCATCGCCTGGCACCTAGACCGCCTGCACCGCAATCCGATCGAACTGGAAGAGTTCATCATCTTGATCGAAGCGACCGGCATCGAGGTCCGCACCGTCACCGGAGGCGACTACGACCTCTCCACGTCAGACGGGCGGGCCATGGCGAGGGTCGTAGGGGCGTTTGCCCGAAAGGAATCCGAAGACAAGAGTCGGCGAATGAAGAGCGAACGGCGACAGCGAGCAAATGCAGGGAAGCGCTCGTGGGGTGGGACCCGCGCCTTTGGCTACAGCGCCGACCACCGCAAGCTCATTCCTAAGGAAGCCGCCATCGTCAAGGAAGCCGCCAAGCGCATCCTGGCGGGGGAAACGCTCAGGTCGGTCTGCGTCGACCTCAACAACAGACGCGTGCCCACCGTCACCGGGAAGCAGTGGACGACAACAGTCCTTCGGGGCATCCTCAACTCTGGCTCCATCAGCGGCCAGGTCGAGCACTTGGGCCAGATCGTGGCCACAGGCGACTGGCCAGCGATCATCACGCCGAGCGAAACCACCCGGCTCCGAACCAAGTTCTCGAACCCTGCACGTCGCACCAACAGGACACCGAGGCGCTATCCCTTGACCGGCCTCCTGCGTTGCGGACTATGCGGCGCAAAGATGGTCGCCCGACCACGAGAAGACGGAGTTCGTCGCTATGTGTGCGCCAAGGGCCCGGGGCTAAGCGGATGCGGACGCATGGCGATCCTGTCCGAGTCACTTGAGAAGTTCGTGACAGAGGCCATCCTCCACCGTCTCGACACCCCGGACCTCCAACGAGCCCTCGTCCAACAAGTGACCCAGGACGACGAGGCCGAGGCCCTCCAGCGCCAGATCGACGAGGCCCGAGCCGACCTAGAAGCACTCGCCACGGTGCACGGAGAAGGCCACATCACCCTGGCAGAGTGGCTAGCCGCCCGAAAGCCGATCGAAGCTCGCATTCAGAACGCCACCAGGCATCTGAGCCGCCTCACCAAGACCACCGCACTGGAAGGATTCGTCGGCAACAGCAAGGCCCTACAGGGCCAGTGGACCAGCCTCTCCCCCGCCCGCCAGCGAGCCATCGTCGCCGCCCTAATCGACCATCTCACGATCGCTCCTGCGCTCAAGGGCCGTAACACCTTCGACCCCAACCGAATCGGCGTGCTCTGGAGAGCGTGAACCTCTAGCCGAATCCTCGCCCAGTCCGTGCGTCTGCTTCGCATGGGACACAGCTGCCAAACACACAGCCCCAACGTCGCGCTGCCAGCCAACGACGAACGACACGCTGCAACGCTCGCACCGAGCTCCGTAGAGGGGACCCTGACGATCGTCACTTCGCAGGACTTCAACCGGGCCCAGGCGTTTCCAGATCTCGACCTCCTCCCACCAGCCGAAGAAGTTGCTCTCCTTCGAGTCTTCGTTGCTCTGGCGACTTAGCTCGCTTCTTGCACCCCCCACCTCCCCACGAATGTCCGGCTCTCGCCCAGCTCCCAACAAGATCGCGACCTCATGGAGCACCCCGGGGTCGCTCACACGCGGTGACAACCCCTGCGATATGGCGGTTTCCTCCGCCCACCGCCATGCCTGGTGGGCTGGGCCCGGCGCCGGGCGCCGGCGCGACCTCGACCCTCGGCCTGCGCCGCGCCCCGTCACCGGTTCCACGCCACCCAGAACGAGGGAGGGCCAAACCACTCCCGCTCGTCACGGGAGCGCCATAACACACTGGGCGGTCCCCCCATTCGATCGCTCGCTGCCGAGATGAGTTCGGCCATGCTCCGCCCGGCCAACCGGGTGACCTTCGGCCCAAACCCCTGTGCCACATCAAATCGATGCCGACCGAAGTCGTGTGACGCCTCAATCCCCTTGACTACGTACTTGGCCAAGTACCGAGCCGCTGCCCTCGCCTCGTCGAGACTTCCGCCTCCCATCGGAAGCTCACCCAGGAGCTTGATGTGGACGAAGCCACGCCCCCAGGCCGCCTCGATCTGTGAGCGGTGGATGAAACGACCGACAGCGAAATGAACGTGGAGGCCGTGGCCCCCCGGATGCCACTCCGGTACCCACACGTACGGGAATGCCTTGCCCACCGAACCCCGGATGCTCCGAAAGAAGTCCCCAATGTCGCAGCGGGCTTGCGCCTGGTCGAAGCACGACTCGGCATATGTCAGCGTGCCGAGACGGTTCAGTCGGTTGGCTGTCCCATATCGGCGTATCCGACCAACTGAGCGACGAGCCGCCACCTCCCTGGACCGCTCGGGGTTGGCCGCCTCACCCCTTCGCCCCCGATTGGTCGAAGCCCGTCCCGTGTATCGAAACGACCCAACCGCCTCGGCCGCATCCCGGTATAAGGCCAAGATCCAACGGCCACTGTCCCGGTCCCCGAGTTGTGTTGATACTTCAAGTGAAGGGCCGGTGCTTCGCACCGGCTTCCTCGAACCTCCCGACATCGCATCCGACCTCCAGGTGAGAGCCAATAGGGCTCCGCTTCCTGGGTTTCCGGGCTGCGCAGGACAACCCAGGAATCGGGTTGCCCGTCGCTCCCTCGACGTCGGGCGCTCCTAGGTCGGGTCCACCCCATGATTCAGGTGGGCCTAGGAAATCTGGGATCAGCACCGCCGGGGATCTAGCGGTTCCGTACCTTTTTACCGGCCGGTCAATATGACCTTCGGACTTCACCCCTAGGCCTCTACGCGACCGAGGCATCCTGTGCCCTGCCCGCAGACAGGGCTCGCAATATTCATTGAACCACACCGGTGTAATTCTGGCAAATAGCAATCAGGCCAGCCGCCTTCGGTGCTGGCCGGACTCATTGTCAGTCGATGAACGGGGACGGCCACGAGCCCGTCAAGGCTTCCCCTACGGGCGACCTTCGGCCGGCCTTGACCGACTCTGGTTGATATTCCCGGACTCGTCCCGTCAATGCTTCTCGGTTGAACGGCCCAATCGCCACCAAGTCCGACCTGTTTGCTCGTCCTGCATTGCGCCGATCGTCACGGTCCGTTCAACAACTTCCCCATGCCCAAGCCTGACTGTGACAACTGCTTCATCCTCAGGGAATTGCCGGCCATCGATGATCCAAGACACAGCCGAGTGTCCCTGCAGCCGGTACGGAATAACACTGCCGCCCCCTACAATGAGGTTCTGACCATTGAGTATCGTCCGTGCTGACGCGATGATGATCGACTCCACTTCGCTATCTTCTCGACCGGTGTTAGCGACGCTCACGATGAAGCCTCGTATAACTCCCTCAGTCGCTCCAACAATGTTGTTATGAAACTCAACACTGATCGAGATGTTCGGCCGAATCCGGCGTTGTTCTCTTACCGTTGCACGGCCCTGCCAATAACTCACTCCTACCGCAGAAATAGCAATCAAGAGAGTTAGCACGCCTAACCACAGCGGCGTTCCCGCTGCAGAGTTGGTGGCCAAACTGACAACGTGCTCACTTCCACGAGCATCGGCTATCAGACAGACAACCACCCAACCACAACGTAATGTCATCGCCCCACGATTACCTTTCGACCAACCGTGCCAGCGGAACTTGCCTAGTCCCGGATCTCAAACTGTTGAGACCCTGGCTGGGACACGTAAATGGCGCTTCCGGGGCCATAGCGTCCGCTCATCGTGGCTTCATCGGTCTTGTAGACCAAGCGACCGCCGAAACCGAGCCCACGCAGAGCCGCCAACACTCGCTGCACATCATCGAGATCTTGGTAATCGCAGGTATAGACACAGGTCAGGAGCGCGTTTGAGCTTCCTTTCAACGGATTCGGCCGAGCAGTGGCAGCCTTCGCCCTACACCCAAGGTCTCCCGCTTCGGTTGCAGCTCGAATCTTCTCCCACACTTTGTCGTGTCCATCTAGGTTCGTGAAAAGAAGCCACTTCCCCACTCGGTCACCCGGCCGCTTAACATTCACAGGGGCCTCGGCCCGTATCCAGTATTTGGCTGTAACGGTGGATGGTACCCGGCCGCTTCTAGCCACCTTCTCTCGTCGGGCAAGTTCGGTCATGGGTGGCGTCCGGTCCCTGGTGTAAACGCGCGACGGGCGTAGGTTCCTTCAAGAGACAGCAACTCACGAAGGAGGACCTACACCCGTGGCACCACGAGTATCACCCACCGAGCGCATCCGCGC